>Ga0208246_1000371_pt1 | contig 38125 bp, 39 predicted proteins | sample RifOxyD2_FD_184039 | JGI IMG/M metagenome (GOLD analysis project Ga0208246, IMG submission 184039) | Soil microbial communities from Rifle, Colorado - Rifle Oxygen_injection D2 (SPAdes) | ecosystem: Environmental > Terrestrial > Deep subsurface > Rock core/Sediment | place: Rifle, Colorado... | reverse complement strand
ACCTTTGCATTATTTTTTTGCATCCAAACTACTCAATAATTTTACTACACCGTCTATTATCGCTTGCGGACTTGCCGGACAGCCAGGTATATACGCCGATACCGGTATAACTTTATCTATTCCACCCTGCACATTATAGCAGCCGTCAAATACTCCACCTGAACACGCACATGCCCCAACAGCAACAACAAATTTCGGTTCCGGCATTTGTTCGTATATTCTAACTAATCTGTCCTTGACCAATCTTGTAACGGGTCCGGAACATACTAATACATCAGCATGACGCGGTGTGCCTTTCAGCAATACACCAAAACGCTCTACATCAAATCGCGGAGTTAATGCCGCCAAAATTTCTATATCACAGGCATTACAAGCGCCGGTATTGAAATGTATAATCCAAGGTGATTTTATTCTCGCCCATGTAATTATTTTTTTTATTGTTTCAGTCGGCATGATTAACTGTCTCTCCTGAATAAAATTAATAACCCGATTACCGCACCTAATAAATACGTAACTGCTATTCCCAGTGATTTTAACGACTCTTTCGGGACGGTTGTTAAAATAAGCGCAACAACATGCATAATAGTAAAGAATAGGGCAAACTGGAAAAACTGGCTATAATCCGGCTGAACCATCGGTACCGGCACATCTTCACCGCAGGCATACGGCTTCCCCTTGCCTATAGAATCCGCGTGTCTTGAGGATAATAATTTTGACAAGAATATTGCCAAAATAAAACTTGCTGCTAATAATATTATAAATGCAATCGGTGGAAATAACAAATAGTTCATATGTTTTTTAAGTTAAAAGTTTTAATTAAAAGTTAAAATTTAGTCTTTTTTCACTTTTATTTTAATTTATATTTTTTATTTTAACTTGCCTTTATACTAGCCTTTCAGGCTTCTTATATTTCTTACATCGAGCGAATCTGTCAATTTATATATTCTTATAATTATAGCAGCTGCTACGGCTATAACAAACACTTCTATTACTATAACTATGATTACAAGTGATTGTGCTAATGCAATATTTCCGGTTATATATCCGACTACTATTATAGCTAATGTTACCGCTTTAGTAATAAGCTCTAAGCCCAATAATATTCTAATTAAATTTATCGTCGCAAGAATACAATAAAACCCTGCTATAAGAAGAAGAATTATAAACACTCCGTAGAATAAAAATAAATTTAAACTTATTGTGTTCATTTTTTGTTTGTTTCTTTTTGGACATCCCTAAATAATACAACTATTCCAAACACTCCAACTAATAAAATAATAACCTGACCCAATAAATCCACCTGTCTTAAATCCCAGAGTATTTTTCTTACATTTGTTTCTTGAATTGCCAAAGGAATTTGCAGGGTTGTCGGTTTAATTATAAAAATCAATATAATACCGATTAAAATTAGTAAAATCGGTAAAGCTAAATATTTTTTTATACGTTGTTTTGTTCTTTCATCTATTTCCTTATCGGTCAAAGGTTTTACAAAACTTATAGTGCTTATAAATATCACAGTAATTAAACCGGCACATATAGATAATTCGAATACTCCGGCAAGCGGTGATTTTAATTTGAACATCAGTATAGTTATCATTACACTTGTCAGAGCTAAACCTATTGCTGCTATCAATAATCTGGTTGATAAAACCGTCATCAACGCTGCTAACATCATTATTACTAAAAGTATTAAATCGTAATTCATTTTAAATTCAGTGCTCAGGATACAGGATACGGTACACAGTTTAAAATCAAAACAATAATTCCTTTAAAACTGTATTCTGTGTACTGTTTACTGTGTACCGCCTATTTCAATATATCTCCGACTGGCATTATTAGTTTCTCCATTATAAAAGGGAAGAATATGCCGACAAGAATAGTTACCGCAGCAAGTATAACTACCGGTATTATCAGTCCTGCTTTCGCTTCTTTAATATTTTCTAATCCACTTGCTATTTTACCAAAAAATACCCTTCTTTGCAAAGATAAGAAGTATGCTAATGTTATTACACTTGCAATCACAGCTACAAAAGCGTAGCCGTAATGCGCTGTTTGCCAAAGAGCAATAACTATTATTAGTTTGCTCCAGAAACCTGCCAAAGGCGGAATACCGCAAATTGAAAGCATTCCTATTATTGAAGTGGTTCCCGTGAAAGGCATTTTCTGTGCTATGCCACCTAATTTATTCATATCCCTTGTTCCCGTTTGTTTTTCTACCGCAGCTGAATTAGCGAATAATTGGGATTTGAATACAGAGTGGTTGAACATATGAAAGACAGCGCCGACTAAGCCTAACATTGTGCCGGTACCTAAACTTAACACTATATAACCCATCTGACTAACGCTTGAAAAAGCAAGCATTCGTTTTATATCATTCTGCCCCAATGCGGCAAGTGCACCGACAAGAATGGAAACTGTGCCAACAATTAATAGAATATTTTTAATTGACTCGTTTCCACCGCCTGTCATAGTCAGCAATCTTATTAACGGATATAAACCTGAAACTTTTATAACAATACCTGAAAGCAGAATTGAAATACTGGTCGGAGCCGAAGAATGCGCATCCGGCAGCCAGCTATGAAACGGAACAAGTCCGCCTTTTGTGAACGCTCCGCATGTAAAAAGACCTATAGCCACAACTAAAATAAAACCGTATGTTGGATTCTTAGAAGCTATATTTATTGCAGTAAATGTGGTATCACCGGAAATTAAAAATAATAACACGATTGATAAAAGCATGAATACAGTCGCAGCTATTGAAAGAATAATATATTTAAACGCGCTTTCGAACCCGGCTTTATCTTTATACAAGCATATCAATATAAATGAAGCAACTGCAACGACTTCAATAAATACATATAATGAGAATATATCGGTTACCAATACTATTCCATTCATACCTGATAGTGCAAGTATTATCAAATTTGCAAAATTAAATTTTTGGGTTTCTTCATGATAAGTATATTGCCCGATCATTAATGATATAAAAGTGACAATGCCAATCATAAGCAACATTACTTTGCTTAACGTATCAGCGGAAAGGTTTAAAATAAAATAATTTCCTAACGGATTGGATAAATTATCCCAGAAACATGTAACAGGAAATACTATAAGGTATATCTGCACTAAAGTTAATAACATACCAAACCAGCAGGCAATTTTATTTATTAAACTGCCTTTAAATAAGTTTAGTAATATAACACTTGTTAATGGAACTAATATAAATAAAGAAATCATAAAAAATAGTTTTTAGAGTTTGTAGCGTTATAGCGTTTTAGGGTTTAAAGATTTTAACTCTAAAACTCTATGAACTCTATAACCCTATAACTCGCTTACCTTATTATTACATACAATACAATCAATATCATGCCACCCAGCGACCATGATAAATATAACGCGGCATCGCCGGTATGAATTTTTCTTATTGTATTAGTAAATACGTAAGTTACTTTAACCGTAAAATTATCTACAATCCAGTCAATTATTCTGTCTATTTTAAAAAGAATAACAACAAATATATTTACGATACCCAGACCTATATTATACGGGTCAAAAAACCTTTTCTCTGCTTTATCATATATTCCCGATAAAACAGGAGCATGATGTATATGATCAACCGCACCTAATCCACTGCCGGATTTCTTAACTCCAAAAATATGGTTCAAGTATGCAGCTATCAATACAACTACCGTTACAATAACAAGCATCATGTTTTCAGGAAATCCCGAAAAATGATGACCTTCTAACCGATGTTCGCCAAGTATCGGTTGAATCAAATTATGGAGTGGCAGTGAATTATATAAACCGAACAATATACACAATGAAGCGATAATTATCATTGGTATCAGCATAGTTATCGGCGCCTCTTTCACATTTTTGTGCCCGTCATTTATTTTACCGAGATATGCAGAATGTCCTAATTTCAAAAATGATGCTGCTGTAAAGAACGAACCTGCAACCGCCATCGCATAAAATATCCAGCCCCTTTCAAGCGCTCCGTCATACACCAATTCTTTAGAGAAAAATCCGTTAAACGGCGGAACCCCAGAAATTGCAGCTGCTGCTACGATAAAACATGCAAATGTAATCGGCATTTTTGCGCCCAGCCCGCCGAGTTTTCTCAAATCGGTTGTGCCTGCCTGTCTTTCAACAGAACCGCCGGTAAGAAACAACGTGCTTTTATACATAGCATGGTTAATCATATGGAACAAGCCGCCGATGATACCTGCCGGTACTGCAGTACCAATACCCAAAACCATATAACCAACCTGGCTAATAGCATGATAAGATAATAATCGTTTATAATCCTTTTGTATCAAAGCCATCATAACCGCAAACAATATTGTTATTCCCCCAACTATCATTAACAACGTACTTATCCAAGAATCCGGAGTAAGACTAAACATCTCCAGAGAAATCCTTGCAAGAAAATAAATCCCTAAAAGCTTTTCAAGTGCCGCTGGCAGAATCGCCATAAAAGGAAGGTTTGCATCTACCGCCGCATCCGGAATCCAGCTATGAAAAGGCATAGAACCCGCTTTTGAAATTGCACCTATCATTAATAATATATAAGCTACGCCGCCTGACGACTGTAACCCAAGTTTAATACCCGACATTGATAACGTTCCAGCAAGATGTGCGGTCAGTCCTATGCCGACCATCATACATAAATCCGAAATACCTACCAACACAACCGCTTTGACCGCCGTTTTATACGCTTGCTTGTTACCTATAGTTATCATTGCAAACAACGTGACAAGCAATCCTTCCCAGAAGAATAACATAACAACAAGATTATCGGCAAGTACCGCTCCGTTCGCCAACGTAAGTGAAACCAATAAATATGCAAAGAACTGATTATAAATTTCTGTTCCTTTCATTGATGTCACCGCATATAAAGAAATCAGGAAACCAAAACCGGCAACCGCAAGAATTATAAAACTACTGAAATGGTCCAACCTCAAAGCAAAATCTATGCCAAAACCCGCCCATGGAAATGACACCATAGCGGTGGTTCTAAATAATTTAATAGTTATAAAAAGATTTATCAACGTTACCAAAAGAACAACAAATCCGGTTATTCCGCGTGCTTTTTTGGGCATCGCCAAAATAAACAAACCCGCTATAAAAGGTAACAATATCAGTATATTAATCATTTAATAATTCCCATCATCTGCTGGACCGTTGACACAACAACATCAGCAGGATATTTTATAAAAATACCGCCTAACAATGAAAGTATTCCAAGAAACGCGACACTGAACAGCATAGTTGCAGAACCTTCTTTTATTGAACTCATTTTCAATTCACCGAAAAATACTATTGAAATAACTCTTAAAAGATATAAAACAGTTAAAACAGCACCGGCAAGGAAAGTAAACGCAATCGCCATCTGTCCGTTATTTATAGCCCCTGTAATAACTAAATATTTACTGAAAAATCCGCCAAACGGTGGAATCCCCATTACTGAAAATGAGCAAAATAAAAACGCTAACAAGGTTATAGGCATTACTTTACCAAGCCCGCCCATTTTTGTAATATCTTTTGTGTGCGTATTCTGTTCAACTATACCTGCACACAAAAACAAACCGCCTTTTGCCAGCCCATGCATCAATATATATAGTAAGCCGCCTGCTATTCCAATTTCATTTCCAGTTGCCAAACCAAGAAAAATGAAACCAATTTGGCTAATAGTAGAATATGCAATAATTCTTTTTAAATCGGTTTCTTTTAATGCTGCAGCTCCCGAAACAAGCATACTTGCCCCCGCAATTACCGGAACAACCGTATGCCACACTACATCTAACGTCATTGTCGAAATAAACAATCTTGCGAAAACATAAACACCTATCTTAACAAGCACCGCAGCATGAAGCAGTGCGGTAACAGGTGAAGGTGCAACACCCGCATCGGGTAACCACGTATGAAACGGCAAAGTTGCCGACTTTGAAAGAATACCAAACAAAATAAGCATTACCACGATATTTGAAACCGGATTATTCTGCAAGTTATTCTTTATATCCAAAAGATTGAAAGAACCTGTTTGGGTATATAACATAACAAAACCGATAAGCATAATCAAAGCACCGAAAACAGTAATCAAAAATGCCTTATCGGCACGCAGAACAAACGCTTTCTCCCTGAAAAATCCAATCAATCTCCAAGAAGCTATACTTGTGATTTCCCAAAACAAAAATAAAAATATTAAATTTCCTGAAAAAATAAGCCCCATCATTGAACCAAGAAACAAAACCACCATAAAGTAATATTCGTTTCTATTTTCATAATGGCTTATATACCCGAAAGAATACAAAACTATAATTGCTCCAACCAGAGATGATGCGATTGCCATAAATATAGCAAGCATATCTGCATGAAGCACAAAATCAATGCTCATTAACAAAGGATAGTTGATTGTTATGGATTGACCAGAAATAATTATTGGTAATAACTTTACCGAAAAGATTAGCGATACTGCAACAAGTAGTAAGGCAAGCAGATTTCTTGCTTTTTCCGAAAAGGTTCCTATTACTGGCAGAACGAATGAACCCAGAACCGGAACAAAAACTATACAAAAAAGTAAAATTTCATTACTCATAGCTTTTTAAAAAACGACAAGTTAGTATTTTACAAAATTAAATATTTTTGTCAAGCCTTTTTTTTGCGTCCCCTACTGGAGACGTAAAAAAATAGTCCGCCGAAGATATGTCAGCAATATGGCGAATAGCCATTGATTATTGATGACATGTCTATCGTAGACGAATAAACATCACGTCCCCAACTATATGCCCAAAAAAAATAATCCTGAGCGAAGTCGAAGGAACCAATATTTTATCTTTTGATTTATATATAAATTTTTTAACCCACCTAAATGCGAACGCCACATCCGATTTCATCGGCTTCGCAATGACAACAAGATAAGTAGAATTTCACTTGCCCGGTTAATTATTATTAGGGTGAAGGCGGATTAAAGGCGGTTCCAAAAATATGAATAGCTACCTGTTCATTAATTCTGGTTTTTTTATTGAATATCTATACTTTCATTCCACCACTTTTCAAAAGGCGGCTTATTCGATGTTTTCTTTATTTCACTATATTGCCCTCTTGCTAATGTATCTGTTGATGGAATATTATAGCAAGTGGCAGTAGAAATCAGTAAAAGCATATGGATTAGCACGACGTAATCCACCCCAACTTGAAATCACAATTTGTGATTTCAAGTTTTTAAACTCTTTATCGTTTAGTTGAAACATAAAATCATTAGGGAAGCGTTCTATGTTTCTCTTTACAGTCTGAACCAAGACACGAGGTTCCACTCCATAAAGTTTTGCTAAATCAACACTTAGCATGACTTTCTGTCCCCTGATTAATAGTATTTTATTTTCTATATTTATTGACGGAGCATTGACTATCAAATTTTTATTTTTCATATAGTTCAATTATACTTTTATACAGATAAAAATCAAGAAATTTTTGTTAAATTGTTGCCTTAGGTAAAGAGATAATTACGCGCTTATTTAATTCTCTTGAGAAGTTTTAAAACAGATTTGTTGTTATAACACCCGCCACATCCCGATCCCGCTTCGGGCTTTAGCGGGTTTAAATTCACACTCTTGACAGTAATAAAGTTATTTGATAATATTACTAAAACAGCGTATAGGGAATAGTTCATAGTTTAAAGTTCATTGTTCATAAAAGAATAGTGAAGTTTAATTCTAACCCCTAATCTCTAATCTCTGACTCTCTATGACAGACTTTTTTATATCAATTTACAGGTTATTTAAAACCTTTTTTACAAAAAGAATCTTTTCTATTTTTAATTCTTTTGAAGATGTACGTTACCTTTTCTTTTTTTCGGTTAAATCATTTTTCAAAAGAGAAGAAAAAGGAAGTTCAATTATAAATAAAATAATTAAAAATCAAATTTATTTCACCGGTGTTCAATCATTTTTTCTGGTTAGCGTGGTTTCACTTATGCTTGGTGCGGTTGTTGTTGTTCAAAGTGTTACACAGCTGTCAAAAATTAATGCGGAAGCGTATATCGGCAAGATTCTACTTTTGGTTATTGTAAGGGAACTTGGACCTATTTTTACGGCACTTATTGTTATCGGACGTTCCGCGAGTGCTATAGCAACTGAAATCGGAAATATGTCAATAGCTAAAGAAATTGAAGCTTTAGATTCCTTGGGAGTTGACCCTTTAAGATATATTCTGATTCCACGGTTATGGGGTGTTACGGTTTCTTTGGTCTTATTAACGGTTTATTTTAACGTTATAGGTATTTCAGGCGGATTCTTAGCTGCAAAACTAACATTATCTTCTTCGTTTTCGGTTTTATTTAATAATCTTATGAACACAATTACGAGTATTGATGTTGTTGTTGCATTTTTGAAGAGTCTTGGATTCGGCATTATTATAGCAATTATTTCGGTTTATGAGGGATTTAAAGTGCGGATTTCTTTGACCGAAGTTCCTCAAGCAGCAACGAAAGCAGTAGTTAATTCGCTTTTATATTCGTTTTTTTTCAACAGCATCCTTACGGTGTTATTCTACATATGAGTAACAAGTAACAGGTAATGAGTAACGAGTAACGAGTAGAAGGTAGATAGGTTGACGTATAATGAATGGAAAAAACCTAATTCTAATCCCTATACGCTAACCTCTATACGATGCATTTTATGGAAGAGATAATTAAAATAAATAATGTTCAGTTTAACAAACCCGATAACAATAAATTAGTTCTCGATGGAATAACAATTTCCTTTTTTGAAAATGAAATAGTTTCTATTTTAGGTCCAAGCGGATGCGGCAAGTCTGTTCTTCTTAAAGTAGCGGCAGGATTGCTTGAACCGATATCGGGTGAAGTAATTGTTAGAGATTTTAATTTGACAAAATCGCACCGAAATGAACTTTTTGCATTTAAAGAACAAACGGGGTTCGTTTTCCAGGAAATTGCTTTGATAAGCAACCTTAATATTTTTGATAATATTGCCCTAAAATTGAGATATCATACAAAATTAACTGAAAATGAAATTTTTGACAAAATTAATTTTTGGCTTGAGAAAATGGATTTAATTCAATCTATGTATGCTTTTCCCGCAGAATTGAGTATAAGCCAAAAAAGGATGCTCGGGCTCGTAAGAGCTGTGATTGGTTCACCAAGATATGTTTTTTTGGATGAACCAACCGGCAATTTGGATTCTTATCATGCAAATTTAGTGACACAGGTTATAAAACAACTTAAAAAAGAAAATACTACAGTTATTATTGTAACTAATCAAGTAAAATGGGCATCTAATATATCAGACAGATTAATTGTAATGGCGGATGGAAAAATAGAATTTGCGGGTAAATACGAACATATGTTTTCTGATGACAACAAAAAGATAAAAAATATTATTGACAATATCGGAGGAGAGAATGTTATCTAAGGCGAGCAAGACCGAAAAAATCACAAATTTTTTTATTATATGGGGCATTATTTGCATTTTGTCAATAGTAGTTCTTATAGGACGCGGAAAAAGATGGTTCAGCAACAGTTTTTCATATTATTCAATTTTTAAAAAAGGTGACGGATTAAGTAAGGGTATGCTTGTTTATATGAACGGCGTGCCAATCGGTTCTTTGACAAGTTATAAATTGGATGGCAATAATAACATTGCTCTTAAAATATCCGTTTTTGAAGAACATGGTAGAAGAATAAGAAAAGGATCCGTTTTAAGATTGGTTTCTCCGCTTTTGGGTTCTAAAATTCTTGAGATAGTACCAGGTAGTGTAAATGATCCGCAATTAGCAAATACAAGTTACATAACTCCTTATGATTCAGACGAAGGCAAAAGAATATTATTGGGAAAAATGAGCGAAATGCCTGTATCCACAGCGGAAAATATAATGTCAAATATTTCCAATATGGTTGAAAGATTGAACGATCCAAGCGGACCGCTATTTTCCAATTTGGAAAATTTTAAAATAATAACAAATAATATCAGTAAAATAAGCGATAAACTTTTAACCAATCAGGAAAAAATAGATAATATTTTTAAATATGCAGAAGATACAACTCAAAATATTGATATAATTACAAGGTCATTAAGACAATCATCATTTTTTAAAGATAAAAATACTAAAAAGGAAAAATCTTCAATTGATTTGAACGAGTCGTATGACCCGTATAAAAAAAGCAAGTAGAAATTAAAAGTTAAAAGTTAAAATAAAGACTTAATTATAGCCTATAACCTTTAACTTATAACCTTATTTTTTAGGTGGTAACTTATGAAAAAAAATATTTTTTTTGCGGTTTTGTTAAGTTCGGTTTTTATGCTAGGTTGTATTCCAAAAATTGATATCAAAGAAACCAGCAGAAGCCAGGAAGCCGATGATTACATAGAAAAAGGTAAAATGTCATTTGCTCTTGGTGATTATGATTCTTCATTAAAATCTTTTCGGAAGGCGCTTGAAATCAACCAGGCTTTAGACAACCAACCAGGAATTGCAATAGCATATAATAATTTAGGTTCTGCTCTTCTTGCTTTATGCAAAATAGAAGAATCAGAAATCGCTTTTCAGAAATCTTTAGAAATTAACCGTAAACTAAAGCTATCTGAAGAAATAATTACTAATTTGAACAATCTTGGTCGTCTTTATACTCAGAAAACCGATTATGAAAAAGCTATAGATATATATACCGAATCGCTTCTAATCAGCAAAAAACAGAAAAAAAAGGAGCAGACTGCAATTATATATAATAATCTTGGGTTATGTCAGTTAAATCAGAATAAACTTGAAGAGGCACGGAAATTTTTTAATAACGCATCTTATATAAATCGTAATGAAGCAAATAGGCAAGGTTTTGCAGTTAATTTATTAAATTTAGGAAATATATCGCAAAAAGAAAAGAATTATGAAAATGCTCTTGATTACTATAATCAGGCATTGAATATACATAAACAACTTGAAGATTCGCATAAGATTGCTATAGATTTGAATATTATAGGTTCGCTATTTGAAGAAATGAAACGCTATCAGGAATCTTTAGATTATTATCAGCGAGCTTATGATATTAATGAAAAACTTGCTGCAAAAGATAGAATGAAAGTAGATTTGCAAAATATTATTCGTGTTGCAAATATATTGAATAAAAAAGAACTCGTTCAAAGTTCTCAGGAAATACTAAAGTCACTGGAATAATAACTAGAATACAGGATACCCGCCACTAATCCGCCAACCGGCGGAGTAGGCGGGCAGGATACAGTAGTGGCGGGGTCTCCCCGCCTGTTGCCGACCTTGCCCGGCTATAGAAGGCAGGATATAGATACAAGTTAAAAGTAATAATTTTAAAAACTGAATCCTGTGCACTGTATTCTGTTTACTGCCATTATATTAGGGCTTACTGAAAAATGCTAATAAAAACGAAATAGCGACGGTAATTATATACAAATTTCTGCAAAAATATGATTAAAAATGCACGAATTTTACACAAAATCACCAAAAAACCTTGCACTTTTTGATACATATGAATTTTTCAGTAAGCCATAGGGGATGCTGCCTGCCTGCCGAAGTTCCTTGGGAACGTAGGCATGGAGTTTTTCAGCAGACCCTATATTACTGCTAAAATTATAAACGCTAATACTGCTAATGTTATACCGATATATGCTCCCAGCGATAAAATTTCATTTAATATGAAATAACCGAGAATATTTGAAAGTACTATTGATACTGCTCCAAACAAAGCCATTGACTTTCCCAATTCTGTCGATGTAAATACATATAACTGGCCGAAACTTGCAATTATTTTGAGTAACACATAAAGCCCAAACCATAATGAAATAAATGTTGTTAATGTAAAACTGTATTTCCGCATATATGACCGACCCAACAAATCCGTTACAGTATATAACGTCTGAGTCCCTACTAAAATAACAATAGTCCAATTCATGATAATCTCCCGAAGGTTCGCTTAACCCCCTGCGAACCGTAGGTCTCGCCAGTGGTTTCTTATCCGCCAACGACTTAGTGGCGGAAATGGCGGACTGTTTTATCAATAACATTCTTTAACGGTAGATTATAGAAAAGTTTTATAGATACGTCAAGTGATAAAATATGTTTCTTAGAAGTTGTGTTGTTTTACATCCAACATATTCTGGGGTTAAAAACTTTCATCCGTGGTCTTCTGGCTGCAGGATGAAGCTCTATCCCGATAACAATCGGGATTATATAGTTTACCTTAAGATTCTGGAGCGCAGGCCTGCTTGCCCGCCCCCACCACTAAACCGTTGGTGGGCAAGAAAGAATCAGTGGCGGAAGTGGAGGGCCCGTCCCCCCGACTTTTTGTGGGACTGGCTGCAGGATGAAGCTCTATCCCGATAACAATCGGGATTATATAGTTTACCTTAAGATTCTGGAGCGAAATCCTGCCCGAAGACCATTCACTATCGTTTTTATGAATGTGGTCTTCTGGCTGCAGGATAAACTATTTAGATTCTTTATTGAATGTTATTTTTATATCTTTTTTTATTTGCCCTATCTTACTACAATATGCAATAATGGTTAATGTATCGGAATCATTTATATCAGGAATTAAATAACTCACTTCTTGTTCGGTATTATTATCTTGCCTGCTGAGTTTATGAACAAGAATCTCTTTGTTGTTTTTCTTAATTTTTATTTCTTTTATGTAATGCTTATCCGAATCGGCAACACTATGTAAAATAATTGCTTTTAATATTTTCGCTTCATAATCAAAATTTAATTTTATTTCGGAAGGTGAATGAGCATAAGAAAAAGAACCTATCAACGTAAAAACAAACACTAACAATACTGTGACTAACTTATTCATAACTGTCCTCCTGATATAATAGAATTTTTTTATGTCGCTTTTCTATTTCCATGATTGTAAGACCTTTATCAAATTTTCCGTCTGAAATCCTTTTTCAGTAGCAAAATTAATCAATTGATTATAAGTTTTATCGTCTAATTCCAGAGTTCTGCTTAAAAACCATAAATACTTTTTAGTGTTGCTGGTAACCACAGCATATTTATAATCCTTATCAAGTAAAATTATCTTATAATTTGCGGAAAATGGCCAGAAGAAACTGACTTTCAATACACCTGATACTCTTGAATCAGGAATCCATGCTTTTCCTTTTGCGGTAGATATTTTTCCATCCGGCGATTTTTTATAGCCTTCGTTTATAACCCTTATTTTTCCGTTATCCAGAATTTCGTAAGTAGCGGTTACATTTACTAAATCCTTTTCAAAAGAATGCGGTAACCGCGCTATTTCATACCATTTTCCTACATATTTACTTAAATCGACGTTGTTTACCGATGGAATGTCATCCGTGCTTTTAGATTTGTCATTACACGAAACAAACAAAACGGAAATTAAAACACATATTCCAGAATATTTCAAAATTTTATACATAAAACCCCTTTCTACCAATTTGTAGTTACCGACCAAAATCGGCAATCATTATATTTGTTGACAAAATCGATTAGCAAGATAATCAACTACAACACTCATAACCCTATTACTATTTTTATTTTTTCAATCAAACTCTGCGCTAATTCGTAGGATTTGTCTGTTCTTGATTTATCCGCACTTCTCCAATATTCACTGCCAACCACGTTGAATAGGACTATCTTTCTCTGCTCATTCTCATCAATAAAAACCCTTACACTACGATTTTTCTGGCCTTTGTATACATTATTAATTATAACAACCGCATTGTATTTTTTTGCCGTTTTATTTCCAAGTTCTTTTTGAGTACTTAGAGTAATTCTGTACCCTTCTTTTTTAAGCGATTTTATCACCCTGGAAATTACCGGGTCTTTAAACCTGCTTTGCTCGGAAGATATGATTAAAACACTATATCCGTATTTTGCATTCGCTGTTTCAATTAGAATTATGGCACAACAAATTACAAAAAATAAGCTTTTGATAATTCTTCTATGCATTAGTTAACTATCTCTCTCATTATTTTAATAATATATACAGCACCTAAATACACCTATAACGGGATGAACCTATATAAATATTGATGCTTAATTTTCGATTAGGATTCAGTAATTAATTAAACATTATGAAGTGATATTATAGGATATGGCTTGTAAATTTTAGGTTTTTTCAATAACCTTCTATTTTGGCGATTATATCCAGAGGGTTGATAGGTTTTTCGATGCGATTCTTTATTCCGCAGATTTCCATTAAGGAAATGTAATGTTCGTCTTTTAAATATCCGCTGATTGCAATTATAGGTATTTGCTTAGTTAACAAAGAATACTTTAATTCAGAAGCTATTTCAAACCCGCTTTTATTAGGCATGTTCAAGTCTAACAATATGACATCCGGTCTAACTTTCACTACAGTGTCAAATACTAATAACGAATTATTAACCACTACTACCTCATATCCGCTTGAAGTAAGAACTTCCTTTATTTCATTTAAAAACTCATGGTCGTCGTCTACGACCATTACTTTCTTTTTTCGCATTTCATCTCCTGATATAATGTTCATTATATCTAAACTTCAACATCTAACGGGGTAATTCATTATTTTAATAGTTGGTCTGCATCGGTAATATTTTGCAAATAAATATATCCGCTTTCTTTAGCTTTCGCAAAATCACTTTTTGCTTCTTCTTTCTGCCCTTTTCTAAAATAAGTTATTCCGCGGTTGTGATATGCATTTGCATACCCGGGTTTTAATAAAATCGCTCTCGTATAATCGCCAAGAGCTTTATCATATAAAGACAAATCATCGTAAACTACCCCTCGATTATTGTATGCACCGGCAAAATCAGGTTTTATTTCTATCGCTTTGTTGTAATCACCGATAGCATCCTCTGATCTTCCGCTTAGATAATATACATTCCCACGCCCTGCAAAAGCTTCGGCATATTTAGGATTTAACTCTATTGCTATATCATAATCATCAATCGCTTCGTTAAAAAAATTCTTTGAGGCATATGCGAACCCGCGACCGTAAAATGCTTCCGCTTTCTTTTCCAATCCGATAGATTCTTTCCATAAGTTTATCGCTTCCGTATAGCATTCAATTTGTTCACCAGGGCTTTTTGAATTAACACCTCTTTCAAACCAGTAATTGAAATTTTTTGTTTTAGCTAACGGTAAAAATAAATTTAATACCAATACCGTTCCTGCAAAAAGCGCACCAAAAATATTCATATTATCTCAACCTCCTATTAAAGAGATTGTAGCAATCAAAGAATACCGAAAAAACTATTTTAGTAAACATATTGAAAAATGTAAATGACAATATTCCACTTTTTATTGACAATTTTCCACCTTGCACTTTTACAAAAGCAGGGGTTAGTTTTTGGTCAAAAAAACTCTTAGTCCTTTCTATAAATTATTTTCCATGCACTATACTCTAACTCAAGTATGTTTTCTTTTAATAGGTATTTTTATTGTGACAATTGTTCCTTTATTTTTCTCGCTTTTTATAGATAGTGTACCACCATGTAAATTAACTAATTCTTTACATATGGTTAAACCAAGTCCGGTCCCCTTAGCCTTTTTGGTAAAAAATGGATCGAAGATTTTATTGATATCATCTTTGTCTATACCAACACCGTTATCTTTAATTATTATAACTATAAATTTTTTGTTTTCTGTATTTGCTTCAACCCATATTTTACCTTTTTTATTAAAAATTGATTGATATGCATTATTTAGAATATTGTTGAATACTTCGGTAACCTGAAGTGAATCCGCTTCTATAGACATATTTTTAATAGAGTTCAACTTTTTATATAAAGTAATGTTTTGTCTTTTGAACTTTGTTTCGGCAAATTCAAAGCATTCATCTAATATATTATATATATTTATTTTTTCATATTTCGGCATTTTTATCCTTGAATAATATAATAATTCATTTATAATATTTTCAGATTCAGTTATCTTTTTTTCAATGTTGGCTATATGCGTGATTGATTTCAATCCACAAATTTTCCTTTTTAAATTAAACACCGCTAAACGGATTACTCCTAACGGGTTTCTAAGTTCATGGGCAACAGTCGCAGCAAGTGTCCCTATATCCGACAACCGCTTTGCATTTATCAATTCATTTTTCGCATCTAATAATTCATCGGTCTTTTGTTTTATTAATTTTTCTAAAGCATTTTTATCTCTTTTTAATATTGCTTCCGCATTTTTTAATGCTGTAATATCCGTTACTATGCCGAGTATTGCTTTTTCACCTTCGTAATTAATTAATTTGGTCGTAATTATAGCAGGCAGTTCTTTTCCGCTTTTATTTAGAAGCAAATATTCATAGGGTGGAATTTCTTTGCCTTTTGCATGTTTTTTAAAAGATTCCATTACCAATTCTTTTGATTCTACAGCAATCAAATCAGTAAAATTGAAGGTTGTAGATAAAAATTCTTCCTTTTTATAACCCATGACTTTTTCGCATTTTCTGTTTGCATATACAATCCTACCTTTTTTATTGATAAATATCATATTAGGTGAATATTCTGCAATTGCCCTGAATTTTTCTTCACTTTCTACTAATAATTTTTCAGCCATTTTCCTTTCGGTAATATCCCTGATTATAGCAATAAAAGATTTTGGATTGCCTGCGGTATCCTTAACCAAGGATACGTTCATTTCACATAAATATCTGGAACCATCTTTTCTAATTAAATTATATTCCAAATTTTTTATAATACCTTCCTTTAATACTTTTACAAGACCGCTTCTCGCTCTTGCATGGTCTTCCGGAACAATTAAATCAAAACTGTTTTTGCCTATTAACTCTTCAGCTTTTTTACAACCGTTAATCTTAATCGCTTCTTCCGATACTTCAATAATGTTTGCATTTAAATCTGATACTACAATGGCATCCGGCGAAGTTTTTAATAATAATTTGTATAACTCTCTTGACTCGTATAACATTTCTTGAGCGTTTCTTTGTTCTGTAACATCCCTAAAAAAAGATAATATTGTCGGTCTTTCCTTATAAATAAATGATCTAGAGGTTGATACTTCAACTATTATTTTAGATTCGTCTTTCTTAAGTCCGATAAATTCATATCTATTGGAGACAACCAATCCCTCTATCCTATTTTTTGCTCTTTCTTTAAGTACATCTATGTCTTCTGGCGAAACTATTTTCCACATGCTTTTACCGACAAGTTCAAATTCCCTATAGCCAAACATCTTGCAAAGCGCGTTATTAACATATATTATTTTTCCATCTTGGGCAAGTCCAATGCCATCCATAGAGCTTTCTATTATATGTCTATGTTTTTCTTCGGAATCAATTAATTCCGATTCAAACCATTTACGGATAGAAATCTCTTCTTTTAAAGATTCGTTTGTCTTATTTAATTCTACCGTACGTTCATTTATTTGTTTTTCCAATTCTTCCTTAGAACTAATCATCATATTTCTTGATTCTGTTATATCATACATTGAACCCTGTAGATATAATGGTTTACCATTCTTGTTTGTTAATATTGATGCATGGTCACGAAACCAAACGATTGAACCGTCTTTGGCAATCATTCTATACACACTTATGAACGGCTTTTTTGAAGTATGAATAGATTTTATCTCGGAAAGCACACGTTCGCGATCATCAGGATGGAGTTGTTCTAACCAAATATTAGGATTTTTAATATATTCTTCGGGAGAAAATCCTATTAATTTTTCAACCTGCGGGCTGACATATAAAGTGGTACTTGTTTCATTCAATGCCGCAATGTAGGTAATAGCCGGTATTTGTTCCACCAATGCTTTATATTTTGCTTCACTTTCCCACAAAATGTCTTTTACTTTTTCATCAATTGCTTCTTTTTTAATTTTACTCATTTTTTTAATCCCATATTTGACATTTTTTTACGGTAATCTCTCGGCGAACGTCCCGCACTCATTACAAAATCCCTGCAAAAAGATTCTGCATTATCATAACCAAGTTTAAACGCAATCTGGCTGATATTTAAACTTGTATTTTTCAAATATTCTTTTGCTTTTTTCATTTTAATTTCAGATTTATATTGCACAAATCTCTTACCGGTTATCTTTCTAAACATTCTGCTGAAATATTTTCTGCTTAAACATATCATCGATGCAACATCTTTTAGGTTAATCTGCTTGAAATAGTTTTCTTTAATAAATTCTTCAGACATTTTTATTTTATCCACTATATCCATTGCTTCTATATTATTTTTTCTATTTTTATTCCTCAACAATTTTTCAATAGATTCTTTTAATTCATTAATATTTATCGGTTTTTCAAAATAATCGTTCGCCCTTTTCTTTATCGCGCTAACAACTACTTCTTTAGTACCATGACCAGTTAATATAATAATTCCGATATTTAGATCATTTTCCCTGATTTTTTCCAAAAGTTCAATTCCATCCATTCCAGGCATTTTTATATCCAATAATATTAAATCAATGTTATGGGCTCTTTTTAAAACCTTCAATGCTTCCCTTCCATCACCGGCTTCAACAAACATAAATTCCTCAAAACAATATCTTAGCTCGTCCCTTAATTCCTCATCATCATCAACAATCAATATTTTGTTTTTCATATTATTCACGGAGGTCGGACCCACTGGACCGACCGAGTAAATAACTCCGAAGCATATTCTGAAAATATCGAAGCAAAGCGAAGAAATTTTCAGAATGTCTATGCAAGGAGTCAAAAGTCGGAGGTCGCCCTCCTACGTCCTTACGGACTGCGGTAGGGCAAGGTCCCACTGGACCGAACTAATTATTTTGAGTTTCCAGTTGGGAACTCCAAAATAATTATAAATAACTCCGAAGCATATTCTGAAAATATCGAAGCAAAGCGAAGAAATTTTCAGAATGTCTATGCAAGGAGTCAAAAGTCGGAGGTCGCCCGCCTTTTCAATAGTTCCATTTTACATTATTTTTGTAGGTTTTTACAAGTATTTTTTTAATTCAAAAGATTGACTTCAGTCACTTATTTTACTAAAATAGATTTATGAAAGTGAGAAATATTACTCTAATACTTTTAATAATTGTATTTTTTGTTCAAGGTTGTCACAAAACAAATCATAAAAATAAGATTTACGGTTCCGGAACGATTGAGACCAATGAGATTAATATAAGCGCTAAGGTAATCGGAAGAATTGCGTATTTATCGGTAAAAGAAGGGCAACTTATAAATAAAGGCGATTTAATAGTCAAATTGGATGAGCTTGGAAAATCTGAAAAGGATTTTATCAGAGCAAAAAAACTGTTTTCTGAAAACGTTATATCTGAAGACCAGTTGGAACAAACCCAGAAAATAAGAGATAATTTTATAATCTTTTCGCCAATATCCGGTATTGTTATTTTGCAGCAATTGCTTGAAGGTGAAATCGTAACACCTGGATTACCGATAGTTACCCTGGCAAATATGAACGATCTCTGGGTAAAAATATACATACCGGAAATAGATATCGGCAGAATCGGACTTGGATCTAAGGCAGAGGTAATTTTTGATTCTTTCCCTTCGGAAATTTTTGAAGGAGAAGTTATAAATATTGCAAAAAAAGCGGAATTTATACCAAAAAACATCCAAACCAAAGAAGAAAGAGTAACCCAGGTTTTTGCGGTAAAAGTATCTGTTAGCAATAAAGATAACAAACTTAAAATTGGTATGCCTGCCGACGTATATATCAACAGCAGATCACAGTAAACAGTACACAGAATACAGTTTTAAAAATTATTGCTTTTGACCAACTTATGTTTACTGCCTGCCCGCCTACTCCGCCGGTTGGCGGATTAGTGGCAGATATCCTGTATTTAATATGGATTATATTATTGAAACACAAAATCTAACCAAGACTTACGGCAAATTAATTGCCGTAAACAAACTAAATCTTAAAATAAAACGCGGAGATATTTTTGGCTTTTTAGGTCCAAACGGCGCCGGAAAAAGCACGACAATTCGTATGTTATGCGGAATTCTCCAGCCTAATGAAGGAACTGCGAAAATTAACGGTTTTGATATAATTAACAAATCTGAAAAAATAAAAGAAAGTATCGGTTATGTAACCCAGCGTTTCGGTTTATATGATGACTTGACTGTACAAGAAAATCTTTCCTTTTATGCTTCGCTTTATAATTTATCTGAAGATACAATCAATAATAACATCAAGAATATACTCACATTATTAAAACTGACCAATAGAGCGAATTCAATTGTAAAAGAACTTTCCGGCGGCTTAAAACAACGGTTATCCATTGGTTGCGCCATGGTACATAACCCGGAAATTATTTTCCTTGACGAGCCGACTGCGGGTGTTGACCCTATATCTCGCAAGGAAATGTGGGAAGTTTTTAATCATCTATCTCAACAAGGAATAACCATATTTATTACAACCCATTATATGGAAGAAGCCGAACGTTGTAATAATATAGGTTTTATATTCAACGGAATTTTAATGGCTGCCGATACACCTGCAAATTTTAAAAAAAGCGGCAAAACATTGGAAGCCGTATATGTATCATTTATGAATCAATGAAATCATTAATTCTTGCAATAGCAAAAAAAGAAACTTTACATATTACCCGCGATAAACGGACACTGGTACTAATTTTTCTCCTGCCTATTTTCCAACTAATAATTTTCGGGTATGCGGTATCTACTGACGTAAAACATCTTTCAACTGCTGTTTTTAATCTGGATAACCATAGTTTAAGCAGGGAACTTCTAAAAAGTTTTGCAAATTCAACATATTTTGATATAAATTATATAGTATTTAGTAAGCATGATGCAGAAAAACTATTGGATAAAGGTAAGGTAAAAGTAATTCTTGAAATTCCACCTGATTTTAGTCGTAGCGTAAAATTAAAAAAAACCGCACAGATAAGTATGATAGTGGACGGCACAGACCCTAATCCTGCGAATACGGCGTTAAATACGGGTTCTGCTATATGTCAAGATTTCGGAGCTAATTTAATTTTTAAACAGACAAATTCTCTGCCCCAAAAACAGATAGATTTAAGATCGCGCGTCTATTATAATCCTGACTTGCGAAGTGCTAATTTTATGATTCCCGGGGTTATCGGTTTTTTGCTACAGATTCTGATAGTCATTTTGACAACGAATACGCTTGTGAAAGAAAAAGAGAATGGCACATTAGAAGTTTTAATTACAACGCCGATAAAACGTTATCAACTTATTATAGGAAAATTAATTCCTTATATTGTAATTGCTTTTTTTGATGTTGTGATGGTCCTATTTTTGGGCGCTGTATTATTCCATGTAAGAATAGCGGGAAACGTCTGGCTCTTATTATTTCTTTCTTTTCTTTTTTTATGCGGTTCGCTTGGATTGGGATTATTCATTTCTTCAATTGCACAGAACCAGTATCAGGCGTTCCAGCTGATTACGCCCCTGTTCCCGTTGTCTATTTTACTGTCCGGTTTTATTTTCCCGAGGGAAGGAATGCCTTTAATTTTAAATTGGCTGGGTTATGCGATACCTTTAACATATTTCTTAAAAATACTTCGCGGTATCATATTAAAAGGAATAGGAATTGAATATCTGGTATGGGAAGTAATTGCTTTGTCAATTTATACTGTTTTTTTTGTTTCCTTAAGCATATACAGTTTCAAGAAGAAATTGGAATGAAGCTCCCTGCGAAAAAGTATAAATAGCGTTTTTAGGGTTATTGCGATATAGAGTTTTAGGGGATTTTTTTAAGCCTTTTGATGTCTTTAATATCCTGTTCTCTACCAAAATATTCTTTTAATTTAAGTAAATCCACTTTTGAAATGAAATAAGCAGTCATGCCCTTAAATGTTCCTATTTTCTTACGTTTGTATGCTTTATCAAACGACAAGTCTGCTTGTTCATTAAATATATCTATTTTATTTGGTTCTTTACCTATAAATACTATTCCTTTCTCTTCTAAAAGATCTTTCTTATCTATATCCAATCCATTGAATTCTTTTATTGCTTTCGCAACTTTCGCTGCATTATCTTCCGTTTTTTTTATCCAAAAATCTATATCCAGCGTCTCTCTCGGCGTATTAGTATGGTATATAACTGAGTATGCACCCAAAATAAGGTACTCAGCATTATTTTTATTTAACAGTTCTATAAAATCCCTATAATCGTTTTCTACTTGTTTTTCTCTTTCCATTTATTATTCTATCTATTTACTTTTTCTTCTTTTACCCATTATTTTTCTATCAACTTCATTGGATTCGTTTTTCTGATTAAAAAAAGTTCTCCTTGTTTTTCTAATAGTTGCCAATAGGTTAAGAGCTGTCTCAAAATCTTTTACCTTATTTAAAGATTCTACCTCTTCATATGTACCGATACCAACTACCACTTTCCTACCATTGTGTATACCTTCTTTTATTATTCTCATAGAATTTTCCCGCTTTTAGTTTTTTTCTAATAGAAATTATACTTAAATTCAGTTAAATATCAAGAATGGGAAACCTTGACTTCTAACTTTCCACTTATCTTTCCTACATATTTGGATTCAGGTTTTAATTTTCCAACGTTTAAAACAGTCCAGATTTCGGTATGTACAGCATATCTTGATGGTTCAATTATTTTTAGAGGACCTGCTGTTTCAATCTCCAAAATATCAGGATTGGTGTAAACTTCAACATTGCAGTTAAAATCCGGATATTCTTGTTTTTCTTCCTTAAATTTTTTTACAAACATTGTGCCGTCTATCCAATAAGCCACCCAACCCGGATTGGCTTCGGTACCTAACTTAAACGGTTTTTTAATTTTAGGATTTTGTTTTATAAATATATATTCGCCATCAAAAACTAATCTGCTGTCCGAAATATCCGTATATGGCCATAGGGAAATATGTCTATCGGGCGGAAGCCCGTGCTGGCTTATACTTGACGGACTGAAGGGTATTATTGCAAATCCATTCTGTCTCATTGCGGATATCGCCCAGCAACTCAGTTTTATCGGCCATCTTCCTATATTTTTAATTTTATGTGTGACCTGTAAACTCATTTTTCCGATTGATTTAATAATTATTTCTTTTTGGATTGAATTTTTATGTTCAGGATTACTATAAATAGTTATAGTATCTGGCTCAACCTCTATTTTTATCGGTTTGTCATCCAAAGAATATGTTCGCGGTAATGATTCAGGAGCGCTCCATAACCGATGCCCGCCGAGATTTTTCCAAAAACCTTCCGTTGTTTCAAAACCGCCTTCAGGCAGTATTCTGAACAAATTAAAATCAGGCCGCCTCGCGCTTGCAAGATACGAAATCCTTGGACCTACATCAGTAGTTATGCCGATTATTAGATTTCCTAAATATACTATTTTCAAATTTAATCCGTCCACATTTCTCTCATTTGTTTTAATCATTTTTCCACCCAATCTATAATTTTATTGTCAAACTTACCGTCAAACATTTGCACACCGTGCACACCGTATTTTGAACCGCTCTCGGATAAAAACTCAATATCATCTTTTTGTTTTTTTGCTATATCAGCCAAATAAACTGAACTTTCATACGGATATTGATCCTTCGGGGATGCGGCTATTAATATTTTTCTGTTATTATAATTTTTCATTGCATTCGCCGTATAAAGTCCGGCATATTGAAGTCCTGGCGATAATAGCACTATTTTTTTTATAAATTCATGTTTGCTTGCATAAATAAGTGCTATATTAGCTCCCAAACTTGCGCCCATTATTCCTATATTTTCTTTTTTTATACCTTTGCGTCTAAGATATTTTATTGCATAATCCAAATCTCTTATCATTAATTCCCACTCTGAATCCGGACCGATATTAAAAAAAGACTTATAAGATATTATATTGCCTGCTTTGTCTTTTATGCTTTCGTTATGGCCTCTCAAATCATAAGCAAAATAGCCATAACCTTTTGCTGCCAGCTTATCGGCAAAAGTAAACCATTCTTCTTTCGAACTTCCTAAGCCATGAAGCATTATAAATGTCAATTTACTCGGATTTTTTGGCGAGACAAATTTTCCTGTTGATATTAAACCGTTAGAAGCAATAAATTTCGCATTATCTTCTGCCTGAGCAGTAATTTTATTTTTGCAAGAAATAAATGTTGTTGTTAAAAAAGCGAAATACAATAACAATATTATTTCAAAATATATTTTATTTCTTTCTGCCATAACTGATATTTTCTACGCTAATATTTTCAAGAAACACCGTCTTCTTTTATGTTGCCGTACATCATAAAGCTTCCAATGGCTTTGGACTTTGGAGTTGGTTTCTAATTCAGGGTTTGTTTCGGCGGATATTATAAGATTTTTTATGCTAGATTTGGTAATTTCTGTCATTAAAAGTGCATTTACACCTTTCCCCTGTAGAGATGGCCTGACTGCAATAAGACATAAATCTATATATTTGGGTTTTTTTAACGCTCTCAATAAATGAATAAAACCAAAAGGGAATAATTTTCCATTTGACCGCTGTAATGCCCTTGATAGTGAAGGCATGCCTATAAGAAATGCGGCAACTTTATCTTCTTCATCAACTATAACCTTAACATAATCAGGACTAATAAACCCGAAATACTGTTTGATGTATGATTCTATCTGTTTTTCTGTAAGCGGAACAACACCGTATAAATTTTCATATGCTTCGTTTATTAATTCAAATATACCTTTTGCATATTTCAAGATATCTTTAGGTTTTTTTGCATCAAGAAGTTTAAGTTTTAACTTCTTAAGCATTATTTGTGAAATTCTTTCGACTTTTTCCGGTATTTCTAAAGGTACCTTTACCTCATATTCAATCCAGTCGGCATCCTTTTTATAACCATATTTTTCCATATGCGAAAGATAATATAGATAATTATAGTTTGTTGCCATTGTACCCAATTCATTGAAACCCTCAATCAACATACCTTCACGGTCTAAATCAGTAAAGCCTAACGGCCCATGTACACCGGTTAATCCTTCTTCTTTTGCCCAATTTTCAACAGTGTTTAAAAGAACTCTTGATACTTCTTCATCATCAATAAAATCAAACCAACCGAATCTAATATATTTATTTTTCCAAATTTCTATATATTTTTTATTGATAATCCCGGCTATTCTTCCAACTATTTTATTGTTTTTGACTGCAACCCAATATCGTGCTTCACAGTATTCAAAAGCAGGATTCTTATCCCACCAAAGAGTATTGAATTCGTCAAATTTCAATGATGGTATCCAATATTCATTTCCTTTATATAGTTGATATGGAAAATTGATGAATTGTTTTAAATCGTTCTTTGATTTAACTTCTCTTATTTCTATCACATGGTTACCTTTGAAAATTATACAACATTTTACTCTAAAATCAACTCTCCTAAGAGTTAAAGCGTTTTAGGGTTAATTGAATCGTGCTATTCTTTCTATCGTTTTATCTTCCACCCAGCCCTTTAGTCCTTCCTTTTTCAGACCTATTGCAATCCAATCGTTTTCTTTACCTAAAATAATAACTTTTTTCCCTTCGGGTAATGAAAATCCGACTGAATAATCGTTGCCAGGACCGTTCTTTGCATGTGTCTCTGATATAACAATCGCGTAATCTATGCTCTTTTCCTGATAAAACTTGCTTATTAACCAAACCGAGTTTAATATCAAACAAATAATAAAAAATATTTTTGCATTATAAATAAAACTCCATATGAAATTTTGTTTTACGAAAAAACCTAAGATTATCATTCCGACCATAAACCATGTCAAAATACAGAATATGATAAAAAGCTGATTCAAACTCAAAATATCTATATTAAATAGAATCCCTCCGTCGTCCTTTATCATTGAACGGATAAATTTTAGGTTAGCTCTGGTATCTTTGTCGTACGGTTTTAACCGAAAAGCCCTTTCATAATTTATAATTGCTTTACCGGTCTGTTTATCTTTGAAATATGCATTACCAAGGTTATAAAAGACATTGGAATTTACAATCCCTTGATGCACAATAGATTCATAATTTGATATTGATTCCTTATATTGCCCATCCTGATAATGCCGGTTAGCAGTATCAAATAATTCCTTGGGTGTCTGGGAATAAATACTATTTGATAACATTATTAATATTGATATAATTATTGCTTTTTTTAAATATCTCACAATTTTTTCTCCAGACTATTTATTATTTCCTCAATTTTATTTATAGTAGTCTCTATATTTATTTTTTTTGATTTTGAGGGTGCAAATCTTATCAAGTCGCACTCTTCCCAAATTGAAATTATATTCCTTATAATATCATCGGTGATACTACGATTTATAAGTTCCGTTTGTACTTGTCCCGAAGTCATTCCTGCAGAAGATACATTTAATTTATCGGCAAGATATGATATTAATGTATCAAATATTATCGAGTGACAATCCGGAATTTCATTTTTCTTAATAGATTTCTTTAAGTTGATTATTTTTTTCTTTGCCGTCTTATATGCTTTTGAATTGCGAGCATATCCTATATCAAAAAGTAATTTTTCTTTGTAGGTTTTGTATCTCCATACGGATATTAATGTCAAAAATGGTAAAATCTGAAGAATAATAAAAAATATATTTTTATATATAGGTTTTTGATTTATTATGTCAACATTTGTTTTAATAAAACTAATATCCTGTGCCAAAACTTTCACGCCTTCAGCCTGTATCGCTGTTGCGGTATACTCTTCCTTTGGTCCCTGGGCAACATCTATCTGTATTGCGTTCGTATTAACTGTTCTGTAAGTTTTGTCTTCAGTATCAAAATAAACAAATTCAAATGAAGGAATAGTTTGCTTTCCGGCTGTTTTTGATACAATAATTTTCTTAAAACTTCTTGAACCGGTAACTATATAATTCTCTTTTGAAATGTTTATTGAACTTAATGTTTCATATTTCTTAAAACTATCCAAGCCATTAAAATCAATTTCCGGTATAGATTTTATATTTCCTTTACCAGATATTGTCACAGTTAACGTTATCGGCTGGTTAGTCTGAGTTTTAGTTTTGTCTAAAGATGCTGAAATTTTATATTTACCAACCGCACCTTTGAAATTTTTGGGTTTTGCTGCGGGAAGAGGCAAAACTGTAATTTCTATCGGATTGGTGTTTAATACCTTAGTTTTACCCTGCGAAAAGAAACTGCTAAAGAAATCGTCGTTAAAAGGATCGTTTCGTGAAAAATCCCTTATGCCGCAACGCAACATAGCGCTACCTATAGTAAATTTTCCGGCCGAGGTTGGGAATAGAGCTGTCTTAACCTCTGTAACTGCATATTTTTTCCCGTCAATCATTGTCATATATTCCTTCTGCGGCGGTAAATCTTCGCTCCAGAAACCGTTTGTATTAGGTGGTTGGTATTCAGGCCGTGAAAATATCTGAACACTTCTGAAAAACTTAAACGAAAGCGTTATCTGTTCGTTAACATATGCTGTTTTTTTGTCAACTGTCGCGGTTATAAATACGTCTTCTGTCTTTTGTGAAGTTGTTTGAACTTGCTCCGGTGATGATTGCTGCGGTGATTGCTGAACTTGTCCCTGAACTACCTCTACCGCTATTGAATTAGTTTTATAAGTATTACCCTTAAAATCAATGGTTATCGGCTCAATTGTAAATTTTCCAGCCGAATTAGGTACTAAAACATAATTATAAATTAAAGACGATGATACCTGTCCGTTTACTATAGATACATTCTGAGAGGTCCCGCTTGAATATATTGAAAATCCAGGTATTTGAGGAATATTAGGTTTTGGAAGTCCTGAAGCATTTCCTGAAACGGTAACCTGTAAATTTAATTGATCATTAAGCGATAATGTATTTTTATCAATGCTTGCATTTATAGTTATTTCCTGCGAATAAAGCTTTACGCTAATTAGTAAACAAACAATTGATAAAAATATAATATTTTTGCTAAATTTCATAATACTTTTTGAGTTAAAAATTGTCAGATAGTGCGGTAGTGCGATTGCGCGATTGTGCTATGATAAATAATTAATCTATCTATATGAACTATCTCACCATCCCACCATCCCACAATCGAACTATCTTGTTCACCAGTCTTCTGCAGGGACAGGAATATTCGGAACCGCCATTTTTTGCTTTTTTTCCATCCCCTTTTTTTCCTGGTCTTTCATCGATTCCAGTATCCTTTCGGCATCCTCTTTCGACATTTCCTTTTTCTTTTTATCCTGTTCCTGTGATTCCTGTTTCTCTTCTTTCTTGTCTTTGTCCTTATCGTCTTTTTCCTTGTCCTTTTGCTGCTGGTCTTTTTGTTGATTTTGTTTTTGCTGCTCCTGTTGCTGCCCTTGCTGTTTGTTTTTATCCATATTGTCTTTTATTTTCTTCTGGACAAATTCAATATTATATTTGGCATCATTGTCTTTTGGATTCAATTCAAGGGCTTTTTTATAGTAAATTATAGATTCGGGAAGTTTCCCGCTTTTATATAGACAATTGCCCATATTATAATAACTTTTTGACTGAATTGAAATATCTTTACTATAAGTTGCTTTCTGAAATTCCTGTATCGCTTCCTCATAATTTTCACTTTTATACAAAACATCCCCTAAGTTAAAATGCAATTCCGGTCTTTCCGGCGCCGATATCTGGGCATCCCTGTATGATTCTAATGCTTTGTCGTATTTCCCATCTTTGAAATGGCTGTTTCCTTTATTTATTTTGCTTCTAAAACTCGCTTCGGATATATTTATTAAAAATAATAATATTCCGAGTAGCGCAAAATTAGATTTTTTCAAATTAATTATTCTCATATCTTTTTCTTTCGGATAAAATAAATTCTACTGCTAAAAGCAAGAATACTATTATTAAAAAATACTGGAATCTATGTTCGTATTGGCTGAAGGACATGCTTTTTAGTTCCTTCTTCTCCATTAAAGAAATCTCTTCATATATTCTATCAACTTCTAACTCTCCGCTTGTTGAACGGTAATACTTACCGCCTGTAACCAATGCTATCTTTTGCAGGGTTGTCTCATCAAGTTTGGACATAACCGTTTGTTGATTCTTGTCTTTTGTATATCCGACGACATTGTTATTTTCATCTTTTACCGGAATAACGTCACCCTCTGGAGTTCCGATACCAATCGTATATATAATAATTCCTTCTTTTTTTGCTTCATCAGCTGTATCTAACGGATTACTTTTATGATCTTCACCGTCAGTTAAAAGAATTAAAACCTTATATTTTCTTTCTTTCTGTGAAAAACTCTTAATAGACAGTTCAATTGCTTTGCCTATTGCCGTTCCGGGATATGGTATAAGATTAGAATCTATTAAATTCAAAAACATCTTCGCCGAACCGTAATCTAATGTTAATGGACATTGTACAAATGCGGTCCCTGCAAAAGCTATTATCCCGATTCTATCGCCTTGCAATCTATCGATTAATGTTGAGAGTTCATTTTTTGACTTTAACAATCTGTTAGGCTTTATATCCTCCGCTAACATGCTTTTTGAACAGTCAATTGCAACTATTATATCCCGTCCGCTTCTTTTAACCTCTTTCATTCTTTTGCCGAATTGGGGACCGGCAATTGTAATAATTATGAAAAACAGTGAAACAACCAACAATAATGTTTTCACCTTTCTGACTTTATAATTCAGCGAATCTGATAGTTTCTCCAATAATTTCAAATTGCCTAATTTTTGAAGATTTTTTTTTCTCAATTTGGCGGCATATACAAAAAACATTGCAACTAAAGGAATTAGTAACAACAATAATAAATATATAGAATTAGAAAATCTCAAGGTATTCTCCTTAATACCGTGTTTTTTAAAAAAAGTTCCGCTAAAAATAACAATAGCGCAGGAAAAAGAAAATATAAATAAAGTTCAGTGTATTCCGTAAATTCCTTGCTCTTTATTTCCGTTTTTTCCATTTTATCTATTTGCTTGAATATGTTTTTCAATCCTTCAGGTGATGTCGCTCTAAAATATGCGCCTTCGGTAATATGTGCAATCTCGGAAAGTGTTGCCTCATCCAAATCATCCTGAATTTTCACATATCTCCTTCCGAATATAGGATCGTCAACGGGGTAAAGAGCGCCCCCGGGTACACCGGCACCGATAGTATAAATCTTTACATCTATAGCTGATGCGGTCTTAGCTGCTGTTATCGGATCTATTTCACCTGTATTATTTCTGCCATCGGTAAGGAGTATGATTATTTTGCTTTTCGCATTACTTTCTCTCAATCTGTTTAAACTTGTTACTATTGCAGAACCGATTGCTGTTCCGTCTGTCTGCGTCATACCAATCTCTGTTTTATCGAGAAAATCTATAAGCGCTCCGTAATCCAGCGTAAGTGGACATTGCGTAAATGCTAACGCAGAAAAAACAACAACACCTATCCTGTCATGTTTGCGGCCTTTTACAAATTCCTCTGCAGATTTTTTTGCTACATAGAATCTGTTGTTGGGTTTGAAATCCTCGGCACGCATACTCGTAGATGTATCAAGACATAATATGATGTCCACGCCTTTTGTCAGTATTTCCTCACCTTTTTGGCCGCTTTGCGGTCTAGCTAACGCAAAAATTATAAAAGATAACACAACCAACCTTAAAATTACAGGCAGCCATTCTTTTATCTTTGTTTTTTGCTGGTTAAACGATAATTTTATAGATTCCAACTCGGGATATTTTATAGTTGGTTTTTTAAACCTTTTAAAATAATAAAATACCAACAAAGGTATTATTAACAGAAACAATAAATAAATTGGATCGGCAAATCTCATAATAAATTCAGTCCTCAGAATACAGGATACAGAATACAGCTAAAAAAAGTATAAAAATAATTTCAGTTCGCCTTCCGTATACTGTCTACTGCATTCTGTGTACTATTTGTGACATTGACAATATTAACTGATGTATTAAAATTTTTCTCAATAATATCGCTCGGAGGTATATATTTTGCAAATTTTACTAAATCGCAGTCTTCCAGTAAATCTTTAACTTGAGTGACAACCTTCTTATCTATTCTGGCATTCTTCATTTCCCAAAAAAGTTCTCCTGTAGTTCTATCCAATACCTGTATATTGTATCTACCTTCTATATATCTACGGATTATTTCTGATAAAATAATATAATAATCTTTAATCCTACCTTCTTCTATTAAATTCATATTCTTTAGTTTTTCTAATTGTTCCAATGCTATTTCGCCAGCTGTCTTAGAAGGTTCTTGCTTGGTAAAAAAACCTTTTATTTCTCTGTTTTTATAATACTGATATCCGAAAAAACCTATTAATGCTAATAACGGCAAAGTAAACAAAAATATATAAAAAAGTGCAGAATGATAAATATGTATCGGAGATTTTATATCCCTTATATCATCTTTATCGGAATCGCTTGACTTGATACTTTCAACAAATATTTTAAGTTCGATTGTGCTGGTTCCCTTGCTTTCACCGTTTTCAACGTATTTTACAGTTATTGACGGTATAAGATATTCACCAGTTGTAAATGTTGTAATCAAATAATCATTTTCAAGTATTATCCGTCCCTTTTTCTTTTTGGGTTTATGTATTTTATAATCCTTAATCTCAAATGCCGAAAGACCGGCAGCAATATCGGGCAGTTCCACTTGAGTATCCGAAGCATACTCAACAATTACTTTATAATTAATCTTATCGCCGATTGTAATTTTACTATTATCTACCGATGATTTTATTATTACCTTTGGTTTAACCTGTTTGGAATGTAAAAATGTTGAAATCAGCAATAAGATAACAATATAACTACTCAGTCTTAAAAATATCTTCATATATAGTTACTTTTTCTGCTTTTAAAAGTTTTTCTATCATATCCTTGTATGCATTTTGTTCTCTTTGCTGTACCAAAATACTTTTTATCTGTTCCTTTGCTTCTTCAAATGTTTTCTGTTTTTCCTGTTTGTCCTTTTTTTCAATAAATTCCTTCTTGTGTGCTTCATAATACAATTTTATTTCGTCTTCGCTTACTTTTACCTTGTCTTTTATTTCATCTTCAATCAATTTTTGTACAATCAAACTCTTTTTCATTTGATTTGTTTTTTCCATTATCTCAGAATCCTTGTCGTAATTACGTCTTTTTGCGGAATCAAATAATAATTCGGTTATTACATAATCCCTTAAGAATTCAAACTGTTTATCTTTGTTTTTGTATACATCCTGCATATACGACGGCAGGTTTTTTATCTGCTCATATAAATCATTTAGAGATATTTTTCTATTTCCTATTCTTGCCACTATTGTTTCATTGGGTTTTTCTTCTGTTTTATCTAACAATGTTACTTTATTCATTTCCTGTTGAGCTTCAAATGGTTTACCTATCCTTTCAAAACATTCAACAATTTTCGGATTAACTTCGGTTAACAATCCGTCTTTAGGTAATAAGGTCTTCATCATTAAATAAGACGCGAGTGCATTTTCACAATCACTTAGTTTTTCCATGTAAACATTACCTATGATATATAAGATATTCGCCTTCTCTTTTGTTGTATATGCAGGATATTCCAGCAATTTCTTATATTCTGTAATAGCATGTTTGTAAAGTCCTTTGTTTACCAATTCATTGGCAATTTTCATCTGTGTTTCGCTGTTCCATGGTAAATAACTTTTTGAATTCTTTATTATTACAAATAATAGGACTGCAATAATAATCATCATAATTATCAAAATAATATTTTTTTTCATCTGAACCTCCTACTCCTTCTTTCAAAAAAAGTTATTAGCGGTTCTATATATGATTTATCGGTAAATATCTTAATATTGTCTATTTTACTTTTTTTAAAAAACTCCTCTATGGATTTTTCTTTTTTATTTTGATACTCTAAAAATGTATCTCTGAATGTCTTGTCGCCTGTATCTAAAGTGAAAGTCTCTCCGGTTTCAATATCCTGTAACTCCAACAATCCTACTTCAGGTAAATATTTTTCTTTTGGATCACTAATTTTAATTGCAATTAAATCATGTCTTTTATTTATTATCCTTAAGTCTTTTTCATAATTTTTATCTATAAAATCTGATATTAGAAATACTATAGCTTTTTTCCTGACAACATCATTCAAATATCTCAATGCCATTGAGATATTTGTTTTTGTTTTTTTTGGTCTAAAAAATAAGATTTCACGAATTAATCTTAGAATATGGGTTCTGGATTTTTTTGGCGGTATGAACATTTCTATTTCGTTTGTAAAAATAAGCAATCCAACTTTATCGTTATTTTTAAGTGCGGAAAAAGCTAAAACAGCTGAAATTTCAGCCGCTATTTCAAACTTCATTTTTTCAACAGTTCCGAAATGTTCCGATGCACTGGCATCTATGAGCAATATAATGGTTAATTCTCTTTCCTCAGTAAACTTTTTCACAAACGGATGCCCGAAACGTGCGGTTACATTCCAGTCAATGGAACGTATATCATCACCAGGCAAGTATTCCCTAACTTCAGAAAATTCCATGCCGCGCCCCTTAAAAACACTTTCGTATTGACCTGCAAAAATATCGTTTACAAGACGCCCGGTCTTTATTTCTATTCTTTTTATCGCTTTAAGAACTTCTTTTGAAATCACTTAACTTCAGTACACAGAATACAGTACACAGAATACAGTTAAGGCAAATTTCTGATTTTGGTTTTTAACTGTATCCTGTATTCTGTTTACTGTGTACTGCCTCTCTATGGGACTTCTATTGCATCAAAAATATTTTTAATAATATCTTCGGAAGTGGTTTCTTCCGCTTCCGCTTCATATGTAACTATAACTCTATGTCTCAAAACATCCATCCCGATTGATTTTATATCTTCCGGAGTAACATAACCGCGCCCGTTCAGAAATGCATACGCTTTTGCTGCAACCGTAAGATAAATTGTAGCTCTCGGTGATGCACCGTATGCTATAAGATTTTTCAAATCCTCCAATTTATATTTTTCAGGATTTCTTGTTGCAAAAATAATATCCAATATGTAATTCTTTATTTTTTCATCGACATATATCTCATTAACAACCGAACGCGCATGCAAAATAGCGGCTGGTGAAATTATTTTATTTGCTTTTAATTCCTGCCCAGTAGTCATTCGTTCGAGAATTTCTCGTTCTTCCTCTTTTTCAGGATAATTAATTTTTAGTTTCAGCATAAATCTGTCTACCTGCGCCTCAGGTAAAGGATAGGTGCCTTCTTGCTCAATCGGATTTTGTGTCGCAAGTACCAGGAATGGCTCTTCCAATTTAAAAGTATTTTCACCTATAGTAACCTGTTTTTCCTGCATCGCCTCAAGTAGAGCCGACTGCACCTTTGCCGGTGCACGGTTGATTTCGTCTGCAAGAATTATATTTGAAAATATCGGACCTTTTTTGACCGTGAAATTGCCTGACTGAGGATTATATATCATCGTGCCTGTCAGATCTGCTGGAAGTAAATCCGGAGTAAACTGAATCCGTTGAAATTTTGTTTGTACCGCATCGGATACCGTTTTGATAATGAGGGTTTTTGCAAGTCCAGGAACACCCTCAATCAAAATATGACCGTTACCTAAAAATCCTACAAGAATCCTCTCTATGACGTAATTTTGTCCGACAATTACTTTAGAAATCTCGGACTTAAGTTCTTCAACAAAAATCGCTTCTTTTTTAACCTTTTCATTAATAGATTTAATGTCTTCCATATCTCCTCCTACCCAAATTTTGGAACAAAATTTGCCCGAAGGGTCGCTATCTTAAAACTCGAAGAGTTTTAAGATGTCTATCGAGGTACCCAAATGTTCCTTATATCTAATTACACACCTGCCTACCGGCAGGCAGGGATTTTAAAAGTCAATTACACAGATTTCAAAAACTATTATAGTAATTTTTTATAATTTTTCTAATTCTTAAAAGAAGTATTGCATCGTAGTAATGGGTTGCTGAAAAAATCAGCATCCCCTGATTTCACTGTAAAACGCTTACATATAATTATTTTTGGTTTCCAATTGGGAATTCCAAAAATAATTAATTCGTTCCAGTGGGTACGAATTCCGTGTGCAAAATTACATAGATTAAAACCACCATATGTTATCGGTGTAATCATCTTTTAAAAATCTGTGTAATCGTATTTCAAAAACTTCTGTATCTTTTCTGCCAGTCTTTTCCTCTGCCGAGTTTAGATGTTTTTAGCGACCAATAGATTCTACCCCAAAAATCAGTTGCGGTTTCGGCATCGTATTTTTTCCAATTAATACCGGTATAATGGATTGGATCATACCAGCCGAAAGAATTATTCAAATAATAATCTTTTGCAATTATAGAAAATACTTTTTTAGCTGCAGTCAAGTTCCCGGTATCACCAAAATGTTCGGCTACTGTCTGAAGATTTCCGGGAATTAATAAAGCCGGGTTTGCTTTTGTCTGGTCAAAAATGTCCTTTATATTGGGATTGCTGAAATCAAGATTTGACGGTTTGGAAGCGGAAGCTTTTTCCCATTGTTTATGCGTTTTTCTCAAGTTGCTTTTAATGTAGGATTTTAATGCTTTAAGCCATCCGGCATTTGATTCAGGAACTTTTATTGACTTCTTGGCAAAATTCTTTTCATAAAAACTTATCGCTTTATTTACATCCCACATTATATCTAAAGCATTTTTATAAGACATTCCGTTCAGCTTCACAATATCTATAGCAGGTCCCATATCCTCAAAACCGTTTAACAGTGTTTTCTGGTGCAACGAACAAAATGCCCTTATTCCTCTCATGTAAATCGGATGGGCATATTGGGTTAAATCGGAAGAAATTCCAGAATATGGATAATGTTCTCCGTACTGGGGGGTATCCGAAATAGTAACTGGAATTTTGAAAGGATTGGCTTTTTTGTTTTCTTTCATTATAGAATGGGTGATATATTCAAGAAGTTTGCCTGCAGTGCTATATGCATTACCCAAAGAAATAGGAACGGCCTTAATCCTTTTTACGTCGTTAGGAACAACTTTTGCATATTTTTGCTTAAGCGAAGGCATCATGAATCCTTCTTTTGCAAATTCCTCATATGCTTCAGAATCCGTAGATATTTTTGACCAAATATGTATTCCTGACATTGTAATATCAATAATATATTTAATACCATATGATTTTAGGGTATCTTCAACGAGATCTAATGTCGGTTCCATCCACTCAAATATTTTCTTCTGATTTTCCCTGTTGAAAATATAACAGGGATTTTCCCTGTTAAAATATTCTATATCCCAGAGAATATAAAAATCGCTGTCATCTTGGGTTCGTGTCGGAAAAAACAAATCCAGATAATCGTTCTGGAGTTCGTCAATACGGGATATTTCAACCTCTTTTATCGGGAATGTCCAGCCGCGTTCAACCAGGGTTTTACCCGTACCAAAACAATAGGGATAGTTCTTAGCCTGTACCGCAATCAATTTTTTTATCCTTGCATTCCCATAATACTTCACCATGAAGTCAAAATTTTCCTTTTTCATACTACCTCCACCATGAAAGATTATATCCGCACCAAGGTCTAATACAATATCCTATCTCCTGATGAGATATGCAATTCAAATCCATTTTTTTATCTAAACCCAAATATAAAGGTGCTCCGTATAGCTGGGCAAAAAAACTTGCGCGTGTCTCTGCATTATACTTATTTGATGCAAATTCTGCAAGGTTTTTAAATCTGCTGAATAAGAATCCCCCTATATCTTTAAAACTCCATCCTTTCTTATTCAATATTGATATTATAGTCCTTATATTCGTCGGTTTCTTGATGTGCGGCTCGGGATTGGCTATGCTAAACTGAACGCAAGGAGGCAGCTCGTTAAGTTTGAATGCATAATATGTTTTATCCCAATCGCTTTCCTTCTCAAATTCTTTACTGTCAAATTCTTTATGAAATTCGTATAACTTTGAATTCTTATATTTTGATAAGACATTTAACCAACCGATATTCAAATCAGGTATTATGCATTTAGTTTTCGGTTCTTTTGCGTAATCAATCGCCATCTGAAAATCCCTTCGTATCTTTAAAATTGTATCCAGCGATAAATCGGTTATAGGTAAATTTATCTGTATCGGGATATTTTCAACAATTTGTTCGCCAAGTTTTTTTTTATTTACTTTATGTTTTTGGTTCGTTCCAAAAGGCACCCTAATAGCACGCATGTAAATCGGATCTGAATAAATTGATAAATCAAGTGAAATACCTCCCGGCGGCGACATTTCAATGTCACAAAATTGTATGGGCAAAATATTTTTATTAATTTTTCTCTTTTTACCCGCTTCATTAATTATTTCAAGTGTTATAAATTGAAGCAGGCGAAATGCCCCGGAAAAACCTAATCCTTTATAAACCGGAACGTTCTTGTATCCCAATCTGCTTTCTCTATGGAAATATTGCTCTTTAAGCGTAGGTTCCAACTGACCGATTTCCTCTAATTGTGAATGTTCATTTCTAAAAGGCCACATTGAATGGTAGTGATATCCCTGCCCTGTAATTACTTCAATATAAGATATGTTATAATTACCATAGATTTCTTTTATTATTTCTCTGACCGGCTGTAATTTATTCTTAAAAATTGCTTCGGGATTTAAATACACTTCAGCAGGATTTTTGGTATTATAATATTCAACATCAAGCGATATCATCGTTCCATAATTGCCAAGCATAGACCTTAAAATATCCAATCCTTTTTCCAGCATTGAATTCAAATCCGACATTGCAGCAGAATAATACGGCTGAGGTTTCTTTTTCAATAATTCATACTCACCATAGCCCACAATATGCTCAGCCCCGCCCATAAACTCGTATATACGGTCTTTAATATTTTGATTTTTATAATATTCAGAAATATCCATTGTTTTAAATTCAAAACACCATACACTATCCCCTAACCTCTATACGCTATCCGCTGCTGTTCAAAAAGTTTTTGGAATTTTTCGATTTCGGCTTTTACATCATCTTTAGCAACAACCGCCGATATAGCACATAACGCATCAACGCCTGATTCAACAACTTCTTTTGCGTTTAATAAATCAATTCCGCCTATTGCAACTATTGGAACATTACAAACTCTTTTAATATCTTTGACTAAAACAATACCCGAAGGTTTACCGGCATCAGGTTTCGTATTAGTAGAAAAAATCGGGGAAATACCAAGATAATCAGCACCATGTTTCTCCGCTTCTATTGCTTCCTGAACGTTATGAACCGTGACTCCGATAATCTT
>Ga0208246_1000359_pt1 | contig 38893 bp, 47 predicted proteins | sample RifOxyD2_FD_184039 | JGI IMG/M metagenome (GOLD analysis project Ga0208246, IMG submission 184039) | Soil microbial communities from Rifle, Colorado - Rifle Oxygen_injection D2 (SPAdes) | ecosystem: Environmental > Terrestrial > Deep subsurface > Rock core/Sediment | place: Rifle, Colorado... | reverse complement strand
GAACGCCCCCTGGTTGATCCTGGCGGTCCCGCTGATCTGGGACGGGGCGCTCTATTTTTCGGGGCTCTACCAGGGGGCGTTCGCGCTACTCCGAGGCCTGCTGGTGGCGCTGGCGTTAGAGGTGGGCACGGCGGCGCTGGTGGGGGTGGTGAGCCGGTTGGGGTGGTTTTTGCGGGCCCTGGCGGGGCTGGCGTTGGTGGTTTTGGCGGTCGCCAATGCCACGGCAGGGTTTTACCACCTAGCCGGAGGGGAACTGGACCGAGCCGCCAAAAGGTTGGGGCTCAACCAGTACCTAGCCGAGGCCCGCGAAATCGGGCGCGAATCGGGCGAGGACGGGCGGCTGTGGCTCGCCCATGGGCAGCGGGCCAACGCCGCGCAAATCCGCCTCCAAAAATTAACCACCGACCAAACCCGCCTGGAGGCGGCCAGGGAGTTGGCCCAGGAGGGCCGAGCCCGCAGTTTGGCCGAGGTAGGGTTGTTGGTCACCGGGCGGTTGGGGTTGCAACTGGCCGCGCTGGTGCTGGCCTTTTTAGCCGCCAATCCTGGGGCGCTCAACCCCCAAAAAACCACGGCTGAACCGCCGTCACCCACCGGCCCAATTCGGGGACCGGACGGAAAATTTAAAGCTAAACAGGAGTAGTTATGCAGTGCGATTGCGTTCAAGATATCGAAAAAAAATTATCCGCAGAGGATAGTCCGTATAGGAAAATTTACGCAAAGCGGGGTTGGACGATTGAAAAAGTTGAACTGCGCCAGGGGGCGTTCACAATTACTGACGGCATTTTTGACCATATTCTAACCTGGCCAATCGAAATTCGGGTGGCGGAGCTCAAAAAACCAAAAATCGAAAAACTGGGGTGTTCGTATTGCCCATTTTGCGGCACCAAAATCAAACCTGATCAGGAGTGCGCATGAATCTGGATGTTCGGACGGCCCTCGCGACGCGGATCGCTAGACAAAAACGAATTATCGAACACTACGGCGAGGAGGCCCAGATGTTCATGGTCGCCGAGGAGGCGGGGGAATTGTTATCGGCGATTAACAAATATCGGCGTGGCAGAGGTTCGAGAGAACAAATCGCGGTTGAAATCGCAGATTTACTCAACGTGCTGGAGCAGTTGAAATACTCGTTTGGGTGTGAGGACATCGAGCGGATTCAATCGGAAAAACTCGACCGTGAAATAAACCGGATCGAGCGCCAAGAGCTAGATTTGGCGGGTCTAAAACACCGGGTTTGCCCAGGGTGTGGGGGGGTTGACCTGCCTGTTGGCCGGGATCGCTGTTTTGATTGTGATCCACTGCGTGGGGGTAACCCATGAGCCAGAGCCGCCTGCACTCGTTTGTTGAGGCCAATTTAAACACCTTCGCCGGGTTTGGGATTAGCTGGTGTTTGTCGTATTGGGTGGTGCCCCTGTGGGGGTTGCCGCAATCGCCGAGCGTCGCCACAAAAATCACCCTGCTGTTTACGGCGGTGAGCCTGGTCCGCAACTACCTGCTGCGCCGGTTGTTTAATCGTTTTTATTTCGCGTGGCCCGCTAGGGTTCGCGTTTCCCCGTCCCAAATCGCTCAAACCGGTTTGGGATTAACCCTCCTCGCGGCTCTCCTGGGAGGCGCGTGAAAATTGTTTTTAATAGGAGCCTCCATGGAAATTTTTTACACGATCGCCTACTGGTTGACCCGCCCGCAATTTTGGGGCGGGGTCGTTGTTGTTGGGCTAGTGGGTTATTTAGGTTATTACTGGGCAACCCATTAGGAGGGGCAGTGGACGTTTTTTGGGCTATTTTAGGTTTCACAGGTTGTTTGTTTTTGGCTGGTTTAATGATCAGTTATATCGACGACCGGCGAGCCAAAAAATCCAAAAAATACCACTGCCATAATCGGAGAACCACTGAGTGACTTTAAGTCACTCAGTGGGGGGCGGGGAATTAGCTTTTTCAAAAAAAATATCGTGAAACAATATTTTTTACTCGCCTTAATGTGTTGTTGCGCGATATATTAGGACAACAGCAAAGGAAAAACGGCTGATGATCAAAAGCTTTCAAGACAAACAAACCGAAAAAATCAGCCAGGGCGATCGGGTCAAAGCGTTGCCTCCGCAAATCGCCAAACGTGCTTTGATGCGGTTGCAAAGGATTGATGCCGCTTTGACCTTAGACGATTTGTTAGGTCCTCCTTCGCACCGCTTAGAAGCTCTAAAAGGCGACTTGGCCGGGTTTTATTCGATTCGGATAAACGAACAATGGCGGGTGGTCTTTCGCTTTGAAAGCGGGCAAGCCTTCGATGTAAAAATTACGGACTACCACTAACTAAAGGGGGCCCAATGGCCACAAAAAACAAACTGCCCCACACTGGGGAACACCTCGCCGAGTTTATGGCCGAATTTGGGCTTAATGACCGAAAATTGGCGCAGGCGACCGGCCTGAAGCCGGATCAAATCGGCCAGATTCGCCGGGGGTTGCGCTCAATTAGCCCGACCGTAGCCCTTAAGCTGGGGCGGTATTTTGGGACCAGCCCCCAGTTTTGGGCGAACCTGCAAAGCCAATTCGACCTCAAACAAGCCGAATTGGGGGCAGACCTGGAATCAATAGTGCCAATCAAGGTCGCCGAAGAAGTGGGGGGCTAGTGGAAATGGGCAGCTTATGACCTCTGACAACCCCTAGGGGTGTAATCAAAGAAGCTGCTTTGGATGTGGGCTTGCGGCGCTTGGGGGGGGCGGGTTTCACCCAGGTAGGATAGGGAGGCTTGGTATTCGGCGGCGCATTTGGGATTGTCGCACCGATAGCTGATCAAGGCACAACCCTCCGGGTCAGGGTCGGTGCGGATGATCGAGGCGCGGGAACCGCAATGTTTACAACGTCCTTTCATGTAGTTTGCCACCTTGCCCTCCCCTATCGAATTTGTCCCCTATATTCCCTCATCCAGCCAATTATTTCAAGCCTTTTACCTCTTCCCCTCCTGGTTTTTCCGGGCCTTTCTTGTCCCCCGCATCTCCGGCCCCGGTCGCGCGCAATAAATCGTCAAAATTAGGGTCTAATTTAATCCAAAATTGGGGGTCCAATTGGGCGTTGATTTCCTCGGCGATTTGCTCGGCGATGGGGGCCACCACCAGACGGTAATAGTTCGCCAAGACCTTGTTGAAATCGGGGGCCGACTTGCCAATAAATGCGGTGTTGATCAACTCGGCGGGGATTTGGTGGGCCTCATAAATCGACAAGCGAGCCTCGGCGGTGGTTTTGTCGAAATCGTCTTTAGCCAAGCTCTGACTTAAATCCACAAATTTAAAAATTTCCTCTATTTTTTGGTCCTTCAATATGCCCCGAAAATTGAGCAAAACCTGTTTTGATCCACCTGGGGTGTTGCTGGTCCTGATCGCGTCCACCAGTTTTGACTCAATATCGCCGACCATCTCGGCTATTTCATCGGGCGTTTTTCCGGCCATTGCTTCGGGGGTGATCCAGTCCTGGAAGTTCACGTTTAAAAGGAGCAGCGCCGAGACCAGCCCGTTTGAGTTGTAAAAATGGATTCGTTGGCCCTTGGCCGCCGCCGCTAAGGCAATGTCGGTAATCGCCCCCGAATATTCGGGGACTCCGTAAAAATCGGATTCGGGGCAGGGCTGAAACGAATAAATCACTTGCTCTGGTGCTAGGGTATTAACTAGTTTTCCCTGGTCCAGTTGTCCAAAAAGCCCTTTTTTGGTGATTCGCAACACCCGCGCGTTAAGCCGCCTCAAACTGGAAAAACTTTTGCCCCTATTTTGCACTATTTGCAGCGCCCCATAGCCAAAAACGGAGCGGTCAAACACAAAGGCATAAAGGGCCGACTTGGGAAACCGCGCCAGAAACCGGGCCCTCGATCGGAAAAAATCAAGCCGCTGTTTTGCGGTTGGTTTTTCTGGTAATTCCTTATGATCCAGATTTAGTTCATGGGGGCGGTATCCCGCGCAAACCAAGCGGGTTCGAAGGTGGATCGCGCTTTCGTGCAGCGCGTTCAGCCGGAGTAGGGCGGTGATGGTCTCGGGGTTGATCGGCGGTTCTAGCCAGTCCCCGGTGGCGATCCCCGAATCAAAGGGCTTTACGATTTGCAACTGTTTGATGGCCTTTTCAGATAGCCCCGCCGCTTGGATAGTTAAAGGGTCTGTTTGGGCATTGCCCGAGGCTAGGCCGTATTTGTTGTTATCCACTGGTAAGTCCTAGGTTAATGCCAGGGACTAAGCCCCCGGTGCCGGTTTTTAAAGGGGCGCTACCATTTGCGCCCGTGGTGATTCCGAAGCCAACCCCTTTTGGGCGCGAGGATAATTTGGAGCCTTCGACCGGGGACCGGCTGGCCGCGTGGGCCAGTGCCCAAAACAGATCGGCATGGCCAACCCCTTTTTTTCGGTCCGCCCGGATCGTTGCCCGCCCGGTTGAGGTGTTGCCCGTTTTGATCGCCAGGAAGGCTTGCAAAATTTCTTTGTGTTGGCCGTCCCACTCCAGCCGCTTTTGGGCCACCAGGCGCTCGACGTGAAAAACCAAGTCCCATTTTGATTCAAGGGAATAAACCAAGGGGTGGACCTCGAAACGCCAGTCAAGTTCAGCGCTGAAACCTGCTAAAAGGTTGATGATTTGGGCCCCGATCCCGGTTGCGTCGATGGTTAAAGACCGGGCCTTAAAGCGTTTGACCGCTTTTTTGATCTGGGCCACTTGCCAGTTGATCGACTGATTCCCAAAGCTTTTGGCCTCGATCACCCGCAAGCGGTCCCCTCGATCCTCCAGCGCGGCCAAGCTGGCCCTGTCTCCCTTTTCCCCACCTCCGTTTGGGTCAAAGCCCAGGTCCACAGGGAAGCCCTCGGCGGGGTTGTGATCGGGCAAGGGGGCGGGTTCGTTGATCCATTCGCCCTTTTTGGTTTCGGTCCCCTTGGTGAAATAACAGGCTTGCAAATCGTCGAATTTAAACAAAGAGCCCGAATCCGAAAGCCAACCACAGCGGAATAGAAAATCCTTTTGCCGCTCCGAATAGCCTAGCCTGTCTATTTTATCCCAACTAATCAGGTCAAAGCCGCCCTTGATGGCGTCGTCTAAGGTGATCTTGACTCGGTGGATTGCGTCGGTAATGGCTTTTCCTTTGTCGTCGGTGCCTTCCCAGATCTGGAAAGAGGCGTGGGAGGTGACCGAGGGGGTGGAAACGTAGGTGATCCGGTAGTTGCCTTGGATCGCCATTGGCCGGGCGGTTTCTAAAATATCTTCAAGCCGAGGAATCCAGCAAAATTCGTCAAAATAAAGGTCCCCATGATAACCTTGGGCGGTTTCCGCATTGGTCGAAAGAAAAACAAAGCTCGCCTCCCCTTTGTCTTTTAATTGGACCGTTATTTCGTCGGTGCCTCTTAGCTCTACGCCCAGATACTTTTGAGAAAAAATGCGGATAGCTTGGCGAATAATGCCCACTTGCCGCCTTGAGGCAGAAATAAAAATTTGATTATTTCCTGTCTCTATTAGGCGGACTAGGGCTTCCCACGCAATCGCAAAAGTAAGGCCAACCTGGCGGCTTTTTAGGTAAAAACGAAACTCGGCTGGATCGGCTAAAAAATTGAGTTGGTGCAGGTAAAAAAAAGGCTTCTCAACCTTGGCCAAATTGACCTGGGAAAAGTTATTCCGTCCCAATTTTTGGGGTTTATTCTTCGGCCCTTCCTTAGCCCTCAATTTTTGCAGTTCGTCTTTTTCTTTTTTTTGGCGGAGTTGGTCCCTGATTTTGACCGCCTCTTGTAATTCCCGGTAAATATTAAGGTCTTTGACCTTGCCGGTCGAGGCGGCCCGGCTCAGTTCATCGACGCGCAACTCGGCGATGGTCAAGGAATCGACTTTGCACAACCATCGCTCTTCTTTTTTCCACCCACGCAGGGTGCGGGTGCTAATCTCTACGCCCCTTTGGGCGAGCAAATAGGCGGCCACCTCCTGGAGTGTTCTCCCTAATTCATATTGCCTTTTTGCTGCGTTTTTGATCGCTTTGGGGTGCGCCAATGTCCCTCCTTTTTTCCCACCATAACAGAGGCTCCCCTTCTTTAAGAGCGCCCCGCCCGTGGTCCACCATCAATCCACAGTCCGCACGGTTGCGCGATGGGAATATGGGTGGTCAAGTGGTGTATAAGAACGATCACAAAACCCGAATTTTGGATCAATAGATGCCCACACCCTACCCCCTCGCTTTGGCCGAATTCGCCGCCACTCCCTTGGCTATTATGCCCGAGGCCGCCGAAATGATTTTAGGGGTTTTGCGAGGCAATAAAAACCTAGCCGCCCTGGCCGAGGCCCAGGAGCGCCGCCAGATGCTAGACGCCGAAGGGGCCCAAATTCCGGGCGCGGTGTTAGGACTCGACCAGGGGAGCCTAAGCCAAAGCTACCTCGCCGAGGTGGTGGGAGGCGTGGCCGTGGTCAACCTATATGGGCCTATTTATCCAAAAGCCAACCTGCTGTTTAACGTATCGGGCGGCACCAGCCTAGAAATCCTAGTTAAAACCCTGAACCAAGCGTGGGCGGACCCCAAAATTAAAGCGGTGGTGCTGCGGATTGATAGCCCTGGCGGCTCGATCTACCAAGTGGCCGAGACCGCTGAGTTGATCAAAAACGCGCCCAAACCCACCTACGCCCACGCCTCGGGCACCTGCGCCTCGGCGGCCTATTGGATCGCCTCGGCGGCCAGAAAAATTTACGCCAACCAAGGGGCGCTGGTAGGCTCGATCGGGGTTTTGGTGCAATACACCGACGACAGCCGGGGCCGGGAGGCGATGGGGCTAGACGATTACACCGTGGTTTCCTCCCAGTCACCCGACAAAACCGCCACCCCCGCCGACAAAAAAGGGGAAAAGCTGTTTCAGCAAATGGTGGACCGCAGCGCCGTGCATTTTATTAGTGCCGTGGCTCGTTACCGGGGCATCACTAGCCAAAAGGTCCAAAGTGAATTTGGCCAAGGATTTGTGGTGGACGGACCCGAAGCCTTGAACCGGGGCATGATCGACGGGGTAAAACCCCTGGGCCAGTTAGTGGCCGAGTTGAACCAATCCAAGCCGGGGGATTCACCCAGGCAAAACGCCAACCACCAGACGGAGCAACCCATGGCAGGCGAAGAAACCCCAGCAGCAGAGCCCCAAAGCCCAGCGCCTAGCGCCGAATTGTTAGCCCAGGCCCAGGCTTTGGCCGCCGCGCAAGAAGTGCTGGCCCAAAACCAAACGGCCTTGGCCGAAGCTCAAAAAGCACTGGCCGAGCAGGCCGGAAAAATTAAAGGGCTCGAAAAGGAATTGGCCGCTTTAAAGCAAGAAGACGATCCAGCCGCCAAGACCCCCCCGGTGCATGGCACTAGCGGGGCAGGTAAAATCCCCAGCCTGATCTAGGCCATAACCATCTAAGGAGCAAAAAATGCAGCATGTATTAAGCCCCGCCGCCCACGCGGCAATCAAGGAATTGGCCGATGCCCAGGCCCTCGCCTACCAAGTCCAGCCGGGCGCGGTTTTTTCTTTGTCTCGCGGGGACCAAGAACAAATCGTTTCCGAGCGGATCAAAGCCAACCCGCTGTTGGACCGGATCAACCGGGTGATCGTAAAGCACCCCTCGGCCAAAAAGATTTTTGGCAAAATCACCGGCACCATCCATGGGCGGGGGACCCGGTCGCCAAAGGAAAAAATCGCCGATTCGGTGAGCCGCTACGAAGTCAAAGAGCGGGATTTCGACTATGTGATCCCTTATGGGCTCCTAGACACCTGGTTTAGCGCCGCAGGCGGTAGCCAAGAGGTGTTCGCCGGGATGATCAAGGAGTGGTACGCCAAAAAAATGTCCGACGAAATGGCCGCCATCGCCCTGCGTGGCACCAGCCAAGCGGCCAATCCCCAAGGCGAGGGCACCGATGAGGCAAAGTTGCAGGCGGTGGACCTAGGTTTCGAGCAGTTGATGCGCGACGCCACCTATGGCAAGCCCGCCAACGTATTGGACAATATGGGCGATGGCGGCTCGGTGATTATCGTCGGGCCTAAACGCGAACTTTCGGGCGCGGGCGCGGTAGTGGCGAACCTAGGTGGGGTTCCTAACGAGGTCCAAATCCCCTTGCCTGGCCACGGCTTTATCGCAGGCGGGATGGTGCGGATTCGGTTTTCCGTCAACTACAACGGCGAATTTTTATTAAAAGCGGGCACCGACGCCAACAATTTGGTGATCGAATCCGCCTATACCGTCGAAACCTTCGGGGCAACGGTTTTGATCTCCCAGGTGGGGCACTTCGAGACCCTAGACCAGGCGGTTTCGGACGCCATGGCCGATTTACTGCCCGAGGATATCGCCTTTGAAGGGGACTTAGAGGTGATGTTGTCCAGGGACGTGGCCGCCGAGGCCGAGGCCAAATTGATGGCCACGATCGACGGGTCCAACCCCTTGGTGAGCAATAAATCCTATATTGCCCAAATGCTTTCGAGCTTTGGCGGCCTGGTTTCCAACCGGGTGATGGGGATGAAAGCCCGCCAAGTGATGATCACCGCTTGGAAAAACCTGTCGTATTACGAACTAGACGGCTCGCGCCGGGTGAAGTTCGAAGACAACCCCAAAGAAGGCGGGTTGGTCCAATGGACCTACTACGCCGCTTGTCAAGCGGTCGAGGACGTGGACGCCTGTATTATTTTAAACAACGTCTATTTCCTCAGAAAGCACGAAGACCAAGCCTAGGCTTGAGCTAAACCGGGGCCAGGCTACGGACTGGCCCCAATGATAGGGGGAAAAAATGGGAAAGTTTAAGGAATACCAAGACCGCTTTGGAAAAAGCGAGGGAGCCCCCAAGCCCCCCCACCAAGCCAAGCCTGGCCGATTCGGGTTGGTGCATGGGCAGAAGCCCGCCGAGCCCACAGGGGAGTCCGCCGCGCTCGATATTTTAGCCGAGCGCGAGGCGATGAAAGGGTTGGGCCAGGCAGAGCGGCAAAAGGAAAAAGCGCGAGTGGTCCGCCACTTTCGCCCCGAGGTGGACGCCTGGAAAGAAAAAGGTGGGCCGATTGATGCGGCCCTGCTCTCTTGGTTTGCAATTTTTGTCTTCGACCTAGGCGATATGGGCGAGTTTTTAGAACTCACCCACTTGGGCGAAGAAAACGAGATCCACCAAGTGGCCATCCCTAAAAAGGACTGGCGGCTCTTGCGGGTTTATACCCTGCTTGATTGGTGCGCCGAGCGCCAAGCCGCGAGGGAATCGTTTGCCCCCTTTTTGGTCCAAGAGTACGACCGGCTAGAGCCCAGGGAGTTGGAACCCGCCACGCCGGGCGCTTTGCCGCCGAAGTTGATTGGCTCGCTGGATTATTTCTATTTTTACCAGCTTTTGACCGAGGCTAAACTCGAAGAAGCGGTGGAATTCGGCGAGCGGCGTCTGGCCCAAGGGTCCAAGGCCCAAATCAAGGGGCGGGTAGAGGAGGCTAAAAAAACATTGGCGGGCAAGCTAGACCAGGCTTGGAACGCCAAGGAATGGGCTTTTGTGGCGAGTAAAAAGGGAGCTTGAAAGCCTCCCCCGCAGGGCAGGGGGGAGCCAAAAGCTAGGGGCAGCCCTCCAGGGCCCTTTGGTTTTTAGGCTTTCCCCTCCCTGTTTTAACCCAAATCGGAGCGCCCCATGGCCCCTAAAAAGAAACCGGCCCCGGTTAAAGAGGCCCCCAAAGACCCGGCCACAACCGAGCCAAAAAAGAAAATGACCAGGGCCGAGGCCTTAAACGCCAAGCCTAAAAACTAAAGGAAAAAATGCCGCCAATCGTGAACAGGCCCGCCCAAAGCGCCGCCGAAATCAACCCCGGCAGCGGCTGGCCGGTGATTTTGGCCGCCGATTTTACCCAGGATCGGGCGGTTCCTGATCAATTGACCGGGGCCGCGATCGAGGCCGCGCTTTCGGTGGCCGCCCAGAAGGCTATCGCTTGGCTCCAAAGCCGAGACCCGGCCCAACCTGCTTTAACGGCGTTAGAATCGGTGGATTTTACCCAAGGGGTTTATTGGCTGGCGCTGGCCGAATTAGCCCCTAGGTTTCCCCGGTATTTCGCCAAGCGTCCAGATGGGGCGGATTTTGGCGAACTGGAGGGCGCGAGGCGGCACTACGAAACCGAGGCTAGGGGCTGTTTGGCCCGGATCGCCGGTTTTGCCGCACCCCCGGTGATTGGGTGCCACCAGTTAGGCCCCAAGGAGTAAGGGATGCACGATAAAGCCAATCAGTTGGTGGACGCCTTGCGCGCCTCGGGCTTTAAAAAAGAGGATATTGAGGTCCATTTGGTGGGTGGGCAATTTGAACATTTAGGCCGCCCCGCCGAGGGGGGATTAATCCAGAGCCAAGGGTTATTGGACTACACGGTTTTTTTGAGCGCTCAAGGGTTAGAGGAATTAACCGCTTTGCAGATCACCTTGACCGGGTGGTGGGCCGAGGTCCGAGAAGACCGGGAAACTATGGTTTTTTCCTTTGGGGATGATGGGAATGGCTCGGAAACCTTCGAGGCGGTGGTGGACCTGAAATTGGCGTATCAGCTTTATTTAGCCGCGGACGAAACCGGGCCGATCCAAATCAGGGGCACCCAGTACCGAGTGGCCGAGGCCCCGGCCATGCCCGAGGGGTTATGAGTGCAGACGGCGAACTATAATATCGAGCTAGAGGGGATCGACCGGCTTTTGGGCAGTTACCGGGCGTTAGTCCCGCAAGAGAAAAAAAGGATAGTTTGGTCGATGATGATTAGGCGGGCTTTACAGCTAAACCGGGCCCGGATAAAGGCCCAGGAGAACCTAGACGGCTCCAAGTTCGCGGAGCGAAAAAACGGGGGAAAAACCAAGATGTTAAGGGGCCTGTTACGGGAGGGGAAAAAGCCCCAAATCAGGAAGCGAAACTTGGAAACAGGCGGCATTTTGGAGACCACTAACCCTATTGCCGCTCGCCACCATTTTGGTTTTGCCCAGATCGTTCAGGCTTGGACCAGGGAGGAAGCCCTGGCCTACATAAAAAACGATAAAAAGAAAAATTTGATTCACGGCCAAGGCGGGGATAAGAGCCCTTGCACCAAATTGCAAGCAAGAACCCTGATTAGCGATCTAGGGTTTAAGCAATTGGTATTAGACGGGAAAAAGGTAAAGGCGAGTATTAAAAATTTGCAGCGGGCTTTTACCCAATCCCAAGCGGGAATGCTGATAAAAAAAGACCGAGTTTTAAACAAAAAACCCCTAAGAACCCGGTGGGAGGTCAAGGTGGCCGCTCGGCACGTTTTAGGGCTAGGGGAGACGGATAAAACTCTATTGACGGCCTACTTTGCCGAGTTGATCGCCAAGTTCAGCCGTTTGGAAATGCACCGGGAAAACGTGGCCCGAACCTCGGCCATGCTTTTAAACGCGGCCTAGGGAGGGCGCTATGGATTTTGAACAGTCCTTTAGTTTTTTATTGCAGTGGGAAGGCGCGGTTTCGGATCACCCCGACGATCGAGGGGGGCTAACCGTTTATGGGTTGTCCGAGCGGACCCACCCCGAGGCATGTGCCGCCGCTTTTGTGGCTTATAAAGCAGGCGACGAAGCCGGGGCAAAAGCAATCGCCCAGGAGGTTTACCGGGCCGAATACTGGCAGAAATGCCGGTGCCCCGAACTAGACCCGAGACTAGCGGCCGCCGTCTTTGATGCGGCGGTAAATTTGGGCACCCGAGGGGCGGGGATTTGTTTACAAAAGACGATCAACCGTTTAGGCGGCGGCGTCGCCCCCGATGGGGCGATTGGCCCTTTGACGGTGGCCGCCGCCAAAACCCTTTTAGACGCCTTGGCTTGGCGTCAATTTAATTTGGAGCGGTTGGCCTATTACGCGGAAATCGCCCAAAAACGACCGGGGCAAAGAGCTTTTTTGCTGGGTTGGATCAACCGAACCTTGGCGCTGGGGGATTTGATCGGGCAAGGCGAAACATGACCTCGGACCACGACGAAATAAACCGGACGCTCGGGCGGGTCCAAGGGCTTTTGGAGTCCTTAGACGCAGGCCAAAGGTCCCACCAGGCTAAATTGGACCAGATCATTAGCGCCCAGGGGCGGGTCTTTGAGTCCGCCCGCAACATTGCGGAAATAAAAGGGACCCTTGATAAACATGGGGACCGTTTAGGCAAGTTGGAAAACTGGCAGTCCGTCGCGAAGGTCCGCTTAAGTTTATTGGCCGCTGGAATATCCAGCGGGGCCGCCTATTTTGTTAAATTTTTCACCCACCCAGGAGGATAAGATGGGGAATTTTAGACGATGTTTTTCGGGATGTTTTTTGGTTTCTTTGATTTTGCTGTTGTCCCCCGCTTCCCTCTGGGCCGAGGGATGGTTTAGCCAAGCGGTGGAGGGCTTCACCTTGGGCGAAATTTTCCAGGGGGCCAACCTGCTTTTGGTGGTTTTAGGCGGGGTTTTTGGTGGGGGACCGGCTGGGATTTGGCTAGTTAAGGCGTTGGCGGTGAACCGACAAGCGATAGCCCTCTATAAAGCCCTGCCCGAAGACGACGCCAAGCTGTTAGACCGGGCGATCCAAGCCCGCCAAAAAGAGTTAGCCCAGGCGATGACTAAAGGACTGAACCTGACGGACCAGCAAAAAGAGCTTGCCTTGCTCGCCATTCGCCAGCTTAAAAAACAACCCTAAATCCCTAAATGGAGCAATACCGATGAGCGACAACTGGAGCGAAATTACCGCCAGCCTCGAAAATTCGGGGCAAGTGGTGCCCCCCACCGGCCTCTATGGTCGATCGGGTTATTTGGTCGAAGACGGCAACGCAGCCAAGGTCCAGACCTTTGACGGCAATAGCGACGAAAGCGCCCTCTTTTTAGGGGATGCGCGGTTGACCCAGGAACTGACCGCCTACCGGCTCAACGCCAAGGCAAAGGCCAACTTGATTATCAATTCGGGCCCATTCACCCATTTGGACGGGGCGAACCTCCCTAGCCGGATCGCCGAGATTCGGGCGTTGGGGGAGGTGGAAATGCTGGTGGTGGACAAAGACGCGGACGCCGCCTTTTTGACGGACCTTAAAAACGAGCTAGCCAGCTTGGCGGCTCAAAAGGTGGAAATTCGGGCGCTTTGCCGATACCGCAAAGCCTTGGTCTTAAACTTAGCCACCCTGGCCGCCGTGGATAAAACGGGCGGATTGGTGGGAATCCCTGCCCCAGGCCACCCCTTGGCCGCCGGGGACACGGTGATCTTGCTGGGCACCCTGAACTACGACGGGGCCTATCTCTTAGACGCCACCACCAGCGCGGGCGAATTGGTGATCCCGGCCACCTTTGTCGCCGAAACCTTCGCGGCCGGGGCCAGCCTAGAAGAAAAGCCCGAAAGCTATTTGGCGGCCTATTCGGCCGAGTTTGGGAGTTTTTCTTATCCGAGGATTAGCCTAGTGGCCCCCACCACCCAAAATGGTTGGTTGGGCGCTTATGCGGGGGCGGCCGCCAACGTGGAGACCTTGGCCGAAGAACCGGGCAACGTGGAGCGCCACGCCCTCTTGGGGGTCTCGATTGACGAAGATTGGCAGCTTAACAAGCTCGCCGTAATCAAAGGCTTGGCGGCAGGCCGGGCGGTGGTTTTAAAGCGACATCCAGAAGACCCCACCAACGTTTATATCAACCTATCCCCGATGTTATACGGGGCCCAGGATGATCAAAAAACCCTGCCTTTGGCGCGGATCGCCGACAAGGTATTGCGCGAGGTGCGCCTGCGGGCCTTTCCCGCGATCAACGCCCACAAATTTCCCCGCACCGATGCGGGAGCTATGGCCATCGCGGCCCTAGCCACGGGTGGATTTGGCGCGATGAAAAACGCCGGGGAACTAACCAAAGCCGAGGTGACCGCGAAGTGGGTGGGGGCCGCTTGTCAACTCACTATTGCCGCCGAAGGGCCCAACCATGTTTCGGTGGTGGCTGAATCGGTGACCCTAACCCCGGCAACCTAACCTCGAAACCAAAAAAGCAGGCTACCCCATGAAACAGCATTACCAAGGCTTCAACGTCGAAATTATAACCCCCCTGGGGCCGGTTTTGGCTAAAGACTATACCCTTAATTTCCCCGATTTATTCGACACCCAAAACGGGGTTCAAATCCTCAAAGACGGCGACGCCTCTGGAAAACTCACGCTAAGGGCCAAAGCTCTTTTTGCCCTAATGACTCTGGCGATAGTGGGGGGCTCTTGGCAAGAGGCAAGGCCCTTAGAGTTTTTGTTAATCAACTTAAACGAAGACAACGGCGGTTTGCCGATTGTGATCTTGTGCGAAAGCGTCTTGGTCCATTTGCCCAAGGATTTTTCGGGAAACCTGATTGAGGGCTCCGACGACTGGCTAAACTTCGATTTTCAGGTCCTAAGCCAAGTCTTTATCAACGGGGTTCCTGTCTTTGCAAAACGCAACCAAGCCAGCTTGCTTTAATATTTAAAATAAGGGGGAAAACATGAACAAAAAGAAAGAAGTAAATCCAACAAAACCAGAAAGCCAGGGGCAAAAGCTGGCCCGAGGGTTTAACAGGAAAATCAGCCTCCCGTTTAGCTTAGACAACGGCACTAAAGGGGAGTTGGAATTTGCGTTCGACCGACAAGCCCTTAGCCTCGGCAGGCTTTTAGTTGGGCGGATTATGCAAGGGGTTGAAAAAAAACCAGAGTTAGCCGCTAGCGATTTTTTGCAAGGGGCCTTGGGCCAAGGTAGCGGCGCTATGTTTGGCCAAATCGTCAACGATCCCGACAACCCAGGCGCGGCTTTAGATATTTTTCTGTCTTTGGCCGAAACCTTTAGCGAGACAGGGCTAACCTTGGGAAAGCCCAAGGCCCAAACGTAAGCGATCAAGACCAGTTGATTGCCTTGGCGCTTTACTGGCGTCAAGCCAGCCCCGAGGAAGTTTGGGCCCTGGATGATCAAGAGTTGATTTTGGCAGCAGGGCGGGCGCTCTGGATCGAAAACCGATTTTTTAGGGGACTCCACGGGGAGGGATAATGGCCGAGACCGGAAAGCTTCAAGTAAAACTAGGCTGGAACTTAACCAAATTTGACCAGGGGTTATTCCAAGTCAAAACCAAAATAGGTAAGCTTTCCAACTCGATCAAGGCCGACTTGGGGAGTTTGGCTAAGTCGGGGGCCATGATTGGCGGGGGAGCCTTCGCCCTTAAAGTCTTGACCGACAAGGTGGCCGAGCAAGCAGCCAGCTTTGAAAGCCTCCAAGACGCGACCGGCACCACAACCCAAGGCATGGCCGCCCTAAAAAACCAGATTTACCAAGTCAACCAAGCCTTGGGCCTCAAAGATGCCAAAGCCGCCGCCGAGCAGCTACAACTAACCCGCGAAGCCTCGGGTCTCTTAGGTGCCGATCTTGAGGCCTTAACCATTCAAACCGGCCAGCTTGCCGCCCGCTTTAAAAGCGTGGAAGCGCCCGACGCTCTCAAGGCCCAAGTAGAATTGATGCGCCGCTTTGGGACTTCGGTCAAAGAAGTGGGCGACGCTTACGCCTATCTTGCAGGCAAAGGGGGAGACCTTAGGGGCGAATTGGCGGACACGGTTTTGGAATACTCGGTCCAGTTTAAAGAGGCGGGGTTAAGTTTTGCCCAGACCATAGGGGTAATTGGCCGGGGGCTGAAAGATTCTTGGAGTATCGATTTTGTTGGAGATATGTTCAAAGAGGGGCGTCTAAGGTTAACGGCGGGGGATGCGCCCACCATATTGGCTTTGCAACAAATCGGGCTGGCGGACCTACCCGACCAAATAAAGGCGGGCGGGATTGATGCGGCCAAGGCCTTTTCCCAGGTGGCCGCCAAACTGGCGACACTCCCCCAAGCCCAGGCCTTTGGCTTTGGCAAAGATATTTTTGGATCCAAGTTTGAAGATCTAGGAACCGAAACCGCGTTAAGTGTTTTGGACGGAATGAAGGACCGCCCGAAGATCGCCGGGGCGATTGACCAGGTAGCCCACCAGCTAGGCGGGCGGTTTTCGTGGAAATGGGGCCAAGCCTTGTCGGCAGTGGATAACGTATGGTCCAAGGCTTTAGACGTAATGGCCCCCGCCCTTTTGCCCTTGATTAAACTGGTGGAGCGTTTTGCGGCCAAGGCCGAACAATTCGGGCACACTTACCCCAACCTTACCAAGGTGATTGCCCTTTCCGGGGCCGCTTTTAGTGTCGCCGCGATTGGGGTTGGGGCCTTATCGGCGGCTTTGACCGTTTTAACCGGGCCGGTCGGGCTGGTCTTGGGTGGGGTGGCCCTGGTTGGCTTTGGGCTTTACCAACTCGAACAAAAAACCGGGGCGCTTTCGGCGGCCTGGAGTGGTTTTAGTGAGGCCATTAAGCCGGGGCTTTTGGGCCTAAAAGAAGCGTTTGGGGCGCTCTGGGTTGCAATCAAACCGGGCCTGTCTTGGGCGCTGGAAAACCTCAAAAAGTTAACGGGCGAAACCGACGGGTGGGCCGCCGCGTTTAAGGTGGCTGGCAAGGTGGTTGCGGTGACTATGGACGTGATGATTTTAAAACCGATCAAGGGCGTGGCTGAAGCCATCACCCAAGTGATCGACGCCTGGGGGGAAATGTCGGACGCCATGGGCAAGGGGTTTAGCTTAGAAGGCATAAAGGCCTTTGCCTCGGGCGCTCTTAAAATGCTCTTGGGGATTTTTAAAGCCGCCTTTTCGGTGATCCCTGGTGGGGCCGCCTTAACCGAGGCCTTCGAACAAAACATCCCCAAGGCCCTTGCCGCCATTACCAGTAGCCCCCAAGGCCAAAACCCCACCCAAGCCCAAGCACCCATAGGGCCTTGGCGAGACAGTTATAAAACCCCAGACCAAGGGGCCTTGGCGGGCTCAATCGGCCCCAGGGGAACCCAAATCCAGATTGGGGCGATTTATTCAGGCAGCCGAGACGCCGCCGAGGATATCCGCCGCTTTGCGCTGGCCGGGGGTTAAGATGCTTTTTGGATTTGGGGATTTTGAGGGACTGATCATTGGGGATTTTGAGTTCGAGCGGGTCTTGGATTTTTCGGGGGCCGTCCAAAGGGATGCGAGCCTATCTAAGGTCGAAGACGCCCCGTTGCGCCTATCCTTTACGCTGCACGACAACAACCGTTTTGGAAATCATCATATTTGGAGCCCTGATAAATCCAAAGAGGAAAAGCTAAAAGAGCTACGCAACATGGCCCAGAAGAATGGGCTCGATAATAAGGCCCAGGTGTACCCCTTGATCCACTCGGGGCTCAATGCCACCCAGGTGGCCAGCGTGCGTATCTCGCGGTTTTCCTGGGAATTTAAGACCGATTATATCAACTGCGTCTTGGACCTAGAGGTGGTCTTAAGCCTGCAAGAGCGGGCGGACCTAAAAAGCCCCCCCGCCCTCAAAGATGGGGCCAGTGTCGCCGACACCCCCGACGCGACCAAGGCCGCCCTGACCCAAGGGGGAACCGAGCAAGGCAAAAAGGCCGGGATTTTGGCCAGTCTGGAAACCCTGGCAGGCACAGGTCTAAGTTATTTAGGGCTGGGGGGCTAATGGAAGAAACAGCCAAGGTTTTTGGGCGGCTCGATCTGCCCACGGCCTCTTATCAGGCGGTTGATTTTAAACTCGACCTAGAGCGGCAACGGGCGGGGCTTTTGTCCCTGACCACCAAGGAGCCGGTCGAGGTGGGGGCCAATGCGATTTTTTCAATAGGCCGGGGCTCCGAATTGGTGACTGCTTTAGGGCTTAAGGTTTTGGGCTGTTATCAGATTGCCCCAGGGCTATTTGAAATCGACGCAGTGGGGGCGGCCCGCTTGCTCTTAGACCTGCCCTTTGTGGGGCAGCTTAGAAACCTGACAGCCGAAATGGTGCTGGCTAAAATTGCTAGCACGCTAGGGCTGGGCTTTGTTTCTTTTTGCCTGCCAATAGCTGCAATGCCTCGGGATATGGTTTTTTTAGGGAGCGTCCGGGGGGCTTTGGACCAAGTGGCCCAGTGTTTTGGGTTTGAGCGCGAGCGGTGGGCACTCGATACGGTAGGCAAAAAACTTTTGTTGCTACCTGGAGCGGTGCCCGGCCTCCCTATCCCGATCACGCCCGAATATATCAGGGAAGAACGGGTGGGCGGTTTGGAAATGGCCATTTTGGCTAGGATGCGCCCTTTTTTAAGTGTGACCCACCGGGGCCAGGTTCAAGTGGTGGACCGAGTGACTTTTGACTCGAAACGACAAACCATGTTTTTAAGTTGGGCCGATGAAAATTGAAGACCTTAGAAAACTGGTTAAACGCGCCTTTCCAGGCTTGGGCGGCTGGCAATATGCCCGCTTTGCCCGAGTGGTAAAGGTTTATTCTGCCCAAGGGATAGATACCCAACTCCGCCCCTTGGCGGTGGTGGACCTGGTGGTTTTAGACGCCGACTTAGCTAGAGACCCGCTATTTAAGGGCCCATTGCGAAAAGTCACCTTGAGCGCCCCCAGCGTTTTTGAATACGCCCCGCCCGAGTTGGGCGACGTGGCCCTGATCTCTTTTGGTTATTGGCGGGCCGACCGGGCAATAGTCACCGGGTTTTTACACCGAAACCGATTGGTCAAAGTAGAGCCCGGCACCTGGCGGATCGCCGGGCCCATGGTGGCCGCGTTGACCGCCAAAACCTTTGTGGAGCTTGGAAGCGCCGAAGACTTCGCCGTTTTGGGCTCGGTTTTGATCGAAACCATGGTGGCGATTTGCGACCAGATCGAGCTTTTAGGCGCAGTAGGCAACCTAGGGGCCCCCTTGGGCAACCTCGCCACAGTCCAAGCGAATCTGACCCAAATCAAGCTGGATTTACCCAATATTTTATCAACTGCGGTCAAGGTGGGGCAATATGGCAGCTAGCGGCAATGGGGCTCTACAAAGGTACAAAGACGCCACAGGATTGGACCCGACCCCCGAATTGGCCCAATTAGTCCAAGCGATATTTGACGAACTCAAGGCCAACGGGTCTTTTTCCTTTGCCTCGGGCCAAGTGACCGGAACCACAGCAACCCAGATCGGGGCGCAAGCTTTGACCAGCGGGGCAGCAACGGGGGGCAAGTTCGATGGCTGATCTAAACGCCGCCAAAGGCATGGCTTGGGACCAACAAGCACTCGACCTGAAATTGACCGGCCATATATTCGAGCAAGTGGAAGGGCTGGCCGCTTACGGGCAAGCCTTCCAAATCCTGGTCCGGCAACTGGCGTTCGAGTTTAAGTTGGTCAACGCGACCTTAGACCAAGCCGCCAAAAAAATGCCCTCCCTGATCGAGGCGATCGAAACTCGCCTCCATTGGGTGGAGGTCGGCGGGGTGACCGCCAACTATGAGAAGTCAACCGGCCAAATCAAAATTGGGGCGACTATTTCCGGGGTTGACGGGCCTGGAGTGGCCGCCTTTTTAACCACGCTTAGGAGTTAACCGTGGCCACTATGGACCAGCAAATCAAAGACTTGCTTTTAAGCGAACTTAACTTAACCGAAGATTGGGCCGACCAGGAATTGCAGGCCCAGACCCAAGGGACCGTTTTAGAGCCAGTTTTGCAAGCCAAGGAAGACATTTTTTTTGGGCTTTTTTCGGTGGTGATCTCCAAGGCGTGGGCGGTGATGCTGGCCGCCTTTGGGGATTTGGTGCCCCAACTATTTATCCGCTACGCTTCAGGCCACTGGCTAGACGAACGGGCCTTAGACCACGGCTTGGCCCGAGACTTAGGCCAAAAAACCCGGCTTTTGTTAGACTGCACCAAGGCCCAAGGAACCCCCTTGGTTGTCGAGCTGGGGACTGTCTTTTTTATCAGTGAGACCCGCCCCCGAAGATATCAAGCTGTGGCTTTGGTCGAGCCCGCCGACCAAGACACCACGTTTACTGTCGAGGTGGAGGCTATTTGCCCGCTAGACGTAACGACCGGGGAGATTTGGAGCGCAAGTTATAACGCCCCCTTAGGCTTGGTTTGGGACTGCGAAACCGCCTTGGCCAATGATTCGGTAACTTACAACGGCCCTAGCCCAACCTCTAGCGGCAGCGATCCCGAAACCGACGAAGCGCTTCGCGCACGGATTTTAGCCAAGTTGGCCTCTAGCAGTGTCAACCCCGGCGGGGTGCTTTATTACACCAACCTACTTTTGACCGTGCCGGGGGTAGCCTTTGCAACCCACGACGCCACCGACGGCGCAACCGCGACCATGACTTTTTCGATCTATGGGGCCTCGGGGGCCTTAGGAACACCCGAGCAAGACGCGGCCCAAGCCTTGATCAACCAAGAAAAAATGGAGACCGACACAGCCAACATATTATTGGCCACCGCCGAGGTTTTGGGGCTAATCATCAGCTATAAAAATGCACCCTCCGAGGCCGCCTTGATCGTCGCCGTGGCCGCCCATTTTACCACCTTAGGCCGAGGTGAGGATTTTTACGAAGCCCCGCTGTATGCGGCCTTGTTCGCCCAATTTGGGACTACTTACCCAGGGTTGATTTTGCAACTTAACATCGGTTACATGGCCCTGCCCGCTGGGCGCTACTGGGTGCCCAGTCCCACGTGCCAGGCGTTGCCATGAATTTGCCGGCACTTCCTTGGTTTTTAGCCGGGCCCATCGCCACCCTTTGGGCCCAGGTGGGCAAAGCCCTTTGGGATGGGTTCGAGGCCGCCGCCTATAAAGTGGCCCAATCGGCCTCGGTCGAGCATTCTACGGCGACGGGCTTGGCGATCTTAGAAGCTGATTTGCCCGTTCAGGCTCCCAACTCACTAAGCGAAGCCGCCCGCCGCGCTTATTTACAATTTTACCAAGACGTTTTAGCCCAAAACGCCAAACCCTCTGGATTGGACCTGATCCAAACGATTACCGGGGCGAGCATCTGGTACCGAGATCCCGCCAGTGGCACGCCCTTTTTTTATCTACGCTACTGGGTGGACCTGGACAAGCTGGAGCTAGCCCGTGAGTTAGTGGGTATTTTAGCCCCCGCCCGGACGGTTAAACATTTTCAACTTGTGGCCTATCCGGGCGCGCCTGGAGGTTACGGAGCCCGCTACGGGGAGCGCTACGGGGACGGTTTTCTAGCATTTGAGACACCAGCGGTCGAGGTGACCGTTGGATACGGGACAACGCCCTACGGGCAAGCCTACGGAGATTGAAATGTCGTTTATTGAAAAAATACTGGGCGGGGGGCTCGGAATCCCGGAAAAAAACAGCACCAATTGGGAGGTGATCAACAACCGCAATATCCAATTATCCGGGGTTTTACTCGCCGCCTTAACCGGGCGTTCCCGCGTGGTTGTGGGCGGGTGGAACGGGGCCGATTTGGCGGGGGTGACCGTTTTGTTTTACGACACCCTAACAGCTACCTGGGTCGAGGAGCCCAAAAACAACCTGATTGGGTTAGTGATTCCCCAAAATCCCACGCTCTACTACGCGCTGCGCGGGCAAGTGGTGATTCAGACTCAGGTTTTGGGCGGGGAGGATTCGATCGCCTGGGACGAAACTCGCGTCCCCCTCCTGGTGGCGGGGCACTACCAAAACACGGCCACCACCACCCAGCCCTTTGCCGAATGGATCGGGCCCCAAGACCTCTGGCCCAGGGCCAGCCAAGCCCAGGCGCAGGCTGGTACCGATAACTATGTGATGATGACCGCACTGCGGGTGCTGCAATCCATTCAGGCAAACCCTCAGGCCCCTCCGGATGGGTCGGTTACCGACCTAAAAATCGCCTCCCTAGAATGGGCGGCATCGCACAGCGCCGGACACCTGAAATTCGGGGGGATAATGGTCCAGTGGGGCACAGCAAGCGTGGGGGGTTGGACGCAAATCAATTGGCCAACTACATTTGCCTATAACCCGTGCGTGTCCGCGTTCGCGGTGAACCAAGAGACCTCCATTTACGTGCAGGGGGTGGGGGTAAACTCGTTTCAAGCGAAGTCGGCTGGTGGTGGATCACCATCAATTATATGGATCGCCGTTGGCGGCAAATAAAGGAGACGAAAATGTATAAACTGACGTTGGACCCCAATATTGTAAAACGCCCCGCTGGGGAGGGGGCCTATTTTTTACAGGTAACGAACCCTGAATATCAGGAGTGGCTAGGCCAGGGCAACCAGCCGGAACCCGCCGAAACGGACCAGGAAAAACAGTACCGGCTCTTGGCCGAGCTTAAAACCGAGCGCAACCGCCTTTTAGCCGAATCGGACCCTATGGTCTTGCCCGATTTTCCCGGTGGGTCAACCCAAGCGCTCCTAGCCTACCGCCAAGCACTGCGCGATTTTCCAGTGCAGTTTCCCAGCTTGGCCAGCCTAGAGGCCTTAGCGGACGCCGATTGGCCGGTTAGGCCGTTTTAGTTAAATGGGGGCGGTGAAGAATCGCCCCTTGTTGTCTTCTCTATTTTAAGAGTATTTTTCCAGGTATTTGTTATGTTCAATCTTTAACTGATCCCAAGCCCACTAAGGACTGGGGATTCAAAACAAAAAAGGCCAAAGACACAAGCCTTTCCCTATACAACTAAGGGTTTACCTGTTTGTCTTTTGACTTTTTCGTTGTCTCTACTTTGTCTTTAGTTTGTCTTTAAACAGTCCCATATGGCCAATTTGTCTCTAATTGTCCCTTATAAATCGGACCGGGACATCAGCTTAAATGGCTGTTTTAAATGGTGACCCCACGAGGACTTGAACCTCGATCTGGGGATTAGGAATCCCCCGTTCTATCCGGTTGAACTATGAGGTCGAAAGCGGGCCCCCGAGGGGGCCCGTTCCTAAAGAGGGAAGGCCGATTGGCCCCCCCTTTAACTACTCGGGTTGAGCATGAACCGCTTTCATTGAAAGCTTAAGCTTACCCCGTTTGTCGCGGCCAATGGCTTTGACGGTGACGACCTGACCTTCCGAAAGGACATCTTCCACGTTTTCAACCCGCTCTTCGCTGATTTCAGAAACATGGACCAACCCTTGGGTGTTTGGTAGGATCTCCACAAAAGCGCCGAAGTCAACGATCTTTTTGATCTCGCCTTCATAAATCGCCCCGATCTCTACTTCAAGGGTCAACTCGCGGACCAAAGCCAAGGCCTTTTCAGCCGATTCTTGGTCGTTAGAGGAGATGTTTACAATCCCAGAATCGTCAATATCCAGCTTAGCGCCAGTCTCAGCTTGAATCGCCTTGATCACCTTACCACCGGGGCCGATTAGGTCACGGATTTTGGTAGTGGGGATCTTGCACTGGATAAAGCGCGGGGCTTGAGCATTGATCTTCTCGCGAGCACCGCCCATAGCCTTGGCCATTTCGCCCAAAATATGAAGCCGACCGCTCTTGGCCTGCGCCAAGGCTTCTTCGAGAACATCAATCGACAGGCCGTCGATCTTAATATCCATTTGCAAGGCGGTGATTCCTTCTTCAGTACCCACCACTTTGAAGTCCATGTCGCCGATATGATCTTCGTCGCCAAGAATGTCGGTTAGAACCGCGTAATCCTTGCCTTCGCTGATCAAACCCATCGCCACACCCGCCACCGGGGCACCCATAGGCACGCCCGCATCCATCATCGAAAGGGAGCCCCCGCAGACCGAAGCCATCGAGGAAGAACCGTTTGATTCGGTGATCTCAGAGACCACACGGATGGTATAAGGGAAGGAGTCCTTAGAGGGAACCAGGGTTTTTAGGCCCCGCTCGGCTAAGTTACCATGGCCAATCTCGCGGCGGCCTGGAGGTCCGATCCGTTTACACTCGCCCACTGAATAAGAGGGGAAGTTGTAATGGAGGTAAAACGACTTGTAATGGAGCCCCGAAGGATCATCCACCATTTGTTCGTCGTCTTTGGTGCCTAAGGTGGTGACTACCAAGGCTTGGGTTTCACCCCGAGTAAACAGGGCCGAACCATGAGCACGGGGTAGGATGCCTACCTCGATGTCGATGGGGCGAACCGTAACCCGGTCACGTCCGTCAACCCGCTTGCCACCTTTGATGATGGTTTCGCGCATGATTTTTTTCTTGGTTGCGCTTAAAACTTCAGAAACCTGCTCGCTCGTGATCCCACTGGTTTCGGTGACCAACTCCTCTTTGACTTGGGCTTTGACCTCGTCGAGGGCCTGGTAGCGGGCCATCTTTTCGGTTAAACCTAAGGCTTTTTTGATCCCTTTTTCGCCTGCTTTGACGATCTTTTTTTCGATGTCGGCGGGGATGGTGGCTACCTCAACCGACCACTTGTCTTTACCGGCCAGCTTGCGAAGTTCCTTTTGCAATTCGATCAAGGGCAATACCGCCTTATGACCCCATGCAAGGGCTTCCAGCATTTCGGCCTCGCTAATGCCATTAGCACCCGCTTCAACCATGACAATGGCGTCTTCCTTGGCCACTAGCAACAAGTCTAGGTCCGACTCCAAAAGTTGGGATGGGCTAGGGTTTCCGATCCACTGCCCATTGATCCGACCGACGTTAATCGCGGCGATCGGGGTCTGGTAAGGGATATCAGAAATCAGCAAAGAAGCCGAAGCCCCCAATATGCCTGCAACAGCCGGGTTGGCTTCGTCGTCATAACTAACGACGGTGGCAATCACTTGGGTTTCATTTAAAAAACCGTCCACAAACAAGGGGCGGATGGGCCGGTCAATCATACGACTGATCAGGGTTTCCATATCACTGGGCTGCCGTTCCCTTTTAACAAACCCACCCAAAATACGGCCTTGGGCGTAGGTTTTGACCTGATACATACAGGTCAAAGGGAAAAAATCGGCACCGGGGTTTGCCTTTTTGTTGGCCGTGCTGGCCACCAAAACCATGGTATCCCCGTATTTAACCATTACCGAACCATTTGCCTGCTTGGCGATATGTTCGGTTTCTAGGACTAACTTTTTACCCAGGTACAAGATTTCAACGCTTTTCATAGTTTTCCTCTTCTCACTTCAAGGCGGAGATCGACCTTTGGTTATTTGCGAATGCCCAGTTCCTTGATTAATTCACGGTACTGGTTGACGTCTTTCTTTTTTAAATAATTCAAGAGATGTCGGCGGCTACCGACCAACTTGAGCAGACCCCTTCGAGAATGGTGGTCTTTGGTGTGGGTTTTAAAGTGCTCGGTCAGGTATTCGATCCGGTTGCTCAAAAGAGCAATTTGCACCTTGGTCGATCCGGTGTCCTTTTCGTTTGCGCCGAACTTTTTAACGAGTTCTAATTTTTTTTCTTGAGTTAACATATTATCCTTACATCCAGCCGTTATACCAACACCTTTTTGGGTTGGAAAAAAAGCCGGCCATCCTGGCTGAATGCAAGATGACCAAGCGCCAAGAGCTGTTGTTCAGGGTCTAACAGGAGGCATTTTTTTTCCTCCTCTTGGTCCTTTAACAATCGCTCCTGGGTCAAAACAATGGGGTTGCCTTGTTTTACGCCTTCCACTTCGGCTAAAGAGACCGTCGAGGCGCGATTCCAGTCCGAAAACAAAGAGACCGGGTTCAAAAAAGGCATTAACAAGTGAGACTGTACCGAATTTTCGATTTGGTCAAGGTTCACTGCTGTTTCCTCACCAAATTGGCTACCTACTTTGGTGCGGCATAACGCGCTCAAATAAGCATTTGTGCCCAAGGCTTGGCCAAGGTCCTCAGCGAGGGTCCGAATGTAAGTGCCTTTGCTGCAATGCACCGTGAAACGGACCTGGGGCAGTGCAATCTCGATTTGTGTGATCGAGTAAAGGGTCACAGGCCTCGCCTCGCGCTCCACTTCCTTACCTTCTCTAGCCAATTGGTAGAGCCGTTTGCCTTCGATTTTGATCGCCGAAAACATCGGCGGCACCTGCCAAATCTTGCCAACAAACCGCGCCAGGGCGGCCTCGACTTGGGCGGGGGTTAAATCTGGGGGCAAGGGACAGGGGGTGAGTTCCCCTTCTTTGTCTAACGTGGTGGAGCTAGCGCCCAAGGTCACCTCTGCCCGGTAAACCTTGTCCTCTAGATTAAAGTGGGGAATTAGTTTGGTATATTTGCCAAAAAAAAGGGGCAACACCCCTTCGGCCATTGGGTCAAGGGTGCCCAAGTGCCCCATCTTTTTCTCGCCCGTCAACCGGCGCAAGCGGCGGATGGCGTCGAAGCTAGTAATGCCGCTGGGCTTAAAAAGGTTGAGGATGCCGTTCAAAGGTCATCCTTAAGGGGTCATGTCTTTAAAGGGGTTTTCCAGGTCCAAGTTGAGCGGCTGGGCAAAACCAGGGACTTCGATCTGATGAGGCTGCATGGTCAAGTCCGTACCCTCAATGGGTTCTTCGCCAAAGCGGTAGATAGACCTAAATTTGCCTTCTCGATGGTTCAGGTCATGCTGGGCGGCTTGTTCGGCTCGTTTGACGGCGCGGTCTAGGTAGGCAAAATAGACCTTGGCCCCTTGCTTTTGAGCAATCATCCGGCGAGTTAAATGGGGGGACAAGATAACTCCGGTCGCATTGTTGCCGCCAAACCCTTTGGAGTTCAACAAAGCGGCGTCCACCTCTTTGGGGTTTACCTGACGATGGGCCTGACTAAAGCTTAGGTTAGAGTGGTGGACGTCTGGGGCCAGCTGGTCGAGGGTGAAGATCCCTGGGATCATCCCTTCAGCCCAAGTCCCTAAAGCGGCCATCAGTTGGTCCCCGGCGGCCGTGCCGATGCTGTGGCCCAGATAACATTTAATCGCGGCCACAGGCCAAGCGCCGATCCCAAAATTCTTAGCCACTTCGTTTAACCCGTGGGACTCAGTCACCCGATTTTGCGGGGTGCCGGTGCCGTGGGCGTGAACAAAGCTACGATTTCTAAGCCCTGCTTCTCCACAAATGGCACGGGTTAGGGCGGCGGCTTTAGCGATGCTTAAATAATTGCCCACCCCCGGTGCAGAGATCGATTTTTTTATACCATCGGCGTTTACAAAGATTCCGCCTATTGCTCCATACACCACCGCACCTAGCTCTAACGCCAGTTCGTCGTCCATTACCAAAAAATATTGGGAAGATTCGGCTAGAGTGAATCCACAGTTGAGGCCAAAAGGCCGACAAGCGCGGCGATAGTCTGGGTTGGGGCTATGGTCCAAAAGGGCCAACTGTTCATCTTCGGCTAAGGCGCTCATCACACGGTAACCTTCAAATACTTCAGGCACCAAAGGGGCTTCAGACATACCCACCAGCGCCACTCGTAGGCGCCCTGAGGTTATCTCTTTTGCGGCCAAATCGAGATTGTATAAGGTCGAAGCGCAAGCCCCTAAAATACCCCCAGTTTGACCAACACTACCCATTATATAAGCGTTAATAAAATCGGCGGGCATTTCGGCCAGCGAAAAGGGCATTTGTTTGGTGCTGGTGCGTTTGCCTTGCAGAGCCGACTTCATGTAGCCCCCTAGGCCAAGGTCATCTAGCTGGCCCATAGCACTGCCGGAAAAGACCCCGATCTGGTCAGGGCGTACCAGGGCTTTGATCTCGTCTAGGGCTATGCCCGACTGCCCAAGCGCGTCCGAAGCTCCATAAAGAGCCATCATCAGGCCACGTGGGTGGTGCTTGCTCGCGTAGAGTTCGCCAGGGTCAAACCCGGTTGGCAACTGTCCGCCAGTTTGGGCTAACGATTTTCGCCGGTCAGGCTGCAACATCGAAAGCGCCCCTTCAACCTCAACCCGGACTTGATTACCCAATCCTGGTTCAACTCGCCAGTTGCTAGGGAGCTCGTTGGGCAGATCTTTTTTGTCGAGTTCAAACCGTAGGCCGCCAGGGGCGTTGAGTTTCATCAACTTATTATAAGGAATCCGCCCTGGGTCGAAGTGGCTTTTTTCGATACGCCTAAGCAAGGTGCCTTGCGTAACCATGCTGCCAAACTTTAAGGCTACCTCAGGTGCGCTCAAGATTTCACCTGATCCACTGACCCACGCCCCGTCTTTAGCTGTGACTAAACCCATCAAAGCAGCCAAAGAGAGCAGGGTGTCCTGTTTCTTATCTACTGAAAGTCCGTCTAGCAGGATACGGCGGAACGCTTGGAAGCCGGAGCTACGTCCAGCAGGCGAGATGCCGCCAAATCCGGTGATTACCGGTAGTAGGGACAAGGGTTTCTCCAACCGACCGGCCAGGGCCGGGTTAATTTTTTCGAATCCAGCTTGAACTTGAACGCAGTTAAAGCTATCAACGATTGGAGCGTTTGATCAAGCCCAAGATTACGGAGTTTGAAGGATTAGTTGCAAAAACCGAAAAAATCCCTTTGACAAAAACGGGCAAGATAGTAACAAATGCTCTTTTGTGTGGCCGACGTCATCTGGGCTAGTAGCTCAGTTGGTTAGAGTACGTCCCTGATAAGGACGGGGTCGGTGGTTCGAATCCACCCTGGCCCACCAGATGTCAGAGGTTTGAAGTACGGGAAAATTCGGGGGATTAGCTCAGTTGGTAGAGCGCCTGCCTTGCAAGCAGGAGGTCAGCGGTTCGACCCCGCTATCCTCCACCAAGAATGATGCGTTTCGATAGGCGCGTAGCTCAGTGGGAGAGCACTACCTCGACACGGTAGTGGTCGTCGGTTCAATCCCGACCGCGCCTATGACGCTTTGAAGTTTAACCGGTAGAGGAGGAACCTATCGCACCTATTCGCAAAAAGCGCCCGATAAATCAGGTGCCCAAAGGAGACCAGACTAGGATAAACGAAACCATAACTGCCGAAACAGTTCGCCTTATTGGCGACGATGGCGAGCAGTTAGGGATTCTTTCTACTCAAGACGCTCTGCGAAAGGCCGAAGAGAAAAACCTTGATTTGGTCGAGGTTAGCGGGAAATCAGACCCGCCTGTTTGCCGGATCATGGACTATGGTAAGTTTAAGTATCAGGTCTCTAAAAAACAACATGAGGCCAAGAAGAAACAGACCATTATTAAGGTTAAAGAGATTAAACTTCGGCCAAAAACCGAAGAACACGATTACCAGTTTAAGTTAAAGCACGCGCGCCAGTTTTTAGAAGATGGCAACAAGGTCAAAGTGACTGTTCAATATCGGGGACGCGAGATGGCTTATACCCATCTTGGAATTGTTCTACTTGAACGGTTTTTGACCGATGCGAATGACCTGGGACAGGTCGAACAGGCCGCCAAGGCCGAAGGGCGAACCGCCCATATGATATTGGCACCGATTAAAAAATAGGGAAACATGGCCAAGTATAAACTGAAAACCAAATCCTCAGCCAAAAGACGGTTTAGTCTAACCGCTTCCGGTAAGGTAAAACGAAAAAAGGCCAACTTGCGGCACATCCTGACCAAGCATAGCGCCAATTCTAAGCGTAAGCTTAGAAAAGGTGGCTTGGTTTCGGCCGCAGACACGCCGAATATCAAGCGTATGTTGCCATACGGCTAATCGAAGCACTTAAGGGAATCATGGCTAGAGTTAAAAGGGCAGTACACGCCCGCAAAAAAAGAAATAGTTATTTTAAAGCCGCCAAAGGCTACCGTGGTGGGCGTTCACGCTTACTGCGAACCGTCAAGGAAGCGGTCAACAGGGCAAGGTGTTATGCTTACCGAGATCGCAAGGTTAAAAAACGCGATTTTCGGCGGCTTTGGATTGTTCGGATTAATGCGGCCTCCAGAATCTGTGGGACCACTTATTCAAACTTAATCCACGGTCTTAAGCTGGCGCAGATCGAGATTGACCGCAAAGCCTTGGCTGAGTTGGCAATCAATGATTTCCCTGGTTTTGCTGCCATTGCAGAGCAAGCCAAAGCCAAAATGGCCGCTTAGTTAGCTTTTTCAATCAAGCCCCAACTGGGGTTTGATTGAACCCTTGCTAGCTTTGTTTTCCTGGCCTACCATCGGAGAAAATCCCATTTGCCGATGAGCCCTACCAAACCAAAGCGTTGGGACGCTGCCAAGCGTTTCTATAAACACGCCGAATCCCTGCTTACCGAAGGTCTGGAACCCGAGATCTTAACCCAGGTGTTTTTGAAGTCCCTTAAAGAAGTCTTTGGACCTAAAGACGAGCGGTACTTTGTGGGCAAATGCCGCTACTGGCTCGACCAAAAAAATCTCCGCACCCGTCGCTCTAAAGAGTCGCCCAAACAAACACCCCTAGAAGCCAAGTGGGTTATCCTGCCTGAAGGGCCGGATCAAGAGTCACACCTCTTGTTTTATAACGAAAAAAAATTAGTCGGAGAGAAACGGCAGTTTTTCGAGATGCTTATAAAGACTTACGGCCCCGCTTTGGAGGCGGCCTTAAGTCGCGCCACCCCAGCCCCCCACACCAAAGCTTTCGAACAGGCGGGGCAGGCACAAGCTCGATCCATCCGGGCTAAGTATCGAAAACAAAAAGAGGTTATCCTGGCGATTGAGCGGTTTGCGCGTAATCAAAAAAGCTCTTTGGGCATTTTAAAGAACCTAGACGAACTGCCTGACCTCGAACAAGAGGTTATCAATTTTCAAAATCAGCTACTTAGCGACCTCCAAAAAGCTAAAAGCAGTCTTTATGCAGAGCGGCAAGAAACCGGACGGAGGCAAGCCTTCTTTGAGCGGCTGATGGATCAAATGGGGTCAAGTCTAAGGATCACCGAGGGGTTGATGGAACTTTTTCCTTTAGACCTGATGCGAGGGCCTACCGAGTTTCGCCCAGGGCTAATGGTGCAAGCCCGTTTGGCCGAACTGCGGGGGTTGGCCGAAACCTTGGGCCAGGGTTTAGGCCAAATTCGCCCGGTCAAGGGGGTTGAGTTTACTGGGCTCGAATTATTACACCGGACCTTGGCCAGTCTGGGCCACTTGGAGGCTGTGCAAGACGCGCAATTTAGTTTTGCCCAATCCCTAGAAGGACTCAAGATTTATGGGGATTTAGAATATTTATCCCAAGGATTAGGAAGGTTTTTTGATTTAGTGGCCCAGCTTGGGGCCATGGGTAAAGAACCATTAAGCTTTAACGTAACCGCTAAACGGGCTGGGAACGGTTTTGTGGATCTGCGGATTATGGTGGTGGGGTTGGCGCTTTACCCAGACTTAGAACCGAATCTGGGCCGCCCCCAAGACCTCTTCGATTGCCTCGAAGGAGGGCCCTTGGGGATGCGGTTGGCCCATTACTTAGTTTTTAAAACCTTCGAAAACCACGGGGGCACGATTGCCCTGATGGTTAAAAAATCGGGGCAGCTAGACTGCCGCGTTGGTATTGCCGATCTACCTAGGCCGGCTTAGAACCCAAAGCTGATCCCCACCGAAGTCGCGGTAGCGGCCCAATCGGTACTGGTTCCAGTTTGATTCTCTTTTAAAGTGGCGTTGATTTTCCGGTAACCCACATGAAGGTCGAACAACAAAGCGATGGGGATGCCGATCTGGCCAATTGCCTGGGAAGCATTGGCTTTGTCAAAACTATCACAGATGTTTTGGTAGGTGCACTTATATTCTAAACTACCAAAACCGTAGCCGAAGGTAAGGTTAATAAACGGAATGGGTAGGGTGTAAAACAGGTCGTAGAAGTTAACGTCCACGGATAAGTCAAAATCCGCCTGCATGGGTACTGAATAGTTCTCAACCCCAAAGCCAACTAAGATCGGCAACTTTGCCGAAAGCATGTATCCAGAGGGCATCCCGTCTGTTTTGTGAGTATCGGAATCATTAAAAGCAAAGGCCACCGGGGCATCTACGCCAATCGAGAAAAATTCGGCTTGAGCAGGGCCCGAAAACAAAAATAACGCCACTAGGACTAAGCCTAAGGATTTTAAACGATTCATAACCTCTCCTAGGTGATTTTGTGTACAATCTCTTTTTCCATTCAAGAAAGACGCCAAAACCTGACTATTTTGGACTAGCTCAAAGGCCGCCAATTGAATAGGCTTGAACAAAAGAGGAGGATATGGACCTTTACCTAAAACAAATCGAAGCGCTCCAAAGAGAACGGACCGGGCTTTGGCACCATAGCGAGCCCAACGCGACGGGCGAGGATTGGTTAGATTTAGTGGCTCGCCAGCACCTAGAAAATTTCATGCTTTGGCACGAAGAAGACTTGGCTCGAGCCCCGGACGCGACCGATCAAAAGATCGCGGCTGTAAAAAGGCGGATCGATTTTCACAACCAACGACGAAACGACCTGATCGAGCGGCTTGACGAGGCGGTTTTGGCGGGTTTAGCCCAGGCTGGGGTGTCGCTGCCTAACAGAGCCCCCCTGAATTCGGAAACGCCAGGCAGCATGATTGATCGTTGTTCGATTATGGCGCTAAAGATTTACCATATGCAAGAGCAGGTCGAGCGAACCGAGGTGGACCAAGAGCACCGGGACCGGGCCGCACAAAAGGTGCGGGTGCTAAATCTGCAACGATCCGACCTGTTGAGTTGTCTGGCGGCATTAGTGGAGGACTGCGTTACCTCGAAACGGCAATTTAAAATTTACCGCCAATTCAAAATGTACAACGACCCGCGGTTAAACCCGGCGATTTATCAGGCGCAACCTTGAATTATAAGCTGATCGTTTTCGACCTGGACGGCACCCTGTTGTCTGCTGATTTTATCCTAAGTGAACAAACCTTGGCGGCCATTGAAGAATTGCGGGCCTTGGGGTTGCGGGTGTCGGTGGCCACGGGTCGCAGCTATAAGTCGGCCAAACCCTTTTTGGACCGGATGGGTATTGTCGAGCCGATGGTTTTTTCCAATGGCTGTGTGTTTGATAATCCCGAGACCGGAGAGCGGGAATTAATCGCCGGGGTGCCCCTCGAATCGGCGCTAATCGCCTTGATGTTAAAAGACGAATACGGACTTTCGATCAAATGCCATATGGCCGATGGGCGGATATTAAAGTCAGACGACCGTCCCTGGAAAGACGAAGGGGTCCACTTTGAGGTAGGCGAGATTCGACCAAACCTTAAAGCCGAATTAGACGAGGACCCAATCAAGATGGTGTTTGTTGGCGACGCTCAGCGGTTAAAGGACTTTAAAGCCCGTATGGAAGAAATCATGGGTACCAGGGCGCAAGCTCGAATCTTTCAAAGCCATGCGAGTTATTTAGAAATGGCCAATTACAAGGTCTCTAAGGGCGACGCTTTATTGATGTTGGTCGAAAAATTAGGGATTTTGGCCAAAGAGGTGATCACCGTTGGGGATCAAGAAAACGATTATGAAATGTTAAAATATTTCGGTTGGGGTGTGATGGCTGGGCCTGGGCACGAACGGCTTAAAGAGGTTGCGCAAGACTGGATCCAAAGCCCAGAAGAAGGGGGAATAGTTGAATTGGTGGATTTGGTGAAAAAACGTCTTTCACCTACGACTTAACTGGCGGGGCGAGGTTTATAATGGCTTCAGCCAACTGATCTACCCGCAGCGGTTTGGTCAGGCAAGCCTTCATACCTAAATCTTGGCAGCGTTTGCGCACTTGATCCTCACTGTTGGCGGTCAGGGCAACGATGCTAGGTGGGGTTGCCGAGAGGCCCACTATTTTTTCGGTGGACTCCAGCCCGTCCATAACCGGCATCTGAATATCCATCAAAACTAAGTCGATCCCCCCGGCGCGTACCCGCTCAAGCGCCTCGAGGCCGTTAATGGCTAACTCGTTTTGGTACCCCATTTTTCCAAGCACCTTACTTATCAAAAGCGCATTGGCCTTGCTGTCCTCGGCGACCAAGATATTCATCGGATAAGCCTTAGCAAACCCCACACCCATGGCTAGCGCAGCTTGTGCTTTTTGCCGATTAGCGTTGGGGTCGATCGCATGTTTTAGGGGTAACGTAAAAAAGACTTCCGTCCCCACGCCCGCAGTGGATTCAATCCAAATCTTACCCCCCATCAGCTCGATAACACGCTTACACAAAATCAAACCTAGACCGATACCCTGGTATTTGCGGTTTAGCCCTTTTTCAACCTGCTCGAAGGGTTTAAAGAGGTTGTGTTTGCCTGAATCCTCGATCCCAACCCCTTGATCACGCAGGGAAAACAAAAATCCGTAAGCCTCTTTTTTGCAACCTAGGGTCAACGTGCCCGCTTTAGAGAATTTGACACTGTTATGAATCAGGTTCATCAAAACCAAAGTCAGACGTTTTCGGTCGGTGTTGACCGCCCCTAGATCGTTGGCGAAATCGGGTTCAAAGCTTAAACCCTCAATCCCGGCCAATTGTTGGCCTAGGCCTGAAATGCCTTCTAAAAATTGGCTCAAGTTGGTTGGTTGTAGGTTTAGTAAGGCATGGCCAGTTTCAAGTTGGTTGTATTCGAGAAGGTTGCGAACCATGGTCAAGAGACCTTCGCCAGCGTTTTTGATCGCGCGGGTCTGCGAGATTTCATCCGCACCTAAGCCAGCCGATAAAAGGAGGTCTGACATTCCGATCACCACGTTAAGAGGGGTTCCCAGTTCGTGTGTGATCATCGAGAGGAAGTTGGTTTTTAATCGGGCCTGCTCTTCAGCTTCTTGTTTGGCCAAGATTAGGGCCGCCTCTTCGTTTTTCTTTTGGGTATAGTCGTGAAACATCACCACTGACCCTGAAAGTCCGTCTTCACCACTAGTCTCTAAGAGACGGCTGGTCGCCAGTAACCACCGGCCTTCGGGCAAGCCAGGATTCTTAACAAAAATCTCCATATTGGCCACCAACTCGCCCCGAAGTGCGGTTAACATGGGCAACCGATTTGCAGGGATATGGGTCGTTTGATCGCTTAAATAAAGACCTAGGACTCGGGGCCATTCAGTCAGGTCTGCTGGCACCGAGGGTTGGCCAAGCATCTTTAAAAAACCTTCGTTTACTTGAAAAATACCTTGGTTGGGCTCTAAAACCACCGCCCCTTCGCTCATGCTGCGTAGTACCGCGTCTAATATGTCGCGCTGGGTGTTAAGACTGAGTTCAGTGTCGGCTAGTTCGCGTTTGGATTTGAGTAGGGCCTTTTTGGCCCCTTCATACCGTTGGGCTTTGTTGGTGGTGCGCCGTAGTTTTTCAGTTAAGATGTCTAAAAACACCTTGTCTAAAAGGTCGCCGAGGCTGGGGCTACCTTCTAAGCGGACCTGGGGTTCATTAAAGCGAATCAAGGTGATCGGGTCTTTGACCTCCACCCTAGCGGCAGTGGGGCCATCGCTGATAACACTAACCTCACCCAAAAGGTCACCAGGCCGGTCTAAAAAAATAATTTGTTCTTCGTTGGACAGCACCTGGGCGGAGCCAGAAACGATCATAAAGATATCGTGATTCTGGGCTCCTTCGTCTAGGAGTATATGGGCAGAGGGATAAGATTCGACCTGGCAAAATTTAGCCAGTTCGCTCAAACAGGCAGAGTCGTAGCGGCCAAAATATTTGGAAGTTTTTAAAACCTCAAATATGTTTGCCGGTAAGCCTTCACCCTTTGGCAACAATTCCCCGCTTCGACCCTTCAATAAAGTCGATAAACCGTTGATATATCATGCTCCCATCTGAATCAGATTTAACCGCTGCCAAAGCCTTGCTGGGGACCAGACCACTAGCAAAAAATTGGTTGTAAATCCCCTGTATCTGCGCCACTTGGGCGCTGGAAAACCCATTTCTTTGTAGGCCAACCCGATTGATCCCGTAAGCCACCCCTCGCCCGCCAGAACATAACATATAAGGGGGTACATCCTGATAAATGGCGGTCATGCCGCCAACCATAGCAAAAGACCCAACTCGAGTAAACTGATGATAAGCAGAAAGTCCCCCGGTCACAATATTGCTACCAAATTTTACATGGCCCCCTAAAGTGGTGTTGTTGGCCAACATGCAATTGTCCCCAAGCTCGGTATCATGCGCGAAGTGGGAGTAAACAAAAATTTGGTTTCCCGATCCAAGTTGAGTTAAAAGCTGCTCTTTAGTGGTGCCCCGGTGGATCGAGACGTATTCGCGTATGTCGTTATGGTCTCCAATTACCACGCGGCCAGGATCGTTGCGGCAGGCCTTGTCTTGGGCGGGCAGACCGATAGTGCAGTAGGCCCCGATCTGGTTATTTTTACCAATCTCGGTTTTACCTTGAATGGTTACATGCCCGGCGATCACCGTGCCGGCTTGAATCTTGACCTCAGGTCCAATCAGGGTATAAGGGCCCACCTCGACACTAGGGTCAAGTTCGGCTTTTGAATCAACTAACGCGGTTTTGTGAATCAGTGATTTTGCAGTCATTGCGGTTTTCCAAAATGAGGGTCCCAGTCTTTCCACAAGGTCTCTAGTCCTTTTTGGGCCAAGGCTTTCTCCATGGCTTGGGGGCTTCGGGCATCGTGGATTTCGAATTGTTCGAGCTGGGTGTTAGGGTTTGCGTAACCACCGGGTTCGGTCTTGCTGCCTGCGGAGATGCTGGTAATCCCGAGGGGGATCACCTGGTCCCGAAAGTCGGGAGATTCGCGGGTAGAAAGGGACAGTTCCAGGTTTTCGTTAAAGATTCGGTAGGCCAAGATCAACTGCACTAGGTGCCGGTCCGAAACCGGGTGTTCGGGCTGGAACCCTCCTTTGGCGGGCCGAAGCCGAGGGAAGGAGATCGAGAGTTTGCTTTGCCAATAATGTTTTTCTAGGTGGCTAACTAAAAGGGCGGTGTAAAAGGAATCGAGCCGCCAATCGTCGAGCCCTAATAATGCCCCTAACCCAATCTTGTGCACCCCGGCCCGACCCAAGCGGTCAGCGGTCCCTAGCCGCCAGAAAAAATCGGCTTTAGAGCCGTGCGGATGGAACTTGGCGTATTGGGGGCCATAGGTTTCTTGGTAAACCATTACGCCATGGAGCCCTTTTTTAATTAATACTTGATATTCGGCCTGAGAGAGAGGTTGCACCTCCATAGAGACCTGAGCAAAATGTGGGGTAATCCAGTCCAAGGCCTGCCCAAGATATTCAACCGCTCGTTTAGCCGAAAAGTCCCCGGTTACCAGTAACACCTGACAAACACCCATGCCTTTTAGCACCGCGATCTCTTGCTCTACCGCTTTTTGGTCGAGGCGAATGCGGGGGACGGGGTTGTCTTTAGAGAAGCCACAATAGAGGCAGGAGTTGTGGCATTCGTTGCTCAAATAAAGGGGCAGGTACATCTGCACAGTCTTGCCAAAACGCTTACGAGTTAAGGCTTGGGCGAGGTGCGCCATCTCTTCTAAATAGGGCTCGGCTGCGGGACTGACTAGGGCCATAAAATCGGCCGGACTGCCCTGGCCCGCGCGAGACAAAGCCTTTTTTACCTGGGCCTCGCCGATTTGGGCTAGCTTGGCCCCCATCTGTGCCCAGGGATGCTGGGCAAAGACTTGCTCAAAACCCGGCTCTAGGGGCTTAATGGCCGACTCTTTTCCCATTAGCTTCCTAAAAAAGCGGTCAAAGGACTTGAGGCTTGGGCCTCTGAACTGGTCTGGCCCATTTCAGCTAAATAGGCCATCCGCCCGGCTTGGACGGCTAATTTAAAGGCCAATGCCATGTTGATTGGGTCTTCGGCGATAGCAATCGCGGTATTAACCAAAACCGCGTCCGCCCCCATTTCCATCGCCTGGGCGGCATGACTCGGGGCCCCTAGCCCGGCATCGATCACTACAGGCAGGGTGGATTCTTTGATAATGATCTCTAACATAGCCAGGGTCATCAACCCCCGGTTGCTACCAATCGGCGCGGCCAGGGGCATGACCGCCGCCGCCCCGGCAGACTCCAACTTTTTACAAAAGACCGGGTCCGCGTTAATATAAGGTAAGACCACAAACCCCAACTTGGCCAAAGCCTCGGTGGCTTTGAGGGTTTCTTCGTGGTCAGGCAAAAGGTAGCGAGGATCTGGGTGAATCTCCAACTTGATCCAGTTGGTTTCTAAGGCTTCGCGGGCCAACTGCGCGGCCAAGACGGCCTCTTTGGCATGGCGCACGCCAGAGGTATTGGGTAGGAGCGAAACACCCGGCTGGCGCAACATTCCCACCATCTGGTCGCCCGGATTTTGGGGGTCAAAACGCTTGAGGGCTAGGGTCACCAGTTCGCTACCAGAGGCTTTGAGGGCACCACCCATAGCCTCGTGGCTAGAAAACTTTCCGGTTCCTAAAAACAAGCGGGAGGAAAACTCCTTCCCGGCGATGATCAACCGATCTTTTTTCAACTGACCTCGCTTAAAAATTGGCGCCACACCTGGATTGGCTTTGGCGCCTGCCACACCGCCCCTAAAACGGCGGCTCCTTTAAAACCCAAGCTTTCCACTGTTTCGAGCCGCGCCAAACTCACCCCACCAAGGGCGTAGGTCTCAATAGGGGTCTTTACTTTCCCTAAGGCCAGTAAATCGCCCTGGGCCTTATATCCAGGTTTGGAGATTGAGTCAAATAGGGGGCTGATTAAGGCCCTTTCCCAATCTCCCCCCAAGTCCTTAGCCTGATGCACCGCCCTGGAGCGATTGATTCCTTTGGTTGGGGCTGGGGCCTCGGCCAAAAGCCGCTCCCCGTAATGCACCCCGCCCAATCCCCACTCTAAGGCCCAATTAATCGGCCCATGCAAACAAAGCCTAGTTGGCGAATCCAAGGCCAATACCAGCTGGCCTACACGGGCCTTATCCCAAGCGGGTTTGCGGATATGGAGCCAAAAAGACCCTAAATCCAGCATTTCCCGCAACATTTTTATTTCGTCTTCTAACGCCAAAGGCGAGGTGATCAGCGCCAGCTTCATTGGTAGAGTTTGGCCCCTTTGGCTTTGAACTCTTCTGACTTCTCCTTCATCCCTTCCCCTAAGGCGTTAGCTTCGTCCAGCCGTTTTTCTTCGGCGTAGGCTTTAACGTCTTCGGATATTTTCATCGAGCAAAACTTAGGCCCACACATGCTGCAAAAGTGGGCCAGTTTAGCCCCTTCGGCAGGAAGGGTCTCATCGTGAAATTCTAAGGCGCGCTCAGGGTCTAGGCTTAAATGGAACTGATCAAGCCAGCGGAATTCAAAGCGGGCTTTAGAAAGGGCATTGTCGCGAAACTGGGCTGCCGGGTGCCCCTTGGCTAAGTCGGCGGCGTGGGCGGCCAATTTATAGGTGATCACCCCCTCCTTGACATCTTGACGATCGGGCAGGCCTAAGTGTTCCTTTGGGGTGACATAACACAACATGGCCGTGCCATACCATCCAATCTGGGCGGCGCCAATGGCCGAAGTAATATGATCATAGCCAGGGGCAATGTCCGTAGTCAGTGGCCCTAGCG
>Ga0208246_1000355_pt1 | contig 39047 bp, 49 predicted proteins | sample RifOxyD2_FD_184039 | JGI IMG/M metagenome (GOLD analysis project Ga0208246, IMG submission 184039) | Soil microbial communities from Rifle, Colorado - Rifle Oxygen_injection D2 (SPAdes) | ecosystem: Environmental > Terrestrial > Deep subsurface > Rock core/Sediment | place: Rifle, Colorado... | reverse complement strand
CGGCTACCTCGCCAACTATATCCACGCCCTTACCTCGTTTGTCTTGAGATAACAAACGAGAACAAAAAAGACGTTTCAATTGTGTGACAATTCACTTCAAACAAAAAACTCGCCATTAGCGAGGTTACTTTGGTTTGGTTTGAAAAATGAGAGGGAGGGAGTTTCGTAATTCAAAGCTACCGTGGGTCAACTGATGCACAGTTCTTGTGTAATACAGTTGACCCGCTTTTTTTACTACAAAAGACTTGCCAAAAAATACTTTTTCCTCTATTCTTAGAATATAAAATATTTACTTTATAGCGGGGTGGAGAAGTAGCATCTCGCCTGGCTCATAACCAGGAGGTCGCCGGTGCAATTCCGGCCCCCGCAACCAAGCTGATTTTTAGTTCAACCCAACTCAGCTGGGCAACAAAAAAACGAGCCTGGGTAGCTCAGTTGGTTAGAGCGTGGGACTCATAAGCCCAAGGTCGTGGGTTCGATCCCCACCCCAGGCATAAAAGGAATAAAACTATCTAAATTAAAACCGCCCGATGGGGCGATTTTTTTGTTGTATCACGCCGTAGCTTTAGCGTAGGCCGATTGTATCACGCCGTAGCCCCCCCCTAACGGGGCGAAGACGGATTTCATCCAATATTTATATCAAACCGATCTATAAACCTCCAGTGTCTCTCTGGCGCATTTTTCCCAACTAAAATCTTTCGCCCGCAAGGCTCCTTTTTTACTTAAGTCATCTCTAAATTTTTTATTGGTCAAAATTTTCCTCATACCCTCGCTGATTTTTTCAATATTATTCGGATCAACCAAAACGGCGACATCTCGCGCGATCTCGGGCAGAGAAGAAATTTTAGAAGTTATCGTTGGCACGCCCAGCGAAAGCGCTTCAAGCACGGGCAATCCAAATCCTTCATAAAGGGAGGGGAAAACAAAACAAGACGCATTTTTTAGCAAAGCATGCTTATCTTCCGCCGGAACATAGCCTAAATACTTAATGCTTTTTTCTCCATCAAAATTTTTGGAACATTCTTCAATCGCTTTAAAAACTCCCTTGTGCTTCCATCCCTTTGCTCCGGCCAAAACAAGCTGATATTTTTCGCGGAGATCTTTGTCATCTTTGATTAAACCGCAAAATGCTTTTATTATTCCTTCTATATTTTTTCTCGGTTCAATTGTTCCCAGAAAAAATAAATAATTATCTTTAAGACCGTATTTCGCTTTTAAATCGTCAAAACAAATTTTACTCACAACCCCGCAAGTATCGCCATCTTTGGCCGGCAAATCGCGAAATTCCACTCCTTCGTAAATAACTTTTATTTTATCCCCTTTTGTTTTAAAGTTTTTTTGAATATCTCTTTTTGTGCATCGCGAAACGGCAATAATTTTTTTAGCCTTTTTCAAACTTTTTGGAACTATGGTTTTGGTGGAAAATTTCTGACCGACCAAAAAATTGGAAGGAAACCATTCCGGATGTTGATAAATTGCCAAATCGTGAACTGTCACAATTGATTTTCCTTTATAAGAAAGAGGCAGACTGCCGGTCGGAGAATGAAAAAGATCCAATTTTTCTTTTTCCAAAGCCGCCGAAATTAGAATATGAGAAAAAACAAAGGGCAAGTAATGTTTATATTTGTGAAAAGGAAAAAATCTTATTTCCACATTTTTTTTATCACCAATCATCTTTTCCACCGCGTCTTTTGACAACAAATTATCAAAAAATAAAACATACTGGTTTTCTTTATCCAGTTCCAATAATTTATTGACTAAATAATATGTATAATGACCGATTCCGGCATTCTCGCCAAAACCGGGATTTAAAATTGTCCGACAATCAATTCCTATTTTCATAATATACTTAATTAAAATCCTAAATCCTAAGCACCAAATCCTAAACAAATTCAAATATCTAATGTTCAAAATTATAAACGAATTACTTCAATTCGTCATCCCGAGCTTGTCGACCGCGTGTCGCTAAAGCTTCAGCGAGTGGCACAGGGATCTCACACTGTGGTTAAAGAAGTATTATGGGATTTCTCGACAAGCTCGAAATGACAAAAATAGTTTTGAATTTTGTATTTTGGATTTGTTTAGAGTTTAGGATTTCGGATTTAGAGTTTATTGTTTATCACCATTTATAATTTTCAAATGCCCAAACGGAGAGACCTTTTACTTCATTAAACCTATCAATAGTGGAAGCGCTCCCCAAAACTACGACAATAATCCTATGTCCGTCGCGCTCCAACTCCACGGCTAGATTATAACCAGCTTCTTCCGTATACCCTGTTTTTCCACCAATTATCGTATACGGCGCTTCGTTTAAAAATCCTGAAAGTAAATCATCTGTACTCTTCACGTAATATGTCTTTTTACTTTCGTCTAGAGTAAACACATATCTTTTTTGCTCGACTGCTTCTCTTATTTTTTCATTGCTCAATGCGTTGAAAACGAGCTTGGCAACATCTTTGGCCGTACCCATATTGTTTGGATCAAGACCTGATGGGTCGGCGAAAGATAAGCTGTCGAGTTCCAACTCTTTTGCTTTTTCATTCATCTTTTGAATAAATTCTTCTCTTTTAAAACCAACTGAACGCGAGATGGCCATAGCGGCGTTATTTGTGGAGCCCACGAGCATCATATTAAAAAGATCTTCCAGCCTTACTTCTTCGGGAGCGCGAGCATAAAAAACTCCACCCTCTTCGTCGTCTTCTTTTGTTAATTTAATTTTTTTATTCCAATCAAATTTAGTATCTAGAAAAACTAACGCAGTCATTAGTTTTGTAATACTGGCTAAAGATAATTTTTCTTCCGCATTTTTTTCGAATAAAATCGCTCCGGTCGCCACATCATAGACTAAAGCTGATTTTGCCGTTGTTTCTATCCCCAAACTTTTACTCTCGGAAATTTTCTCCGGAACGCGCAATCCGGCTCTTGGCAGGCTGGGCAAAGATAAACTGTCGCCACTATTTTGTTCGTTTAAAATTTCCTCCGCCTTATTTTCGGCCGAGGCGACATCTTCAGTTTCCGAATTGGGGGCTGTATAAATTTGGGGTACATCAATAATTTGCGGAGCAAAGATTAAAATTATTCCCAAAATTAAAGAAAACATCATAAAAAATCTAAACACTAATTTGTTGGTTATCAATTGGTTCCGCTGTTAAATTTAAAATCCTGTCTAAAATTTCGCTTTTGCTAAGTTTATCATAATCAGGAAGTTCTTCCACTTTAGTTATCCCGAGATGACGCAAAAGATCAAAAGTAACACTATACAAAGCCTCTCCGCCGACTCCCGCCGTTTTAGTTTCAGCTAAACCCTTAATCAATAAATTACGCAGAATTAAACTGCAATTGACCCCTCTTATCTGCTCCAATTCCGGCTTGGAAATGGGGCCTCGATAAGCAATAATTGTCAGTGTCTCGAGCGCCGGACGAGTAAGCTCTCCCGTCATTTCATCTTTTAAAAAGTCTTTTATCATTTTCGCCGATTCCGGATTAGTGGACATCTGGTATTCGTCGTCTATCTGCAAAATTTGGATGCCACGACCATCTTTTTTATACTCATCGGCCAATTCAGAAATTACTGCCAATACTCCCTCTTTTGATTCTCCGACTTGCTCGCTTATTTTTTTTAAACTAAGCGGCCGCGCGGCGATAAAAAGGAGACTTTCAATTTTAGATTTTAGGACGGACATAGTTAAAGTGTAGTAATAGGTCTGCTTTGAACAATATAAAATTTATTTTTCTCGAGAGCCCATTCAATATCCTGCGGTTTTTTATAATGTTTTTCTATTTTGGCGCAAATTTTTGCCAGCTCAATTATCTGCTTACTATTTAATTTTTGTTTATCGCAAATTTTTTGAGGAACTGATTTTTCGATCGTCGCCCCCTTCGCTCCGTTTCTAACAATAAATCTTTTCTGCTCGCTGATATTCACATCAATAATTTTCAAATTCTTTTTATCAATAATATAACTATCCGGAGTGATCAATCCCCCAACAATCGCCTCGCCCAATCCCCAGCCGGCTTCAATAATCATCTGATTTCTGTCTTTTGTGACCGGGTGCACAGTAAAACAAATTCCCGACACTTCACTTTGCGCCATTTTTTGAACAACTACTGCCACTAAAACTTCCTTTCCTCCCAGTCCCCGCTCCAAGCGATAAAAAATAGCCCTGGGAGTAAAAAGGGACGCCCAACATTTTTTAACATTTTCCAAAATAGTTTTTTCTGTGGTGTTTAAATAACTCTCTAATTCCCCGGCCCAAGAATCAATTTTACTATCTTCTGCCGTGGCCGACGAGCGAACGGCAACATACGGAGTTTTTAATTTTTTAAAATTATCAATTATGTCTTTAGCTAAAACTTTTTCTATCGGGACGGATAAAATGAGCTGTTTAATAATTTCAGATGCTTCCTCAACTGAAGCTGTATCTTTATGGTTTACCTTCCGAAGCACAGCGTCAATTTTCACATTAATATCATTATCTTCTAAAAACTTACGGAAAACCACTGCGGAAACTACAAAACCGGACGGGACGGAAATTCCGGCTCCAGTTAATTCTCCCAGCGACGCTCCCTTTCCTCCGCAGGTGTTTATGTCTTTTTTGGAGATTTTACTAAACAGAAGAATACTTTTATGATCAACATCAATATTTTTTTCCCTCATATTTTATTTTTTATAATATTAACAAAAAAACAGTTTCTACGCTACTTTTTTACCTTATTTTTTGCATCCAACTTAATAACAAAACCTTCGTTGGCATTAACCTCAACATAATCTCCGTTTTTCAATACCCTGCTACCAATTTTCGTACCAATAACGCACGGTATTTTCAATTCTCTTGCGACAATGGCAGAGTGAGAAGTAATACCACCAAAGTCAGTGACAAAAGCTCCTGCCTTAGCCATAATAGGCACCATTGATGGTTGAGTTGCTGTTGTAACCAAAATATCCCCTCTATTAAAGAGAGTTTTACCCATCGTATCCGGATATACTTGTTTCACATAGCCTCTAACAATACCGGGGTATGCGACCGATCCTTCGATTTTGTCTACATCTTTTTTGAGCGATGTTCTTGGAATTTTTAATAGTTTTGAGGCTTTATGCCCAGATTCAAGACAATATCTTCCCTTTTTAACTAATATGGCAAAACAAATTTTTCTTTTATCCATTTCCAGCTTTGACATTTTTTCGCCTTTTTTAAGAGAGTTTCTTAATTCTGCTATTGTGTAATAATTTAATATGTTAAATAGCGAATCGTTGATTCGTCTTGCTATTTCTTCAAAAAATGGCATAAATAAAATCTCAGCGCCTGCCCATAGATTTTTAATTTCAAATCTGTACCACCCAAATTGTTGCAACATTTTACTGAAAATAATCAATTTAACATTATTACCGCATTTTTTATAAATAAATCTTTGCCTTGCCGGTAATTTTTTTAAGAAATCTTCTTTTTCTCTTACTTCCCTCAATAAATTTTTCAAATTTTTCTTATCTGCTTTTCCGCGCAATTTAAGAATATTCTTTATCTCATCAATATCCAACAAATTTATAAAAAAACTCGGATATCTGTAAATATGAGATTCTAGTTCTGATTCTAAAAATTTATTTTTTAAAACCAATTTCACCCAATCTCTTTTTTCTCTTTCTATAATACTTGCTTTTGGCGACTCGGAAACTAATGCGAATAGTTCGTCCACTTTATTTGAAACAAAACTAAATTTTATAATTTTTTTTATAATAATCGTCGGTTCTATTTCAGCTTCATGGCGGGTTGAACGATAATGAGCTAACATGAAAATAAAAAAATGAAAAAAGACATCATAAAATTTAAGTAAATTGCGATTTTCTGCCTCTCTTAGCTTTATTTTTTGACAACTCTTCAATAAATAATTATATTGTTTTATTATTCTATCGTAATTTTTAAGTAATCCGTTTATTCTTCTTTTGTTAGTAAAATAATGCCCATGGGTAATATCAATCGCTTCTTGAGCCTTTTTTGTATAATAGACTTCTACATAATTTGTGCGGTCAATAAAGGAATAATATTCTTCTACATTATTACCGATTATTTGCGGATACTTTATGGTTGCCCGAGCAATGGCGTCCACAAACAGGGTGTTGTATTTTTCTTGCCAACCAGAAACATATTCCACATTTTTCAAGAGTAAATTTTTTTTATTAATATTCATACTATTTATTTCTCTGTTTAGATGTTCTTTAAATTATTCAACAATTCAACCACCGCCAAAGCCGCCAAATAACCCCTATTATCGTTGTCGTCTCTTGAACGGGCTATGGCCTGCTCCAAATTTAAGACGGTAATAACTCCGAGCATCACCGGCAAATTATACTTTAGAGAAATTTGCGTCAAACCATTGGCACAAGCATTGGCAATATATTCATCATGCCTTGTCTCCCCTTTCACGATCGCGCCTAAACAAATTATTCCATCATATTTTCCTTTTTCCGCTAATTTTTGCGCGCCGATTGCTAATTCAAAAGAGCCCGGCACCTCCAAAACATAAATATTTTTTTCTTTAATCCCGCATTCGCCTAAGCCTTTCAAACAACCGGCAAGCAAACCATCCATAATTTCTTTATTATAGCTGGATTTTACTATGCCAATTTTATATCTGCTTCCATCTAATTCCTTTTTTTCTTGATTGATTTTCATATTTTGTGTTTTGTCATTCCCGCGAAGGCGGGAATCTACTTTTTTAGGAGAGTGGATCCCCGCCTTCGCGGGGATGACAGTAGGTCAAGAAATCAACTTCTCCAAATATCTTGCCAGCATATCTATTTCTAAATTAACCGCGTCTCCCTTTTTAATATTTTTAAAATTAGTCACCTCTTTAGTGTGCGTTATTAAGGATATCTTAAAGCTCTCCCCCAAATCTTCCGATATGGTTAGACTCACCCCATTTACAGCGACTGTCCCCTTTTTAGCCAAATACTTTCTTAAATTTTCCGGCGCGCTAATAACTATTTCTATAAATTCTCCGTCTTCTCTAATTTCCAAAACTCTTCCTACTCCATCCACATGCCCTAAAACAAAATGACCATCCAACCGCCCGTTCATTTTTAAAGATTTTTCCAAATTAACTTCGCCCCCTTCCCCGATTTCATTAAAATTTGTCACGCACAAAGTCTCGGGCATCAGCTCTATTGTAAATTCATCTTGATCTAGAGAAATTACCGTGGTGCAAACCCCATTAATAGCAATACTGTCGCCAATCTTAATGTCGTCTAAAAAATTCTGCACTTCTATAATTCTATTATAACCATCAATTTTTTTAATTTTTCCCGTTGTCTCAATTATTCCTGTGAACATATCTTTGTTGTCATTGCGAATCCTGCCCTTCACAAAGGGCGGACGTGGCAATCCCCATCAAATTTTATTCTTAAAATATTTCCTAGCTTCCATAATGTCCCCTTGTATTTGTTCTACAAGCTCGTCTACTTTATCAAATTTTATAATATCTCTCAACTTTTCTAAAACTTCAATCTCAATATCCTTACCATAAAGATCTCCGCTCCAATCAATAATATGAACTTCCATCCCTTGTTGGATAAAACCTTTAATCAGAAGACTGGGCAGTGAAACATTTTCTACTCGCACCAAAGCGTAAAAAACGCCATCAGACAAATCAAAATTGCAATCAATATTTGCCGTTGGATAACCTAACGTCCGCCCAACTCCTTTTCCTTTTTTGACTAGACCGCTTATCATCATATCTTTCTTTTTAAAATCTTAGCTATCCCCTTTTCCGCATTCACCTCCACTAAATCCCCATCCTTCAAAACTTTCGTCGCAATTTTTGTGCCGATAATACAGGGAATTTTAAGCTCCCGGGAAATGATAGCGGCGTGACAGGTAATACCTCCTTCGTCTGTCACAATCGCCGCGGCTTTTTTCATTAAAGGCACATATTCAGGTCTCGTCATCCCCGCCACTAGAATATCTCCTTTCTGGAATTTAGCTCCTTTCGGATTTAAAATAACTCTTACTCGTCCTTTTGCTCTCCCCATCGACGCCGCAATACCTCTTAAAATACTTTCTTTATTTTCAATATCCTGGGCAATAATTTTTTCGGCAAATGCCAAATATTTATTTCCTGATAAAATTACCCTTTCCCCCTTATCATCATTGATGGATATAAATAATTTTTGGCGTCGCACTATTTCTTCTTTATCATATTTACCATTGAATTTTAAAAATTGTATAAACTCCGGCGCAATCATAAAATGCAAATCAATAAAAGGAACTCTGAATTTTTTAGCGGCTACCTCCATTATCACACCTACTGCATAATTCATATATAAACCAGTCTTTTTTCTAGCGTCTTGCCACCAAATCATCATAGGAAATATCTTTAAAAAATCTGCGTCTTTTTTTGACATTGAATATTTTTTTATCAATTCTGCTTTTTTTATTTTTGTCATTAACTCATAATTTTCCAACCCATTTATCTCTTCTTTAATCTTTTTTTGATCTCTACCTTTAACGAGATTTTGAGCGTTTTTCCAAAATTCTCTCCCGGAAACTTTTTTATGTTCATAATAACCGTTTTCTATCCAAAAATATTTATCTCGATGAACTTTTATCAATTGTTTAATTTTATTATTAAGAGACTCATAAGTATTAGCCAGTTGATTTCCAACCGCAAAGGCAATACGCAACAGACCAAGATTATTTTCCGCTAAAAAACTTAAATGAGGCTCTTTCAGGAGTATAAATAAATCTTCGTCAGAAATTTTATATTTATCTTTTATTTTATTTATATCTCTCTCGCCGACCATTGACGGTGCTTCGGGAATTGTAGCTCTTCCAAATTCATAATGAAATTTTTCTACGATTAGTTGATATGACTCTACTAACGGTTCAAATTTATTCTCCGCTATTTTATCGATAAGATTAATAAATTCTTTTGCTTCTTCTTGCCAAAATAAAAAATGTTCGTATACTTTTTTGGTATTTTTTTTAAACCACAAATAATTTTTATTTAATTCTGCCTTGTCGATTATCCAATATGCCCTTTCTCCCCCATTAAATATTATATTGATAAGAAAAGTGTTTGTTGCAAAACCGAGAGTATCTTTACTTCCGGAACACCAAGCCTCAATCCCAATATCATTAAAATGAGGACGTAAAACCGGACCGTAAATAGACTTATCTTTTATAGTTAAAAGTATTTTTTCTAATATTTTCAAATTTTCTTGACTGTCCATATCTACTCCCCTTTTTTAATGCTAATATCCCCAAACATTTTATCCTGCTTCGCTGTAATAACTCGCTGTTTTAAAAGTTCAAGAAGAGCGAGAAAATTAACAATAACTTCAACTTTATTTTTTGCTTTATTAACTATTGACTGAAAAGAAAATTCAATATCCCGACGAACAATGTCTTTCAGTTCTCTTATTTTTTCTTGAATGGAAATTGCCCCTTTCACCATTCCCTTAGGCAAGCGGACAATTGGTTCAAGGTCGTCTAAAATTTCTTTCAAGACCATTTTTATCTTTTCTTTTGAAAGCCATGCCGGTGGATTAAAAAATGAATCTCCTGCCCCTAGGGGAAGCTTATCTCTTGTGTAAGTAAAATTATTTTTAGCGATCATTTTTCCAACAACAATTGAGGCGTCTTTATATTCTTTATAGATTTTAAGCTGTTCGGCCAGATCGCCCGCCCCATCAACTCCCGTTTCCAAGGTTGGCAAAAGGGTTTTTGACTTAATCCACAAAAGACGCGCGGCGACAACCAAAAAATCAGCCATCTCCGCCGGATTCAGATCTTCCATCCCCTCAATGTGAAGAATGTATTCATCCGTGAGTTTGGCTAAAGAAATTTCCGAGATATTCATTTCTTCTTTTTCAATCAAACGCAAAAGCAGATCAAGGGGTCCCTCAAATTTTTCTGTTTTAATGGTAAACATGATAATAATTTTTAATTTTTGAATTTTTAATTTTATAAATAATTTTCTAATGTTTTAATGTTTGAAACTTGGACAAATGTTGGTCTCTACTGCGGAGTCCTGCCTTTAGGCGGAGACAAGACGGGAATTCAGGCTTTAGTCTGTAGACATTGCACCCTAAAGGGTGAACTCCGAAGAAAGAAGTCTCGCCCTAAAGGGACGGACTCCACGCTCAAGTTTAAAAATTACAAAATTAAAAATTATAAAATTTTACTTTTTCTTCCCAATATCCCCCATTATTCCCTTTGTCGCTTTCAAAAAATTCTTCGCCGTCATTTCAAATGAATCCCGATAAGTTCCCGCGCCGGCGATAATTTTCTTTGATTTTAATAATAATTTATCAAGATAAACCGGAATTTTATAAATTTCCCCAAAAGAAGTAATCGCGCCCGGCTTTACTTTGAAAATCTTTTGCATGATATTTTCTTTGGCGATCTCAACTTTTTTCGCTTTCAAAATTTTCTTTAACTTTTGAAAATCCAAATTTCTTGATGCCGGTAAAACAGCCAGGATATAATTTTTGTCCGCTTTTACAACTAATGTCTTGGCAATATTACTAAGTTTTGTTTTTAACGTTTGAGCGGCATCATAAGCAGTATAAACTTTTTTATGACCAATTATTTTGTGCGCGATTTTATTTTTTTCTAAATAGTTTAAGACTTTTTTGGGGATAGGCATATAATTTTTATTAATTATCTTTTTATTACTTATTTTTCCCTATTTTTGACATAAAATCTGATAAACTCTAAATTCTAATCACTAAATCCTAAACAAATTCTAATTTTCTAATGTTCAAACATTTTAAACCAACCACCTTGATTCGTCATCCCGAGCTTGTCGATCGCGTGTCGCTAAAGCTTCAGCGAGTGGCGCAGGGATCTCACGCCGTGGTTAAAGAAGTATTATGGGATTTCTCCCCCGCCACGGCGGGGTCGAAATGACAGAAATAGTTTTTGATTTTGTATTTGTTTAGACTACGTACGAGGCACGGGTTCATTCAAGCGCTCAGTAAACAATTATCTTTAGAGATTATTGCTCCGCCGAGTTATGGAATTAACCTAAGCCTTGTACGTGGTAGAGTTTAGGATTTCGGATTTAGAGTTTTATTTTGTTAATACTTCCTTCAGCACCTCATCCATTTTTTCCACAAATATAAATTTCAGATCTTTTCTGATATTTTTGGGGATTTCTTCCAGATCTTTTTTATTATCTTTCGGCAAAATTATTGTTTTTACTCCTGCCCGATGAGCCGCTAAAACTTTTCCTTTCACTCCCCCGATTTCAAGAACTCGCCCGCGTAAAGTTATTTCCCCGGTCATTCCAATGTTTATTTTTACCGGCCTATCCGTCAAAACCGAAGCAATCGCCGTTGTAATCGCCACCCCAGCCGATGGTCCGTCTTTTGGCGTCGCTCCGGCCGGAACGTGGATATGAATATCGGAATCTTTATAAAATTTATCGCTAACGCCAAGCGCCTTTGCCCGCGATCTAACATAAGTATAAGCCGCTTTGGCTGATTCCTGCATCACTTTACCCAAGTGGCCGGTCAAAATCAATTGACCCTTACCGGGCATTTTGGTCGCCTCTATCAAAAGTATTTCTCCACCGACTTCCGTCCAAGCAAGCCCGGTCACTACCCCGACCTCGTTTTTCTTTTCGGCAATGGTCGCGTGATATTTTTCCGGTCCTAGATATTTTGAAATGTCCGAGGCGTTAATTTTATAATTTTCTTTATCATTATTTTCCGCTATTTTTCTCGCTACTTTTCGACAAATCGCCGCTATATTTCTTTCCAGCTCGCGCACTCCGGCTTCTCTTGTATATTCTCTTATGATTTTTCTTATTGCCGATTCTTCTATAAATAATTTTTTACTATCCAAGCCGTGTTCTTTCAATTGTTTTGAAACTAAAAAATTTTTAGCGATTTTAAATTTTTCTTCTTCAATATATCCGGAAAATTCTATCACTTCCATTCTATCCCTAAGCGCCGGAGGAATCGTGTCTAGATTATTGGCAGTGGTAATAAACATTGTATCCGAAAGATCAAATGGCGCCTCCAAATAATGATCGGAAAAGGCGTTGTTTTGCTCCAGATCTAACGCCTCCAGGAGCGCTGAAGACGGATCACCTCTAAAATCCGCTCCGATTTTATCAATTTCATCAAGCATAAAAACCGGATTCTTTGTTTTCACCGAATTTATTCCCTCTATGATCCTGCCCGGCATTGCCCCGACATAAGTCCGCCTGTGCCCTCTTATTTCCGCCTCGTCATGTATTCCACCCAAAGACATTCTGAAAAATTTTCTGCCCAGCGACTTCGCGATTGATTTGCCGATGGATGTTTTCCCCGTGCCCGGCGGACCGACAAAACATAAAATCGGCCCTTTTATTTTTCCCACCAATTTTTGAACTGCCAAATATTCCAAAACTCTTTCTTTCACTTTTTCCAATCCATAATGATCTTCGTCTAAAATATTTTTCGCTTTTTTAATATCAACCTTGTCTTCGCTCTTTACCTGCCAAGGCAAAGAAATGAGGCAATCTAAATAAGTCCTAATATACGAAATTTCTGGGCTAAACGATGGCATTTTTTCCAATCTTCCCAATTCCTTTAACGCCTTTTCTCTTACCTCTTCGGGCATGCCCGCCTTTTCGATCTTATTTCTTAATTCTTCTACTTCGCTTATCCCCCCAATAACTCCCAGCTCCTTCTCAATGGTTTTCAATTGCTCGCGCAAAAACATCTCTTTTTCCATTTTTCCCAATTCTTTTCCTGTTTCGTTTTGAATTTTATGCGCCATTTTCAAAACGTTCAACTGGCGAGAAATAGCCTCGGATAATTTTTGCAATTTTTCTTCAATATTTGTCGCCTCAAGGATTGCCTGTTTTTCCAAAACGCTAAAATCGAGATTTATGGTCATGAGATCGGCCAGTTCCCAAGGATCGGTAATATTTAAAATAACCAAAAGAACGTCAAACGGCACAGTCGCCCCGAGAGCAATGCATTCTTTAAATTGGTTGATTAAGCTGTAAGTAATTGCTTGCAGTTTTTCTGTTTTTTTCAAAAGTGGCTCCGGCAACAAATTAATTTTCACCTTTAAAAACAGATCGTCTTTCAAAAATTGTTCTATCTTCGCGCGCGCGATTCCTTCCACGACAATTTTTACCGAACCGTCGGGTTGTTTGGCGGTCTCTCTTACTTTTGCCAAAACTCCAACTTGATACAAATCGTCCCGACTCACCTCGCTTTTTTTATCTTCCTTTTGGGAAACGCAAAAAATTACTCGATTATGTTGCATAGAATAATCAAGAGCGCGCAAAGACTTTTCCCTCTTTATCATGAGAGTAATCGCCACGTGCGGAAAAATAACCACGTCAATCAACGGAATAACGGCAATATCTTTTTTTGTTTGGCTGTCTATTGTTCCTTTTAAATTTTCTGCTTCCATAGATTAGATTAAAGATTTAAGATTACAGATTAAAGATTTAAAATTACTTTCTTCTTTAATCTTTAACCTTAAACCTGAAATCTACTTTAACGGCAACTCTGTTTGTCTTCCCTGTAAATTTTGTGCTACCTTTTTGCCCTTAGCCGTGAGCTTCACTTCTTTTATAAACCATTTTTTTGCTGTCCTAATCCCATAGCCGAAAAGAAGCCCCCGATCCATCAATCGTTCTAGCGACTTTGTAATAATATTCACTCTATTCCTCCTCTTTTGGCCCTTTTTCATCTTTTTTGTAGTATTCCAAAAGCTTACTACGGTTAAATTTTCCATTTTCACTGTAGATTTGAAGTAAAATATATTTTTGAAGATCGGATAATTTCATAGCCAAATCCCCCTCTTTTCACTAATATCTTAGCAAAAAAACGCTTTATTGCCCAGCCAGACTAGAATAAACTAAATAAATAAGCTGTAAACAAAAAAGATGGCCGTAAAACCATCCTCTTAAATCTTTTATATCTATTTCTTTTGTTTTAATATTATAATCAATTTTACTGCCCATCAAAAGTTTATTTTTCTAAATCAGCTTTTATTATTTTAACTAATTCCGGAGAAAGATGGTCAAAAACTCCTCTTTTCGTCCTATACTTTTTAACCGGGTAGGTTTCGCGAAATTTTCCCACTCTTTTTCCAACAGTCTCCCACTCAACACCAATCATATCCGCTAAAGCGCTCACCGTTAACCATCCCTCGGGAGCTTCTTCTTGTTTATTAATCTCTTTTTCAACCAGATCAGCTAGTTCTTGGCTTAAATAGATCACTCTATTTCTTCCCTTATATTTTATCCAATCTGAATGCTCCGCGCTCAACAAAGTGGCCAATCTTATTATGGTCTCACGATCAACACCAAGCCTAGAGACAAGCGTAGGTATTGTAACCAATTTTCTAAAAGTATCTTCAACTAAGCTATCTCCCGATTCTTTCATTGCAACATCCACCAACCAAGGTGATATAAATTCTCGAGGTCTTCCCCTAAAATATGCCTTCTTAAAACATTCTAAATGCACAGATCTCTTGCTTTCTAACAATTCATTGAATTCCTCATGATTGGTTTTAATTTTTTCTCTTAACCCCTTCTTTGTTAGCCACCCTTTTTTTATTAATTCTTTAGCCTCTTCCTCTAATTTATTTTGTTCAATAATTTCACTTTCTATCATTATCTGCAATTTTGGAGAAATGTGTGGACGATTATGCCCGGTTCTAGCCTTATATATAAGAAAATCATCTTTTCCTTTATTTGCACGAACCATCCCCTCTATCCTCCCATTACTAACCCCTAATTTATCGGCTAATTCTCCAACCGTTATCCATCCGTCTGGTGCTTCTTCAACATTTGCTCTTTTTCTCTCTTCCCCCGCAACTTTTTCGAGTTTCTGCTCTTCCCCATCTTCTTCCCTACTTTCTTGCTTGGGGATAGGATTAGCTATTAATTCTTTGATTTTTCTCTTCCATCTTTCTGCGATTTTTTCTCCCTCACCCTTTAAATCACGGAGATATCTTCGATATCTTATTCTGTCACCCATTTTTTTCAAATCTTCTTTGGAGTATTTTTGTGCGAATTCTTGGCCAAATTTTATTAATTCTTCTCTATTCATTTCGACAAAAACTTTGTAATCTTTTTCGCTTCTGGCACCATCGCTATCGTGGAAATAGACAAATGTAGCATTTTCCGTTTCATTACTTACTAAAACTATTCTTTCTAATTCCGGAATGACAAAAACCTGATAGCTAACACTTCTCATCATTCCCGGATCGTTTTTACCATTAATTAAAATATAATTTTTATCTAGCTCATGCAACACTTCCATTAAATACTGCGATCGGGGAATTGTTCCTTTTTCCTCCATACCTTCTCCGCTTCCGGTAATTATTTCTCCTTCATCGGGCGGAATAAGAATATGTAGTGATTGAAAAAAATGTTGTGGAAATTTTAATCTTGGATTTTGAGCAACTAAGCTATCAGTAAATCCTTCAACACTAAACTGTAGTACTTTATTTTTTCCTTTCTTAGTTTCAGAAAAAAATTTTTCTGCGCCTTTGAACATAGCAACAATTTCTCTAAGTGGCATTCTCAAAGCGATCATCTCCTGAATTCTTTGACTAATTTCAGATCGCAGATTTTCTTGTTCTCCAATTGTTCTATCTCCTTCGTAATTCATAATAAAAATATTTTATTTAAAATTACTCAACAATCTTTATGTGAACATCTTTTAATACCTCTTTTGGCAATTCTGACGGCGCTCCCATCATCAGGTCGCGAGCGTCTGCTGTTTTTGGAAATGGGATAATCTCTCTAATATTCGGTTCGCCGGCTAAAAGCATTACTAGTCTATCAAATCCCAAGGCGAGCCCCCCATGAGGAGGTGCCCCATAACTAAAGGCTTCAAACATATGCCCAAATCTTTCTTCAGCCTCATCTTTTCCTACCCCTAAAATCCTAAAAATTTTTGATTGTAAATTTCTGTCGTGTATTCTAATACTCCCCCCTCCCACTTCATATCCATTTAGAGCAATATCATAAGCATATGCTTTAGCATCGAGGGGGTGTTCATCTAGCAAATTAAGATCTTCTTTTTGTGGCATAGTAAAAGGATGGTGTGAAGAATTTAATTTTTTGTCAGATTCTGACCATTCAAAAAGAGGAAAATCAACCACCCAGCAAAAAGCCAATTCATTAGGATTATCTTTATCCTCTCTCAAATCCGGCTTGTCGGTTTTGTATTTTTCCATTGCCTCTTGATACGTCAAAATCGGAAAAGGTATTTTTGTTATTGTTTTTTCCGGAGTTATTTTTTTAACTATTTCTATTATCATTTCCTCGGTCAGTTGCATTACATCTTCCTGCCCCACAAAAGACATCTCCATGTCAATTTGAGTAAATTCCGGCTGACGATCTCCCCGAGAATCTTCATCGCGAAAACATCGGGCCACCTGAAAATATTTTTCTATTCCGCCAACCATTAAAAGCTGTTTAAATTGTTGCGGAGATTGAGGGAGAACATAAAACTTTCCCGGCTGGACTCTCGAAGGAACAATATACTCGCGCGCTCCTTCCGGCGTCCCTTTTGTAAGATAGGGTGTTTCAATTTCAAAAAATCCCTTATCATTCAAAAAATTTCTGACTTCTCTTGTTATTTTACTTCTTAAAATAATATTATTTTTTACCCTCTCGCTTCTAATGTCTAGATAACGATATTTCATTCTCAATTCTTCATTAACAACTGAGGTATCTTTATCAATTTCAAACGGCAAAGTTTTTGCTTCGTTCAATATTTCCAGTTTTTTCACCAAAATCTCAACCGTTCCCGTGGCAATTTTAGGGTTAACCATTTTTTCCGGTCTTGCCTTTACTTCTCCTGTGATTGCCAAAACAAATTCCGAGCGCAACTTATTCGCCTCGGCGACAAGTTCAGGATCTTTTGAGGCGAAAACAACCTGAATCAACCCGGATGAATCACGAAGATCAATAAAAATAATTTTTCCCATATCACGGCGGGTATGAACCCAGCCCTTCAAAAGGACTTCCTCTCCTACTTTGTTAATGGTGTCTTTAATCAATGTACGCATAAATATAGTTAAAAGTTACAATTTAAAACTAAAAGCTGTTAGTAAATAACTTTAAACTTTTAACTGCAACTTTTCACTTTACATTTCTCACTTTTAACTTTTACGGCCTTAGCCGGTTAATCATTCTTGGGAATGGAATTGTTTCTCTTATGTGATGTATTCCGCACATCCAGCCAGTAAGCCTCTCTAGGCCATAGCCAAAACCGGAATGGGGTACCGAGCCATATTTTCTTAAATCCAAATACCATTCAAAATCTTCCAACGGCATTTTTTCTTCTTTCATTCTTTGGAGTAAAACTTCATAATTGTCCTCGCGCTCTGATCCGCCGATTATTTCTCCGTGTCCTTCAGTAGCAATTAAATCAGCGCCCAAAACTAAGTTTGGATTGGCTTCGTCTCGCTTCATGTAAAAAGCCTTGATCTCTTTCGGCCATTTTTCCACAAAAACCGGCACGTCCAAATCTTGCGTTAACAATGTCTCGTCGTCAGCGCCCAAATCATCGCCGTCCTTGATATCCGAACCCAAAGATTGCGCTTTTTTTATGGCATCATGATAAGTCATTCTGATAAACGGCTCTTTTATTTTTTCCAGCTTACTTGTGTCTCTTTCTAAAATTTCCAGCTCTTTTTTATTATTTTCCAAAACTCTTTTTACAACATGGCAGATTAACTCTTCCTGAATCTTCATGTTTTCTTCATGGTGAACAAAAGCGGCCTCGGCATCCATCATCCAAAACTCGGTTAAATGCCGGCGAGTCTTGGATTTTTCCGCTCGAAATGTTGGACCAAAATCAAAACATCGGCCAAAACTGAAAATAGCCGCTTCCAGATAAAGCTGCCCAGATTGAGAAAGATAAGCCTTACCTAAATCAAAATACGGAACTTCAAATAAAGTCGTTGTCCCCTCGCACGCTGTTGGCGTTAAAATCGGTGTATCAATTTTTATAAAACCGTTTTGATTAAAATATTCGTAAGTCGCGTTGATCACTGTATTTCTAATACGCAAAGCCGCCCATTGTTTTCCCGAACGAAGCCACAAATGGCGTTGGTCCAGCAAAAAATCCGGCCCATGCTCTTTTTTCCCAATCGGATACTCTTCGGCAATTTGGATTAAATTTATATTCTTAACTTGCAATTCATATTCTTCTTTTTTGGGATGCTTGCTGACTTTTCCGGTTAGCTCCACTGAAGTCTCTATCGTAATCTTCTCGCAAAGTCCCCAAATCTCCGGCGATACTTCTTTTTTGGAAACAATCGCCTGGATAAACCCCGAGCCGTCTCTAAGTTGCAAAAAAGCGATACTCCCCGAAGATCGCAAATTAAAAACCCAGCCCCGAAGAGTGATTTCTTGGTCTAAATAAGCGGAAATATCCTTTAATAATACCTTTTCCATATTGTTAAATTATAGTTTAAATGGCTATTTTAGGCAATCCTTAGTATAAGCCAAATACACTTTTAAAATTTTTAGCATTAATACAAAAAAGACGGAAAATTTTATCCCGCCTTTTTATGTAAAAATATTACAATACCCTATTTAGTTTCCTTTGACCAATTCTTTTGGTAGCGTTCCTTTTGCAATTGCGTAATTTCTTTTTTTAGTTCTTCTATTTCTTTACCCCTATCGTCAACAGTCTTATAATCTTTACTTCTATTTTTCCAGGCCTCTTCAAATTCTTCACATAAATCCAACATCTTAATTCTCAAATTCTTCTCTCTCTCGTCCATCTCCACATACTCTACAAAAAAATTATAATATCCCTTTCCTCCGCCAAAAAGTTCCCTTTTTGTCGAAGAGGCATATCTATCCCATGTCGCATTATTTTTTACGACCACTCCTCTTTCTAAAGAAGCAACTCCTTCGCTAAAACCGCTAGCTCCATTTGGCGTTGACCAACTCTCTGAATAAGAAGCCACAGCTCTGGGAGCTGATTCAACAATTTCCCTCGGCACTTTTTCCCATTGCCCTCCAGCGTCAATTTCTAATTTTTTCGCTAATTCTTTAGCTTGCACTGTGTTTGCGTCTACACTCTTCTTTTCTTCGACCTCCACTATTTCTCCTCTTTCTTTTTCCAATATTTCATCCTCTATTCCCCTCATGTCTTTTTCTCTGTCCATAGATTTTTATAAACCGACATTACAAAAAATTAATACTATTTTAATATAATATCGACCTATTGATTAATAATTAATTAATGTACGTTTCTTCTATTTTACCCCCCCCAGCAAACTGTCAATTTAAACTTATCCACATACCCTGACCATCTTCCTCACCCACGCCTCACTCCTCAATTCTCTGTCCTTATGGGCGGATAAAAAAGTATTTATGATCTTAATAACTTCAATAATTTGGGGCTTGCTTATTTTTAATATTAATAATTTTTGAAAATCACTTTTGGCGACAAATCTCAAAATTTTTATGGCTGAAGTGGATATTTGAATATCCCTCATCTCTTGTTCATTGCGTCTTACTTTGTGGCAATCTTCACAAACAAGCCCGCCCAAAATCGGATTGAAAAAATTTTTATTTGGCTTTATTTTATTTTTACATTTTACACAATAAAATAATTCCGGGGAAAATCCTAAAACTATAAGAAGCTTTAAGATAAAAAATTTCGTTATTCCGTAAAAAAATAAAACATTCTTTTTGTCTGTTTCTTCAAAAATGGTAAATAATTCTTTTATTAAGGCAAATGTTTTTTTGTCCGACTGACCGGTTCTCGTAAAAATATCAACTATCTCCGCGCAATAACTGCATAAAACAACTTTTACCAGATCTTTTTTTATTTTTAAAAAATTATTTTCCGTTTCCGCTCCGGCGATTTGAAAATAGTTCCGCCCGGAAGCAAACATAAAATTTATCACGGAAAAATAATCCAAATGACCAGCCATTTTGCTTTTTATTTTTCTCGCCCCTCGACAGACTGCTTCAATTTTTCCCAAATCTTCCGTATAAATAACAAAAAGACGATCGTTCTCGCGAAAGTCTCTTTTTTGTAAAATTATTCCTTTTGTTTGGCGCGTCATTTTTAATCAACCACGTCCGAAACACAGGTTCATTAACGACTCAGTAAACTAACAATCTTTTAAAGATTATTGCTCCGCCGAGCGAGTTGATTAACCTAAGCTTTGGATGTGGTCAAAGTAGCTTTGCAGAATAAACATTGCCGAGACGGCATCGCGCTCTTTTCTTCCCCTTCTCGCTCCATCCAGCTTATCTACCATCTTGCTTGTCATCCGTTCGTCTTCTGTCTCAATCGGAATGGCGATATTGTTTTTTAAATAATCAATAAAGTCCAAAACTTCTTTGGCTTCCATCCCCTCTTTTGAGCCTAAAGTTAGTGGTAAGCCGATAATAATTTTTTCTATCTCGTTTTCCTCGCAAACATCTTTGATCTTTTTTAAAACTGATTCTCGTTTATCATTTTCCACAATAAGAAAAGGCGAAGCGATTTTTGTTTCCAAATCGCCCGTAGCCAAACCTATTCTTTTTTCTCCGTAGTCAATGCCGAGAAGCATAGATCACTAAAATTTATTTTGTCAACACCTCATATCCCTCTTTTGTCACTAAAATCGTATGTTCAAAATGAGCAGAAATTTTTCCATCGGCCGTAACCACTGTCCACTCATCATCCTTTGTTTTAACCCTCGCCCCGCCGGCGCAGACCATTGGCTCAATACAAATCGTCATTCCTTCAATAAGGGGCGTCGCTTTCCATGAAGAATCAAAAAAATTAGGAATCCGCGGAGCTTCATGTACTTTATGACCGACGCCGTGCCCAACCAAATCGCGAACAACCGAAAAACCTTCTTTTTCGGCAGTTTTTTGTACCGCCTTGCTTATGTCATGAATAAAATTACCATGTTTTACTTTAGCTATTCCCGCCCAGAGCGATTCCTCGGTCACCTTCATTATTCTTTCCGCTTCCTCGCTTATTTTCCCAACTCCGACCGTGATTGCCGCATCAACAAAAAGACCATCATCTCCGGAAGGATATTTTAATCCCAAATCCAAACAAATTATGTCTCCTTCTTTTAAAACTCTTGATGGCAAGGCCGGGGCATGAACCACTTCTTCATTTATTGAAGCGCAAAGCGTGGTCGGAAACGGAGTGTCTCCCGGCGAAGGACAATAATTTCTAAATGATGGTATGGCCTCATGTTCGGCAATTAACTTTTCGGCCAAACTGTTAAGCTCACCCGTTGTAATTCCCGGGCGAACGGCATCTTTAAGCGCGCTCAAAACCAAAGCGAGAATTTTTCCGCCCTGTCGCATTAATTCAATTTCCGCGCTATTTTTGATTATTACTTGTCCCATAAATTATTTTTCTATTGCTTTACAAATATCCTCAAAAACTTTTTCTATTGATTGTGCCCCGTCAACTTTAACCACTTTGCCTTTTTCTTTATAAAAATTCAAAACCGGCTTCGTCTCTTTGCGATAAATATTTAATCTTTTTTGGATCGCTTCCGGCTTATCGTCTTCGCGTAAAATAAGCGCCCCGTCGCAACTGTCGCAAATTGATTCTTGTTTGGACGGTTTCACCGTCAAACTGTAGATCGCTCCGCATTTTGAACAAATTCTTCTGTCCGACAACCTTCTTTTAACTTCTTCGTCGCCAATCTCAAGTTCAAAAACATGAGTCAGTCCGTTTTCTTTTTCCAACTCGTTTGACTGCGCTATATTCCTTGGGAAACCATCCAAGATAAAACCATTTTTATATTTCTCGCCACAAAGCTCGCGAAGAACAATCTTAACAGTAATTTCATCCGGGACCAGTTTTCCATCTTTTATCAAAGAAGAAACCAATTTTCCCAAATCAGTCTCATTTTTTATTTCTTTTCTGAAAATATCTCCGGTAGCCAGAATCGGCAAATTATATTTTTCGGAAAGCATCTTCGCCTGTGTCCCCTTCCCTGAACCCTGTGAACCGAATAGGGCGATTTTAAAAATATTCATATAAATTTATTTTAAAACCCACACTAGTTCAGTGTGGGAGAGTATTCATTCGGTAATCTTTTTAATCTTTCGTAATCAACCGTTGATAATTTATGATCTTTAACAAGTTTGTATAGTTCTGGCAAAACGTTATCTTTAAAATTCTGACAAGTCAATCCATGACCGTTTCCATAACTTAAATGTTTCATGATAATTTCTTTAACCAACTTTCTTTCTTTTTCATCAAGCGTATCTATTCTAAAAAGAGCGTGGTCAACCTGACCGGAATTGGTAAAAAGATAGTAGCTTTTTTGACCTTTACTTTTATCTTTTTTGGCAGGAAAAATATAATCCAATAAACTCATTGGTAAAATTATATTTAATTTTTATAACCCTTCGTACTCTCTCATTGTCAATTGAGAGTCAATTTGTCTGATTGTTTCTATAATAACCGAAACGACGATTAAAATACTTGTTCCGCCGAAAGTCAAAACCTGAACTCCGGTTGCTTGTTGCAAAATCATCGGCAAAACCGCAATCATTGCCAAAAACAAAGCTCCGGCCAAAATAATTCTCGTTGTGGTTTTGGATAGATAGTCGGCAGTTGAAGCTCCCGGCCTGATTCCCGGAATAAATCCGCCTTGTTTTTGCAAATTATCGGCGATCTGTTTTGGATGAAAAATAACCGCCGTATAAAAATAAGTAAAGCCAAAAACCAAAATAAAATAAAATATCCCGTAAAACAGTTGATTGCGGAAAATATCTATCACCCACTGAGCCGCTCCGGCAACAAAGGCTGTCTTCGCGTTCACAAAAAACTGGGCGATCATCGAAGGAAAAAGAATAATGGAGATGGCAAAAATAATCGGAATAACTCCGGCCATATTTACGCGCAAAGGTAAATGAGTGGAAGTTCCACCGTACATTTTTGTCCCTCTAACTTGTTTGGCGTAAGAAACCGGAACTTGTCTTTGACCTTCAGTAATAATAACCACGCCGACAATAGTAATTATGGCAATAACCGCGAAGATAATAAAATTTAAAACTTGCGAAGCGTCAAAAACAACAACGGCTTTTTGCACCGCGCCCGGCAAGCTGGAAATAATTCCGGCAAAAATAAGGAGCGAAACACCATTACCGATTTTCTTTTCAGAAATAAGTTCGCCGATCCACATCAAAAACACGGTTCCCGCCGTAATCGTAATGATTGTGCTTACCATTCTCCAAATTGACGTATCTGTAATAATTGGATTGGCAGACTGGCGAAGCATTAAAATCATGCTGTAGGCTTGAAGAGCGGCCAAAGGAACAGTTAACAGCCTCATCCATTGATTCATTTTCTGTCGCCCGTACTCTTCTTTGGAAATTTCTTCCAATTGCGGGATGATCATTATTAAAAGCTGGAAGATAATGGAAGCGGTGATGTAAGGAGCGACGCCCAACATGACAATGGAAAAATTTTCCATACTTCCGCCGGAAAAAACGCTCAATAATCCCAGTATCTGATTTGATTCAAAAAAACTTTTCAAGTTTTCAATATTAACTCCCGGTACCGGAATATGCGCGGCAAAACGAAAAATTGCCAACATCCCTAAAATAAAAAGGACGCTTCTTCTCAAATCAGGAATTTTCCAAATTTGAATAAATTTTTGCCACATAAAATTAAAATTTTAATTCACCGCGTACAAGGCTTAGGTTAATCAACTCACCGCCCAGCGGATCAATAATTTTAAATATTTCGTTTACTGAGTCTTGGATGATTCTGCGCCTTGTATGTGGCCGCCCGCTTTTTCTATTTTTTCTTTCGCGCTTCCGGAAAAAGCAAGCCCGGAAAATATCAATTTTTTTGATATTTCCCCCGTTCCCAGAATCTTTACCCCGCCATCAATATAACTGGCTAATCCGATTTTTTTCAAAATCTGCGGGGTTATTTTATCTCCGTCTTTAAAATTTTTATCCAAATCTCCAACATTAACCACAGCCATCTTCGGATATGGACTCTTAAAACCGCGAACTTTGGGGACGCCCAAAAGCATCTGCTTCATTCCCTTTAATTTAAGACCTTTTCTTCCGCCGGAACGAGCGCGTTGTCCTTTTTGCCCCTTACCGCTATAAGTTCCGCCACTGGCCAAACCGCGTCCGATTCTTTTGCTCTTTTTTCTAGACTTAGGGAAAGATTTAATTGTGTGTAAAGTTAAAGACATATAGTATTAGACCTCTCGCATAATAACCTTTCTACTGCAATTTTAATCTTTTGGTAAATTTTGTGAAGAATCTTTTCGCCAATATAACCATATTGCCTCAAAGATTCTTCACAAAATTTCCTCAAAATCTAAAAATTTAGTGACGAAAATTATTATGCGGTAGGTCTATTTTCTTTTTTCCAATCTCAATTTTTTCAAAGCGTTGATTGTCGCTCGGCTGATATTAATTTTATTTTTTGATCCCAATATTTTTCCAATAACATTCGGCACTCCGGCTATTTCAAAAACGCTGCGCATAGCTCCGCCGGCTTTAATACCAGTACCTTTGGGAGCCGGTTTTAAAAGAACAACCGCCGCTCCGTATTTTTCCCTGATCTCATGAGGTATTGTCTCATTTCTAAGAGGAATTGTCATTAAATCCTTTTCCGCTTTCATCGCCGCCTTATTAATTGCTTTTGTCACATCATTTCCTTTGGCAACCGCTTGCCCAACCCTGCCTTTTCCATCTCCGACTATAACACAAGCGCGAAACTTCATTCTTTTTCCGCCCGAAGTAACTCTGGTAACGCGAGCTATTTCAAGAATTTTTTGTTCAAATTCTTTCGGTTTATCCGAAAAGCTTCTACCTTTATTTTTTTGTTGTTCTTTTTGAAACATATATTATTAAGTAACAAGTCTATCTTAAAATTTCAGACCGCCCTCTCTTGCTCCTTCGGCGACCGCTTTTATCCTACCGTGATATTTATATCCTCCGCGATCAAAAGTAACCGAATCAATACCGATCTCTTTGGCCTTTATTGCTATCAATTTGCCAACCGCGTAAGCAATGGCAATTTTCTTTCCTTGACCTTCAGCTTTTTCTTTTGCTGGAGTGGCTACTGTTCTTTTGCTTTTTCCAACTTTTTCTTTGCCTAAAACATGGTCGGAAACACTAGCTAATGTTTTGCCATTCTCGTCATCTATCAATTGGACAAAAACGTGTTTAATACTTCTTGAAACAGAAAGCCTCGGGCGCTCTTTTACGCCACTTATTTTCGCGCGCACGCGCAAATGCCTTACTAATCTTTTGGCTCCTTTTTTATTTTGTAAGTTATTCATATATATTATTTTGCTCCGGCCGCTTTAGCCGCTTTTCCAGCTTTTCTTTTTATAGTTTCATCGCTGTATTTAATACCTTTTCCTTTGTATGGTTCCGGCGGTTTCAACGCTCTAAGACTCGCTGCAATTTGCCCAACGAGTTGTTTATCCGGGCCGCTTATTGATATCGTATTTTTTTCAACTATGGCCGAAATATCTTTAGGAATTATGAAGTCAACCGGATGAGAAAAACCCAAATTTAAAGTAAGTTTATCTCCGTTCGCTTGAACTTTATATCCAACTCCGTTTATTTCCAATTTTTTTTGAAAACCAGTCGTCACTCCCAAAATCATATTTTTTATCAAGCTTCCGTAAAGACCCCATAAGGCCTTATCACTTTTGATATCCGGCTCTTTTACTGTAATATTTATTTCCTTATCATTCAATAAGACATTAACGTGCGGGTGAGTTTTTAATTTTAGCTCGCTCTTTGCGCCTTTCACAATAATAAAATCTTGGTCGATTTTTACTTCAACCCCGGCTGGAATTAAAATTGGTTTTTTTCCTATTCTAGACATAATGTTTTAAAAAATTTCACAAAGAATCTCTCCTCCGACCCCGGCTTGTCTCGCTTCCCTTTCCGTCATTAAGCCTTGAGAGGTGGAGATTATAGATATCCCCGAACCGCCCAAAACTTTTGGCAGTTTGTCTTTTGGAGCATAGACCCTTCTTCCCGGAGTACTGATTCTTTTTAAATTTCTAATTATCGGCATTCCTTCCGCGTTATATTTTAAAGAAACTTTGAATTTATTTTCCGCTTCTAAAAATTCGACATTGGAAACAAATCTTTCTCTTTTTAGTATTTCCGCAATTGCAAATTTTATCCTTGAAGAAGGAATAATAACATCAGATTTATTAGCCATGACGGCGTTTCTGATTCTTGTTAACATGTCTGATATTGGGTCCATCATATTTAAAATATTTATTCTCAATTTATTGTTGTTTTAGAAAATTTTTAGATCTTACCAGCTTGATTTCGTTACTCCGGGAACTTCCCCTCTATTGGCCAATTCTCTAAAACAAATCCTGCATAAATTAAAATCTCTCATATATCCCCTTCTTCTTCCACACAGGCAACATCTTCTCACTATCCTGGTTGTGAATTTTGATTTTTTTGTTGATTTCGAAATTTGAGCTTCAGTAGCCATAACTATTTTTGATTAATTTTGAAAAGGGAATCCAAAAAACTTTAACAACGCCAACCCCTTTTCTTTGTTCTTGGCGGTCGTTTTTATTGTTACCTGCAATCCGTGATTTTTTTCTATTTCCTCGGACTTAACTTCCGGAAAACTGATACTTTCTTTGAAACCTATTGAAATATTTCCATCTTTGTCCAAAAATTTCGGAGATATCCCGCGAAAATCCCTAACGCGAGGTAGTGTTATGTTAATAAACTTATCCAGAAAATCATACATTATTGTCCCGCGCAAAGTAACCACCATGCCGACTGGCATTCCTTGTCTTATTTTAAAATTAGAAATTGATTTTTTGGCCAAAGTCTTCACCGGCTTCTGTCCTGTAATTTTTTTCAAAGTTCCTTCAGCTACATCTAAAAATTTAGGATCTTGCAGTCCCTTGGAAAGACCGATATTAACAACTATTTTCTCCAATTTGGGAACTTCTAAATTATTAGTGTATCCAAAAGATTCCTTCATCTTGGCTATGATTTCTTCGCGATATTTTATTTTTAATCTTGGTTCGTTCGTCATATTTATATATTAGTCAATCACTTCTTTACATTTTTTACACACTCTGACCTTTTTTCCATCTTCTAAGATTTTATAACCAACTCTCGTCGGTTTACTGCATTTATTGCAAACAAGTAACAGGTTGGAAACACTCATTGGCGCCGGAAACTGTATGCGTTGTCCTTTTTCTCCCTGCCGGCGTGGGCGCACATGCTTCACCGTTAAATTCAACCCTTCAACCACGGCTTTATTTTTTGGAACTAAAACCTGGAGAAGCTTACCTTCTTTTCCTTTATCTTTTCCTGCGATTATCTTTACTTTGTCGCCTTTTTTTATTTTCATATTTTTATAAAACTTCTGGCGCTAATGAAATTATTTTCATAAAACCCTTATGGCGGAGTTCGCGAGCAACCGGCCCGAAAATTCTGGTTCCTTTCGGCTCTCTGGTTTTCTTATCAACAATAACGACCGCATTATCGTCAAACCTGATATATGTTCCGTCAGGGCGACGATTTTCTTTGTGAGTTCTAACTACAACAGCATGAAGAACATCGCTCTTTTTTACCATACCATGAGGAACCGCTTGCTTTACAACGCAAGTAATAATATCCCCTATTCTGGCATATCTTTTTTTGTATCCGCCTAAAACCCTAATACACTGGAGCTTTCTCGCTCCGGTATTGTCGGCTGATTTAAGCATTGTGCGATGTTGTATCATAATTTTGTAATTATCCTTTATTCTAGGCTATTACCGCTTCTTTTTTAGTCAATCTCCATCTCTTATCTTTACTCAACGGACGACATTCTTCAAAAACAACTGTGTCACCCAACTTACATTCGTTCTTTTCATCATGAACTTTATATTTTTTGGTTGAATGATATCTTTTCCCGTATTTGGGGTGCACAACAATTCTGTCAACGCTAACCACAACAGTCTTATCCATTTTTACGGATACTGCGACCCCCTTGAATTTTCTTTTGTTTTTAATTTTTTCCGACATACTTAATTATATTAGACCCCCTGAACAATAATCCTTTCTACTGCAACTAGTAATTTTGGCTGCGACTTTGCAAAAATTATTCAACGTATACTTCTGTATATGCTTCATAATTTTTGCTTCGTCTCGCCTAAAATTACTGTGTTTCGTGACGAAAGATTATTGTTCAGTAGGTCTATTTCGTTCATTTTTTAACGTCAATATATTCGCGATTAATTTTTTAATTTCTCTCACCTCTCTTATATTTTTAAGTTGGCGCGAAAAAATTTTAAAATTCATCGTTTGCAAATCTTCTTTCGCCTTTGCGAGTATTACTGCAAGTTCTTTGTCTTCTTTTGTTTTTAATTCTTCAAACTTCATATTATTTGGCGATAAAAGTTGTCTTAACAGGCAATTTATGCGAAGCAAGTTTCATTGCTTCTTTAGCCGTACTTTCGTTAATACCATCTATTTCAAATATGACTGTTCCCGGTTTAATCGGAGCGACATAATGATCGGGAGCGCCTTTTCCTCCGCCCATAGGAATTTCCGAACCTTTTTTCGTTACCGGTTTGTCCGGAAATATTCTTATCCAAATCTTTCCACCCTTTCTTAAATATCTGACAAGAACTCTTCTTGTCGCTTCAATCTGTCTTGAAGTGATCCAGGCATGGTCCATTGATTTCAAACCAAAACTACCAAAACTTACTTCGGTTGCTCTGGTGGCGATCCCCTTTCCTCTTCTTCGCCCCTTAAACATCTTTCTATATTTTACCTTCTTTGGTGTCAACATAATAGATTATTTTTTTGTGAAAATCTCTCCTTTGTATATCCAAACCTTTATTCCGATTGCTCCATAAATAGTTGCCGCTCTACCACCGGCGTAATCAATATCGGCTCTTAAGGTATGAAGAGGAATTTTTCCCAAAGCCAACATTTCCTCGCGAGCTATTTCCGCTCCGTCAAGTCTTCCTGAAACAATAACCTTTACTCCTTTTGATCCGGCTCGTTCAACTTTTGAAATGGTTTGCTTCATTACTCTCCTGAAAGGAATTCTTTTTTCTATGTCCGCTATCATTGAGCTTAAAACAACTTCCGCTGAAAGACTGGGATTTTGAACTTCTTGCACATTGATATTTATGATCGTTTTTTTATCCGCAAATTCATCCTTTACCTTCTTACGCAGTTCTTCTATGCCTTTGCCGGCATGACCGATAATGATACCCGGTTTTGCTGAATGAATTATTATGGTCACAACATTAGCCGTTCTTTCTATTTCAATTTTAGCTACCGAAGCTTCTTTCAGTGTTTTCTTTAAAAATCTTTTAACTAAAACATCTTGCTCCAGATAAGCGGCATAATTTTTTTTGCTGAACCATTTTGAATCCCAAGTATAAATCAGGTTCTGGCCTATTCGGAAAATTTTCGGATGTACTTTTTGTCCCATAATTATCCTGTTTTACGATTAAAAATTTTCTTTAAAAATCCTTTTGACTGTCTTGTGTCTTTATCTCTTTGTCCTTTTCCTTTATCCGTCTTTTTATCAGTGACTTTTTCTTCTTTATCTTTTTGTTTGGAAAAAACTTTCAATGATTCCACTACTTGCGGTTCCGCAATAGCTGATTCTTTTTTATCTGCCTTTTTTACCGCTTCCGGAGTTGCTCCGGTTCTATCTCCCAATACTATTAAAATATGCGAAGATCTTTTTCTGATCGGGGTTGCTCTACCAAAAGCCTTCGGTTGCCATCTCTTCAAAACAGATCCTCCATCAACAGTTATTGTTTTTATAAAAAGATTTTCTCTCTTTAATTTAAAATTATTAACTGCGTTCGCAACGCAAGAATTAAGCAATTTAGAAATCGGCTCGCAGGCTCCTTTAACAATAAACTTGAGCTGGTTTTCCGCCGCGCCCAGATCCATGCCTCTAATCAAATCCGCAACCAGCCTAACCTTTCTCGGAGACATTCTTATAAATTTTGCACTTGCTTTTATTTCCATATTGTTTTATTTCTTTTTTGTTGTTTCAGTCTTTGCCGCGGTAGCCGCCGCTTTTTCGGACTCAGCTTGCTTTAGTTCCAATTCTTTTTGCATCTTGCCACCGTGTCTTGAAAATTTCCTGGTGTGAGAAAATTCTCCAAGCTTATGTCCAACCATATTTTCCACAACTAAAACCGGAATAAATATCTTACCATTATGAACTCCAATTGTAAAGCCAACCATCTCCGGAGTGATAGAACATGCCCTTGACCAAGTTTTTATGATCTTTTTTTCTTGAGGATTGGCTTTTAAAATTTTATCTAAAAGCTTTTCATCAATATATGGACCTTTTTTAAGACTTCGTGACATATGCAAATTATTTTAAATTTGTCCTGTAAACTTTATTGTTATTTTCTTCTCTTAAGAATAAATTTATTTGACCACTTTTTCGGCTTTCTTGTCTTGACTCCCAAGGCGTGTTTACCCCATTTCGTTTTAGGATATTTCAAACCGATCGGATTAACACCTTCTCCTCCGCCATGCGGGTGATCTACCGGATTCATAACTTTTCCGCGCACCGTTGGTCTTATACCTTTATATCTCATTCTTCCAGCCTTACCCCATCTTATCAATCTTTTATCTTTGGCGCCAACCTCTCCGATCGTAGCCATGCATTCTTTCTTAATTTTTCTTATTTCTTTTGACGGAAGCTTCATTTGGGCATAGTCTCCATCAATAGCTACAAGCTGAGCTCCCAGTCCCGCCCCTCTCACCAAAACCCCGCCTTTTCCTTCTTGAATTTCAATGTTATGAACAGTCGTTCCAACCGGAATCAATTCAAGAGGTAATCTATTTCCTATTTTTATTTCAGCGCCTTTTCGGGAAGAAACTATTTCTTCTCCAACCTGCAAACCAAAAGGAGCGATAATATATCTTTTTTCATTATCCGTATATTGCAAAAGGGCGATTCTTGCGGTTCTGTTTGGATCATATTCAATAGCAAGCACTTTGGCGGGAACATCAAACCTTTCTTGTTTAAAATCAACCAATCTCAAATATCTTTTTACTCCACCGCCGCGATGTCTTACTGAAATTTTTCCTCCCGATCTCCCGGCTTTGCTCTTTTTGATAGTAATCAACGATTTTTCCGGTTTTCCTTTTGTAATATCGTCAAAAAGATCCACCGATGAATTTCGGCGTCCGGGACTGGTTGGTTTGTAAATTCTAACTGGCATAATGTTATACTTTAAACTCCTTCGTATATCTCAATTTTAGCTTCTTTCGGCAATGTCACTATCGCTTTCTTTCGGCGCTTTGTTTTTCCCATTGTTTTTCCGTAGCGAACATTTTTTCCTCTCACTTCCATTATATTAACTTTTAACGGTTTTACTCCGTAAACTTTTTCTATCGCTTTTGCTATTTCTATTTTATTAGCCGTATTTTTTACTTCAAAAACATACTGACCGTATTTTCCCAAGAAAGAAGCTTTTTCCGTGATCATCGGTCTTACTAAAATCCCATATCCCCCACCGGCGCTTTTTCTATCATCTTTCTTTTTTGATTTTTTAACTTTTTCCAGCGCCAAAACAGTTTCTTCTTTTTTTTCATCAAGAACTTTTTTTTCTTCTTTGACTTCTTCAACTTTTTTATTTTTTTTAAATTTATCAAAAATAGCCATATTTTTTATTTCTTGCCTCCCGCTTTTTCTTTACCGCCCTTCAAACTGGAAACCATGGCGCGTAAAGCTCCGACCGGCATAAGCAAATACTTATATTCCAAAACGTCAGCCACATTAACTCCTTTTGCGTCAGTTGTTTTCAAATATGGCACGTTAGCCGCTGATTTAAAAATATTTTTGTTATTATCTTCCAAAATAACCAATGTTTTTTCTTTTTTGTTCGGTAGGGTGCTTGTCATCTTTAAAAAATCTTTTGTTTTAATATTATCCATCTCAAGCTTTTCCACTAAAATTACCTTTTCTTCTCTAGCGCGATCGGAAAGACACATCAAAAGAGCTTTTTTCTTCATTTTTTTATTTATCTTTTGTTCAAAAACTCTTTCCTTTGTCGGGCCGAAAACAATACCGCCACCAACCCACTGCGGGGAACGAATTGAACCTTGTCTGGCTCTGCCTGTGCCTTTCTGCTTCCACGGTTTTTTTCCACCGCCACTTACTTCACCGCGATCTTTTGTGTGGGCCAAGACTTGTCTCTTATTCGCCATTTGAGCGACTAGAACCTGATGGATTAATCCAACTTTAGTTTCAACTTCAAAAATATCCGGATCAAGAGTTTCCTCACCCGCTACTTCTCCTTTTATATTGTAAATCTTGGCTTTCAACATATTACTTTGAAATAATTAAAACCAATGCTCCGCGCGCTCCAGGAACAGCGCCTTTTAGGGCAATTATATTGTTTTGACTATCAACTTCAACAACTTTCAAATTCTTGATTGTAATCTGTTCGCCACCCATTCTTCCGCCCATTCTAACACCCTTAAAAACCCTTTGCACTCCACCGGCGCCGATAGAACCAGGCATTCTTAATTGATCTTTATGGCCGTGTGTTTTTGGATGACCGTGAAAATGATGTCTTTTAACTACCCCGGCAAAACCTTTTCCTTTTGATACGGCCGTAATAACAACCTTATCCCCTTTTACAAAATTGGCAAGACTGATTTCTTGACCTCTTGCATATTCGGCTATTTTATCAACTTTAAATTCAACTAAATCTCTAAAATTTTCCAAATCCTTTAAATGTCCGGCCAATGGCTTATTATTTTTCTTTTTTAAGCCAAAACCAATTTGGACCGCTTCGTAGCCGTCCTTTTCTTTTGTTTTTACTTGAGTCACCTTGCATGGACCAGCCTCCAGAAGAGTAACCGGAGTCACCGATCCTTCTTCATCAAATCTCTGTGACATTTCAATTTTTTTACCAAGTATAAATTTCATAATCAAATCTGGAAATTTACGAACTGCTCTTTTAAAAATAAAAACCGAACTTAAAAGCCGGCCTTGTTTTCATATGACTAAAAATTATCAGTCTATGATCCGGATTAAGTTGTTGTTTTTTTATGAGGTTTATTAAACCCTTCAAATGATACGAGCAGAGCAGAGGTTTTACAACCCCTTTGGCAAAGAATAAACTTTCTTATTCCCTATCAAAGGAGTTGCATCTTTCTTTGTTCTTTCTCGAACCAATAAATTCTACATTTTTATTTCAATGTCCACTCCAGCCGGCAGATTCAGAGTGCTTAGCGCATCAATCGTCTTTGCCGTCGGATCCAAAATATCAATAAATCTTTTATGCGTTCTCATCTCGTATTGCTCCCTCGCGTCTTTGTGGACAAAAGTGGAACGATTCACTGTGTATTTTTTTATCTCAGTCGGCAATGGTATCGGACCGGAAATTGAAGCTCCGCTTCTTATGGCAGTTTCAATTATTGTTTTAGCCGCCTGATCGATAATCTTGTGATCGTACGCCTTAATTTTTATTCTAATTTTCGGGCGAACGTCCTCATGGTTGTCGACTTTCACAGATTTTACAGGATTTTTATTTTCCATTTTCATGAATTCCCCGCCTCTCGCGAGAGGCGGGGAAAAACTATAAATTATTTTATGATTTTTGTCACTGAACCGGCGCCAACTGTTTTTCCGCCTTCTCTAATGGCAAATCTTTGTTTTTCTTCCAAGGCTACTGGCGTAATCAATTTAATATTAACATTGACTGTATCTCCGGGCATAACCATTTCTGTTCCGGCTGGAAGCTCTACTTCTCCGGTAACATCAGTAGTTCTAATATAAAATTGTGGTTTGTAACCTTTGAAAAACGGTTTATGGCGACCACCTTCTTCTTTTGTCAAAGCGTAAATTTGAGCTTCAAATTCAGTATGAGGTGTGACTGTACCCGGTTTGGCTAAAACTTGTCCGCGTTCCACGTCTTCTTTTTTAACACCGCGCAAAAGAAGACCGGCGTTGTCTCCAGCTCTTCCTTCATCAAGGGACTTATTAAACATTTCAATGCCGGTAACTACGGTTTTTTGAGTATCTTTTAGACCGACGATTTCAACTTCTTCGTTAATCTTTACGATACCTCTTTCAATTCTGCCGGTAACAACCGTTCCTCTTCCTTCAATTGAGAAGATATCTTCAACAGGCATTAAGAAAGGTTTGTCTGTTTCGCGAACCGGCTCTGGAACATATTCATCAACAGCTTTGATTAAATCCAAAATTGGCTTTGCGGCCTCTTCGTCAGTTAAATTTTGAAGAGCTTTTAGGGCAGAACCACGAATTATTGGAGTAATATCGCCGGGAAATTCATATTTTTTCAATAAATCTCTCACTTCTTCCTCAACCAAATCAATCAATTCTTTGTCTTCCACCATGTCGCATTTATTTAAGAAAACAACAATGTAAGGCACACCGACTTGGCGAGCTAAAAGAATATGTTCTCTTGTTTGGGGCATTGGACCATCCGTGGCGGAAACAACTAAAATTGCTCCGTCCATTTGAGCAGCGCCGGTAATCATGTTCTTAACATAATCGGCGTGCCCGGGACAATCAACGTGTGCATAGTGTCTTTTTTCTGATTCGTATTCAACGTGGGCTGTAGCAATAGTAATACCTCTTGCTTTTTCTTCCGGAGCGGCGTCAATTTGGTCAACATCTTTTTCTTGAGCTTTCATGCCGTGCGCTTTAAGCACAGCCAAAATAGCCGCGGTTAAGGTTGTTTTTCCGTGGTCAACGTGACCGATTGTTCCCACGTTCACGTGGGGTTTTGCTCTGTTGAATTGTTCTGCCATAATATTTTTAAATAGTTTGCGCGACCTCCGATTTTACTCGAAGTTTTAATCCAGCCGCAAATTAATTATTTGTAATGATTATTCTACCGGCTCAAAATAAAACTGATTGTCAGTTTCCTCCGCTTCGGTTTTATTTTGTTCTTCGCCAGCCAATCCCAAGACTTCATTCAATTCCGTTATTTTCTCTTTTTCCTGCAAAATAGCTATATCTTCATTAATTTTCTCTATTTTATCCTCTTCTTTAAAAATTGTCAAATCTTCCTTATAATCAAGCATTTTCTCTTTATTTCTAAGCAATTTTTCATAATCATTTAAAGACATTAACACTAAAGCATCCCCACCATCTTCTCTATCTACAATGATTATCTTGTCCCCTGTTTTTTTAACTAAATCTATTAGTCGGTCAATGTTTTGACGCATATCTTTGAATTAATTTATAGTAATTTTTAACCATTTTTTAAACTAGAAAACGAAGAAATTATATGATTTTTATGGCGGAAACTGTTTGAGCCATTGGCGAGTTTTTCTGCCGTAAAAATCATATAATTTCTAAGTAGGGAAAATTTACTATAAACTTTTATTTGTTTTTCTCTCCAATAAGCGTTTCTGCCACGTTTCTGGGAACTTCAGCATAATTGGAAAACTCCATACTGTAGCTTGCTCTTCCTTGAGACATAGAGCGCAATGCTGTTGCGTATCCAAACATTTCTCCTAGCGGGACAGTAGCATCAATAACTTTAATATTTCCCCGGTCTCTCATTTCTTGAATTTGACCTCTTTTTGAATTGATGTCGCCGATAACCTCACCCATAAATTGTTCCGGAGTTAAAACCTCAACGCTCACCATTGGCTCCAAAAGAACCAAGTCGGCTTTTTTAGCCGCTGCTTGAACAGCAAAAGATCCGGCTATTTTAAAGGCCGCTTCGGACGAGTCAACTTCATGGAAAGATCCGTCATAAACTGTCACCTTAACGTCTATTACAGGATAACCGGCCAAAATGCCTTTTTCCAAAGCTTCTTTCGCCCCTTTATGTATCGGATTAATATATTCTTTAGGAATAACGCCACCCTTAACCGCATCAACAAATTCAAATCCTTTTCCTCTTTCTTGAGGTTCAACCTTCAACCAGCAATGACCATATTGACCGCGACCGCCAGACTGTCTGATATATTTTCCTTCCGCTTCTGCCATCTTTTTGATTGTTTCTTTGTAGGCGACTTGAGGCTTACCAACATTTGCTTCCACTTTAAATTCTCTTTTCATGCGCTCAACGATAATATCCAAATGCAATTCACCCATGCCGGAAATAAGTGTCTGCGCTGTTTCCTCGTCTGTCCTAACCCTAAAGGTCGGGTCTTCTTCAGCCAATTTTTGAAGGGCAACGCCCATTTTTTCCTGGTCCGCTTTTGTTTTTGGTTCAATGGCAATAGAAATGACCGGCTCGGGAAAAACAATTGATTCAAGAACAACTGGCTTATCAGGATCGCATAAGGTATGACCGGTAAAAGTATTTTTGAGGCCGACCGCGGCGGCAATTTCACCGGCATAAACTTCTTCTACATCTTCCCTGTCATTGGCATGCATTCGCACAATACGTCCGATTCTTTCTCTTTCTCCGGTTGCAGTATTCAAAACATAAGAGCCGGCTTTTATTGACCCTGAATAAACTCTAAAAAAGCAAAGTTTTCCCACATAAGGATCAGAGGCAACTTTAAAAGCCAAAGCGGTAAAAGGAGCGTCATCCGTTGCCGGCCTCGCTACTTTTTCTTCCGGCTTGTCCGGAACAAAACCAAAAATAGGAGGAACGTCAAGCGGAGAAGGTAAATAATCGGCTACTGCGTCAAGCATAAACTGAACGCCTTTATTTTTAAGAGCGCTACCGCAAAGAACAGGAACAATACTATTTGCAATAACCGCTTTTCTTAAAACTCTTTTCAAATCAGCAAGAGGAATTTCTTCTCCCGCCAAATATTTATTCATTAAAGATTCGTCGTTTTCCACGATTGCTTCAAGGAGTTTTGCTCTGTATTCTTCCACTTTTTCTTTCATGTCTTCCGGGGCTTCTTCTTCAGAAATATCCTTGCCTAAATCATCGTGATAGATATAAGCTTTTCTGGTTAACAAATCCACCAATCCTTTAAAATTTTCTTCCGCTCCAATCGGCAATTGCAAAGGATAAGCATTTTTGGTTAATCTTTCATGAATTGATCTCACGTCAGCATAAAAATCAGCGCCTGTTCTATCCAGTTTATTTACAAAACACATTCTGGGAACATTGTATCCGTCAGCATAGTGCCAGTTTGTTTCCGATTGCGGTTCAACTCCGGCCACTCCGTCAAAAATTACGACAGCGCCATCCAAAACACGCAAAGATCTTTTTACTTCAACAGTAAAATCAATGTGCCCGGGAGTATCAATAAGATTGATGCGAATATCTTTCCAAAAACAAGTTGTCGCGGCGGAAGTGATTGTAATGCCACGCTCCTGTTCTTGTTCCATCCAATCCATTGTTGCCGCTCCTTCGTGAACCTCTCCAATCTTATGTTTTTTTCCTGTGTAAAATAAAACACGCTCGGAAACTGTTGTCTTTCCAGCGTCTATGTGGGCGATAATTCCAATGTTACGGGTTTTTTCTAATGAGTATTCTCTCATAATAAGTAAATTAAGGATTAAGCTTACGCACCTAATTTACTTAATTCTTATCTTGCTTGCTCTATTATGCATTTACGATTAAATAATCAAACTAACTAAAATTTAGCAAAATGGGCGAAAGCGCGATTGGCTTCGGCCATACGATGGACATCTTGTTTCTTCTTTATCGCGTCGCCTTGGTTGTTGTAAGCATCAAGAATTTCACCGGCTAATTTTTCCGCCATTGGCCTTCCTTTTTTCTTTCTAGCAGCATCAATTATCCAATGATAAGCCAAAGCTAATTTTCTCTCGCCTCTGACCGGAACCGGGATCTGATAATTGGCTCCCCCGACCCGTTTGCTTCTGATTTCAAGAAGAGGCGTAACGTTTTTTATAGCCTTATCAAAAATATCCAAAGAATCTTCTTTGGTTTTTTCTTTCAAAATATCAAAAGCGGTATAAACAATATCTTCGGAAACGGTTTTCTTTCCGCGCTCCATTACATAATTAATAAACTTAGCGATATTAACGCTTTTGTATCTCGGATCTGCTAGTATTTTTCTTTTTGGCGCTTTCTTTCCACGCATAGTATTGAGTAAATTAAGTGCGTAAGTAAATTAAGGATTAAGCAAGCTTACGCACTTAATTCACTTAATTCTTGTCTCGCTTATTTATTTAGGTCTTTTCGCTCCGTACAATGATCTCCCTTTTCTTCTTCCTTCCACTCCTTGAGTATCGTAAACTCCGCGAACAATATGATAACGGACACCGGGCAAGTCTTTAACTCTTCCGCCACGGATCAAAACAATGGAGTGCTCTTGCAAGTTATGACCGACTCCCGGAATATAGGCAGTCACTTCCATTCCGTTAGACAATCTAACCCTCGCAATTTTTCGAAGAGCGGAGTTTGGTTTTTTAGGAGTAACAGTTGTTACCTTAAGACACACACCTCTTTTAAAAGAGCATCCTTTTTGCAATTCCTTTTTCTTTCTGTGCAAGGTATCCAAAACAGGCTGCAAAGCAGGTGTTTTTGTTTTTTTGATGTTGGTCTTGCGACCTTTTTTAACTAATTGGTTAATTGTAGGCATAAAAAAATAATCATAGACTCGTCCCCTAATAATCTTTCGTTACGAAACGCGGTAATTTTAGGCGAAAATCTTATAAAGCGACGATGTTTATCCATAGGATAAGCGGAGGAGCTTTAGAGGATTTGGAGCCAAAATTACAAGTTGCAGTAGAAAGGATTATTGGGGGATGAGTCTAGTACCCAAATTGGATTTCTTCTAGTTTATATTAAGTTTATTTTTGCGTCAAGGGGGCTTTTTCGTCAGCTTCCCTTGACACTAGATTCTCTGCTGATAGAATGGACTCAACAACAGCCCGAAAGGGCGGGAGATAAAACATGCGACGAGAGGATTTTCCCAATCTACATGTCCTAGACGTCCACTCATTGATCCGACACAAACTCCACCTCTTACGAAAGAAGAAAACAAGCACAAAAGACTTTCGAGAATTAGTGGGAGAAATCGCTATGCTAATGGTCTATGAGCTTTGAATTACGAAACTCCCTCCCTCTCATTTTTCAAACCAAACCAAAATAACCTCGCTAATGGCGAGTTTTTTGTTTGAAGTGAATTGTCACACAATTGAAACGTCTTTTTTG
>Ga0208246_1000354_pt1 | contig 39198 bp, 36 predicted proteins | sample RifOxyD2_FD_184039 | JGI IMG/M metagenome (GOLD analysis project Ga0208246, IMG submission 184039) | Soil microbial communities from Rifle, Colorado - Rifle Oxygen_injection D2 (SPAdes) | ecosystem: Environmental > Terrestrial > Deep subsurface > Rock core/Sediment | place: Rifle, Colorado... | reverse complement strand
GCCTTCGTGGGCGCTGACAATCTTGCGGCAGATAAAGAGTCCCAGCCCGGTGCCCGTGGCTTTGGTGGTGTAATAAATGTCGAAGATTTGTTTGAGTTTGTCTTTAGAGATGCCTTCCCCCTCATCGATCACCTCCAAGTCCCACCAACCGGGCGAAAATCGCGATTGCACCGTGATCTTACCCCCAGGGGGCGTGGCGTCTAGGGCGTTGTTGAGGAGATTAAGTAAAACCTGGGTTAATTTGGGCTGGTCGCCCTCGATCTCGTGGTCAAGTTTGGGCAGCAGGCTAACCACCTCCACCCCCTTTTCTTTGGCCGCTTGGCTAAACAGGGCTATACAAGAACGGACCATTTCGTTGGCTAAAAAGGGGACAAAGTTGGGCGAATAGGGTTTGGAAAATCCCAAAAAGTCGGTCACTATCTGGTTGATTCGACCGACCTCGTTTTTCATCAAATCGGTCAAGAAGTGAAACTCTGTGGAATCGCTGATTTCGGGCTCGTATTCGAGTTGGAGGCGTTGCAGGGTAATGGAGATGCTATTTAGCGGGTTCCTGACCTCATGGGCAACCCCGGCTGCAAGGTTGGCTAGGGACGCGAACTTTTCGTTTTCGGCGATTTGCGCTTGCATTTGATCGATCTTGGCCACATACCCCTTATTAAACCGCCAGACCCCAGCCGCCACCACCACGGCGATACACATGACCCAAAAGGAGAAGAGCGTGGTGTTCTCCCAGATGTCTTGGTAAATCTCTTCAAATGCCTGACTGTCGAGCCCGACGATCAGGGCTCCAGTCTCATTGTTGCCAAAAGCAAACGGATGGACCGCCTCATAATGGTCCTCCTTTCGATAATAGTAAGTGGTGCCGTCTTTTAAACTGGCCTCGATCCCTTCATTGGTTTCCACACTGCCAACCCGGCCCGGTTCGCTGTCAGCCAAGATCAATCCATCAGGCCCAATAAAGCTGATATAATCGGCCACCTTGCGGTCAGAAAGCCCTAGCGCCAGTTTTTGCAACGCCGATTTGGCTTTTAAGTGTAAAAGGTTTTTTTCGCTCAAACCCAAAACCAAGGCCCCATTCCCTGATTGGCGAGGCACGGCTACGGAGGGGTGTTTGCCTTTTAGCTTTTCAGCGCCAAGAGGGCTTTCGGCTAGAAGCTGGCCTTGGTTATTGTAAAGAAGCAAAAAAGCGAGGGCCTCTTTTTGACGGAATTCTTCCAAGCGCCCAAAGGCTTGTGCGCTGGTAGGCAGGGGGCCTTGGTCCAGTTTTTGAGCCAACCCCTTGGTGAACTGGTTAATCTGGCGGGGTTCTAAGTGTTCGGCCTCAATCGCTTGAGTCGCGGACAAGGCAACAAACTCAGCGGTCTCGCCGTTTTGTCGCCAGAACATTTTGATAAAATCTTTTTGGGTTTGCTGGGACAATAGGAATATGTTGGCCGCCAAGATAGAAACAATCAAAACCAAAAACAGCCCCCCGTAGATAAGGTAAAGGTAGTTTCTGGATTTAATATTCATGGGCAACCCGCCAGGTGATGTTTAGACTTTTTACCAAGGCCCCTTATTATCCAAGATTTAAACCTCCTTAGGCAAGGGTAGGTTGGCATTGGTTTATGGGTTTTTAGGCAGGGCCAAATATAAAGGTTTGTCGCCACGTTTAACCAAAAGCCGAATCTTGGATTTCGCTTGGGCAATAGCCCGATCAAAATCAGCCAATTTATACGTTTTAATACCGCCAGCTTCGACCATCAAATCCCCTGCTCTCAAACCCTGTTCGAACGCCACACCGTCTGGGTCAATATCGGTTATCAAAAGTCCCGATTTAAAGGGCAGGTTTAGCTTTTTGATTAGCTCGGGAGTGACCTCTTCGAGCTTTAACCCATAGGGGTTTGGCTCCTCAGCTAGGTTAGAGACGTCCCCTTCTGGGCGGCGGCCCAGCTTAACCTTGATTCGCTTGGGTTGCCCTTCGCGCAACACTTCCATATCGACCTGCGCATCTGGTTTGGCTTCGGCGATAGCTTGCTGGAGTTCGGTAGGTTTTTCTACAGGCTTGCCATTGACCTTAACCACCACATCCCCCTGGGCGAGCCCAGCCAATTGGGCTGGGCTACCTTCGCCCACACTATTGATCACCACCCCTTTGGTCGAGGCGTCTAGCCCAAAGCTTTCGGCCAGTTCTCGGGTTAGTTCTTGAATCCCTACTCCCAGCCAACCGCGCTCGATTTTGCCATGGGCTTTAAGTTCTTCAATAATGGTTTTAGCTAGATTAATCGGGATCGCAAACCCCAGCCCTTGGCCTTGGGCAATGGCGGTGTTAATCCCAATCACTTGACCTTGATCGTCAAACAGGGGCCCGCCCGAGTTTCCTGGATTGATGGCGGCGTCAGTTTGTAAAAACTGCCCGTAGGCGGTGCCACCAAAGATATCTCGTTGTTTGGCCGAGATAATCCCAGCAGTCACCGTGTAATCGAGCCCCAGAGGGTTGCCAATGGCCACCGCCCAGTCGCCCACCTCTACCTTGTCTGAGTCCCCCAGCTTCACCGGGTTTAAGCCTTTTAGCTCGACCTTGATTAAGGCCAAATCTGTCATAGGGTCCGTGCCGATAACCTTTGCGGTAGTCTGTTTGCCGTCAAACAGGGTCACCTCTATCTTGTCTGCCTTTTCTACCACATGATTATTAGTGATGATGTAACCATCGGCACTATAGATAAAGCCAGAACCCAAGGCGCTTTGTTTGCGTGGGCCGGGTCTGCCGAAGGGGTCTATAAACGGGCCTCTTTGGGTGCTTGCGGGCAAGGTTGCTTTGGTGGAAATATGTACCACCTTAATCCGTTCGGATTTAACAATCGGCGCAAATGAGTCGTGGGCCCAGACCGGAGAGGCCACAAGCAACAAGACTAGCAAAAGGAGGCGTTTCATATTTCATCTTCGAAATAGGTGTCTTCGATATCGGTTTCCGCAACAAAGGCCTTAAAGCCATATTCCCTAAGCCCCCGCAGTCGGGGGTCATTCTTTTTATTGGCTAGTTTGCACTTATCACAGGCGCAATCAATATGATGGGTTTTTTGGTATTTTTTAAGTTTCATCCGGGTCAAATCTTTCCCGTCTTTTTCCATGGCAATCAAGAGTTTTTCAATCTCTTTCATTGCCTTTTTCAAGATCACCTCGCGCGCGGCGGGACTTTTTTTAAACATCATTGGAACATCCAGAGCAAGCGCTCTGAAACCAGGGCCGCCAGTAGGGTGACACTGATCACCGCGTTCATATTAAAAAAGGCTAGGTTGATTTTCGAGAGATCGTCTTTACTCACTAAACCATGCTCATAAGTTAGCAAACCAGAACACAACAAGGCCCCCGCCCAAAAGGGCCAGCCTAGGTTTTCTAAATAAGCTAGGCTAAACCATAAAAGTGCCGCGCCCAAATGGAGTCCGCGGGCGACCATTAGGCTAGCTGCCACGCCCAGTTTTACTGGGATCGAATGGAGCCCAAATTCTTGGTCAAAGTCTTGGTCTTGCAGGGCATAAAGCACGTCGAACCCGGCAATCCAGGCCAACACCGAAAGCCCTAAAAGCAAAGGGGCTAAGGAAAGCTCGCCTGTAACCGCCACCCAGGCGGCAATTGGGGCCGCTCCAATGGCGAGCCCTAAAAAGAGGTGACACCAAGCGGTAAAGCGTTTGGTATAAGAGTAAAAACTGACCAAGAAAATAGCCACCGGGCTTAGGTAAAAAGCCATGGGATTAAGCATGTAGGCCGAAAAAACCAACAGTCCAAACGAGAGGAAAATCATCAATTGCATCACAGGTACCGAAACCTCGCCGGTCACCGACGGGCGGTTTTGAGTACGAGGATTTTTTAGGTCAAAATGACGATCAACCAGCCGGTTAAAGCCCATAGCCCCGGTCCGCGCCCCACCCATGGCCAAGACCACCCAAAACAAAACGATCCCGTAATCGGTCCAGGCCCCTTTAGCTTCGATCTTTGAAAATGCCAAAATCGCCCCAATTAACGCAAAAGGCAGGGCAAAGATCGTATGGGAAAACTTGATTAACTCAAGAAATTTAAAAACTCCCCACAAAGGCCCTCCTAGAGGATGTAGCGGCTCAGATCTTGATCCTGGGCGATTTCGCCTAAGCGTTGGTTAACATATTCGGGGGTGATTAAAATTTTCTGCCCGTCCATCTCGGGCGCAGCAAAGCTGGCCTCTTCTAAGAGTTTTTCTAAAACCGCATGTAACCTTCGCGCCCCAATGTTTTCGGTGCTTTCGTTGACCTCGGTAGAGATCCGAGCCAGTTCGTCGATGGCGGCCTCGGTAAACTCCAGTTCGACCCCTTCGGTTTTAAGGAGTTCGATGTATTGTCTAACTAAACTGTTTTCCGGTTCCGTTAGGATTCGCACAAAGTCTTCCTTTTTTAAGGAATGGAGCTCCACCCTAATCGGGAAACGGCCTTGTAACTCAGGGATTAGGTCCGAAGGCTTGGCTAGGTGGAAGGCCCCGGCGGCGATAAATAAAACATGATCGGTTTTGACAGGGCCGTATTTGGTATTGACCGTGGAACCTTCGACAATGGGCAGTAAATCCCGTTGCACCCCTTCGCGACTAACCTCGCCCGCGTTGTGTTGCCCCGCTTTGGAAGTGATTTTATCAATTTCATCTAAAAACACAATCCCGCCGTTTTCCACCCGTCTTACCGCTTCGAACCCCAATTCTTCAGGATCAATCAGTTTCTCTGACTCTTCGGCTAAAAAAAGTTTCCTCGCCTCTTTAACCGCCACTTTGCGGGGTTTGGGGGGCTTGGGCATAAATTGGTTCATTAGGTCTTTGATATTCACATCCATCGAATCCCCGCCAGAACCGCCAATCGGGAAAAACTCCATATGCCCACCCATTGGGCGTTTTTGCACAGAAATTTCGATTTCGTCGTTTTCAGCTTTGCCCTCACGTAGGCGCTTTAAAACAAATTCCCGACCAGGGCTTTCCCCTGTGCCTTCGAGTTTAAAGCCTGGGCCCCCTATGGTTTGGGGAGGCACCAGGGCGTCTAGGATGCGGGCCTCGACGGCGGCCTCGGCCTTGACTTTGACCGCTTCTAGGCGCTCCTCTTTGACCAGATTAATGGCAATGGTCACCAGGTCGCGGATGATCGATTCCACATCGCGCCCAACATAACCAACTTCGGTAAACTTACTGGCCTCGACCTTGATAAAGGGAGCCCCTTCGAGCTTAGCAATACGCCGTGCAATCTCGGTTTTGCCCACACCGGTGGGTCCGATCATAATAATATTTTTGGGGCTAATCTCTTCACGCAGATCCTCAGGTACCTGCATCCGCCGCCAGCGGTTTCTAAGCGCGATAGCCACCGACTTTTTAGCCTCCGCTTGGCCCACGATGTATTTGTCTAAAAAGGCCACCGTCTCGCGGGGGGTGCGTTCGATTTTTTTAGGCAGGTTCATGTGTGCGAATCGATCTCTTCGATTTGGAGGTTATCGTTGGTATAAATGCAAATCTCAGCCGCAATCTTCATCGAAGCCTCTACGATCTCGCGGGCGCTTAAATTAGAGTGGGCGACAAGCGCGCGGGCCGCTGATAGGGCGTAGGCCCCGCCAGAGCCAATGGCCAAGATCCCATCGTCTGGTTCGATCACGTCGCCGTTACCAGAAATCAAGAGACTCGATTCCCCGTCAGCGACGGCTAGCAAAGCTTCTAGGTTGCGCAGCATCTTATTGGTTCGCCAATCCTTGGCTAGTTCTACCGCCGCTCGGACCAGATTACCGTTGAATTGTTCCAATTTAGCATCGAACTTTTCAAAGAGGGTAAAGGCGTCAGCCGTGGCGCCCGCAAACCCGGCGACTACTTGATGGTTTTTAGTGGTACGTACCTTTTTGGCCTTGCCTTTCATTACTTGATTACCCAGGGTCACCTGTCCATCGCCCGCCATCACTAGCTTCCCGCCTTTTCGTACCGCCAAAATAGTGGTCATTCGTTTGTCTCCTTAGGTACCCAAATACGCCCCATCCCTAGTAAAAAAACCTCTTTTGATTCTTTGCGGCTAGACTTGGGTTTGAACGGCTTGACCTTTTTGTACTCCCCTTTCATCTGGTTCAGCAAGGGTTCGAAGGCGGGGCCATGAAAAGCCTTGATTAAACAGTTACCCGAAGGTTTAAGCCAGCGTTGGGCTAAAAATAACACCATCTGCCCCAACCCTAAAACCCGCGCCCCGTCGATCTGCTGGTGCCCGGTGGTTTTGGGGGCCATGTCCGAGAGGACCAGATCAAAGGGGGGGATAAAGGGGGCAAAATGGGTCTCGTTTAAGTTAAAAACATCTTCCTGAATAAATCCCATATTAGGACTAAGCGGTAGCTGCAAATCCTGCAAATCCACCCCAAAAACAAAACCTTTTTGACCAACCCGCTTCTGGGCATATTGCATCCAAGAGCCCGGGAAACAGCCTAAATCAAGGACCGAAAGGCCATTGCGCAAGAGCCCGTGCTTTTGGTCAATCTCTTCTAATTTATAAGCTGAACGGGCGACATACCCTTCGGTTTTAGCTTTTTTAAAATAATGGTCTTGAACCTCTTTCACAACTCCCCCGCCTTGGCCAGTTGCCAAGCTGCTTCCATTTGTTCGAGCCCCAATTGCTCGCCGCGCTCTTTGGCCTGGGCAATGGCCGCTTCAACCGCCACAAACCGTTTTATAAACTTGTTGTTACTATGATTCAGTGCCAGTTCGGGGTCGATGTGGTGTTTTCGGGCGAGACTCACCACGCTGGCCAACAAATCGCCAATCTCCCCCTTTAACTTTTCTAGATCCCCCGCCGCAATCTCGGCCTTGACCTCGGCTAGTTCCTCTTCGATCTTAGCCAAAACCCCGGCTGAATCGGGCCAATCGAAGCCCAGCCTAGCGGCCCGTTCGCCTATTTTTTTTGCCCTAAGTAGCGCTGGCTTCGATTTGGGGATATCAAAAACACTTTTGCCCACCTTTTCTTTAGCTTTGATCCGGTCCCACTGGGCGTTTAGCTGATCTTGGGTTTGGTTTTTGTCAGCGTCGCCAAAAACATGAGGGTGCCGTTCTAACATCTTTTGGCTTACCCGGTCGATCACCGCTTGTAAATCAAACCTCCCTGCTTCTTTGGCAATTTGCGCATGGAGCACCACTTGCAAAAGCAAATCCCCCAGTTCTTCTAAAAGTGGCTCACCCAGTTTATCGCTACTGATCTCCTCGATCACTTCATAAGCTTCCTCAAGGAGATGAGGCAGCAAGCTTTGGTGGGTTTGCACCTGATCCCAAGGACAACCTTGGGGGGAGCGCAATTGGGCGACAATTTGAACCAATCGTTTCATTAAGTCCTTGGGTAAGGCTTGATTTTGGCGTTGTGGTTGGGCTCTGTCAATCGGCCCCCTTGCCCTTGGATTTCAAACCAGTTAGGATCCCAAGCTTTGTGGGAGAATATGGAACTGGTCAGTATTATCATGCCCGCCTTTAACTCGGCGGAACACATTCAAGAAGCGATCAACTCGGTCTTGGTGCAAACCTATGTTTCGTGGGAGTTGATCGTAATCAATGACGGTTCGACCGATCATACGGCCTCTGTAGTCGAAGCCTTTGATGACCCTCGAATCATCCTCGAATCCCGTCCTAACCTGGGGGTGTCAGTCGCCCGCAACCGGGGGCTTGAGTTGGCTAAAGGCGATTGGGTCGCTTTTTTAGACGCCGACGATATCTGGGCCCCCTTTAAGCTAGAACACCAGATGGCCCGCCTCTCTGGCGAAAAAGTTCGGCCCGGCCTAATCTATTCGGACTACCTGGAGTTTAACGAAAAAGGCAGTTGGCCAGCCAAACCGTTGAAAAACTTCCCACACTTCAGGCGTGAAGGGATGATTTTTGATCAATTGATCCAGCATAATTTTATTGGCACTTTGAGCGTCCTGGCGGATAAACAATCGGTCCTAGAGGTGGGTGGGTTTGACACTAACCTAAAAGGACCTGAGGATTGGGACCTTTGGATTAAGATTTCTGAAAAAAAAACCTTGTTGTTTGTGGAGGAGCCTTTAGCTTTGTATCGGCAAAATCCCGCAGGTCTTTCAAAAGATTATTTAAACTACGAAAGGGAGCTGGAAAAGGTTTACCAAAGGCATTTACTCAAGCGAGGAACCGCCGAGCAGATTCGGTTTGGCCGCTGGCTTTTTTACCGCCACATGGCCCACGGCTTCGCTCGTCAAGGGCGTCACCAAATGGCTGTTGATCGGCTGGAGTCGGCCTTTGAGCAGCGGTTTTTGGCTTGGCAAAACCTTGCCAGCTTAGCCTATTTAATTAAAAAAAGACTAGGATTTTAAGGTTTCAATTTGATCTGCTTTTTCTCCCACTGATTAAGCGCCTGTCTGGTAATTCCTAAAAGTCCTGCCGCTTTGGGGCGCTGACCTTTTGCCTGCAATAAGGCCTCTTGAATAATTTTGCTGCGGGCCTCCTTTAAGTTATAGTTACTGTGCCAAACTCCGTTCGCCTTGCTTATCGGGCGGATGGCCTTGGCTAGCCCTGGGTGCCAATTAAAGTGCCAAACTTCCAACACCTCGCCATTGGCTCTTTTGGCCGATTCTAACAACACCTCATAAAGTTCAAATTGATTTCTTGGCCAATCATACCGCTTAAACAGATCATACACCTCGCGCCTTACGAGGATTCGAGGCAACTGGGTTTCCTGGCTGATTTTTCGCCCAAATTGCTCAATCAAACTGGGCAGATTGCCCAATTGCATGCGCAATGGGGGAATTCGAAATTGGTGCTCACCTAATAAAGACAGAAGCTTTTTAGGTATCTTTTTAAGGTCCGAAGGCAATTTCACAAACAATTTAGGCAGACCAGGAGGAATAGAATTGTTTTCTAATCTTTTGATCAATTCTGAACGGGTTGCCGTTGTCAATTTTTCGATCCCTTTTAATATTACACTTACTCGGCCATTAAAAGGCGCGGGAAGGGGCCGTCCCGGTTCTAAGGCTTGCAATAAGGGTTCTGGATTTTTGCTTAGATCCAAAAAACCGGGGGGACCCGTCTGGTTTAAAAGTTGGTCAAAGGCCAAAACCCAAGGCTCTAAAGGGCAGCCAGACTCGGTTAGTAAGCAAATCAAAGGGGCGCGTCCGGCTAATTTTACGGCTATCTCTACAGGAAAGGGCTCTAATTCTAAGCGGTAAGCGGCATCTAGTTGAAACTTCATCCAATGAGCTTGTTCCCGGATTTTATGTCTGGCGATTGCTTTGTTAAGGTGGTGATCTAAAAGAGCTTCGTCTTTATCAGGATCAAAGGCGGCAAAGGGAATCGACTGGGCCGCACCGGCATGCAGTAGAAAAAAAATCTCGCCTTCGTATCCACTGTTAACTAATCCTTTAGCTTTATTTAACGCTTGATCCAAGAGACTCGGCTCGGCCGACAAGAGGATCGCGGCGGCGCTGTCCAAGTAACTGGTACTTATACTATTATTAGCCGGCAAAAGTAAAACCAGATCGGCCCAGGCATCCCTAAGGATTAAACTAGGGCACCTAGTGCCGAAATTTAAAAGTAGGATTGAGGCGAAAGTGGGTTGAAAGGGCATTTTAATTGTCTATTTTGTTGTAATGAAAAACTAATTTTCTAGATAATATATTTTTTGAAGAATCGCCTCGAAAATTCGCCCCCAGACCTTGAGCCAGCTTTTTTAATCGCAAGGTTTGTTGACGTTCGAACGGTTCTTGAAGCCGCACCTGGGTGCCTGGCACCCGAAGCCAGCTTACTTTAATACTTAAATAATTTTGGGTTTTGGATAACTCGCAATGAGCCGAGTCCTCCTGCGCAAGGCAGTGCCTTTTTAAGGCTCCAAAACAAACCCAAAAAAACAGATACAAAAGGTCTTCAAGTTGGTCAGGCTCATAGCCCTTTATAAAAATATCTTTAGCCGGATAGGTAATCAACAACTTGGCTGGTCCCAACACATTTTCAGTACGACGAATCACGTTTTTTAAGGTGCCCCCTAAATTAATTTCGTTGGTTAATAAAAGTTTTTTATAAGGCGTGGCTTGCTCTAGGGGAAATGGCCAAAACAACAACTGGTAGCTTTGGGGTGTTCCGTCTAGTCCCAAGACGGACTTGATGGTGAGCAGCACCTCTTTTACTTTTCCTCCCAATTTGATTGGGGCTAGTCGTAGCGGATAAACTGGGCGGCCAGGTTGGATTAAAGCAGATTCAAAGACTTCGGGTTTACCCAAAGGCGGCAGAATGGTCTCAAAGGCTTTGTTTCGCAATTGGGACCAGGGACAATTCAAAATCTGCTGACCGGTTTGGTTGATCCAGGTAAAATTTCCGGTCAAATCAATCTCGGCGTAACCAATGGCCATTTTGTTAATCTCTTCATGGACCATCTCTCGCGCCTCTCGTACCCTAGTTTTGCCAGCGCGCCTTAGGTCCAGCTCAATCTGATTTTCCAAGTCGATACGGTCCAATACACCTAAAAAACGCCCGCGATCCAGCACCTGGGCAAAGTTCCAACCTTTGGCCTTCATTTCGCTAAGCGCCGACCTTATAGGGAGATCGGCTAAAATCTCAGGCAAAGGGGCCATCACATCGGCAGCCATGGCATAAGGCCGCTCTGCCGCCGAGACCCGGGTTAAAAGTCCCACAATATTGGTGTCAGTTATTTCAGTAACCAAAAGGTATAAACTCTTGTCAAAGATTTTGGACAAAGAGCTACATTTTTTATGCGAGGAAATTTTGGCGAGATTATAACGTAAAATACCCAAGATACTTGACATCGGACCATCACTGAAAGTTTCCTTCAGTTTATGAGGTTGCCGATTTTTTTCGAGGACATTAAAAGGACAAAACGACAGGATCCAACCGAGAAACCGGACAAAAACCGGACATTTCGGGGTTAAGTCACCCTATTCTAGCGGGAGGAAGGCAATTCTACCAAGGCCGCACTTCTTGACGGTGCAGCGCCCCTAAAGACAAAAGCTTTTTTTCTAAAACTTTATTCCCCTTGGCCAATTCTAAGGGGGTTTCGTGAAAGCCATTAGCTAGATTGAGATCGACCGGGTTCCAGTTGGTTTCGTCTAAAAGCTTGGCTAAAACCCCTTTGGCGACGGACTTAATCGCACGGTGCAGTGGCAGTTCCCCTCCCTCATCCATCAGGTTGGGATCGGCGCCATATCGAAGCAAAAGTTCCAAACTAGTCAACCGATTATCCGCAGCCGCCCAACATAAGGCAGACCAACCGGTGTGATCGGTGCGATTAACTATTGCGCCCTCATCTAATAAGAAACTTAATGTTTCTACGTGTTCGCGAGCGGCGGCGCAGATGGTGGCGGTCAAACCTTCTAAATCGGAAATCTCCAAGTCCGCCCCTTGTTCAACCAAATACTTAGCAAAATGCAGGCGCCCTTTATGGCCAGCCCACATTAACAGGGTCCAGCCCATTTCGTTTTGGTAGTTAACCGGGAACCCGTCTTCAATAATTTGCTTAAAAGGGCCAAACTGTCCGCTAGCTATTAAAAAGCAGGCGTTTTGATAGGTTTTTTCGAGGTTTTCTGAAGTGGAGGTTACAGGTGAAGGGTTGCGGTTCGATAGCCCGTTTTGAATGGCAAAACGTGCTTTTAGACTATCGATTAAATTGGGGTAAGAGATAAGGTTTTTGAACTCATCGACCGTGATTCGGCTCTCTGTGAAGGCCCATACCTCGGTCCCAAAAAATCGGGCGACCTCTTCAAGCCGGGTCAGGTTGACCCCTTCTTTTTCCCAGCGGCGGAGGGTTTTAACGTTTACTTTGGGAAAGATTTCTTCATCTAAAATATTTTCTTGGGTAAAGCCTTTTAGCTTTCTCGCGATTGCCAGCCTTTGTCCTGTAATGAGTGCGTCTTTAGACATTTTATCAGTGTAGTTCAGACCAATTTAAAAAAACTGGCCTTCGATTAAACAAAAAGTGACGATGCTCCAGTTTTGTTAATAAAAACTGGGGGATAGCAAGCGTCGGTGCAATAAATATTTAAAAACTAGGTCCTTTTGTGCAAGATCGTTTGACTTAGCGAACCTTTTTTGGCCATCAGGAGGTCTCCCTCAAGCTCTCCTGACTCTGAGGTTTGTTTACAGCTTTATACAAGTCCCAGAGGCTAGTGCGGACTCTAGAACTTTGGACTGCTTTTGCCAAGAATTTTTTAAATTTTTCTGGCGTCTTTTGACAGGTAAGTGTCGGCTCCTATATAAAAAGCTTGCCAAAAGGAGTGTTAATGAAAAGAAAAATTGCGTTAGACTTAGGCCAAAACCAACAGGTTTGGGTCGAGGTGGAAGAGGAGGCCAATTTTAATGAAGACTCGGTCTCAAGCGGAAAACCCGAGTACTATCGCAGAAGCCGAGAGTTGGGGGAGGCGGTGGAAGTGATTGGCCCCTTGGTAGAAAAAATTACCGCCCCCTTAAAGGCGCTCGAAGACCAACCGCAAGAAATAAATCTGCACTTTGCTTTTAAGTTTAGTGCGCAGGCGGATGTTTTGCTTACACCTTATGATTCGGAGTCGCTGGTAAAGGTCCACCTGAAGTGGAAGCCAGAACAAAATGTTTAAGCCTTGCGGCCAGGAAGGGGACACATAGCAGGGTTATAATCGCCACCGCCCCAATCTTGGGCATGCCGTACATATGATCCGCTTCAATCCTGACCAAGGGGCTAGACCAAAATCCACCTAAGCCCATGGCCATTTGGCCGACAATCATATTCATCGACATCAACCGGCCCCGTAAGGCTACGGGGACCAGGTCAGCCAGAATCGTTTGGTGGGCGGGGATACGCATACTCCCGCCTAACATAATCCCGCCAAAGAAGATCTCGATTGGGGGCTTTTCAAAGAGTTCGAAACAGGCCAATCCCAAAAAGAGCGCCATCATCAAAGAGCCCCCCGATATTAAGCCAATACTCCAACCTTTGGTTAAAAAACGTCCAGCCAAGCGGTTTCCCAAAATGGCCCCAATGCCGCCGATCATATAACAATGCGCAATATCGGTGACCCCATAACCGTAATTATGACTTAACCAAACCGAGATGTTGGGCACAAAACCAAAGAGTCCAATCATCATCATAAACATCACAAAAAAGGCCGCTCGCGCCTCTGGGCGTAACCAAAGACCGGCCAACTCTTTATACTGGCGGGTTAGCTTGCCCCTTGCTTCTGGCGCAAAGCTTGGCCCTTTAAATAATCCAAAGACCCCTAACAGGGTCATCAAGGCCGCTGCATAAAATACCGACTGCCAGCCTAGTGCTTGGCTCATCCAAGCCCCTAGGGGCACCCCTAAGATACTGGCGGCTGAAAAGGATAAGGCTAGGTTGGCAATCAAATGCCCTCTTTCTTTGCCTGAAAAAGCGTCCCCTACATAAGCAAAACTATTGGGCAAAATCGGTCCGCCAAACACCCCAGAAAGCAAACGGAAGAAAAAGATTTGGGTCGGGTTTGAGGATAAAGCGCAACCCAGGCTAGCGAAGGCGAAGCCGGTCAAGGCGAATAACAATAGACGTTTGCGGCCCAATCGGTCCGAAAAAGGGGCAGATAAAAAGGCAGATAAGGCGGCAGTCACCGGGTAGGATGAAATTAAATAACCCGTATGCTCCGGTTTGAGTCCAATGTCGGTAGAGATGGCCATGGCAAGGGGAATCATCACCAAATGGTCGAGAATTACCCAGAAATTCAGGTAAAACAACAACGCGCCAAACAGCCGAGGCCTAGGGGCCATAAAGGGGCTCAAAAAGGGGGAAAACCGGGCGCGACGCCCGGCTTCCAGTTTATTTAGCAGCAGCAGCTAAAGCGGCTTGGTAGTTAGGCTCTTGAGTGATCTCGGGAACCTGTTCGGTGTACTTCACCTTGCCGTCGGCACCAATCACCACCACAGCGCGGCTTAAAAGACCCTTTAGAGGACCATCGGTCATCCGCACCCCATAAGCCTCGCCAAAGGCTAGTTGGCGGAGTTCTGAGAGGGAAATCACCCCCGCGATGCCTTCAGCCCCACAAAAGCGAGAATGCGCAAAAGGAAGGTCGCGAGAGATACATAAAACTGCGGTATTGCTTAGCTTTGCTGCGTCTTGGTTAAAATGGCGCACACTGGTAGCACAAACACCAGTGTCAATACTGGGAAATATGTTCAAAATTATAGTTTTACCAGCAAAATCAGCTAAAGATACTTCAGAAAGGTCACTTTTGGTTAAGCTAAAAGCAGGAGCGGTCGAACCTTTAGCCGGCAGATTGCCACAGGTGTGGATCGGGTTTCCTTTGAGCGCGATTTGAGCCATGGGTGTCCTTTGGGTTGGTTATTGGGTATAAGAAATTTTAGGCTAAACCGCCAAAAATGCAATGCCCAATTGGAGGTTAAGTAATTATAATATAATATATATTTATGCACCGTAGGTTGGTATTTAAAAGTACCAAAACCGGGTGATTTACCCAAGTTTAATATTAACTGCCTTCAACGATCAAAAATTGACAATCTTCTGATCGCTTGGCTAACTTAGTCAGGCCGCTTATCGGTTTTGTATAAGGTGTCTGATTTTTTCCGAGGGGAGATGAATAAAACGATTGCCGCTCAGGGTCTGTTGGGCCTGCTGGGACTCTGTTTGGTCACGAATAGCTGGGCGCAAAAGCCTCAAACCTCTGGCCCTGCCGAGCCACCAGCGCACTTTAAAAAAATCTACCGTTCACCTGAGGGGGATTTGTATTTGCACCCGAAACAACCCCTTTATTTTCAAATCGCTGCTACTCCAGAAGGACCCGCTTTCCCGATGCGCACCAAAGCAGAGGCGGCGTTGGGCAAGTCGGGGCCTTTTGTTTTTACAGACGGAGCCGGTCAGCACACCCTGGTGCACCCAGTCGAGGAAGGGCACTTTTGGAAAAAAAGTTCCCTAAAAAAACTAGGTGACGAAAATATCTTTCTTTTTCATCTCGATGGCGAGGCCCCTAAGAGTCAAACCAAAATTACTGGGGCTCGGCAAGCGAGCGGGAAACGGATGACCTATTTTGGTGGGCCGATTAAGCTGGCGGTGGTTTCAAATGATCACGGGCCTAGTCCAAAAACCAACCAGTCTGGTGTGGAAGATACTTGGGTTTCGATCGATGGGGCGGCCTTTGATAAATACCAAGGGCCACTCTCCTTTGGGGAAGAAAAAACCTACGATTTGCGCTTCTACGCAGTGGACCGGGTGGGTAATGTGGAAAAAATGAACCATTTTGTTTTCCGCCTCGACCTGACCAAACCAGAATCAACCATGACCCAACATGGGCCCCGTTCAGGCAGCTATTTAGGCCCCAAAAGTAGTGTCAGTATTAAAGCGGACGACCAGACCTCGGGAATTGGGGGGATCGGCTACAAGCTGTCTGGGCCTAGCACCAAATCAGGGCAATTAGGGGCGCGCCCCCTGACGATGGAAGATTTTAAATCAGGCAAATATAAACTAGCCTGGGCAGCCAAAGACCGGGTAGGTAATAAAGAACCTGAAAAAACCTATGAATTTGATTTAGATCGAACCCCGCCGCGGTTGAAGCTAGAAGCAGAGGGTGGAAGTTTTCAGGCAGGCAAACTGAAGTACGTCTCTAGGCGCTCTAAATTGGTTTTGGTCGCCGAAGATCAAGAAGCCGGGGTGGCTTGGACCCGCTACCAAATGGGTGGCAAAACCCAGGTTTATCAAGCTCCAGTGCCCGTGCCAGAACGCTCTGGTGCCTTTCAAATCAAGGCTTGGGCCGCTGATAACAGCGGCAATCAAGGCAACCCTCGGGTGTTTGACCTAGCCCTAGATGCCCACCCACCGGCAACAAAATTTGGTTTTGATGGCCCCTTTTACCAAGGTCCCAAGGGAAGGTTTGTCTCGCCCAAAAGTAAGCTGAAGTTGACCGCTGTGGATAACGATTCCGGGGTTAAAGAGGTGTTGTATGGTTACGACGATGCTCCACCTGCGGCTTATAAAGATCGCACTGAAATGCCCCAACATGGGGAGCATCATCTAAACTACTACGCTATCGATCAAGTGGACAACCAAGAGCAAAACAACAAAGTCCGATTTTTTGTAGATGGAAAGGAGCCGCAAATTGCGGCGCAATTTTCAGTCGGAGCCATGGGTGAAGACCTCTATCCACGAGGGTCTATGTTGTTTGTTTCGGCAACCGACGAGGCTAGCGGATTAGAGCGAATTTATATCGCTTTGGGAACGGAGAAGGAAACCTTATACGATGGCCCTGTGAGGTTTGATCAGCCTGGAGCCTATCAGGTTAAACTGGTTGCGTTAGATCGAGTGGGCAACCGTTCCAGCAAAACCCTGAAATTTACGATCCGCTAACTATGGCAAAGCTGGGTTGGCTACCTTTGATTTTACTTTGGGCCTTTCCCGCTTGGGCTCTACAGCCGGACGCGATGATTGGCTTGCTAACCATGCACCGCTGCCCAGGGTGCGACCTGACTGCTGTGATTATCGAGAAAAAGCAGATCGAAAATGCGGATTTACAGAGGGCACAACTCTACCGAGCGCATTTTGTGGCGGTACAGTTTCCAGGGGTAAATCTGGAAGGGGCCTACCTGCCCGAATGTTTTATGAACGACTCGGTCTTCACCAAGGGTAATTTCCGCCGGGTTGAGGCCTACCGCTGCTTCTTTAAACGGGTCGATCTGACCGAGGCAGACCTTTCCGATTTTAATGGCGAAGAGGTTTGGTTTGATCAATCCCTTATGGCTGGGGCCAAGCTGACCAAAGCGTTGTTGTACAAGGCTAGTTTTAAGGAAACCGATCTTAAAGAGGCTGATTTGTCTGGTGCGATTTTGGTCGAGGCGGACTTAACCAAGGCCGATCTTAGAGGGGCCAACCTTAGAGGCGCTCTTTTGACCGGAGCCCAGGTTTACAAAGCCCAATTCGAAGGGGCCGACCTCTCGGGGGCCCGCTGGATTAATGGGTTTAAATGTGACGAGGGTTCTATTGACCGGTGTCGAGAGATCCACCAAGGGCCTTAAAACAGGATTCCAATTTGTAGGATTCCTTCACCAAAAGCGACTGAGCGTTGATTGCGGTTACCGGTTGCTCCTCTGATCCGGTTACACAAGGTGGTCCCTAAGGCTGATTCATTGCAGCTATCAATCTGCAAACTAGGCGCTTCGAAGGCTCGGGCGAGTACACTTACAAACAGGTCGTCTATATCCAATAAAAAGCCCCCCTGCCAATAAAGCTGGGTTTGGGTATGGTAGCTGGCTTTGACCAGTTCAACCGATTGGGAGCTAAGGCTGACACCCCCTGTGGCGCTCTGGAAGATACGGCCCCCACCCAAAAGGAAATTGTTAAATAAGAGGTTGACCCCGGCATAAGGGTTTTTAAAGGCCACGTCGAAGTCATAGGTGACGTTGGTCGAGGAAGACAGAGCCTCGAATCCCAGACCGACTTGGGGTTCAAACTGCACCGAAACCCCATCCTCAATCGCGCCTTTATACTGGGTTTGGCTATATCCAAAATCGAGGGACAACGCCATAAACTTGCCCCGCTTAAACACCAACGACATCCCCCCTCCGTTGCCGTCTCGGTCGCGGATGGTTTCGGTGCTGCCTAGGTTAAAGTCTGCAAGAGCGATCTGGTTGCCTACCTCATAGAGGTAATAAATCCGAGAGCGTTCCCTGGTTTCTTCTGCGAGTAAAGCGAATCCCCAGAACAGGGAGAGCGCCAGGGCTAAGCTAGTTTTTATCTTCAAAATAATATCCCCGCTTTAAAGACCCCGCCGGTAAATAGCTGGGTGCTGTTGTTGCGATTCCCGGTGGCGGCTTCGATCCTTTGGCAGGCGGTTTCGCCGACAGCGGCCCGGTTGCAGCTAGTTACTTTTAAGATTGGACTGGTCACGTTGCGTAAAGACAGCTCAAAGAAAACAATATCAAAACCTACAATCCAACCCATCTGAAAATAACGCTGGTTGCCCGATTCGTATTGAGCAGTGGCGATAGGTTCGCCGCCTACTCCTTTGATAACAACTTCCCCTTCGACCTTTTGACGGATGATCCCAAAGCCATAACTGGAGGGCAACAGATAATTACTCCGCAGCGACTGGGCGGTAATGTCCCAATTGGTGTAAGTAAGCCCCACATAAGGATTGGAAAAGGCTAGGTTTACATCGTAAACGATATTATTAGACAGGCTCAACGCCTCAAAACCAGAGCCCGCCTGTGGGGCAAAGTTGACCTCGACCCCATCTTCGATCTGGCCTTGGTACAGGGTCTGGCTATTGCCCATCTCGAAGGTCCAAAAACTCGTGGGGCCGGTACTAAATAATACTCCAAGCGCACCCCCGTGGCCGTTGGTGTCTTTAATTTGCTCTTGGCTACCTAGCTGAAAATCACTCAAAAAGAGTGGATTAGAAACCTCGCGGATATAAGAAAGGTAGAGGTCCCCGGCCAGAAGTGGAGACCCAAAGAAAGCCACTGCGACCAAGGGCAAAACCAGTTTTTTGAGAAGAGGAGCTTTCATAAGCTAAACCAAGCAATAATAAGGCCTCATTGCTATTGCTCCTCAAAAAGTCTCGCCAGCCGGGTTTATGCGCTGGTTACCCGATAAACCAAAAGAAACTAATTGTCTCCACCCATCATCTTTTGGTCACAAAGCTTTTGTAGTTGATTCTGACTGAACTGGGAGAGTTTGTTGGCGTTAATATCATCTAAAAATCCGTCCAAGGTAGAGCTTTGAGCTGCTCCTAAGCCATAGTTTACCGCAGTCACTCCAATAATAATCACCATCAGCCAAAGCAAAAAACCACGTTTAATCATCTGATACCCAGCAACGAGGGTCGCCACCGTTCCGGCCAAAATAATTGCGTAAGCAATCAGTTGGGTGCTGTCCATCTCACTCCTGTTTGAGATCGTCTGTTTTAAAATGTCGTAACAACCGGGTCTCTACTTCTTTTAAGGTCTCGTCAAACTCACTAAGCTTTCTTAAACGCTCAAAATAAAAGCCCAAAGCCACCCGCTCTTCTTTGGTGATGCCACGTACGTTAATCCCAAAATTATCTTTAAGCTTGATGACCAGTTCAGAGGTAGGGCGACCTTGGTAAATACCTGAAGGGCGGGCGATACGGGCTTCATTGATTTTTTCTTTGCCAATACGCCGATAGGTTTGGTCTGCGTAGGCTTTGTTTTTAAACATTTTGTTGACCAGTAGCATAATTTTAAACTGGTCTTCTGGGCTCGATTTGGAATCGATAACAATAAATGCCCGGCGAAAAATCGGCTCGTTAGAAAGTCGGCTCCAAGAGGTTTGCTGGTGAATTTCAATCAACCCTGTACCTTGGGGGAATTCTTTCCAGCCGGATTTAAAATGCCAAATGTCTTTGGCACCGTCATAACTCGTCTGATGGTCGATTTTTTTTGCAAGCTCTTTAAAACTAGCCAACTTGATTTTGAGCAAAGCCGAAAGTTCCTCAGGGACGTCCATTTTTTTGCGTTTGAGGTTTACCTTTTTTTGAGGATTGTTCAAAAAACCTCCCCAAGTATTACTGGCTATGGCCACGTAATACCATTTTTGAACCAGTAAAAAATGCAGCGCATCTAGGGTCTTTTCCCAGTCGCGGGAGGGCTCTAGCTGGTGCAAAAAGGCTTGACCTTCTGGTTTGTTGGGTACGCTCACTGGGCTCTTTGGCTAGGAGTCGCCAGGCAAAAAAGGGCCTGACCCAATCAGATCATAACCGCATGCGATTTTTGGAGCAAGGGTTTAGCTAGAGAAAATGGTAGTTTTAGCTAGCTAGTTTATTATCGCGGTTGGCCGTAAAGGTCTCTGCGGCGGCGGGCGATGTGGGGAGCTAGTTGGTCCAGGGTCTGGCGCAGCTCTGCTTTGGTCAAGAGTAAATCTTTTTTGCGGGGAATAACCGAGAGAATATAGGTGACATAGTCTGGGATCAGGTTAAGCTCTTGGGCGTCTCCAATCTCTTTAACTTGGCGCCTTAAAAAGCTGGCCAACTGGTCGGCGGCGCATTTTTTAAAAACCGCAGCAATCAAGCTGACCTGCTCCTCTAGGGGCGATGTAATATCTTTGGGATAAAAACGGGAAAAAAACTTCGGAGTGAATACAAACCTTCCTCCAATCCCAACCACACCCGCCAGTCCCATCAACCAATAATTCAGTTCCCAGACCTCCATCAAACCAAATCCAATCAGCGGGACGGCGATTACTAAAGGCAAAAGCTGTAGGGTGACCCGTCTTTTTTCGGCTTCCATAAACCGGCCATTATAAAGTTTGGCCTCTTTAAAAAGCCGAAGCCCCTCTAAAAAGGGTTGTCCTCCAAAAACTAGCTCTTCGGCGCTTGCTTGACGTTCTTTAAGCGCCTTTTCCATCTGTTTCTTTTTATTAACCGAGTCTTTGTTGATCAAGTCTTGGATCACATAACGCCGGGTCGAGCGCAACCGGTCTGAAAGCAGTTGAATAAATTCGTTGGGATTGTTCGGATTCAAGGTCCTTGCGCGGAAAATGGCCCGCTCGGATATATAGTCGGCTACATCGTCGTAAAGCGATTTAGGGTTCGCAGGGGCTTCTTTTTTGGTGCCATCGCGTCCATGGGGCTTTGCCGCCGCCTCGCGCCGTTTCTTTTCGATTTCGGCTTCGGCGCGGATTAGATGGGTATAACAATCGCTGACAAAGTCGTAATAATGAGCCCCTAAGCGGCCCATTTGAATCAAGGTCTCACCTAGGCTAAAGGCGTAAGCCGAAAACACCTTGCCCGAATCTTGGTGACGGTAACTAGGCAAATCGCCAGAGCGGTGGCCCCGAATCATCATTTGCAAAAGGTCTTGCCAAAAATCCCCTAATTCTGGGCGGAGCGATTCCTGGGAAAATAAAGAGGCAAAGGCATGGGCGGCATAAGGCTGACTTTCTTCCTCCTCTAAAAGCGTGTACAAGAGCGCCTGAAAATAATCCTGACGCCCTCCATTTAGCTGGCTAAATAATAACTCAGAAACCTTTTGATGGGCCTGATCAATTTCTAGCTCCCGCTCACAGATAAAAATAATCTGTTGCGCCATTTTTTTGGGGCTTAAAGGCTTATTTTCTAGGCCATGGGGGGCTTGCATGTTCATTAGCGAGGTTCCAGCTTCTGGGTTAATCAGGGTCAATTCTTTCTACATAATGCAACGAAAGTGCCTTCATTTTGGCTAAGTTCCCATTAGACGCTTTGGCAAAAAGGCTTTTCAAGGGGCAGCACTATTCGGCAGAGGTTAAACAGAAAATGCTCTTGCAGGAGGCTAGAAAGGCCCCGACTCGCGCTCGATTTCGGGAGGAGTTATAACCGGGGATTAGGTTACTCTAACCCTTGCCCGCAAACGATTTTTATCAAAGCGGGAAGCTTGTTGGTAAGGTATGGGGCTCGTCTGTAGCGAGTCTCCCAAAGTCTTGGCAGGCCCAGGTTAAGTTGTTTAATTTATTATTTTTATTATCCGAATTCGATTAGGTATAAAACAAAAACCCCAACCGATTGCCACCCAAGGCTGGGTCTCCGCTGGATTAGAATCATTAAGGTAAACTTGGGGGGAATCAATCTAACCAAGGAACAAGCCTTCGGTGTCTTTACCTTCAAGCGGATTTTTTAAGGCCTAAAAGAAAACTAAGCCTTGCGACTGCGAGCGTATTTTTTACGACCAGCTTCGGTTTTGAGGGCTTTGTAGGCATCTTGAACCAGTAGGGTCATCTTGATCGCCTCATCCTTGACCCAAGAATAGCCACTGGCGTCGTGCCGGTCAGGGTGGTATTCTTTGAGCTTGTCGCGATAAGCTTTTTTGACCTCGGCGTCCGTCGAATCAGGGCCCACCCCTAAAATCATATAATAGTCACTTTCGTCAAACACCCCTCCTGGCGAAGGGGTTTCTGGTTGGGCAGATTTGCTGGCTTTTTTGCGAGGTTCACTTTTGGGAACCTCTTTTTTAAAGGTCTGCGCCCCGCCAGGTCCGCTGGGGCTAGGCCCGCTGTCCTTGTCTAGGCCCACTCGTTGAGCGGTCTCTGGGGCGGGTTTTGAACTAGAGGTTTTAGGGCTGGCCTTTTTAACCATCCCCACCATCTCGGTGTGCAACTGCCCCACCAGGGTAATCAACTCGCTCAAGGCAACGCCCGCTTGGTTAACTTGGGCCTCTGCCCAGTCTAGTTGACGCTCAATCTCACCTAGGCGGCCATGATACCAACTCATTTTATCCTGTTCACGCCGTTTATTCAGGAGCTCTCGCGCGGCCACAATCTTAAGGAGCAACCGCCGTTTATCCTCTGGGTCAGCTATGAGCTGATTAATAAACTGGGCCCCTTTTTTTTGGTACAGCCCCCATAAAAACCAACTTAGAGTGCCCAAAATCAAGGTTCCTAAAATCCCTAAAAACCAATTGCCTGCCTGCTCATCAAAGAGTCTTTTATCGGTCATAGCTAGGTATTTTCGAGCCTCACGTTGTTCCGGCTGTTTAGCCAAAACCCCTTCTAAAATAATTTTAGCCGATTGATAATTGCCTAAGCCAAACTGTTCTTTACCACTCTCTAGTTCGTTATTTTGTTCAATTTTTTGGTAGATTTCTCGTTGCAGTTCACGGCTAGCGGCGTAGTCTTGGCTGTTAACCGGGACCTGATTGATAAAGGACAAAGCCTTGTCTAAATCGCCATTTTTAGCCTCGATCTGGGCTAGCTGAAAGGGACCATTTTGATTGGTTGAAGTCCCCGAGGGTGGTTGGCTGGGCAAGGCTTCGATCCGCTCCATTAATTCATCAATCCGGCTGGGCTCTAAAGCCCGTCGGGCTTGATAAATACCGCCCTGCCCAGTGCGCACCAATCTTTCAGGTTTAGGGGCAATGGTCTTGTTTAAAAGATCGGTAATCCGGTAGCTCTTGATACTCTCGGTTCCATCTTTTTCCCCGGCCACATACAATTGTTTTTTCCGATCATCCAGCCCTAGACCGGTCGCCTTTTGAGGGGAGCTTTCCGGCTCTAAATCGTAACCAGCAGCGGGTTTTTTGGTAAACAAATCCCAATTGATCAGCCGATTGTTTTGATCCAGAGAAAATAGCTTTTGACCCTCTGGTGAGGCTAACCCCACCAAGTCTCCACCTTGCGTGGCCCACACCTCTGGCGCCTTATCCTGGCCTTCACCAACCAAGATTAATTCAGCACTATTTTTTTTGGCTAACGCGACCCGCCGGTCTTTTAAAGGGGCCATACCCACAATCCCTTCGTTGACTTCCGCCAGGGTTTCGGTTTTGGTGCCGTCTGCGTTGTTTTTATGGAGCCGTTTTTCGCTGGTCCAATAAACCTCGTCTCGATCTGGGGCAAAACTCACCTTGGTGATTTTTTCTCCCGGTGGCACTTGGAAATTTGAGATTTCTTTAGGAGGGCGGACGGTTAGATCATAAACCAAGATACGGTCGTCTGAGGCCAGCAACAGCCGTCCAGAGCGATTGGCGGAAAATTCTAGGGTTTGGGCAGCAAACCCAGGAATCTCCCAGCGGCCCAAAGCCTTTAAATCCTTCGGATCGGCCAGGGTTACCAAGGCAGAGTTGCCCACTGGGGAGACCTTGACCAAATAATTACCCCCTGGTCCAAACAAAAAGAGGTCTCCTTCTGCCCAAAGGGCCGGGGGAACCAGCAGGAAACATAGCAACAAGGCCCAGATTCGGCCCATCGTTATCCCTTGGGGAAGGCTTTAAGATAATAAACCGGCAGCCCTTTAGACAAAAAGAGTTTTTCAAACTCGGTGTCAATGTTGTTGGGCTTGAACTCAGAGTTATGCAAGTCCCATGAAAGTTCAGCCAAGCTAAACCACTTTGAATCTTTAATCAGTCCCAAGACCTCTTCAAAATATTCTTTATGGTCGGTTTTAAACTGAAAATTTCCATCTTTTGTCAAAAGCTGATTGAGCTTTTCTAAAAAGGGTTCTTGAATCAGCCGGTGTTTACGCTGGCGCTTCTTGGGCCAGGGGTCAGGGAAATTGATGTGAACCTGATACAACTGATTGGGGCTAAACCACTCATCAATCTCCTCTGCTCGTGCTTGCACCAGCCTCACATTTTCGATGCCCCACTTTTTTAGCTTGCGCGCACCTAAAACCAGTCGTTTATAGCGAAGTTCAAAACCCAAAAAGTGTCGCTCTGGAAAAGCACGGGCGGCGTCGCGCAGGAAATTTCCCGATCCACAACCTAAATCCAACACCAAAGAACCCTCCAAAAAGGCTGTGTACTCCCCAATCTCTTGGGGGTCATCGGTCCAAATATATTTATTAAACTGCTCAAGCTCGGTGACATATGGATTTTGATCTGGATTCTTTACAACCAGATGGCGGCGTTTGGGAGATTGGGAAGAGGGCACGTTTGCGAATTAGGAAGGTTAGTGCTAAAAAAGGCCCACTACGATAAACGCGGAAAAGATGAAAAAACTAAGGGGCCGTTCTGGGTTGGTGGTCATTTTTATTGCTTTGAGCCTGTTTGTCTATCCCCCAAGTAAGGCTTGGGCTCGCAGTGGTTGTTTCTGGATCACCGCAGGAGAGATTTTTGTGCCAGGTTTGGGATACGGCGTCTCTGGACAATTTGACAAAATGCTCCTGTTTGGGGGCGGGCGCTGGTTGGCAGCAAATCAATATGCTAACACCTCCGCTTCCCCTGACTATCAACAAAACCCTAACGAAATCTACAAAACCACCAGCGCCAAAGACTCGGACTCTGGCAAAGTTGAAACTCGGGTTTACCTGACCCAGGCCACTTATGAGGCCAGATACTATGCCTATCTGGAAAGCAATCTAACGTTGATTTCTTGGGGCGACTTATACCAGCACAGCTGCGATGCCAACACCGAAACCTACAAGTGGGTTGCCGCCCCGTTCCTTTTCAACCAATTTTACGACAACTGGATGTTTTGGGTGCCCATGGCGGTCTTGGCTTCGAACGCAGCCACCTTTAATGATACCCAGTTAGTTGAGTATCACTTGAGCCGGGGCTTGACCCAGTCTCGTATGCGGCGCGATGAGTTTGGCCATTTTTACATGGTGGGTTTGGGTGAAGAGATGTTGTTTAGGGGTACTTTCCAACATTACTTTTATGAAACCATGAACGATTCTTGGGGCTGGGGCAAGGAGCCCTCAAGACATATGTCCGTAGTGGCGGCTTCGGCGGTTTTTGGGGCGGCCCATACGGGCATGGGCTTTTCGGCTGATACGGCTTCCGCTTTTTTAATGGGGTTGTATCTAGGCTATTCCTACATGCCCGGTCCTGACGAATTCGATTTGACTACGGCGATTGCCATTCACGCTTGGTGGGATATTGTCTTGAGTTATACGATCATGAACAACGCCCACTTCACCGAAGAAAACCCTACCTTAGAGGTGCCGATCTTCGCCATCGGGTTTAAGTATTAAGGTTGCTAGGGCATTGCCCTTGGACAGGACATTGGGCGCATAAAGGGGTGCGGGCTTTGCAAATGTAGCGACCATGGAGAATTAAAAGGTGGTGCGCCTCTTTACGCGCCCAGCGGGGGACCACCTTTAAAAGGGCGGCCTCGGTTGTTTGGGGGGTTTTAGTTTTAACTAGGCCTAACCGGTTAGCCACTCGAAACACATGGGTATCCACCGGAATACAAGGCTCGCCAAAGGCTACATTAAGCACCACCCCGGCCGTTTTCCCCCCTACGCCAGCCAGTTTTTCCAACAAAGCCCGGTCTTGAGGTACTTGCCCTTGGTGCTGCTCTAATAATTGCTTTGCAGACTCAATCAACGCTTTGGCTTTATTGTTAAACAGGCCAATCGTTTTAATCCGCTCTTTGACCCCCTCTAAGCCCAATTCCACCATTTTTTGCGGGTTGGGAGCTAGGGCAAAGAGCGCCGGGGTCACCTTGTTGACCGAAACGTCGGTCGCTTGCGCACTTAAAATCACTGCCACCAAAAGCTGGTAGGGGCTCTCAAAGTTTAGCTCGCTTTTGGGATTGGGGTTTTGCGCCTTGAACGCCAAAAACACCAATTCCCGATCCGATAACTTCACCTAGTCTTCCAACATTTGGTGGACCGCTTTAAGCGCCTTGTCTGCTTGTTCACCGCTGATAGCGCAAGAGATATTGATTTCGGATGCCCCTTGGCTGATCAATTCGATGTTGACTTGTGCTTCGGCGAGCCTAGTAAACATCTCGGCGGCGATACCCAGTCGTTGGCGCATCCCTTGGCCCACTAGACTTAAAATGGCCATATTGGGTTTTAGGGAAACCTGGCCTAAAAGCTCCAAGTCCTTAATGGCCAAGTCCAAGCGGCTAGGGTCCTCGACCGTCATGGAGATGTTGACCTCGCTGGTTGAAATCAGATCGATAACAATCTCGTGACGGCCCAGGATTTCAAAAACCTTGCGCATAAAACCGTAAGCCATCAACATCCGGTTGCTCATTAGGTTGATCACGGTCACCCCGCGTTTGACGGTCACCGCGGTCGCCTTCTTTCCCAAAAGTTGTCCCAAGGCGTCTGGGTAAACCAAGGTGCCCGGCAAATCAGGATGGAAGGTATTTTTTATACGCACTGGAACGCCCGCCCGAGTCACTTGTTCCATCGTGAAGGGGTGAATCACTTCTGAGCCGTAATAGGTGAGTTCTAACGCTTCCTCTGGCGTAATCGCTGGCAACACTCTGGCATTGGCCACCTTTCTTGGATCTGCCGAAAAGATGCCGTCCACCTCTTTCCAAATCTGCAATTCCTTTGCTTTGGCCCCGGCGGCGCACAAGGAGGCGGTGAAGTCGGTATATCCTCGGCCAATCGACTTTAAGATACCCCCCGGTGCATGGCCAAAAAAGCCAGTAAACACCACTACCTTAGAGCCTGCGTCGGCGATGATCTTTGCTAGGCGTCGTTGTAATTCCTGGCAAAATTCGAGGTTGACCTCTTTGTAGTCGGGCTCAATCAGGTTTTCTAAATTGCCAAAAACCGCCTCTACCCCCTGGTCTTGGAGGACGCCGGTAAAAATCCGGGCCGAAAGTTTTTCCCCCATGCCCACAATCACGTCCATGCTCCTTGGACTGATCTCTTCGATCACCTGGATGGCGTCTAGGAAGGACTTGAGCTTTTTTAGCTTTTTGTTAACATCCTCGGTAACCCCAGCCTTGATAACCGGGTCTTTAATGGCGTTTTCCACCGATATCAGGTGGCGCTCTTCAATCTCGTCAATTATTTTATAGTAAGCCCCACCCGCTTTGGCCGCAATCGCCGCCTCCATCAACATAGAAGTGGTCCCCTCGGCCTTGATATGGCTCGACATTGCCGAAAGTACCACGGCTACTCTAAAACCTTGCTCGCGAGTGTTTTTGACAATCTCAGCGACCTCTAAGAGTCTTGGGGCGCTACCCACGGAGGTTCCGCCGTACTTTTGTACCAACAATTCCATGATAATTTTTTGGCTTGAGGTTGGGTTGACCTCAAAAGGAAAACATGAAGTTGGAGAATAAAGCAATATCTATGTTTTGTTGGCCCTGGCTGGTGTTTTCAATTAAACCCATCTCATATCCCCCCCAGGACCAGTGCCAACGAAGACCCGTAGAGACTTCACGGATGTCGTCGTTAATATTAGAAATGGCGTTTTCAGGATAAGGGCTCGAATAGTCCAATCCCTGGAGGAGCCAGTCGCTGTGCTGGCCTAGGTGGAAATTGAAGCCTAAAAAGAAGTAATAAATTTCTTTAGGGGAATTTTTAAATAAACTCGATTTGGTGTCGGCGAAGGAAAACCCAGAATGGAGTGACCAATCCGGCCAGAGGGAGGAATAAATTAGGGCGAAATTGCGGTCGTTAAAATTGCGGAATTCCTTGCCATCGGCGGTGGACTCGTTCATCTGTTTTTCAATATAATTATCGCCAAAGTTCGAAGACACCACAAGGGCAATAGCCTCGTTTTGGGTTTCTCTGATACGAAACTTAAAACCTAAAGTCATCGATTCTTGGTGAAATTTGTCCGAAGGTTGGCTGACTTGGTAAACGATGGTATCCGTTTCGTTGTCCATGATGTAAATCCCCATCTGGTCCCGCTCCAATTTATCGCGGTTTTGGTTGTCCAGCCCTAAGGACTTGTGGAACGACTCGATCTGCCTGTCTAGCGTGCCCTTGATTACCCGTAGTTTACGGTAGGTTAACTGGAACTCCACCCCATCGGTTAGACCTTTGTAATAACGTGCAATCTGCCGGTCGATCTCACCGTCGAAATATACCGAATAGCCTTGGTCAGAAAGGTCGTGAAACCCTGCGGCGGTTTCGTTGAAGTCGTCGTTGCGGTAGGCTGAAGGGGAAAAGGTTTGGGTGTTAAGGCGGATTTGACCAAATTGCCAAAAACTCTGGCCTGCCGAAAGGTTAAAGGCCCGGTCAGGCTCAAAGGTGGTGGACATGTAAACAAAGGGGTATTGGGGCCCCACCATCAATGGGCGGTCCATAGGGTCACCTTTTGCCCATAAAGATTCGGCAAAAAGGACGAGCAACCCAAAAAGAAGGAAAAGCCGTTTCAATAGCTTCTTTAGCCCAATAGTTTGATATTATGCGTATTAAGTCCGCTTTAAAGCGGGGTCCGACTTGGACGCAGTCCCGCTCCAACGTTTAAGAAGCAATTAGCCTGCCAGGGCACTAGATAAATGGGGTTTCTTTGCGGTCCCCCCAAAAAAGCGGGGAGGGGCGAGGTTAATCGAAGTCCTGTTTGTAACCTGAAAGGCTGTAGAACTTGGGAAAATCTGAAAGTAGGGCGTCCTCATAAAGCCCACCGTTTACCTCAAAAATCGATTGGATTAGGTTCGAACGATCTACATACCCATCGCATCTTCTTTGCAAAAAAAAAATCGAGAGTAAGTCGGTTGCAAATAGAAATAATTTTCTTAAAGGAGCTTTTTGGGGGGGGCAAGACGCCAAAGCAGGCGCACCAGCGATCAACGGGCGGGAGCCCGATTAAATGAGGCGCTTATCTGAAAACCGCAGGAGTAAAAAAAAAGCAAAAAAAAAGGCTTGAAGATTCCGTATCTTCAAGCCTTTTTTTTCAAAAAGCTAGCTGTCAAAAGGACCTTAAGTTGAGGTTACACAAACACTTTAACCAATTACGCCATTCCCATCCAAGGCATGTGATGCCCAGTGGTAATCGCCAGATGACCTTGTGGTCCTTGACGCATTTCGGTTTTGCCAGCTTCGCCTAAGGTTTCACGCAGCGTGTTCAGACAGATGATCTCTTCGAGGTCGTTAGTACTCGCTTCCATCAGGTCCAAGGCCCGCATTAGGCTGATTCCGCTTTTAGCGAAAAGTTCTAGCTGCTTGGTAATCCTTTTTAGGGTCTTCTCAATCATGGCTAACTCCGGTGGTTCCAATTTTTTATTAAGGGCTTGTCCCTGGTTTGGCGATTTTGTGTCAAAATCTAAATCTATATATTTCAAAACCCGTGCCAAACTTCACCATCCCTTATAAACCATACCGATAGGAATATTACCCCTTATATAAGGAAGAGCAAAAGGGAAAAAAGTTCATGCCCAAATTGGCAATTTTGGGTCTTTTTTAAATAAAAAGGAAATTTTGTCCTAAGCTTTTTCGTCGCGGCCCAGCCTTTGCTTTAAAACCTGGTGAATCGGGTGTTTATCGCGGAGAGGAGAAGGAGGCCAAAAGGGTGAGGAGGGCCGAGGCTTCTAAGGGCTTGGGGAGATGTCCATCAAAGGGGTTCTCCCCATATTTATCCCGGATCGCCGCCTCGGAAAAACTAGTCAAGGCTAAGATTAAAGGGCTTCTGCCCGGTAGATTTTTGATTAAACGGGTGGCTTCGACCCCGTTTCGTAAGGGCAGGTCGATATCCATCAAGATCAGATCGAACTGAAAACGGCTGGCCATTTGGACCGCCTCAACCCCGTCTAAGGCCAACTCATATTCCGCCCCTAGGCTACTTAAGAAATAAACCGCCGGGCGGCGGTGCAGCGCGCTGTCCTCGACCAGCAAAATCTGTTGAAATTCTTTGGGTAGATAAGGCTCTAGCACCGTTTCGCGCAAATTTTTAGCAGGGGGTAAACTAAACCAAAACTGGCTGCCTTGGCCAAGCTGGCTGCGGACTCCAACCTGTCCGCCATTTTTTTCGATAAACTCCTTCACCAAAATCAAACCCATTCCAGACCCCAACTCCTTTTGGGTTCCAAGACGGTGCAGTCGTTTAAAACCGGGATCAAAGATATGTGCTAAATCCGCTGGCTCCATCCCCACCCCATTGTCTTCCACTAAAAAACGCCAGCCGCCCGCTGCCCAAGGTTCGGAGGTAAGGCGGATTTGTCCCCCGGCGGGGGTGAACTTAATGGCATTGCCCACAAGGTTTCTAATGACCGTGGTCACCATCGCCCGGTCCGCGTGAACCCTCGCGTTGGGGTCCACTTGGTTGCTTACCTCTAGCGACTTATGGCTAAACTGGGCTTGCAAGAGATGGAGGCAGGCTAGGGCGGGCTCAATAAGCGCAAAATCAATACCCTTGGCCTCCAAAAGCCCTTCTTGACTGCGAGACCAGGTTAAAAGATCGTCCAACAACGAACGCAGATTGTGGGTGGTCTCCGTAAGATTATCGATCAGATCGTCGTCTAAGGGAACCTGTTGCTCTTTCATTAATTCAAAGATCGAGGCCATGCTGCCGATGGGCCCTTTGAGGTCGTGAGAGATAATCGAAAAAAATCGGTCTTTGGCTTTTAAGGCGTCTTGTAACTGGGCAGTGCGGGACTCTACCTCTGTTTGCAAACGTTCCGCCAATTGGTGTTGGAGCCTTAGGTTTTGCTTTTGAATCAGCCGCATTCGGTCGGCTAGTGCTAGCGAGAAAAAGAGAATTTCAAAAGCGTTGCCTATCTGGCGCACCCAATCAAAAATTCCCAATTGAGGCAATACTCCCAAAACATTTAATATACTCAACGTACTTCCAAAAAATAATCCGCCCCAACCTACCAAATAAAACCGGGCTTCTAAATGTCCTTGGCGGTAGCTTAAAAAACCTAAATATATCAATATAATAAACTGGCATAGATTGAAATAATAAAATGTTTCGTATAGCGAGGGATGGGGCCAAAATAAATTAACTAGTGGTAAAATCCCCACCACCCAACAGGCTAAAAGTAGCTTACGATTAAATCTGGGAAAGCGGCGATCTACCTGCAAAAAACGCAAGGAAAACAAGGTTCCGGTCAAAAGGCAGGTCCACCAAAAAAAGAGGTCGATCCTCAGGTTTAATTCATACCATTGGGGCCACAAAAAGCCGGTATAGCCGCCATATTGAGTGTTCGCCAGGGCAAAACAGACTACAAATAGTACATAATAATAATAGCTTCTACTTTTAAAGGCGATGGCTAAAAATAGATTGTAAAAAGCCATTATCAAACAAAGCCCAAGATACAGCATACTAGCCACATTGTGGACCTGCTCATCTCGACCTAAAGAGTCGGCAGTTTGAACCTTTAGCCAAAGTTCCAATTCATTGGCCTCGATCTCTAGATAAAAGGTGGTCTCTTGACTAGTTTCTAGGGATAAAGGCTGTACCAAAAGGCGGTGTTGATAGGGCCACAAATCTCGCGAAACCCTAGCCCCATGCTCTTTTTTACCCCAGCCCCCCTGAGGTAGGGTGTAATAAAGATTAAAACTGCGAAGCCAGATATAGTGGCTGACCAAAAGCCAATGCCTTCGATTCGACTGATTTTTTAAGGTAAACCGAATCCAAAAATGTTGGTTCGCTTGGGTAAAACGCGCTCGATTTTCCCTAAGGGGTTTAAATTGCCCGGACAACTCTGGGCTGGCAACCTGATCAATAGTCAAAAGACCGGTAGGGTCATGATAAAGCGCCATATTGTTGGCCTGTTCGTATTCCTGCACCTCGTCGTTCAGTACAAGCCCTGCCCCGGCCAAGTTGGCAAAGCAAACAAGGCTTATCCAAAAAAGGGCAAAGGGTTTGAACATAGGAAAAAAGACCAGCTAAAAGGTTTGCACCACTTTACCCAAGCCTATCCAAACCTACAACTGAAACTCAAGTTGACTGAAACTGCATAGAAAGGTTTTGGCACGGCAACAAAGGAAGGGGCCAAAGGGGCCAACACCTGAATGGATAAGGGAGGTGATATTCTTAAATCGGTTGATCCTCAAGATCGGTAGATTTTCTACTGGCTTTCCAAAGGGCGGTGAGTTGGTCTTTATGGGGGCGGGAGCGACTCCATTTGCAGGCCTCAAAGGCGGCAATGTCTTCGTCGCAGGCGAGCCCCCGGTTTTCCCAACACTTAATCCCCAATCTTTTGGCAAATTGGGGATAGGCCTTTTTCATGAGGCCATAGATCTGCCAAGCCATCTCGCGGATCTCCCACTGGGCCCGCTCGCACATCCGCACATCCAAAAATTGCTGCATCGCTTGGAACCCCATGGAAAACTGTTCTCGGCTTACGGTGCCCATAGGTAGGGCAAAGCGGGCGTCTTCTTGGCGGATACCCGATTCGGTGCAGAAGTCGTAAAAACTGAGGATGTCTTTTTGGAGCGTTTCCCACCGCGCCAGCACTTCGGGGCGCTCTTTAAAACTCGGCGGGGTAACAAAAGCTTTGATCCCTTTATGGAAGTTGACGTAGCGCTGCGACATTTCTTCGCGCTCAATGCCAATGTGGTGGCGATTAAACTGCGCCGTGCAGGCCCGAGAAAGCCCATCGACCACAAATACGAATTGCACCTGCCTCAGGGGGCTGGTGTGCCCTGTGCCCAGTTTATCGGCTAAAAAACCCTCCATCTGCTTGCGGCTGATCGCGCCTGAGCGGATTTTTTCCCAGGTCTCATGGGCATCGTCTTTAGAATAACAAATCCGAAAGGCCGAATAGATGACCGCTAATGGGTCTTCGGTGGCCCCAAGGAGTTCGACCTTGATCTGGGAGGGGGCTTTTTTGGCCATGATTAGCGGAGCTTTGGGTCAAGGAGGATCAAGCCTTGGGTTTTAAACCCTTCTAAGAAATGGCTTGCTTCTTCTAGGCCTAATCTTTCCATTAGGTCTCGCTTGGTGTCCTTCGGATAATAAAGTTCAGCCCGCTCTAGCCCCACTTCGGCTGTGATCAAGGAAACTACCTCTTCAAACCCTAAGAGCCCGTCGATCAGTTTAGCCTCCAGTGCTTGGCGGCCTGTGAAGATTCGCCCATCTGCCAAGGCTCGGACTTCGGCCTCGCTTAGGGGTCTGTTTTCTACAATAGCGCCAATAAATTGATCGTGAACGTCACTTAAAACCCCCGAGAGCAATTGGCGCTCTTCTTCAGACATGGGGCGAAACATATTGCCAATATCTTTGTTTTTGCCCGCCTTAATAGTTTCCATTTTAAGACCCAACTTTCCAAACGCCTCACTTACATTGAGGCTTTGTAAGATCACCCCAATGCTACCCATTAAACTGGCCGGATTGGCGTAGATCTTTTTAGCACTCAAGGCAACATAATATCCGCCGGAGGCGGCTACAGAACTGACCGAAGCATAAACCGGCTTTTTGGCTCCAAGGCGCTTAAGTGCCCCGAAAATCTCTTGGCTAGAGGCGGCTCCACCCCCGGGGCTGTTGATTCGCACCAACACCGCCGAGACCCTTTCTTCCTCTTCAAGGGTTTTGATTTTGTTTAAGAGGGACTCTGAATCTAGGATGACCCCTTCAATGGCTAGCACCCCAATTTGAGGGCCCAGAGCTTGATTTGAAAAACGAGCAGCCAACCACAATAGCAGAGCTAAAACCAGCAAAGGGCGCACCCAAGGGTGCCTTTGCCAAAAACTGGAGGAATCGAAAGGCAAGGCCATATTAGCCCGAATGTCCGGTAAAGTCGTAAAACCAGCGAACTAGGTTTACCGTAACTAAAACAAATCCTTCAAACCGGGAGACCTTCCAACCGGTCCGCATAAATATCACCACCACAATAACCATAGTGACCAACATAATCATACTCGACTGGGCCGCAGCCGACACCACCATCGATTCTTTAAGCATCCCCGCAACACCCAAGACCCCAAGCAGGTTAAAAATATCCGAGCCAACTAGGTTACCTATAGCCAACCCGTGTTTGCCCTTAATCGCTGCGTTTAGGCTAGTGGCAAGTTCTGGGGCGCTAGTGCCCCCGGCGACAATAGTAACCCCAATCACCCACTCACTCACCCCAAAGGTTCTAGCCACGGAAGAAGCCGAATTGACTAAAATTTCTCCCCCATAAACCACGGCCCCGATCCCCGCCAAAAGCAACACCCAATCGAGCCATTTAACTGGCGAATGGTCGATCTCATCCTCTTCCATGGGCTCTTTTTTAACAAAGAGGTAGGTCATGTAGATCGTTAAAAGCGAAAACAGTAAGAGACCTTCATAGCGGGTTAAGCTGAAGGTGCGCTCAGCCAGGGGTAGGCTGAAATTGGAAAAGGGTTCAAACAGTTGGTAGCAAAGGAGAATCGTAATAGCGATTAAAAAAAAGCCGTCCCGATAAACCACCTTTGGGGTCGTCTCGACTGCCCTAAACCAAGCGGTACCCCCTAAAATAAAACCAAGGTTAAAAATATTGCTACCCACCACGTTGGACACGGAGATGTCGTTTTGACCGGATAAAACGGCATTAACCGTTACCGCGAATTCTGGGGCACTGGTGCCGATGGCGACAACGGTGAGTCCGATTACGAGATCGGAAATTCCCAAGGAAAAGGCGATTTTTGAAGCCGAATCGACCAACAGATCAGACCCTTTCCAAAGGAAAAGGATCGATACAATCACCAGCACTAAATCCAAAAGTAGGGCCATTAAGGATCTTTGGAGAGGTTTTTGCTTTGCTTAAAACGGTTCGGGAAATCCGATACCTTAAAAGCAATTGGGGTCAGCCTAGCTGATTTAGTAAATCTTGCAAAGCCCTAAAAAACACACGGTTACTAACTCTAAGGCCAAATGAGCTCGATACTAGAGGTATCTAAGCCCCAAATAAAGGAGCAACTCAAGTTACTCCTCAGTGATCCTACCGGGGTGCTGGTTCTCTTGGCTGGGGGACTGATGATCAGTGATTTTGAGGATCCTGAAGAGGCCCTAGAAGAAGCACTCAAGGCCTTTAACGGCAATCGAGCCTACTTTGACCGGCTCATGAAAAAGGCCCCTAAACGGCTATAAACGACAAGCCTTGCAGTCGGCCAATTTATAAAGTTTCGAGCCCGGCGGATAGAGCCCTTTAAGCACTGATAAATTGGGTAAGACCCAAGATTCGCGTCCTAAAAAAACCAACGGTGACAAAACCGAGTTGCAGCCGGTTTCTACCCCATCGCCAATCAACGCCCCAAACTTGGAAAGCCCTGTGGCCAAAGGTTTGCCCTGATAAATCAGATTCATCGGGGGGAAATTTTCCTCAAATTTATCTTTAGCTGAACGGAATTCTAAATTGCTGATTTTAGTCCCCGCGCCTAGGTTGACCGCGCTCCCCAAAATCGAATCGCCTATGTAGGCAAAATGACCAGCTTCAACGTGGCGAATAAAGATGGCATTTTTCACTTCGGTCACATGGCCCACCACCGAGCCTTGACCTCCAAAAAAATTACCTCGAATGTAGGCTCCCTGGCGAACCTGGCAGCCCCCTTCGATCCAGACCCGCTCTTTGATCGTGGCTCCGGCCTCGACCAAGGTCCCCTTGCCAATAAAAACCATGAGTTCTGGGTCAATGAGATCCTCTTTTAAGACCTCGGTTTGCCGCTGTTGATAGCCTCGTTCAGGGCTATCGGTCCTCCGGTAGGCCAAAAGCGCCCCTTGGGGTTTGGCACCCTCAAAGGCGGCTTCAATGGCTTTACTAAGGCCTGCCAAAGGCTCCCAAGGCTTTTGCGCAGACGCAAACAAGGGCCCCAAAATGGGTCCGGTGGGCATTTGGGCAAAGTAGGAATCGAAGTGGAAAGGGTCTGTGTTCAAGGTTCTTCGATTTCAATATGGGTGCAGCTAAGCTGCAAGAGGTGGTACACTGCGGCATTGGCCGGAGTCGAGATTCCCTTGGCTTTTGCTTTATTAAGGATAACCCCCAACATCGGCTCTAGTTCTGGATGCCGGCCCGCCTCAATGTCTTGCAACATCGCAGGTTTAATATGGGTGTAGCCCGCTTGCTCCCGGTTGAGTTCTTCTAAAGCACCCAAGGGAATGACCACCCCTTCGGCGCTGGCGACTCGAATTGTCTCGCTCATCATCTGTTCAATGGTAGGCCGCATCGACTCAAACTCTAATATCTCTTGCAAAGTGCTTTTGGTCAGTGCCCCAATCGAATTGTAGATGCTGTTCCACAAGAAATGCTCCCAAATCTTCTGATTGATTTGGTGAGTGATCACATGATTAATATCGGCCCGAGAAAAAATTTTAGAAAGCCACTCTTCGCGAGAGGAAGGCTGGTGGTCGAGTTCGCCAAAAAGCACTTGCGCGGGCGCGTCCTGGACACTGCGGCAACCCTCTTCTAACCGGCCATGAAACTGCAAAACCGTGCCCATCAATAGATTAGGCCCTAATAGGTCTGATAGAATTTTTTCGTTTTCTAAGCCGTTTTGAAAGGAAAGCACCGCTGTTGCTGGTTTGATCACGGGCAAGAGGTTTAAAGCAATATCGTAGGTATGGATGGCCTTAACACAAATCAAGATCAAGTCTTGAGAATCCATCCCCTCCAAGTCGCCAACCACCTCTGGCTTAAAGTGGTAGTCGCCGTCCAGGCCGCGCACACTAAGGCCAGTCTCGTTAAGGAACGAAGCCCGCTCGGGTCGGTCGGCAAAGGTCACCTTAAAGCCCGCTTTTTCGAGCCGTGACCCGAAAAAGATGCCCACCGTGCCGGTGCCGTAAATTAAGATTCGGGCGTTTTCCATTAGCCGCCTGAAAAGAGCTTGATTCCGTCTTGAACGGAAATATAAAGGATCAGCAGCAACAAGGCGGAAAAGCCCACCCGTTGAACGATCTCACGAAATGTTTTGGGCAAAGGCCCCCCTTTGAGGGTCTCTGCGCCTAGAAATAATACATGCCCCCCGTCTAGTGCAGGAAAGGGGAAAAGATTAAAAATGCCCAATTGTAGGCTGATAAAACCCATCAAGGCAAGAAGGTCGCTCAAAGAATTTTTTGCAGCCGCCCCAATCATCTGCGCAATCATAATAGGACCGCCCAGGCTTTCTTTACTAGCCCGCCCGGCAAAGAGTTGTCCCAAGAAGGAAAAGGTTTTTGAGGTCAAAAGGATACTGCGTTCCCATCCTAACCCTAAAGAGACCACCAACCCGTGGGACTGGTGGAAACTGGCTTGGCTAAGCCCCATGTACCAATAGGCTTGGGCTTCGTTATACTTAGGCACTATCTGGGTTTGTTCAACCTTGCCCTCACGCTCAAAGGTTAAGGAAAAGGGTTTTCCGTTTCTTTGATTAATCAGTGGGGTGATCTCGCGCCAATGGTGGACCGGGTCTTGGTCAACTAAGAGAATCAAATCCCCTGGTTTTATCCCTCCCTTTTCAGCCGGGCTGCCCGGATTTACGTCCCCCGCTATCGGGCGAATCCAGGGCTCTAGACCAAGTCGCCCCTTAGAGATTTCTTCAGGCTCAAACTGCGCCCAGAGATTAGTTTGTTGGCGGCGGATCAGAATTTTTGTAGGCTCGGTCTTGGCCTGACTTAAAAATTCATAGGCCTGCTTCCAACTGGAAGCGGGTTGCTCATTGACCTCTAAAATCAAGTCTCCCGAAAGTAGCCCCAGCCGCTCAGCCGCACTCCCGGCAATGGTCCCCGAAAGGTAAGGTGGATCGTCGAGATAGGCGGGCTCGGAGAAGCCGGTCATAAACAGGAGCACAAAAAAGATCCAGGCGAACAATAAATTCATTAAGGGCCCAGCAACCAGAATTAAAAATCGGCCCCACTTTGGAGTGCTCGCGTAATTGCCCGGTTCGTCTGGGTTTTCGTCTTCTGTATCTTGCCCTAAAAGCCGCACATACCCACCCATGGGGATCCAACTTACAATGTACTCGGTATCCCCAATCTTTTTACCCCAAGCTTTTGGCGGGAATCCGATAGAGAATTCCAAGACCTTAACCCCCACCCAGCGGGCCGCAAGATAATGGCCTAGCTCGTGGACAAAAACCAAAAGACTGATGGCTAATAAAAAGCTAAGAATAGTAAACATAGTTCAAAGGTTAAGGATTTCTTCACGGCCCCAAGCGTCTGCTTGCAAGGCGTCTTTTAGGTCTTTTTGCCCAGCAATAAAGCTAGGTTTGCTTTTTTTCTGATCTTCCACTTTAGTTAGCAATCGGTCCAGTTTTTGGGCGATTTCCACAAAACGAAGCTGGTCGTTTAAAAAAGCCTCTACCAAAACCTCGTTGGCTCCACTCAACGCCCCGGCTGCGCCCCCGCCCAATTCTAAAGCGCGGTAGGCCAAGCCCAGGGCGGGGAAACGGACGGGATCGGGTTTAGAAAAGGTTAAACTTCCTTTAGTGGCTAAATCCAAAGGGCCAACCCCCGAAAGCAACCTTTCGGACCCCCCTAAACAGTAAGCGATCGGGATACGCATGTCCGGTTCACCTAGTTGGGCAATGCTGCTGCCGTCCTTAAAGGTGACCATCGAATGGATAATCGATTCTGGGTGGATCACGACGTTAATTTGTGAAGGTTGCAGCGAAAACAACCACTTCGCTTCAATCACTTCTAAACCCTTATTCATCATACTCGCCGAATCCACCGTGATCTTGGGGCCCATCGACCAATTAGGATGATTCAACGCGTCTGCTTTGGTGACTTTGGCAAATTGCTCTAAAGGCAACTGCCTAAAAGGCCCACCCGAAGCGGTTAGGGTAATGCTGGAAAGGTCTTGTCGGCGGCTTCCGGCAAGGGATTGGTATAGCGCGTTATGTTCTGAGTCAACCGGGAGAATCTGGGCTTTGTGGGTTTTGGCGGCCTCCATCATCAAAGCCCCAGCCAGGACAATACATTCCTTGTTGGCCAGCGCCACTCGTTTACCCAGTTCAATCGCCGCCATCACCGGCTCTAGTCCAGCCGCCCCCACCATGGCGCCCACCACAACCTGGGCCAAAGGGTTTTTGGCTAAAGTGATCTGCCCCATGCCCCCTTCAAAAATCCGCGGCATCGGATCAAAATCACCTAATCGCAAAGCTAAGTCCCCACCCAAACCCTCACCCACAGAGACTTGTTTGGGAGAAAATTCCCGGATCTGGGCGGCCAACAATTCCATGTTTTTATTACAGCCTAACCCAATCACCTGGAAACGCTCTGGATTATCGCGTAAGACC
>Ga0208246_1000350_pt1 | contig 39426 bp, 50 predicted proteins | sample RifOxyD2_FD_184039 | JGI IMG/M metagenome (GOLD analysis project Ga0208246, IMG submission 184039) | Soil microbial communities from Rifle, Colorado - Rifle Oxygen_injection D2 (SPAdes) | ecosystem: Environmental > Terrestrial > Deep subsurface > Rock core/Sediment | place: Rifle, Colorado... | reverse complement strand
ATGAATGAAGAAGTACGCTTGTATAGTGGTTCTTTGGCGGGATATAAAATAAAAGTGTTGGATTTGGGTTAGAATGGATAATAAAATCTTTTACATTTTGGTTTCTGGTTTTACTTTAGGTATTTTTATTAGCTCATTTTTTAAAATGGGTTTTTCTTTTTTTATTTTTCTCCTACTTTTGTCTGCCATTATTTTTATTTTTGGTTATTTTTTGACTAGAGAAAGAGTAAAAATAATTTTATTAGCTCTTTTTATTTTTTCCTTTTGTTTAGGGATTTTGCGTTATGAAATAAAAGAACTTAAGGTTGGAAATGATAATTTATCTAATCTAGTGGGAGATAAAATAATCTTGACCGGAGTAATTACAGAGGAACCAGCGGTTAAAGACAAGAGTGCGCAATTGGTAGTTTCTGGACAAAGCGTGGCTTTTCCCAAATCTGATAAAACCACGCTTTGTCCAGAAAAAGTTTTAGTTTCCACGGATCTTTTCCCTGTTTTTAAATATGGGGATTTGATTCAAGTTGAAGGTAAGATAGAAAAAGTAAATAATTTTCTTACTGATAATGGTCAAGAATTTGACTATACTGGTTTTTTGGCTAAAGATGATATTTTTTACAAAATAAATTTTGCTCAAGTTAAATTTATCTCTAGTGGGCACGGTTCTTTTATTAAAACTAAATTATTTGCTCTTAAAAATGCCTTCATAAATAAAATAAACTTTTTGATAAAAGAACCGGAATCTGCTTTACTTAACGGTTTGCTTTTAGGTGCCAAAAATTCCTTGGGTGAAGATTGGCAGAATAATTTTAGGCAAGCCGGGGTGTCACATATTATTGCTTTGTCTGGGTATAACATTACCATTGTGGCGGAAGGAATTATGATTATTTTATCTTTTTTACCAAGAGCTTTTTCTTTATCTTTTGGTGTTTTAGGTATTTTGGCTTTTGCTTTGATGACCGGTGGAACGGCCACGGTAATGCGGGCTTCCATCATGGCTCTCTTAGTGCTTTTAGCTAAAGTAACAAACCGTAAATATGATATTAGCCGAGCTTTGCTTTTGGCGGGCATATTTATGCTTATCCAAAATCCTAAAATTTTGGTTTTTGATATTTCTTTTCAATTATCTTTTTTGGCTACTTTGGCTTTAATTTTAATTTCACCCCTGATTGAAAAGAAATTAACTTTTATTACTTCTAAATATAAAATTAGGGAATTAGTTACCGCTACCATTGCTACCCAAATTTTTGTTTTGCCTTTTCTAATTTATAAAATGGGACTTTTTTCAGTTTTTTCTTTATTTTCTAATATTTTGATTTTACCAGTAATTCCGCCTATTATGTTTTTAGGATTTTTCTCCGGTCTTTTAGGTTTTATTTCCACTTTTTTGGCTATTCCTTTGACTTGGTTTTGTTCTTTGTTATTATCTTATGTCTTGGAAATAATTTATTTCTTTTCTCATTTGCCTTTTTCGGTTATAAATATAAAAAGTTTTCCTTTATTTTTGGTTATTTTAATTTATGGTATATTTTTAATGATTATCTGGCGGTTACAGAAAAAAGATGAAAAATATCAAACAAAATTTTAAAATTTATTTTATTTTTTTATTGGTGATTGTAAATGTCATCATTTTTTATTCACTTTATTATGTCAGCGGAACAAATTTAATGGTGGCTTTTTTAGATGTGGGGCAGGGGGACGCTATTTTTATTAAAGCTCCTAATGGTCGACAGATGCTTATTGATGGCGGGCCCAATGTCAGTGTTCTGCGCGAGCTTGGGCAGGTAATGCCTTTTTATGACCGCTCGCTTGATGTGATAATTGCCACTCATGCGGATCAAGATCATATTGGTGGACTGGTGGAGGTGTTAAAAAGGTTTAAGGTGGATCTATTAATTAGAAGTAACGCCACTTCCTCTTCCGCTGTTTATCAAGAATTAGAGAATTTAATTAAAGAAAAAAATATAAAAGAAGAAATAATTATTTCGCCAGAAATATTAACTTTTGATTCGGGAATGGAATTAGATATTATTTTTCCAGATAAAGATACAGCGGGTTGGGATACGAATGATTCATCTATAGTGAGTAAATTAATTTATGGGGGCAAGTCTTTTTTATTAACTGGTGATTTGCCACAAAAGATGGAAAAATATTTAGTGGGACAGTACGGAAACTTTTTGAAAAGTGATGTTTTGAAAGTGGGACATCATGGATCAAAGAATTCTAGTGCGGAACTTTTTGTGGGGACGGTGGCACCAACTTACTCAGTCATCTCGGCTGGCTTCAATAATCGGTATGGTCATCCTGCTAGAGAAACTTTGGATACTTTAAATAAATTTGGCGGACAAATTTTAGAAACATTAGGGCAGGGGATGGTTTCTTTTGATTCCGATGGACGAAATTAACATTGACTTCTGAATGATTTGGGTGTATAATACTAGGTAGAGATGGTCTTTGTGTTTGGTGTTTGACATGAAAAAAGGATGAGAAGATGAGTCAGAACAGTGTTAAGAAGCTGGGGAAGTGGTTGGGTTTGCAGGTCTTTCCTCTTGTGGGGGCGGTTCTATTTTTGGTCACTTTCGGTCCCCCGAAGAGCAAGAGCGAGTGGAGAGCGAAGAAGGTAACCCTGCTTGAGGTGGTGGTCGTCCTGGCCATCTTGGTCATTCTGACCTGCCTCATCCTTCCAATGTTCGGAAGGTAGTCAAACAACAAAGAAGAGAAAGGTAAAGGACGGGTCGTTCTCACGACCCGTCCTTTTAAAAATTAACACAACCGCCCCTAGCCCCTCCTTAACTAATGAGGGGAAGAGAGGACACTTACTTTATAATCCCCGCTTTTTTAAGAGTGGCATAAGCGCCGTTTTTTTGAATAGTTTTAATGGCTCTGGTGGACAAAATAAGGTTGAAGGACTTTTTTAGTTCTGGCACAAACACCTTCTTTTTTTGAAGGTTGACATATTTACGGACCATACCGGTGGGGTTGAACTTAGTGGCTCGAGTGGCATTACTATATCCACCGCCCATGATTGATCCTTTTTTTGTAACGGCGCAAACTTTCATAAATTTATAATTTAACTTAGTTGTGCTATGCTATCATAGAGAAGTAATTTTGTAAACTGTATGCAAATTAATTTTATTTTTCAAATCTTAATACTGATTGTTTCCATTATGGCTCACGAAGTGTCCCATGGTGCTATGGCGTATTATTTTGGTGATCCAACCGCCAAAAATCAAGGTCGCTTAACTTTAAACCCCCTCAAACATATTGATCCGTTTGGTTCGGTCATCTTGCCTTTAGTTTTGTATTTTACCGGCTCGGATTTTTTATTTGGTTGGGCCAAGCCCGTACCCTATAATCCTTATAATTTAAGAAATCGCCGTTTAGGCGAATTTTGTGTAGCTATTGCTGGAATTATTACTAACTTTCTTATCGCGATTATTTTTGCCGTTATCATCCGTTTTTCTTTCGCTCTAAGTTTGTCCCCATCGGTGGTTGATTTGATGGCTTATATTATTTTATTAAACATTACTCTTGGTGTTTTTAACCTTGTTCCCGTGCCTCCGCTTGATGGTTCCAAAATATTATTTACTCTTTTTCCATACCGTTTTGAACGGCAATTGTTGATTTTAGAAAAATACGGCATTTATTTCCTCTTAATTATAATTATCTTTTTTGGTTTTATTATCAGTGATATTGTCTACTGGCTTTTCAGTTTGATTGTTTAGGTGTATAATTTTTATTATTAGTTTATTAGTTTATTAGTTTAAAAAAAAATATATGGAAATGCAAAATACAAACAATTTTTCTAATCCACAAGGTGGTATGACTCCGCCACCAGTCACTCAAGGAGGAGGTGATAACAAATTTATGGCGATTCTTTCCTACTTCTTTATTCTTTGGATTATTCCACTTATGACTGATGCAAAAAATAATCCTTTTGTTAAATTTCATATTAAGCAAGGAATCATTCTCAGTATTGCGGGAGTGGTAGTTATGTTTGTTGGTGGTTTAATACCAGTTATTGGTTGGGTTTTGTCTCCACTTCTCTCTTTGGTTCTTTTTGTTTTATTTATTATGGGAATCATTAATGCCTCGAGCGGGGAGAAAAAATATTTACCAGTTATTGGGTCTCTTGCTGATAGCTTATTAAAATTCTAATATGAAAAAATATAATAAAGGGTTTGCAGTTTGGGCTTTGATTGTTGGGGTATTAGCTGTCGGTACACTTTTTGCTGTTGGGTATAATATGTATAAAAACAATTCAGCAAATAATTCTCAAGTTAATATTGTAAATCAGAATTCTAATTTGCCTGCAAGTCAGTCAGTTAATAATGCTTCTCCTTCAAATTCTAAGAAGATTTTTAAAGGAAGAAGTTTATGTAATTATTTCACATTAACTGATGCTCAAGCCGTTCTTGGGTCAACAGCCTATGTTTCTGTAAGCGAGTATTTTTGTGAATATAAAATACCAGACGATATGTTAAAAAATATGTTTGTTTCTGCATCTTTTGATGTTACGGAAGATGGCTATAATTTAAGTTTGGCAGATAGTAAATTATTATATAATTCTTTAATATCTGCTGGTGGGAAAGATGTCTCTGGTATTACTGAATGGGCGGTTGAAACTAGTGTTTATGGAGCTAATATTGATGTTATGATTACTTTTTTTCATAAAGGTATAACTGGTTTTGTTGCTGTTACGGGTACCTCTAAAGAACAGGCACAGAGCAATAGAGACAGAGCAATAGAACTTGTAAAAAGAATAATTCCTAAACTTCCGCAATAGGATGCGAAAGTTTGCTTTTTTTGCTCTCTTATAGTATATTGGTTTTTCGTATGCCGACGATAAATCAATTAATAAAAAGAAATAGAAAGTCTGTGCCCCGCAAAGTGAAAGCGATTGCTTTGACCAAGGGTTTTAACAGCTTGGAAAATAGACCTACTTATTACAATGCACCTTTTAAAAGAGGAGTATGTGTTAAAGTAACCACCAAAACGCCAAAAAAACCAAACTCCGCTATTCGTAAAATTGCTAGAGTGCGTTTGACTAATGGTTTGGAAGTCACCGCCTATATTCCGGGTATGGGGCATAATTTGCAAGAACACTCGGTGGTGATGCTTCGCGGGGGAAGAGTAAAAGATGTCGGTCTTCGTTATACCATTGTCCGTGGCGTGCTTGATGCTGGTGGAGTAGAAAAGAGAATGAAAGGTAGAAGTCAGTATGGAGCTAAGAAGCCAAAAGCCGTGAAATAATAATGTGGACAAGGTCTCTCCTTAGCTTTGGAAGGTGAGACCTTGTCCTCCAAATAAAAACATGCGAAGAAAACAAAAAGCAAAACCAGAAATAAAACCCGATCTAATTTACAAGTCTGTTAAGGTTAATAAATTTGTAAATTACATTATGGAAAAAGGCAAAAAAACTGTTGCCCGCAAAATTGTCTATGGGATGTTTGACGAGATTAAAGAAAAAACCAAAAGCACCAATCCGTTGGAGATTTTTGAATTAGCTTTGTCCAATACTGCTCCAAATGTGGAAGTTCGTTCCAAAAGAGTGGGTGGGGCGAACTATCAAGTGCCAGTGGAAGTCCGTCCAGAAAGACGCGCCGCTCTCTCAATGAAATGGATTATTGATGCGGCTCGTTCTAAAAAAGGGGCCTCAATGCATAAAAAATTAGCCGATGAAGTGATTGCTGCTTCTAAAAATGAAGGGGAAGCGGTCCGTAAGCGAGAAAATACTCTCAAAATGGCCGAGGCCAACAAAGCTTTTGCGCACTTTGCTTGGTAATTTTTGTCTGACAAAAATTACCCTGAGCGTAGTCGAAGGATTTCTAATTTAAATGTCCAATTAAAATTTCCCCACCAAGGGATTTTTTGTTGGCGACTTATAATTTGTGATACAATAAAACTATAATTTTATTAATTAATCTTTAAAAATATGGATAAAGCCTTAATACAGATACAAGAGAGTTTGGAGTTAATAAAGAAGATGAATAATAATCTGGAGTATTGGTCAGCTAGGGATCTGATGCCTTTCTTAGGTTATTCTACATGGCGACAATTTTCTGAAGCTATCGAAAGGGCTAAAGAATCATGTAAAATAAGCGGAAATCAGGTAAGCGACCATTTTGCTGACGCCGGCAAAATGGTATTGACAGGGTCGGGTGCAGAGCGTGTTGTAGAAGACTATTTGCTGACTCGTCTAGCTTGTTATTTAATTGCCCAAAATGGTGACCCGCGAAAACCACAAATTGCTTTGGCTCAAACATATTTTGCTACCCAAACTAGAAGACAAGAATTGATGCAAGAAAGAGAATTGCAGGATAAGCGTTTGGAATCACGAGCAAAATTAAAAAACACTGAAAGTAAAATTGAGGGTACGGTTTACGAGAGGGGAATTCGCACTAGTGTTGAATTCGGTACTTTTAAAAATAGGCATATTGAAGCTTTGTATGGCGGAATATCAGCTAGTGATTTAAAAAAGAAAAAAGGGATCCCGCCAGTTAGGGCTTTGGCAGATTTTGATACAGATGTGAAACTTCGAGCCAAGTATTTTGCCTTATCCATGACAGACCATAATATCAAACTGAAAAATTTGCGTGGTCATTATCAGATGACGGAAGAAGTAGTAAAGAATAGTAAAGCCACTCGTCAAACATTATTATCGCGTGGTATCCGCCCAGAAAGCTTGAAAGCCCAAGCTGATTTGAAACTAATTGCTTCCCGTCGGAAAAAGGAGTTGAAAGCGGTGGTGGAGAAGAAAAGGTTGGAATAAAACATCAACATCGTATGTTGACGGGTATGGCCGAGGCCAACAAAGCCTTTGCGCACTTCGCGTGGTAATTCCTTTGCAATTTAGTTAAAGATAGTGTAATCTATGGACACCAAGTTGATTTGGTTTTATTTTTTTGTTTAATAATCTTTAATCCTTTATTTTATGACCCGTGCCTATCCATTAGAAAAAGTCCGAAACTTTGGAATCATCGCCCATATTGACGCCGGTAAGACCACCACTTCCGAGCGTATTTTGTATTATACCGGTGAAAGTCACAAAATTGGTGAGGTGCATGATGGAGACACCACTACAGACTGGATGGAACAGGAAAGAGAAAGAGGGATTACGATTACTTCCGCGGCCATTACTTGTTTTTGGAATCCAACTTATCAAGACCCAAAAGATTTGAGTAAAAAAATGATGTTTAACATCATTGATACACCCGGGCACATTGACTTTACTGCCGAAGTGAAGCGGTCACTTCGCGTTTTGGACGGGGCTGTGGTGGTGTTTGACGGGGTAGCGGGGGTGGAACCACAATCCGAGACTAACTGGCGTTATGCGGATGAAGGTAAAGTGCCAAGAATTTGTTTGATTAACAAATTAGATCGCACGGGCGGAAGTTTTGAACGATCCTATCAAAGTATTTTGAGCCGTTTGACCAAGAATGCCATCCGAATGCAAATTCCGATTGGTGAGGAAGACAAATTTGAAGCGATCATTGATTTGCTCAAAATGAAAGCCTATTATTTTGAAGGGGAAATGGGTAAGGATATTGTGGAAAAAGAAATTCCAGCAGAGTATTTAGAAAAAGCTAAAAAATATCGCGCCGAGACCATAGAAAAAATTGTGGAGCAGGATGAACAAGCGATGGCGGATTATTTGGATGGCAAAGAAATTTCATTAGAGACTTTAAAAAATATTTTACGCAAAGCGACGATTGATAATTCGTTGGTTCCAGTGATGACCGGTTCCGCTTTGAAAAACAAGGGTATTCAATTGACTTTGGATGCGGTGATTGATTACTTACCTTCACCAATGGATATTCCGCCAGTGAAAGGTATTGATCCACGAAACAATGAAGAGATTTTCCGCCATGCTTCAGATGAGGAACCGTTTTCGGCTTTGGCTTTCAAATTACAAAATGATCCTTTTGTCGGGCAGTTAACTTATTTCCGTGTTTATTCTGGAACAGTGACTTCGGGTATTTACATTTACAATTCTACGACTGGTAAAAAAGAAAGATTGGGCCGAATTGTGCGGATGCATGCGGATAAAAGAGAAGAAGTGGACATTGTTTTGGCAGGAGAAATTGCGGCAGCAGTGGGTTTGAAAGATGTCCGCACCAGCCATACTTTATGTGATGAAAATAATCCGATTATTTTGGATAAAATTGTCTTCCCGGAGCCGGTGATTTCTCTTCGGATTGAACCAAAAACCAAAGCTGACCAAGAAAAAATGGGTATGGCTTTGAAAAAACTTTCCGATGAGGATCCTACATTTAAAATTGTTTCTGATTCGGAAACTGGTGAAACAGTTATAAAAGGTATGGGTGAACTACACTTGGAAATTTTGGTGGACCGAATGAAAAGAGAATTTGGCGTGGAAGCTAATGTGGGTAAACCGCAAGTGGCTTATAAGGAAACCATTACCGGTACCGCCGAGGCAGAACATAAATATATTAAACAGTCTGGAGGTAAAGGACAATACGGTCATGTGAAAATTAATATTAAGCCATTGGAAAAGTTGGAAGAGGGGGCAAAAATTCCTAAAAATGTCAGTCGGTCCGAAGGTTTTGAATTCATTAATTCCATTAAAGGTGGGGTGATTCCAGTGGAATTTATTCCGGCTTGTGAAAAGGGTATTGTTGAAGGTATGGAAAGAGGAGTAGTGGCTGGTTATAAAATGACGGATATTTCCTGCGAGCTGACTTATGGTTCTTATCACGATGTGGACTCCTCGGAAATTGCTTATAAAATAGCGGCTTCAATGGCTTTTCAAGAAGCGGCTAAGAAAGCGCGACCAGTTATTTTGGAGCCGATTATGAAAGTGGAAGTGGTGACACCAGAAAAGTTTATGGGTGATGTCGCCGGTCATTTGAATTCTAAACGCGGAGTGATTGAAGAAATGGGTGAACGGGGAATGAATAAAGTGATTAAGTCCAAAGTTCCATTATCAGAAATGTTTGGTTACATTACCACCTTGCGTTCCATGACTGAAGGCCGGGCTTCGGTCAATATGGAATTTGATCATTATGACATTGTTCCACCAAATGTCGCCAAAGAAATCGCCGAAGCCAGGAAGTAATCAACCGCCCCTAGCCCCTCCTCATCTGATGAGGGGAAGGGAAAGAGTAATCAAGGTAACTCCTTAGCTTTGGAAGGTGTTTCCTTGATTTCCATTTTTTCTTTATTTATATAGGTCTTCCAATACGTCACCCGGGTGGCGTATTGGCATTTTAGGTAGAAAATTTAAGAGAAATATGTGATAATATGAAGATGAAAATTGAACAGGTAAAAAAAGATATACAGATCTTAATTGATAAATATGATTTTGAAAAAGCATCAGGAAAGATAAGGGGATATACTGAACAGGATACAAAAAACGCCTTTATTTCTCCATTATTTGAAGCTTTAGGTTGGAATATGCAAGATAGGCACGAGGTGTCATCCGAAGAACAAATTTCTGGTGATCGAGCTGATTATGGTTTTTATTTAAACGAAAGGCCAAAATTTTATGTGGAAGCAAAAAAACTTTCGGCTGATATTGAAAGGGAAGATTTTGCCCATCAGGCAATAAGGTATTCTTGGAATAAAGGTGTGACTTGGGCGGTACTCACTGATTTTGAAAATATAAAAGTGTTTTGTACTCAAGAAATTGATAAACGGCTCATTGATAAATTACTGTTTGATATACCCTATAACGAATTAGTTGTTCGTTTTGATCAATTAAGACTTTTATCTAAGGAATCTATAGAGAAAAATGAAATAGATTTGTATGCGGAAAAAATAGGAAAGAAACTTCAAAGAAAGACGATTTCTTCTTTATTATATGAGGATTTAAATATTTGTCGAGAAATCTTAACGAAATCTCTCGTCGTTTGTAATCAAGCTGTCCCTAAATCATTAATAGACGAAGGCGTCCAAAAACTATTAGATAGGTTGATTTTCTTAAGAGTTGCAGAAGATCGTGGTATTGAGCCAGATATTTTAAGAACTCTTTTAAGGGAATCTGATAATAGAAAAAAAGATGAGACATTATTTTCTTCAATGGTTAATAAATTTAGAGAATTAGATATTATATACAATTCTAATCTTTTTTCTAAGCATCCACTGGAACAATGGGAAGAATATGGGGGAGCAACAGCTGAAGTTATCGATATTTTGAGGGGTAAAAAGAGTTACTACGAGTATGATTTTAAAGTTATGCCCGCGGATATATTGGGTAGTGTTTATGAAAATTATTTAGGTTATAAACTATCAACCATAAAAAGTAAAAGTAAAAATTTATTTGGTAAAAAAGAAGAAAGTGTGATTGTTAGTAAAGACGCTAAAAAAAGAAAGGATCAAGGAATTTATTATACTCCATCTTATGTTGTGGACTATATTGTCAGGAATACACTTAAACCAGTCTTAAATAAATGTACTAGTATTTCGGATTTAAAAAAGATAAAAGTGCTGGATCCGGCTTGTGGTTCTGGTTCCTTTTTAATAAAAGCATTAGAGGTAATAAATGAAAAATATAAACAGTTTGGAAATGTGGGTAATCAATATACTAAATTTCAGATACTCCTTGAAAATATTTATGGTGTAGACCTAGATTCACAGGCGGTAGAAATTGCTCGGTTGAATTTACTTATAAATTCTCTTGATAGTCGGGAAAAAATGCCAGGGCTGGATAAAAATATTAAAAATGGTAATTCTTTGACTATAAATTGGCAGGATCAGTTTTCAGATGTGTTTAATCAAGGCGGTTTTGATGTGATTATTGGTAATCCTCCTTATATCAAAGAATTTGTAAATAAAGAGGCTTTTAATGATTTACATAATAGCCCTTATTATCAAGGGAAAATGGATTTGTGGACACTATTTAGTTGTATTTCTATTGATTTACTAAAAAAAGATGGAGTAATGGGTTTTATTGCTCCAAACAATTGGGTAACTAATGCTGGGGCTAGTATTTTTAGGGATAAAATCTTAAAAGATGGTGAATTAAAAACTTTTATTGATTTTAGTGATTATAAAGTTTTTGAGCAGGCTGGAATTCAGACAATGATTTTTATTTACGAAAAAATGACGCCAAGAGAAAAATATCAGATTGATTATTTAAGGATAAATGATAAGAATACAGCGGAAGATGAATTGATAAGCAAATTAATGGCGGATAAAGTAAAAATTGAAGTAGAACCAAGTAAATTAATTGGTAAGAATATTACTTTTTCAAATTCAGAATCTGGTTCTATCTTTGACAAGGTTGAAAAAAAGAAGAATTTTGAATTGACGGATAAAGAAGTTGCTCAAGGAATAGTTGCCGATCCAGATAAATCTTTTATGTTTTCTGAAGATGAAAACTTTTCGGACTCTGAACAAAAAAGATTAAGAAAATATTTTACTTCTGTTGGTAAATATTGTTCAGGTGAGCAAAGGGGTTTGATAGCTTATTTGAATAAAAGTGAGGATTATAATATTGAGGAATTACTGAATATAAAAAAACACTTACTTGAATATAGAAAAGAATTAGATAATCGTCGTGAGGTTAAAAACGGACGAATTAATTGGTTTAATTTACATTGGCCAAGAGATGAAAAATTCTTTACGAAAGGTCCTAAAATAATTGGTGCGATAAGAACAAAAGAGCCTGGTTTTTTCTACACAGAAGATGAGTACTACGGTTCAAGGGCACTTAATTTTATAAAAACAGATAGGGTTGTCTTGAAATATTTAACTAGCATTTTAAATTCAAGAATATCATTCTTTTGGCTAAAAAATAAAGGCAAACAACTCGGTAACCTTTTACAAGTAGATAAAGGGCCACTTATGAACATTCCGATTTGTGTTGGAAATAAAAATCAGCAAAAAATAGTTATTGATTTAGTAGATAAAATGCTCTTTTTGAATAAAAACTTAAAAGAAGTAGCTGAGAATTCCAACGAATGGGAAAAAATAAAATCTGAAATAGAAATTACTGACAATAGAATTGATCAAGAGGTTTATAAGATTTATGACTTGAGCGAGGATGAGATAAAAATTGTAGAAGAAAACACAAAATAATATGGAATATTTTAATCAGATTAGCGATGAAAAAATAAGTTCATTAATATCCTTATTTGTTGCCTTGGTTGTAGTTATTTCTTCCTTTTTTCAATGGTGGTATGTAACTTTTGATGGTGGCATGATTACACATTTTTGGGTTAAGATATTATTATTAGTTTGTGCGATACTTTTATGTATTGCAATAATTTTAATTATATAACATGACCCCCAGCGAATTTAAAAATGAGAAAAAACAAGCAGAGGAGGATATTGTGGAGATGTTGAAGGAAACGGAAAGTGATTTTACATTGGAAGATGTGAAAGAAGTGATTTATAATGAAGAGGATAGTGATGATTATCAACATGTGGTGGCGATGTTTGACCGGGGTGGGGATTCGGTAGAATTGCAGGATATTTTAGATGTAGTAACGGAGGCTTGGAATTATTTTCCACACAAAGCTTTGAATGGACTTTCACCAAAAGAAAAGACGATGGAATATGAGAGTAAATTAAAATAATCGTTGGCTATTTTATAGACGCGGTGTTATAATACCAACATGAGAAAAAAGAATGCAAAAGGTCAGTTTGTGGCAAAAAGATTTGATACAAAAATTAGCACCATAGAAAAAAATATGATGTTAAATTAGGTGTGCGTTCTGATATGAAGCTCGGTACTTTTTTAGAACAAAAAGGATACAAGTCATTGGCTAAAATGCTCCAGCAGGCTTAGTCTGAATAATTTATATGTCTACTTCTTCCAACTTTTCCTTTGTTAATGATAAAATTATAAGAGAGAATTTGGAAATAACTTTTGATCATTATTATAAAAACTATATATTCTATTAACGACGAAGAAAGATTTGCCAGACATTATTAAATAAAAATATGAAAAAGGTGGCGAGGAATGCGTAATTATGTTATAATATAAATATGAAAAACATTGCTGAAATCAGCAAAGAACGAGCGGTGAAGCTCTTCGGGTCTCGTGAAATAGAGAGTTTCGAAGTTGGGACGACCTTGGGCTTGCAACAAATCCATGCTTATCTTTTTAGCGACCTTTATAGTTTTGCCGGACAGATTCGTAACAAGGATATCAGCAAAGGTGATTTTCGTTTTGCTTCACATCTTTATTTGAAGGAAAGTTTGGTAAAAATAGATGAAATGTCAGAGAAGACATTTGAAGAAATTATTAAAAAATATGTAGAAATGAATGTGGCCCATCCGTTTATGGAAGGTAATGGACGCAGTATGCGGATTTGGCTAGACTTAATTTTGAAAGAGAATTTACAAAAGTGCGTTGATTGGGTGCAAATTGATAAAATAGGGTATCTAAACGCGATGCAACGTAGTCCCATCAACGATTTGGAAATCTGCGAACTTTTGCGCGGAGCTTTGACTGATAAAATTAATGACCGAGAGGTATATATGAAAGGCATTGAGCAATCGTATTATTACGAAGAAGAGGATCTATATAAAGAAAACTAATGGAAATTTGTTTAGTTAAACTTTGTCACCTCATATGGTTAACTATAAAAATTCTAGTTATTTTATAGGAGAGGTGTTATAATGTTTGGTATGAAAAAACATTTTATTTATTCTCTTCTAGTTTTAACAATTGTTGTTTCGGTTTTTACTTTTGGTGCGGTGGTACCAGTTCGGGCGGAGTCAATGACTATTTCACAATTAGTTGAACTTTTAATTACCATTGGGGTGATTGCTCCAGACAAGGCGGTGACAGCTCGTACGGCCATTGCTTCATTAAGTACTGCCACCACCACTCCAATAGTAAGCTCCGTTGTTTCCAGTACAGCACAAGCAACTTCAACCGCGTCATATCTGCAGGTCTTATCACCAAATGGCGGGGAAAAATGGGAAATAGATTTGGACTTACCTTATAAAATTACTTGGGGTTCATTTGGTTTGCCTGATACTCGAGTGGCACTGGTGGCTGGTAAGAATACTTGTAATCTTAGTTTTTTGCCTACATCCTCTGTTAAAGATGGAGCACATACTCTAAGCGTTCTTTTAAAAAAAGCTAAATGTTTTGATTTGATAACGGGTACCACTACACTGCTTGTGCATGGAACTTATCGGGTAAGAATTTCTGCTAAAGATAGTTTAGGTAAAGAGGTGGAAGATTATAGCGATGCCATTTTTAAGATTTTACCTGAACCTATTCCGTCCATAAAAGTTACTTCGCCTAATGGGGGAGAGAGCTTTATCCGTAATCATGAGTATGTTGTAAATTATACTTTAAAAAATGCGACCATTAGTTCGGGTAGTTTGATTTATTATTATATTTTGGATAATAATGATAATGTCGTTTCTAATTATCACAAAACCGTTAGAAATGGTACTTTTGATTTAGATATTCCTTCCTCTCTTCCAGCCGGTGCTTATAAGTTAAAATTAAAAATTACGACAAACGACAGGGTGACTATAGAAGATGTGAGTGATAACTTCTTCTGGATCTCCACTGGTTTATAAAATCTATTTTATTTTGCCTTGATAAATATTCTTTAATTTGTTAGTATTACTCTCACAGCTTTTTTCTCTTGACTGTCAATCAAGAGTTGAAGTTTTTATTAATAGGTTAATTATTAGTTGTCTGGGTTAAGAGAGCGTTCTCGCGCACTTAATTTAGGTAATTAAAAAACAAAAATATGGCAGAAGTTTATAATCGAACGAAGCCGCATGTTAATGTGGGTACTATTGGCCACGTTGACCACGGCAAGACGACCTTGACCGCTGCAATCTTGAGTGTATTGCATCGAGCAGGTAAGACAGTTAAGTTAAGAGGAGTGAACGAGATTGATTGTGCGCCGGAAGAAAAGGCTCGTGGTATTACTATTGCTTTGTCTCATAACGAATATGAGTCAGACAAGAGGCACTACGCGCACATTGACTGTCCTGGTCACGCGGACTTTATTAAAAACATGATCACTGGTGCCGCTCAAATGGATGGTGCCATTCTTGTGGTGGCGGCCACTGATGGAGTGATGCCTCAAACTCGAGAGCATATTCTTTTGGCTAAGCAAGTGGGTGTGCCAAAGGTTATCGTTTATTTGAACAAGTGTGATATGGTGCCGGATAAAGAACTTATTGATTTGGTGGAAGAGGAAGTCCGAGAGCTTTTGACCAAACAAGGTTTTGATGGCAAGGATTGCCCAGTTATTCGTGGCTCCGGACTTAAGGCTTTGGAAGCTAAGGATAATAATGATGAATGGTCAAAATCTGTTTTGGCCTTGGTTGAAGCCTTAGATACTTATATTCCCGAACCAGTTCGAGATGTTGAAAAAGCTTTTCTTATGCCAATTGAAGACATTTTTTCAATTGAGGGACGAGGAACTGTGGTCACCGGAAGAATTGAAAGAGGTGTCATTAAACTCAATGAAGAGGTTGAAATTGTTGGTATAAAACCAACCACTAAAACCGCAGTAACTGGTATTGAAATGTTTAATAAACAACTCGGAGAGGGTATGGCGGGAGATAATGCCGGAATCTTGCTTCGCGGTACTAAAAAAGAAGATGTGCATCGTGGTCAAGTTATCTGTAAACCGGGTTCCGTTACTCCGCACACTGAATTTGAAGCGGAAGTTTACATTTTGAAGAAAGAGGAAGGTGGAAGACACACTCCATTCTTTACTGGTTATAAACCACAGTTCTATATGCGAACGACGGATGTGACTGGTGATGTGACTTTGGCGGAAAAAGTGGAAATGGTGATGCCGGGAGATACCGCTACCTTTAAAGTTAAGCTCGTTGCCCCAGTAGCTCTTGAAGAGAAACAAAGATTTGCTATTCGTGAAGGAGGCAAAACTGTGGGTGCCGGTTCTGTTACTAAGATCATTGCGTAATTAATGTGTACTAAGGTTTAACCTTGGATCATAAAAAAGGTTAAACCTTGTACTCAATTTTTCAAAAGAGGAGCGTCCCTCGTTTGAGATAAAATACAAATATGGAAGAAAAAATAATTAAAAAAACCGTCAAGAAATCTGTGAAGACTGGCGCCAAGGAAGAAATATCAAAGCTTCGTATTCGAGTGCGGGCTTATGATAGTAAAATCTTGGATGCTTCAGTTAAACAGATCATTGACACTGCCTTGCGGTTTGACGTTGTTGTTCTGGGACCAATTCCGCTCCCAACCGAGCTGAAAAAATATACGGTCAACCGAGCTTCTTTCGTCTATAAAAATGCGCGAGAACAGTTTGAGATGAGAGTGCACAAAAGGTTGATTGATATTATTAGTCCTTCCGCCAAGGTGGTGGAGGCGCTGACGAACTTATCTTTACCTTCGGGTGTGAATATTGATGTGAAGATGATATAATCTTTCATCTTCTTCCAACACAACCTCACCCCAACCCTCTCCTTGACTAAGGAGAGGGGGAAGAGAGGGATCCAAAAGACCATTCTGTAACAGGGGTGGTTTTTTGTTAGTTAGAGAGTATAATACTAGTATATTAGTAATTTAATAAAATATATGAAAAGCTGGATAAAAGGAGGATTATGGGGAATTGGAATTTATTTATTAATAATGCTTTTATCGTTTAATTTCGAAGAGGGGTTTATTTGGGCGGTTGTCAGTCCAGGAACATGGTTTATCATTGGCGGACGTTTTGGAAGTTCTAGTTGGACAGTTGAGTTTAAATATATAATGCAGGTTATCACAAGTCTTATTAGTTGGGGAGTTCTTGGAGTAATTATTAGTTTAATAGTTGAAAAGATAAAGTCTAAAAGACAAGTTAATATATAGTAAAATACCGAGGTTGGTTCTCAGGGTAAAAAAGTCTCTAACCCAAAAACCAAGCTCTTTTTTGGTGGGTGGGGTGGGTGATTGAGTTCGAAGATGAGATACACCATGGTGTATCTCACATTACCAATGTAAACTATGACTTACTTCAGATTGAGACTTTCGCTATAGCGAAAGTTTATGGACCCAGTTCGGCTTGACGGCTGTATTACAATTTGTTACACTACTCACATGAGAAATATAGTAAATATATCAATGCCAGTGGAGATGAAAAAGGAAGTAGATGCTTATGTCAAAGAGGGGCAGTATTCTTCCGTTAGCGAGTTTATCAGGGACATGATTAGGAATTGGAAAAGAGCAAATTTGTTAAAGGATTTGAAACAGTCGCAAAAAGATTTTGAAAATGGTAAGTATAAGGTACTAAAATCATTCAAAGATTTAAGGTAATATAATGAAAATATTATATTCTCCAAAATTTATTCGTCAGTATAAGAAGTTACCCGTTGAAATTAAAGATAAGGTGGAGAAAAAGAAAATATTTTTCGTGCTAATCCTTTTGATAATAAACTTAAAACTCACAAATTAAATGGTGATCTCAAAGATTACTGGGCGTTTTCTGTTGATTATGAAATTAGGATTATTTTTCTATTTGTAGATTCAAATACTATCCGGCTTGAACTTATAGGTGATCATGATATTTATTAGATCAGTCTGTCTGCCAAAGTAGTGGAAAAAGAAGGCCAAAAAACCACTTTGTAAAATAGGTGGTTTTTTGTTGTTTAATACAGAGATTGATGATATAATCTTTTGATGAATAAGACTATATTTAGAACTTTTGCGATTATTTCTCTACTATTTCAAATAGTACTTCCTCATTGGTGGTTTTACACCCTTGCTTCTTTTTACTATTTTTGAGTTGAAGGAATTTTTGGTGGTGGAAGAATTAGTTTTTCTGGAGAATATGAGGGTAATTTACTTTGGGGTTTATTTTCGATATATAGTATTATAGCCATAATTGTTTCTATTAAATCATTTTTTTCAATTAAAGGTGTAGAGTCTGATCAAATATATAAAATTCAAAAAAATGTTACATTTCTAATCGTAAATTTGATGACTATTATTTTATCTATTATATTAGGGTATTCATCTGGTTGGGGTTCTAATTTTTTTTAATGTTGAATTAATGGAAAAAGAGCTTTAAACTAGGCTCTTTTTTTGGTGGGTGGGGGAGAAGGAGAATAATCAAGTAACCCATGGGTTACTTCAGATTAAGACTTTCGCTATAGCGAAAGTTGTGGATGTGTACAAAGACAGTGGGGTAAATTAGAAACTTGCTTTATTTGGGGCTAGGATGTATGATAATATCATATTAACTTATCATTTAATTAAATAAAAACATGAGTACAATATCAGTGCCACTTCCGGCCAATTTGGAAGAATTTATAAATAGAATGGTGAAGAGTGGTAGTGCCGCCAACAAAGCCGATGTGGTGCGTAAAGCTCTGCGTCGTATGTCTGATGATGAGGCCGTGGCAATTATTCTAAGGGCCCAAAAGGAACCCGATTTAAAAGGGGATTTAGATGTGTTAGCTAGGAAATTTAAATAATCCTATGTTAGAAATTAACTATAAGCCCTCCTTTATTTGTCTGTATAATGAAGCAGAAGTGTCCTTGCAAGGAGAAATTAAAGAAAAGATTGTCCTTTTTCGCAATAGAAGTAATCATAAAAGTCTAAAAGTTCATAAGCTTCATGGAACTTTAAAGGGTTGTTATAGCTTTTCTGTAAATTATAAAATTCGGATTGTTTTTGAATATCTCTCTAAAAAAGAGGTGTCCTTGCTCGCTGTCGGGGATCATGATTTGTATAAGTAGGTCACCCCTCCTTTCTTAGGAGGGGTGGTATTCTGATACCGGGGTGGTCTTGCATTTATTACCCTAATCTGCTAGACTCTTGGAATCTGTAAAAAGATGAAACGCAGGGGATAGGAGCAAGAAATAGATTTGCTCATATCGCCATTACTTATTTTTTATATGAAATTTATCCTCGGAGTAAAAAAGAATATGACTCAAGTGTTTGATGATAAAGGCAATGTCGTGCCGGTGACTGTTTTGGAAGCTGGACCAGTAATTATTACTCAAATCAAAACAGAGAAAGTTGATGGTTATAATTCTGTGCAGGTGGGTTTTGGTGTTAAAAAAGAAAAGAATATTAATAAGGCGGTTAAGGGTCATTTGAAAAGCTTAGGAAATTTTAGGTTTATAAAAGAATTTAGGATTGAAGATGAAAAAGATCTAGCTAATTTGAAAGTAGGTGATAAGATTGATCTGACTAATTTCAAAGAAGGAGATAAAATCACCGTTTCTTCTATCTCAAAAGGTAAAGGTTTTCAAGGTGTTATTAAACGCCATGGTTTCAAAGGACAACCAAGAACTCATGGTCAAAAGCACTCGGAACGCGCTCCGGGTTCTATTTCTGGTGGTACAAGAGAAGGTGGCCGTGTGCCAAAAGGAATGAGAATGGGTGGCCGAACCGGTTCGGATCGGGTAACTATTTCTGGTCTTAAGATTATTCAGTTGGATCAAACTAATAATGAGCTTTTGGTTTTGGGGGCGATGGCTGGCAAAAGAGGAACTTTGATTGAAATTGTCGGCTAATTTAAATATTATGAAAAAAACGACTACAAAAAAAATCTTAAAAACCTTGGGTGCCCTTGAAGCTCTAGTTTATAACCAAGATGGTAATGAAGTAGAAACCATAAAATTACCAGAAAGCATTTTTTCTTTACCATGGAAGGCAGACTTAGTGCATCAAGTTGTAATTTCTTTAATGAGCAATAAACGCACTAATTTAGCTCATACCAAAACTCGGGGGGAAGTGTCTGGTGGTGGTAAAAAGCCTTGGCAGCAAAAGGGTTTGGGTCGGGCGCGTCACGGTTCTACTCGTTCCCCAATCTGGGTGGGAGGAGGGGTGGCTCATGGCCCAAGAAATGAAAAGAATTATGATAGAAAGGTTAATAAAAAGATGAAAGCCAAAGCTCTTTTTACAATTATGTCTAGAAAGTTTCGTGATAATGAAGTCTTTTTCTTAGACAGTTTAAAGGCCTTATCACCAAAAACTAAGGAGGCTTTAAGTGTTTTGAAAAGTTTATCTAAGATTAAGGGAGCAGAACAAGTTTTAAATAAGAGAGCTAATTCCGCTTATATTATTGTTTCTAAAAAAGATGTAAATTTGGATCGTGGTTTTAGAAATTTTGGTAATATCAAATTGGATGAGTTCCGAAATATAAATCCGCTAGATGTTTTAAATTATAAATATTTGATTATGGATAATCCAGCGGAAGTTTTTAAATTCTTAGAAAATAAAATGAAACCCTTCGAAAAAATCTCAGGGCAAGTAAAATAAAATCATGAACGAATTAATTATAAAAAAACCAAGAATTACAGAAAAGTCTGGACTCCAAGCCGAAGGTGCTAATAGTGCAGAGGGTTTTGGTGTCTATACTTTTGAAGTGACCGCCGAAGCTAATAAAAAGAATATTGCTAAGGCAGTGAAAGAACTTTATAAAGTAATACCAGTGAAAGTGAATATTGTAAATTTGCCAGCCAAGAAAGTATTTAGTCGAGGCAAGGTGGGTAGAAAATCAGGCGTAAAAAAAGCCATCGTGTTTTTGAAGAAAGGGGATAAGATTGAATTTGTATAATATTATGAAACATTATAAACCAACAAGCCCAGGCCGAAGACAAATGACCGGAATTGAATTCCGAAAGGTTATTACTGCTTCTGAACCACTAAAAGCTTTGACTTTTGGTCGCAAAAGACATGTGGGCCGAAATAATTACGGTCGTTTAACCACTAGACATAAAGGGGGCGGACATAAAAGATTGTTTCGTGAAGTGGATTTTTCTTATAATAAAATTGATGTGCCAGCAAAAATTGTTTCGGTGGAATATGATCCAAATCGGACAGCTTTTATTGGTTTGGCTTTTTATGCTGATGGGGAAAAGCGTTATGTAATTTTACCAAATTCAGTAAAGGTAGGGGATTCATTTATTGTTTCGGAAAATGCGGAAATGAAAGTGGGTAATCGGATGCCATTAAAGAAAATTCCGGTGGGTACTTTTGTTTATAATGTGGAACTTAAACCGGGTAATGGAGGAAAGTTGGGCCGAGCGGGGGGGAACTTTGTCCAAGTGGTGGCTAATGATGCTGGATTTACACATTTGAAATTACCATCAACAGAAGTAAGAAAAGTGATGGACAGTTGTTATGCTTGTATTGGTGAAGTTTCCAACAATGAAAATAAATTGATAAATATTGGTAAGGCGGGAAGAAGTCGCTGGCTTGGTATCAGACCAACTGTTCGTGGTACGGCACAAAATCCAGTGGACCACCCATATGGTGGAGGAGAGCAGAGACAAGGCCGAGGTATCAAACGCGCCAAGACTCGTTGGGGTAAGCAAGTGGGTAAGGGTCAGAAGTCTCGCACTCCAAAGAAATATTCAAATCATCTGATTGTTTCTCGTCGTCGGGTGGGGAAGAATAAAGGGGAGAAGTAATTGACTTTTGGTGAAATTCTGATAGTATAACGCTTCATATTTAATTAAAAAATAATGGCACGATCAATTAAAAAAGGTCCATATGTGGATGAAAAACTTCTAAAAAAAATAGAAGGAAAAAAGCCGATTGAGACCGGGGTGATAAAGACCTGGGCTAGACGCAGTCAAATTGCTCCCGAGATGGTTGGTTTCAATTTTGGTGTGCATAATGGCCGAGAACATTTGGAAGTACTCGTTACTGAAGATATGGTGGGTCATCGTTTAGGTGAATTTTCCCATACCAAGAAATTCCATCGTCATGGTGGAAAGATGCAGAAGGAGCTTGATACCAAACAGAAAGAAGCAGAAATAAATGCCGCTCAAAGTGCTAAGGCGTCAATTGAAGCAAAGAAGTAAAAGAGTATAGGTATAAAAAGATAAAAAGAAAACATGAATATTACCGCCAAATTAAATGATTATAGACAGTCACCACGAAAAGTAAGATTAATCGCTTCACTTATTCGAGGTAAAAAAGCGGAACAGGCAGTGGATATTTTGACCGTGACCGTCAAGCGAGCTTCAGATCCACTTTTGTCTTTACTTAAATCAGCTATTGCCAACGCTAAAAATAATTTTTCTTTGGCGGTAGATGATTTATTTGTTAAAGCTTTAACTGTAGATAATGGCTCTATTCTTTACCGCCGAATGCCACGAGCTCGGGGAGTAGCTTATCCTATTCGCAAGAGGGTTAGTCATATAAATTTGGTTTTGGGCGTTAAAAGCGAAGCTGACAATAAAAAAATTGAAGCACCAAAAATTGTTAAGAAAAAAATAAAAAATAAATAAAATGTCACATTCCGTTCATCCATATTCACACAGATTAGGCATTATCAGAGATTGGAAATCTCGTTGGCTTTCCGCTAATAAAGATTTTCGTAATGCTTTGAAAGCGGACATAATGTTGCGTGAGTTTTTGGAAAAAAAGATGCGTGGACTTTATGTGTCATCTATTGAAATGGAAAGAAACCAAAAGTCTTTCCGTATTATCATTAAGACTTCTCGACCGGGAGTGATTATTGGTCGAAGCGGTGAAGGTTCAGTTAAACTTCGAAATGATATTGTTAAATTTACCAAGAAGCAAAAACTTTCTATTCCCGCTGATTTTAAATTAGACATTGAAGAGGTAAAATCACCAGAATCTAATGCGGCGATTGTGGCTTATATGTTAGCTGAAGGTTTGGAAAAAAGAATGCCTTTTCGCCGGGTGATGAAGCAGACAATGGAAAAAGTAATGGCCAACAGGGATGTGCTGGGTGTGAGAATTTATTTGGGCGGTAGATTAGGTGGTGCGGAAATGGCTCGCTCAGAGGATTTAAAAAAGGGCCGAATTCCACTTCAGACCTTGCGGGCCGATATTGATTATGCTCAAGAAAAAGCTCATATGACTTACGGTGATATTGGTATTAAAGTTTGGATCTATAAAGGAGAGATTTTTAATACCCAAAATAAAACTGGAACCAATAAATAAAAATATATGTTATTACCTAAAAAAGTAAAATTTAGAAAGTGGCAAACTGGCCGAGAAAACCCGAATAAAATCGGTAATGAAACTAGAGGCACTCGGGTCTCTTTTGGCTCTTTTGGTCTGAAAGCTATTACCGCGGGTAGACTTCGCTCGGGGGAAATTGAAGCCGCCAGAAAGACCATTGCTCACTCTTTAGGTAAGACCGGAAAACTTTGGACGAGGATCTTTCCTGATAGACCATATACTCAAAAACCGGCAGAAGTAAAAATGGGTAAAGGTAAAGGCGATCCACAGGGTTATCAAATGGTTATCCGTCCCGGCCGAGTTTTGTTTGAAGTGGATGGCATTGCCGAAACGGAAGCTAGAGAGGCTTTGAGAAAAGGGGGAACAAAAGTTCGTGTACATACTAAAATTGTTAGCCGAGAGATAGTATAAACGAGGACAAGGACTGACCTTGTCCACAATAAAAAAATGGAAGATTTAAAAAACAAAACAGAAAACGAATTGAAACAAATGCTGAAAGACAAGCAGGAAGCCTTGAGGGTATTTCGCTTTGCTATGTCTGGAAGCAAGACCAAAAACTTAAAAGAAGGACAGAATTTGAAAAAAGATATTGCCCGGATTATGACAGTTTTAAATAAATTTAAAAAATAATTATGGAAACAAAAATAGAAAAAAATGGTAAGGTGCTTTCCGGTAAAATCGTTTCCATAAAAATGAAAGATACTGTAGTTGTTTCAGTTGAAAGATATACTAAACATCCTAAGTATGGTAAGTTTTTAAAGAGACAGAAAAAGTTTAAAGTACATGATGCTGGTAATAAACACCAATTAGGGGAAATGGTAGAGATTATTGAAACCAAGCCGATTTCCAAAGATAAAAGATTTGTAATTTTACCAGCCCGACAGAATCGTTCTGGCGGGGAAAAATAAAATAATAATATGATTCAACCAAGATCCATTGTTGTAATAGCAGATAATACCGGGGCTAAGATTGGCCGAATCTTTAAGGTGCTTGGTTCATCTAAAAAGAGATACGCACAACTGGGTGAATTAGTTGTTTTGTCTGTTCAAAAAGCCGAACCTCGGAAAACCGTTAAGAAGAAAGATGTTCTTTATGCGGTGGTGGTGAGACAACGTGCTGCTTATAGGAGAAAAGACGGCTCTTATATTCGTTTTGATGAAAACGCGGTGGTGACCATTGATAAAGCTAAGGGCGAGCCATTGGCGGGGAGAGTTTTTGGACCGATTCCACGGGAGATTGCGGAAAAAGGTTTCCAGAAAATTGCTTCGTTGGCTCCGGAAATCGTTTAATAATATGATGAAAAGAAATATTTAATTTTAAAAGTCCTCGGATCTCCTCGTCAGAACTTCGGCCAGACATTTTAAAATCAAACATTTCTTTTCATCAAAAACAAACAAATGAAAATAAAGAAAAATGACAATGTAATAATAATCGCTGGTAAGGATAAGGGTAAGACCGCTAAAGTTTTGCGGGCTTTTCCTAAAGAAAATTTAATTATTGTGGAAGGGGTGAATTTGAAGAAAAAACACCAAAGAGCTACCAAATCAAATTCCAAAGGACAGATAATTGAAAAAGCTTTGCCGATTCATGTCTCTAATGTAATGCTTATAGAGGGAAAAAAGGGAGTGCGGGTGGGTAAGAAGTTAATTGGTGAGAAGATGGTACGGATTAGCCGAAAGACAGGGAAAGAGATTTAGACAGGTATAGGTATGAGTATAAAAAAAGATTATGAAAATTTTAAATACAAAAGAAAAACAAGTTAAAGCTTTTGATCACCTGAAAGAAAGTCATGGTTATAAAAATGCGATGCAAGCACCTAAATTTACTAAGGTGGTTTTGAATGTTGGTATTGGTTCTCTTAAAGATAAGAAAAAAATTGATGTAATTGTTGATCGCTTGACCAAAATCTCCGGACAGAAGCCGGCTTTGCGTGGTTCCAAAAAAAGCATTGCCGCTTTCAAGGTGCGCGAAGGGGATCCGGTGGGTTTAACGGTTACTTTGCGTGGGTTAAGAATGTTTGCTTTCATTGATAAACTTGTTTTTGTGGCTTTCCCACGAACAAAGGACTTTAGAGGTTTAGTCAAAAAAGGAATTGATGAAATGGGTAATTATTCTATCGGGATTAAAGAAAATACTATTTTCCCGGAAACGGCTGATGAAGATTTGAAAGATGTTTTTGGAATGACTGTTACAGTAGGGACTACCGCCACCAACAAAAAAGAAGCAGAAGCTTTTCTCTCTTATATTGGTTTTCCGTTTAAGAAGGACTAAAAAAATCAAGGTTAAACCTTAAATCACCCAAAAGGTTTAACCTTGATTTTTTTGTGATATAATATCTCTATGTTTAACATATTTAAAAAAAGTGTGGGGGAAGAAAAAGGAGAAAAAGTTTATAAAACAAAAGTTTTTATTTTTTTGGGTCGCAGTGGTTGTGGCAAGGGAACACAAGCAGATTTATTAATTACTCATTTGTGCAAGATGGGAGATAAAAAGTGTAAAACTTTACATATTGAAAGCGGTTCTTTACTTCGCGAGTTTGCTAAAGGTGATTTGTATACGGAAAAGAAAATTAAAACAACTATTGATGGTGGAACTTTGGTGCCCGAGGCGGTCATTGTTTCTTTGTGGATGGGATATCTTACAGATAGTTTTACCGGTAATGAAAATATAGTTTTTGATGGAACACCGCGTAAACTTCGTGAGGCAGAGCTTTTAGATGATACTCTCAAATTTTATAATATTGAAAAACCAACAGTTATTTCTGTAAATGTTAGCCGAGACTGGTCTGAAAAAAGACTTTTAGGCCGAGCCAGGAAAGATGATACACCTGAATCTGTTAAACGAAGGTTGGAATGGTATGAGACAGATGTGGTACCAACTTTGAATTATTATAAAAATAACTCTTATTATAATTTTGTGGATATCAACGGTGAACAACCAATTGAGGATGTGCAAAATGAAATCCTTGCTAAATTGGGACTAAATCTGTAAGATTTAAGTATGGCCGTAACTATAAAGACTAAAGAAGAAATAGATGTCTTGCATGAAGGCGGTAGACGTTTAGCTTTTATTTTGCAAGAGGTGGCTTTGGCAGTGAAAGCCGGAGTATCTACTTCAGAGCTTAATGACTTAGCTCAAAAACTGGTGGAGGATGGGGGAGATAAAAGCGCTTTTCTTAACTATCAACCCAAGGGGATGAAGAGGCCTTTTCCGGCTTCCATTTGTATTTCAATTAATGATGCGGTAGTTCACGGTATTCCAAATGAAAATCCTCAGATTCTCAAAGAGGGGGACATTGTTTCTTTAGATATGGGTTTGATTCATAAAGGGCTTTTTACTGATGCGGCCATTACTGTGCCTGTGGGGGTGGTAGATGAGGCGGGACTAAATTTGATTGCAGTAACTAAACAAGCTCTGATGGAGGGAATAAAAGTGGCAAAAGAAGGTAAATATGTGAGAGATATTAGTTATGCCATTGAACGCTTTGTTAGACCAAAACATTTGGGGATTGTGGAAGAACTGTGTGGACACGGGGTTGGTTATAAAGTACATGAAGATCCTTTTATTCCTAATTTTTGTTTGGAAGAAAAAGGTGAAAAATTAAAAGCAGGAATGGTTTTAGCTTTAGAACCAATGATCAATGAAGGTAATAAACATATTGTCTTGGATGCAGACGGTTATACTTATAGGACAAAAGATGGTAGTCGCAGTGCCCACTTTGAACATACCATTGTTATCACCAAATCTGGTGCAGAAATTCTAACTCAACTAGATTAACAACCTCTAATCTCGCCATGGTAAGATTGTCTTTTTTCTTATTATTTCTTATTTAATTTTTCTATTTAAACTTTCGCCATAGCGAAAGTTTCCCCCTCTCCTGTCTTAAGGAGAGGGGGTTAGGGGGTGAGGTCAGTTGCGGGGGGGGGGTTAACTTCTAGTATACTATCCCCATGTCACCCCTCATACCTTCTAAAACCAAGAGAGCTTGCCCCGCGAAGCCTTGTCGAAGTGGGGGCTTCACCCTCCTCGAGATCCTCATGGTCATTGCTCCTCAAGCGGAACTCGGTCAATCTATTAGTGCTGGTAAAACCTTACTTTACTCTGTTACCTACAATGGTAATACTAACACCGGTGGTTCTGTCCCCACTGACTCTACTCTTTATGAAGAAGCTGATACCGCTACTATCTTAGGTAATACTGGTTCCTTAACTAAAACAAATTATGTCTTTGACTCTTGGAATACTTTAGCTAATGGTACTGGTACTTCCTATGATCCTGATGATACATTGACGATTGGAATAACAGGGGTGACGCTGTATGCGCAATATGTTTGGCAACCACCGCAAATAGCTAATCTTGTTGGTGCTTGGGTTAGTGGATTAAGTGGTGCTATATCTGCTCTTGGTACTTGGGAGGGCCAATATGGAACAACTCCGGATGTGACTTTGGTTGGTGCAGCGACAGTTGGATCTGATGGTTTAACTGTTGGTGCAACTACTGGCTATGGTAATTTACCGAACGGTACATTGATTCATGATCCGATGACTATTGCTTTTTGGATGACTTGGCCCGGGTTGACTTCAGATGCTCGTATTCCATTTTCAGCCGGTGCCGGTGCCGCTGGAGGAGCTTTCTTAATAAATATTGATTATACAAGAACTGCCCCTTGGGCTAATAATGGTTGGTTATCTGCCCCTATAACTCCAGCATGGAACAGCTCAGATTTATGGGTTATCAGACTTAATGGAACAGCTTTATCTATATCTAAAAACAACGGGGCATCAACGGCCTCTTGGACTCTTGCCACACCTATAGTATGGGGGAACACATTTTCTCGATTAGCTGCTCACAGTGGTGGTGACCCAGCTATGAAAGCAAGTATGGATAATGTGTATATCTGGGATAGTATTTTAACTGCTGATGAAGAAGCGTCTTTGTGGAATTATGACCCATATCGCCAAGGTAATTTGTAATTGTATTTATAAGGATGTTATTTTTGGAAATAAGCGAAGGGGTGTGATATAATTCTCTTTAATGGAAAAGGGTTTTGAAAAAATAGAACAAAAGTTTAGCTCACCACAAGAAGAGCTTGATTATTTGCGTGGAGAGGTGGCCAAGCATGAGAAAACTTTATTGGAAAAAGGGGAAGCTGTGCCGAGAGAAGCCATTATCACAGATAAAATAATTGATTATAAAAATATTAAACCAGAGGAAGTTTTACATCCTGATTATCAGTTAAAGAATAAAGAAGTGGAGGCGATTGTTTTGGATTTATCACCAGAGGAACATGATACCAAAATGGAGGAGTTGGTCAGTATTTTGCAAGGCAAGGGTTTAATGAATGCTTTGTCTGTAGTAGAAAAATTGAAAGATGCCCATTTGGATGATGATTTTCACCGCTTTTTAGTGCAATATATTAAAGCTGGTTTACTTTTATCTCATAATCAAGAAAAAAGTCCTTTTTTTAAAGCCTTAAAAATGACTTTATTTGAAGTAGCTTTACCGCAAAGTGGAGAGAAAGAAGAAAAGCAGAAGAATTTAAAAGAACTTATTTCCAAAATGGAGCAATTTTATTCTGGTATGTTATCGGTGGCTGGAGAAAAAGTAGGTCCTGATTACTTTACCATTGAACTTGCGAATGCCAATAAAAGTGCCGAATTTATTTTTTATATTTCAGTCCCGGATACTAAAAAAGAATTATTTGAAAAACAGATTCTTTCCATTTTTCCTGAGGCTAAGGTGCTGGAAAAGAAAGATGATTATAATATTTTTAATGAACAGGGATCATCAGTGGGTTCTTATGCCCGCCAAGAGAAGAATGCTATTTATCCTTTGAGGACTTATGAACAGTTTGATTATGATCCGCTGAATGTTATTTTGAACAGTTTTTCCAAGATTGATGAAGTGGGTGAAGGAGCCGGTATACAAATTATTTTCAAACCAGTTGGAGAAAAATATCTCAGTTTTTATAAAAAAGCTCTCAAAGATATTGGTAAAGGGATGAAGCTTAAAGAAGCCATTGATATGTCTCGGCTGTCTCTTATGGGCGGAGTAAAAAGCGTTTTTAAAGATATTGCTAAAGGCTTGGCTGGCGGGAAAAAAGATGAGAAAACGGCAGAAAAGAAAGAACAAGTAGACCAAAAAGTCATTGAGAATATTAATACTAAAATTAATACGCCGACAGTAGAAACTAATATTCGTTTGGTGGCTTCTTCACGAACGGAGGATGAGGCACTGTCCATTTTATCTGATCTAGAATCGGCTTTTAATCAGTTTGAAAATACCGGGAGTAATAAATTAGTTTTTAGGAGGTTGACGGGGAAGGATTTAAGAAAGTTTTTTAGAGATTTTTCTTTCCGAGTTTTTAAAGACGAACAAAATTTGCCTTTAAATATTCGGGAAATTACTACTATGGTTCATTTGCCGGAGAATGAAATTCGGGGAACTTCCCAACTTAAACAAGCTAAGGCGGGAACAGCCCAAGCCCCGCTAGATTTACTTAAGCAAGGAATTTCTCTTGGTAAAAATATTCATCGCAATATTGAAACAGAGATCTTTATGACGCCCGAGGATCGTTTGCGTCATTTTTATATTATTGGTCAAACCGGTACCGGTAAAACCACTTTATTAAAGAGGATGATTCGGCAAGATATTTTAAATGGCGAGGGGGTGTGTATGATTGATCCACACGGTTCGGATATACAAGATATTTTATCTTATGTGCCTAAAGAAAGATTAGATGATTTAGTTTATTTTGATCCATCTTTTACGGACCGACCAATGGGTTTAAATATGTTGGAATATGATATTCGTTTTCCGGAACAGAAAACTTTTGTGGTGAATGAAATGCTTTCCATTTTTAATAAACTTTTTGATATGAAGATTGCTGGTGGGCCAATGTTTGAACAGTATTTTAGAAATTCGGTGATGCTAGTTTTGGAGGATCCAGAAAGTGGTAACACCTTATTAGATGTTTCGCGAGTTTTATCTAATAAACAGTTTAGGGATTTGAAAATTTCCAAATGTAAGAATCCGCTCGTGGTCCAGTTTTGGAAGGAGATTGCCGAGAAGGCGGGGGGAGAAGCATCTTTGGCTAATATTGTGCCATATATCGTGAGCAAGTTTGATGTCTTTTTGCAGAATGACATTATGCGACCAATCATTGCGCAAGAAAAATCCTCTTTTAACTTTCGCGAAATAATGGATAAAAAGAAAATTTTGTTAGTGAATTTATCTAAGGGGCGGTTAGGGGATATTAATGCTAACTTGATTGGACTTATTATTGTAGGGAAGATTTTAATGGCCGCTTTGTCTCGGGTGGATTCTTTGGGCCAAGATTTACCATCCTTTTATCTTTATATTGATGAGTTTCAAAATATTACCACGGATTCTATTTCTACCATTTTCTCGGAGGCGAGAAAGTATAAATTGTCTTTGACTGTTGCGCACCAGTTTATTGCTCAATTAGAAGAAAATATTCGTGATTCAGTGTTTGGTAATGTGGGTTCCATTGCTTCTTTCCGGGTCAGTTCAGAAGATGCGGAATATTTAGAAAAACAGTTTAAACCTACCTTTTCAATTAAAGATTTGATGAATATTGATAATTTGAACTGTTATGTTAAGATGCTGTCTGCGGGTCGACCAGTCAAGCCGTTTAACCTCTTTGTGCCATTTTCACCGCGGGGTGAGGGGGCGTTGATTGAAAAGACTAAAGAACTATCATATTTGAAATATGGTAAGGAGCGAAGTTTGGTGGAAGCGGAGATTATGAAAAAATACGAAAAAAAAGAACCACTACCAACAGCATTTAAAATTTAATAGTGCGGAGAAAGTAAATATTTAATTTTAAAAGTCCTCGGATCTCCTCGTCAGAACTTCGGCCAGACATTTTAAAATCAAACATTTCCTTTCTCCTTTAAAAATAAAAATATGAAAAAAGAAATAAAAAAAGAACATTTTAAAAAAGAAAATACTTTCGTTATTATAAAACCGGACGGAGTACAGAGAACTTTGATTGGAGAAATTATTGGACGGTATGAAAGAATGGGGTTAAAGTTAGTGGCTTTAAAAATGGTAGTGCCAACAGCCAAAATGGCAGAAACACATTACACTTTGGATACTGAATGGTTGAGAAAAGTAGGGGAGAAATCTATTTTGGGTTATAAATCTAAAAATTTAATTCCGCCATCAGAAGATCCACTAGCGATTGGTAGGAGTGTCTTAAAAAGATTAGTAAATTTTATGACCAGTGGTCCGGTGGTGGCAATGGTGTGGCAAGGGGCACATGCGGTGCAAATTGTTCGTAAAATGACAGGAGGAACGGAACCATTATCTTCTGCCGTAGGGACTATTCGGGGGGACTTTGTTTTAGATTCTTATCAGATGGCGGATTTTGATAATCGGGCTATCCGTAATGTGGTGCATGCTTCTGGTTCTGTAGAAGAAGCCAAGAATGAGATTGCTTTATGGTTTAAACCAGAAGAAGTTCTAAATTATCGCTTGATCCAAGACGCTATTCTTTATGATGTGAATATGGATGGTATTTTAGAATAGGAAATTTTGTGGTCTAAATAAATTTTAATCTTGTTTTTAATTTTTTGGGTGTATAATAAGGGTAGGAGTTATTTGAGATATTTTCTAGCTTAAATAAATTTTAAGGGAGTTTTATATTGGTAGTGACCTTGGTCATTTATCTGCGGACACCCACCTAGATATATTTCTGGGGAATATCTCGTAATAACTCCTATAAAGAACCCATCCTTCTGTAATCTCAGGATGGATTTTTTATTGTTAGGTGATATACTATTATTATGTTTAAACAAAAACCTTTTCTTTTCTCTTTTGTAATACTAGCCGTCTTGTTAATTTTTCATATTATAAGTTCTAATCTTTCTTTATATTGGTCTTATCCCTGGTTGGATATTTTTACTCATATGTTAAGTGGTCTGTGGGTTGCCTTGGTTTTTTTGTGGCTAGCTTCTGTTTTTGGTCAAATAAATTCACTGAAAGAATATCGGACAAAAAGTTTTCTTATTGCTTTTATTTCGGCTATTTTTATTGGGGTACTTTGGGAATTGGTAGAAAATTTTAGCCAAATCACCTTTGTTAATGCTAATGGTTATGGTTTGGGCACTGCCTTAGATATTTTGAGTGATGGTCTTGGTGGAATTTTGGCTTATCTTTATTTCGTTAGAAGAACAAAGTGTGTAAATAATATAGATAAACCAGTGGTAGAAGCTGTTCACCCTTTTTATAGCCAAACGGGATTAATAAAAGCTAATTAATATGGCCAAGCTTACTTTTTATGGGGGAGTGGGATCAGTGACGGGAGCTAATTTTTTGTTTCAAACAGACCCGCCTGCTACTGGAGGGCGGGCAGGAAATTCTAAAATTTTAGTGGATTGTGGCTTGGTCCAAGGTAGTAAATTTTCGGAGAATCTAAACCGAACAGAATTTGCTTATAATCCGGCAGAAATTGATTACCTTTTGGTCACTCATGCTCACATTGATCATATTGGACGAATTCCAAAATTAGTGAAAGATGGTTTTAGAGGAATAATTTTAAGTACACCAGAAACTAAAGATTTGGCTGAACTTTTGCTAGAAGATACGGTAAAAATTTTAGAAACTGAAGCTCAACATGAAGGTGTTTTACCTCTTTATGAAGCTAAAGATATTCCACCGGCTTTAGCTTTATGGCAAACACTATCTTATCACACTAAAAAAGATTTGAAAGATGGGATTAGTATTTATTTTAAAGACGCTGGACATATTTTAGGTTCGGCGATGATTGAAATTTCGCGAGGAGATAAAAAGATGGTTTTTACCGGTGATTTAGGAAATTCACCATCTATTTTACTTAAAGATACAGAGGATATAACAGATGCTAGTTATATTTTGATGGAATCTGTTTATGGAGACAGAAATCACGAGCCAAAAGAAGAAAGACGGAAGAAATTAAAAAAGGTAATTGAAGAAACAATTAAATATAAAAGGACGCTGATTATCCCAGCCTTTTCTTTAGAGAGGACACAGATGATTATTTACGAAATGAATGAATTGTTTGAAAGCGGAGAAATAAAATATCAAGTGCCGGTTTTTATTGATTCACCTTTGGCCACCAAAATTACTAAAGTCTATAGAAAATATACGGAAGATTTTAATGATAAAGTGCAGGCGGACATTGCAACTGGTGATGATATTTTTAATTTTCCTAAGTTAAAGTTTACAGTTCAAACACAAGAATCAGTGGCGATAGATAAAGTACCTAACCCAAAAATAATTATGGCCGGATCCGGGATGTCTGTAGGTGGGCGAGTGGTGCTTCATGAAAAACATTATATGAGTAATCCTAACGCCGAGATTTTATTTGTGGGTTATCAAGCGGTTGGTACTTTGGGTCGGCAATTACAAGATGGAGCCAAGACGGTAGAAATATTTGGTGAAGAAAAAGAAGTGCGAGCCAAAATAGATTCCATTGCCGGTTATTCTTCGCACAAAGATTCAGATCATTTGGTGGAGTTTGTGGAAAAAGCCAATGAAAGTGGAAAATTAAAAAAAGTTTTTTGCGTAATGGGCGAGCCAAAATCTTCTCTCTTTTTGGTGCAAAAATTACGGGATAATTTAGGGGTGGATGCTGTTTATCCGGAGTTTAAACAAGAGGTGGAGATTGAGTTGTAAAAACAACATGATGAAAAAAAACATAAAAATTTCTATATTTGAAGGCAAAGAAATAAGGAAAGTTTGGAATAAAGAATCTGAAAGATGGTATTTTTCCGTAATTGATATTGTTGGTGCTCTTAGTGGTAGTATTGACCCTAGAAATTATTGGAAAGTTTTAAAAAATCGCTTAAAAGAAGAGGGAAGTGAACTGGTTACAAATTGTAACCAGTTGAAAATGATAGCAGAAGATGGAAAACAAAGGGAGACTGATGTAATTGATACCGAAAATGCCTTTCGGTTAATTCAATCTATTCCCTCACCAAATGCTGAACCGTTTAAACTTTGGTTAGCGCGGGTAGGGTATGAAAGAGTAGAAGAAACTAATGATCCAGAATTAGCGATTAACCGAGCTTTGAATACTTATTTGAAGAAAGGTTATAGTTTAGAATGGGTGAATCAAAGATTAAAAAGTATTGAAATTAGAAAAGATTTAACAGACGAATGGCAAAAAAGAGGAGTAAAAGATGGTTTGGAATTTGCTTTATTGACTGATGAAATTACTTTTGCTTGGGCAGGAATTAGGACTAAACAGTATAAAGAACACAAAGGTTTGAAAGCGGAAAGTTTACGGGACAATATGACAAATTTGGAGTTAGTTTTAAATATGTTAGCTGAAACTGCGACAACAGAAATATCCAAAAAAGTCGAACCAAAAGATTTTACAGGGAACCAAAGAGTAGCAAGACATGGTGGGGAAATTGCTGGTAAGGCACGAAAAAATCTAGAAGAAAAGCTTGGTAAGAGTGTGATAAACAAGCAAAAATTTTTGCCAAAGTCTAAAAATATAGAAATTGAGTGAGAATATATATTTTAAAAACCGCTAAGATACTGTTTTTTTGATTCTATTTTATCTGTGCCACTACTCTTTTAAAAGTATCTGGATTGTGCTCGGCCAAGATAGCGAGGATTTTGCGATCCACTTCAATATTTTTCTTATGTAGAGCGTCAATGAGTTTGCTATAGGAAAGGCCTTCTGGGCGGACAGCGGCATTGATTTTTACATTCCATAAGTTTCGCATATCACCTTTTTTGTCTCGGCGGTGAGCAAAGGCATAAGCCCCAGCATGCATCAAGGCTTCCGTGGCGCTGGCCTCTTTGGTGGAACGGCCAAAACGGTAACCCTTAACTTGCTTTAAGAGATTGCGTCTGGTTTTGGTTTTTAATACTCCTCTTTTTACTCTAGTCATGTTTTTACTCCTGTAATTAAATTAATATTATTAAATTAAGCTCCGTTTAAAAAGCGAGCTTTGCTTTTATTGCTGAAGTTAACATTCAAAGTTCTTCTCTTGGCTTGCTGGCTTCTTCTACTTTCCTTGGAATTGAAGTGATCTTGCCCTGCTTTACGACCAATAATTTTTCCGGTTCTAGTCACTCTTAATCTTTTGCTAAATGATTTGTTTGTTTTCATTGCTTTTTTCTATTACCATTGTTAAACCTTTTAATCCCTTTTTAGGGGCTTCGGCAATTTTATATTTTTCCGTAATTAATTTTAAAATTCTGTCTAACCTTTCATTTAAAAACTTGAAGTCCATATATTTAGCTCGGCCGGTAATGAATAAATCTATCTTTATTCTATGACCCTCCGCTAACCAAGCAGAAGCCTTTTTGGCTTTGAGCTGTAAATCATGTTCATCTGTCCCGATTTTTACTTGTAAACTTTTTGTCTCAATGACCTTTATTTTGTTTTTGACTACTTTGTGTTTCTTTTTCTCGTCATACTGATATTTGCCAAAGTCGGTAATCTTACAGATGGGTGGAACCACATTTGGTGATATTTCCACTAGGTCTAGTCCTAATTCTTGTGCTTTAGTTAAAGCTATCTGTAAAGAAATCACTCCGAAATTCTCACCGGCAGGGCCAATAACCCGTAGCTCGGGGGACTTTATTTGATGATTTATTCTCGTCTTTAAATTACTCAACTTATTTATGATGGTTATTTGAGAGACTTATTTATAGCATTATTTCCTTTTTTGAGCAAGTTTTTTTGACTTTTAGATAGACTAATATATAATTAAAAAATGATACTTATTTTTATAATTGGAGTAGTGGAAATGTTTATTATTGCTTATTGGACTAAGGCAGTAGTGGAATCGCAGGTTTATATTAGTGGGGTGGTTACGGTTGTTAATATTTTGATTTGGTACTATGTCTTGCGGACCTTTGTGGATGACATAAATAATTGGTATTTGGTCTTATTTTATGCTATTGGTTGTGCAGTAGGGACAATGTTGTCTGGAGTGGTGTCTAATCGTCGGGGTAAAAATTAAAAATTAAAAATAAAAATATGTTTGGAAATTTTTTTAGTAATGGAGAAAAAGGAAGAGAAAAAATCGCGGATGAAGGTTTGACTGAAGAAGAGATTGATGCTTATCACAAAATGAGAGAAGTGAGCAAGGTCTTAAAAGTTGGAGATAGGGTAGAAATTGTTAGTGGTATATGGCTTGATCACGGCAAGCCAGTTTTAGGTGAGGTAATTGAAATTGAAAGACCAGAACATGAAGTTTGTGCTCCAGTGGTAAAAATTCTTGAAGGTCCTTTTGTGGGTAAAACAACGAAAAATGGCTTGTTTAACTCCGAGTGGCGACCAGTCAAAAACGGTCATACAAGCTAAAAGGCGAGTCGAGTGGAGATGCCGGGAATCGAACCCGGGTGCATAAGAGTATCCTAATTGCTTTTACAAAGTTTAGTTAATTTATTTCTGTCGTGAGACAGATTTGAGTTAATAATTTTAGAATTAACAAAATGATTATTAACCTAGTCTCTTATTTCATTACTAGTCGAGGCACTCTAGTAATATACTCTAATTTTATGTCACCCAAATTCATTTATTAGATATGGATGAATTGGATGCCGCTTAGGCTAATGCGTAAGCGAAAGCAAGATCCTTGGCTCCAAAATATGGAGAGACAAGTCCCTTTACTCTTGAAACAATGCTATTAGCAGTTGTTTGTTTATTGTCATTTAAAGAGTGAACAATAATGCTCTACTTTGCACAATCAAGGACAGATCAGATGTCTAGGCCGATCATCCCCAAATTTGTTCTGACAAATTTGCCCTGAGGGTTTCTCGAAGGGCTCTTTTATCTATTCATTTTTCAAGGTTCTACGGATTTCGCGATCCGTCTCGCGTTTTTTGATGTTCTCTCTTTTATCAAAGCTCTTTTTACCTTTGGCGATACCGATTTCCAGCTTGAGCTTCCTACCAGCATTATACACTGCAATGGCCACAATTGTCAATCCTTTTTTGTTTTCAATATTAGCTAATTGTTTTAGTTCTTTTTTAGTAAGTAAGAGTTTGCGATTACGAAGTGGATCAAAATCTATGGGGGCATTTTTGGGTTGATAGGCGGGGATATTGGCACCAATTAAATATGCTTCGCCTCCGCGAATAGTCACATAGGCGTTTTCTATTTGTCCTTTTTTCTCTCGGACACTTTTTACTTCAAAGCCAAAAAGCTCAATTCCGGCAGTAAATTTTTCCGTAATTTCATAATTGAAATATGCTTTTTTGTTTTGTAATAAACTTTCAGACATAGGATGATTCTAGCATAATTTTCTTCTCCCTCCCATTAGTTAAGGGGAGGGTTGGGGTGAGGTTGTGTTTATCTTTATTTTTTTGTAATTTGTGTTATTATCTCTTAATGCCAATACTAAACAAGAGAGGACCAATGTTTAAAAAAGGGAATAAGCGGAATCAGTCAATGATACCAAAGTTTTTTGGTAAAAGTTCACTTTTTTCTAATATTGTAAATATTGTTTTGATTTTACTTATTATTGTTTCTTTGTATTCTATGGTAAGTGGAAATAATAAAAGTTCAGAAAATATTCCTATTTCTCAATTAGCTTCTGACATTTCCACTGGTCTAGTTAAACAAATTGATGTTAATGGAAATAATTTAACGGTTATTTATAATAAAACTGGGACTAGCACAGTTGGGACAATTAAAAAATCTCAAAAAGAAGAAGGAACAGCGCTTAGTCAAACTTTATTTAACTATGGAGTAAATTCTACTAAATTAGAATTAGTAAAAATTGATATTCAAAGTGAGAGTGGATTTGGTTATTGGTTAATGATTCTTGGACCATTTTTTATTCCTCTTATTTTTATTGTTTTCTTTATTTGGTTTTTAACTCGGCAAGTAAAAGGGGCGGGGATGCAAGCTTTTTCTTTTGGTCAGAGTAAAGCGCGGATGTCTTTGCCAAATGATAAAACACAAAAAATAACTTTTAAAGATGTGGCTGGGGCTAAAGAGGCAAAAGAAGAGTTGGCGGAAGTGGTGGACTTTTTAAAAAATCCCAAAAAGTTTTTGGAGATTGGAGCACGAATTCCTAAAGGGATACTTTTGATGGGGGCGCCTGGTACCGGTAAAACTCTTTTGGCCCGAGCGGTGGCGGGGGAAGCAGGAGTGGCCTTCTTTTCTATTTCTGGTTCGGAATTTGTAGAAATGTTTGTGGGAGTGGGTGCTTCTCGCGTGCGGGATTTATTTAAAATGGCCAAAAATATGGCGCCGGCGATTATCTTTGTGGATGAGATTGATGCGGTGGGGCGAGTTCGTGGAGCGGGGATGGGTGGTGGTAATGATGAGCGAGAGCAGACCTTGAATCAAATCTTAGTAGAGATGGATGGCTTTGAGCCAAATGAAAAGGTGATTGTAATGGCAGCCACCAATAGGCCAGATGTTTTGGATCCCGCTCTTCTTCGTCCCGGGCGTTTTGATCGACGGGTAGTAATTGATTTACCGGACCGAGCGGATCGGGAGGCTATCTTACAAGTCCACGCTAAAGAAAAACCATTTGGTGAAGATGTGAATTTGAAAGTGATTGCCGAAAGAACGCCGGGCTTTTCCGGAGCAGACCTGTATTCATTGATGAATGAAGGAGCGATCTTGGCTGCTCGGGAAAACCGCACAAAAATTGCGCAATTTGATTTGATTCGCTCTATTGAAAAAGTAATGCTTGGTCCAGAAAGAAAATCACATTTACTTTCTAAAAAAGAAAAAGAATTGACGGCTTACCATGAAGCGGGACATGCGATTGTCTCTTCTGTTTTACCTTTTGCTGATCCGGTTCATAAAATTTCTATTATTTCTCGCGGACGGGCCGCGGGTTATACTTTGAAATTACCATTGGAAGACAGAAAATTGCAAAGTAAAAAAGAATTTTTGGATGATATTACAGTGGCGTTGGCTGGTTATGTAACGGAAAAATTAATTTACAATGATGTTACTACCGGACCATCAAATGATTTGCAAGTATCCACGGCTTTAGCCAGAGAAATGGTAACTAAATATGGTATGTCAGATAAAATTGGTGCTTTAGCTTTGGAGAGCGCTGGTGGAATGACTTTATTTGGTAGTCGAGGAGTAAATGATAAAGAATATTCGGAAAAAGTAAGTGCTTTGATTGATTCGGAAGTATCAGAAATTATGACCAATGCTCGTTTGAAAGCAGAAGAAATTGTAAAGACGCACCGTAAGGCTTTAAATGCTATTGCAGAAAGACTTATTGAAGTGGAAACAATTGAGCGTGAAGAATATGAAAAAATAATTCTCGCTCACGGCATTATTCCAAAAAAGAAGCAAGATATTGAGCATCAGAGCTAATTTTGTCCGCCCGCTTGGACTTGAACCAAGGGCCCTCGAGGTATAAGCTCGATGCTCTGACCAACTGAGCTACGGGCGGGACATTTGAATATTACCTTATAATCTGGTACTTTTCAACCGCTGCACTGGCCTATGATACAGTTGACACTAGATTGAACCTTGAAAACAATGAATATGTTGAAAATGACAGCCAATAATGCTTGGCTAGATGATATCAAAAATAATCATCTAAACAGCATGAAAAAC
>Ga0208246_1000348_pt1 | contig 39559 bp, 44 predicted proteins | sample RifOxyD2_FD_184039 | JGI IMG/M metagenome (GOLD analysis project Ga0208246, IMG submission 184039) | Soil microbial communities from Rifle, Colorado - Rifle Oxygen_injection D2 (SPAdes) | ecosystem: Environmental > Terrestrial > Deep subsurface > Rock core/Sediment | place: Rifle, Colorado... | reverse complement strand
GCCTCCAGCTTGAATTCCAGGCTGTAACTTCTTCTTTCGATTCTTGTGTTCATTTTCAGTCCTCCTGTTTGAACTCTATGAGCAAACAAGGACTCTTTCAACTGGGGGCAACCTCATCTTCCAGGAGTTGGCCGAAGAGACCAGGGCGCTTTTGCGGGAGGGCATCCCTTACTTCGTCCTGGTAGAGACCGGGAGCCCCAACGGGTTTGAGTTCACCGGCGGGGTCGCCAAAATTTTTACCGCTAAGCCGGTGGGTGATTGAATGGACAAAACCGAAAGGATCAAGGTGGATCAAGCCATGAAAAAGGCCGGGTTGGTCCCGGCGGACTTGGCCAGGGAGCTCAAAATCCCGGTCCAGAAGTTGCGCAATTGGCTGATCGGCGGTCCGCTGACCAAAGCGCAAGAGTCAAAGCTTTACACTCGCTTGGGGTTCCAGGTAGAGGTGAAAGGAACCTGCAACTGGCTCACCCTCACAAAGGGGGCCAAGGGTTGCACCAAGAACCAGTTGCAGGCAGCCCCCCCATCGGCCCCATCTCCGATCACCAAAGACCAGCCCTACCGCTCCAAAAAGACCTTGGGCCTTGCCCAGGATCAAGCTTGCGTCCGTTGCGGAAAGCAGGACGGGACGGTGGTGTCTGCCCACTACACCGGACCTGGACAAAATAGAGCCGGGAAGGCGATGGGCCAGAAGGCCGGGGACCTGTTTTCTGCCTTCTTGTGTTCGATCTGCCACGCTGAAAAGGACCAGTACCTGACCACCAAAGGCCTGCTGACGGACCAAGAGCGTTTGCAGCTTGAGAACGAATGGCTCTGGGACATCCTCAAGACCCTTGAGCTCAAAGCTAAGGGGGGCCATGTCGGACTTTAACTGCGAGACCTGCGGGACTTGGGTCCTTGAAGGACCAAGCGGGGCCAATGAAACTGGCTGTGAACATCATCCAAAGAGGGAGCAGGCAGGATTGGCCTACCGCTCGACCTGCCCAACCTGCGGGGCAACCGGGCTGATTCTGGCTGGGACCTGTCGGGTCTGCCTGACCTGCGGCGAAACCCTAGGGAGTTGCGGATGAACTTTGAAGCTACGGAGATGGAGGTTTACCTGGACCGAGCCAAGGCCCTTGGGGTTGAGCTGGTCCAGAACTCGGTCTCTCTCAAAAAAAACTCCGTCTCCTTCACCTGCAAGGAGCACGGACCGACCCGGCAAATGATCCATGTCTTCATGGGGCTCAAAGGCGGGTGCCCGGAGTGCAGGAAGAGAAAAAAGCAGAGCCGTAGAGAAGACGGGGGCCTCCGAGAGGTTGGACTCCCGGATTGGGTCTCACGGTGCATTTAGGCAACCCTATCAGAACAACCAAGGAGAGCAGCATGGAACCTGAGAACCTAGAGCCCTGCCCCAAATGTGGCGGGGAGGTTTTATTGACGGTGGCGGTGTCCGTACTTTGCTTAGGGTGCAGGTCGGAATGGAAGCTCCCAAGAATTTGGAACGCATCCCAGTCCAAACTGGAAGCTCAGGAGCAGCATGAATCCAAGACCAAAGGCCAGGGGTAGAGCTGGCCAAATACCGAATCGTCAAGCTGAGTGAGAACCACTAAAGAAGATCAACTGGGACGAAGGCCGGAAGAAATTGTGGCCTCTGGAATGACGGCGGATTTATTCCGCTTCTAAAACAGTTGGCAAAACCAGAATCAGAGAAATAAGGCATGGCCAGACCAAAGCATGACTGGATTGGGCTCAAGGCGGAATTTGACTTGAGGGAACACAAAACCCTCAAGGAATTTGCGGAGTCCAAGGGGCTCAACTACAACCAAGTCAGGAACGCCTTTAAGGGCCTTGAGGGAACTGCATTGGCCGAGAAGTTGATCAAAAAGCGCACAAAAGAAAACCAAAGCCTCAAAACCGGGCTAGAACCAGTTTTCAAAGGGGTTGAGCCAAAAGCGCACAAATCAGAGCGCACAAATCGCACCGCACAGATCAAAGCGCACAAATCCAAAGAGCATGAGCCCCAAGCCGAAGACCATTCAGAGACAATCGGCGAGGTTGGCGATAAAAAGCGCACAAATCAAAGCGCACAAAATGGCGATGGTTCTCATTTGCGCCTGCGCACGAGCCGACAAGAGACCTTCATCAACGAGAAGATCAGAGGCAAGACCAACACCGAGGCGGCGAAGGTGGCTGGTTATGCCAGACCCTCCGAGGCAGGTTCGAGGCTTTTGGCGAAACCGGAGATTGCTTGCGAGATCATCAAGAGCCGCCAGCAGCTTCGAGAAGAGTTCCGGCATTTGGTGCGCTTCGGGATCAACCGACTGGCCGAGATTGCGGAAACCGACCTCCAGGATGTGGTGGACCTCTCCACCGGCGAGCCCAGGTTGGCGACCCAAGATGGGAGACTCCCCAGGGGGCTCAAGAAGGTGGAGATCAAGACCTTCACCAACGAGGAAGGCACCAGTAGCGAGTACCGATTTGAGGTCCATGACCCGGCCAGGGCCATAGACCTGATCAACAAGCTTTTGGGCACGGCTGACGACAACTCCTACAACCACCTGGAAAGCGGGAACCCGGCGGCAGAGGATATTTGGACCCGGTTCCTCAAGGGGGAGATCAACGCCTACCAAGCGGCTCACGCCTTCCAAGCCCAGGGCCTTGGGGTTCCGCCCTCGATCATGGCCCACATGAAGGCAGAGTTGACCATCCCAGACCCGCCCAAGGACATTAAAAGCCAATCCTTGGACTATGACGCTCTGGAAGCCAGAAGCCAGCGGTCCAAAGAGGAAGTGGAGCGCCAGCTCAAAGAGTTCCTCCCCCAGCGAATGCTTGAACTCAAGCAGATCAGTGAGGAGTTTGGGGATGGAAACAACGGGGCCGAAGAATGACCAAGATTGCACGGGCCTTTGAGATTGCAGCGCCTAGCCTAATCCCCAAGCGAAATACGGGCGGGGCTGGCCCTGGAAGCCTTTTGGAGCACCCCCTTTACCCCAAGGTGATTGAGCGCTACCGCCGGGACTTCGCCCGGTATGTGCGGGAGGTCCACAACTACAGCCCCACTTGGCAGCAAGAGCCAGTGATGGAGGCTTGTAACCAGGAGGGGTTCCAGATCAGCGTGGTCTCCGGGCATGGCACCGGGAAAAGCCGCCTCTTTGCTTCCTTCATCGACTTCAACCTCCGAATCTTCCCTTACTCCAACCTGATCCTGACCGGGCCGAACCTAGATCAGATCAAAAAGGTGGTCTGGAAGGAGCTGGAGGGGATCAGTTTTTGCGCCGATGTCGCCTTTTCTTGGTGGCGTGGGTACTTTGAGATGATGGCCGAATCCTACTTTTACAAGGACAACCCCAAGAGCTGGTTTGCCAGCCCCAAGACCGCCCCGATTGGTCGCCCTGAAAACATTGCGGGGATGCACAACCAGCGGTATGTGATCCTGGTCGATGAGGCCTCCGGGGTGGATGATGCAATCCTGGCGGTGCTTCGAGGGGGCCTGACTGAGCAGGACAACTGCATGATGATGGTCTCCCAGGGGACCAGGAACACCGGCACATTTTATGAGTCCCACCACCAGAATCGCCAGCTCTGGTCCTGCTTCCACATGGACAGCGAGCTTTCCCCCAGGGTGACTAAGAAGTTCATCCGGGAGCGGCTGATCGAATACGGGGGGTTCCACTCGGTCAACTACCAGATCAAGGTCAAGGGGGCCTTCCCCAACAACTTGGCGGGCTATTTGATCCCCAGAGCCTGGGCAGAGAAGGCGGCAGACCGAAGCCTTCTCATTGAGCATGACACGCCGCCGGGGGTGGTAATCTCGGTGGATGTGGCGGGGGACGGTCGGGACAGTTCGGTTTTGCTGGTGGCCAGGGTGAGTGGGTACAAGAAGGAGAGGAGGTTGGAGACCTTAACCCTCAAGGAGTTCCCTCACCTGGGGGACACCATGAAGCTAGCCCAGATCGTCTATGACCACTGGCGGCAGCATGAAAGCGCCTCTGTGATCGTTGACTCCATTGGGGTGGGCAAGGGGGTTTGCGACCGGCTGGCAGAGCTGGGGGTTGAGGTCCAGAAGTTCCGGGGTGGGGACGGGTCCTTTGAAAAAAAGCAATACTTCAACAAGCGGGCTGAGTCCTACTGGTGGCTTCGGGAAGGCATCTTTGACCAAATGGTGAAGCTCAGTTACAACACCAAGCTTTTTGACCAGCTGGCCAACCTGCCTTACGCCTACTCCGAAGCCGGGCAGTTCAAGATGATGAAGAAGGAAGAAATGGCCAAGAAGGGGATCAAAAGCCCCGACTTGGTGGACGCTTACACGATGGCCATGCTGGCGAAATACCGGGCCAACGGGGCGGTCTTTTTGGATGAGGACGAAGAGGTGGCAGCAGCCAAGTCTTTTTTGGAACAGCTTGAGGGAGGGCTGGAAGATGAATGAGGCATTGAAGAGAGCCAAGTCGCCACTAGGGGCGAAGAACCGAAATCACAAACAAGGTAAACAGATATGACAGAGACGACAATTCAAACAGGCATAACCAAGAGGGCCAAAATCTCCGGCTCTCGGTGGGTTACTTTTGGGGTTCTCTTGGCGGCGGTGGCCAATGCCTACTTCCTGGGCAAAATCGCTTTTGAAACCGCTTTCCTGTGCTCCTTTGCGGATGTGCTCTACCTACGCTGGAGGGATTAACCGATGGAAGAGACAGGGCTCAGGTTTTTGGTGATCCGAAGCGTCTTCGGGTGCTTTAATGTCGGGGTGATGGTGCGCTCCAGGGATGAGCAGTACTGGTTCGCTTTCGCCAAAAGGCAGCACATCGCCCTGGTCTGCGAGCAAGAGAGGGTGGATCAAGAGGCCCTGGAAGGCAGCCTCTACCGCTTGGCTGAAAGGATGGCCGACCCCCTCTTCTGCGAGGCCCTTCCTACCGAGATCACAAAGCACTTCCAGGGGGTTTTTGAGGTGACTCCTTGGATCGACTTCTCTAAGAAGATGGAGCCCGGAGAGCTCCTGGGTCTGGCCTACCTCGACCAGATCAAGGCCCCGTTGACCGGCCCGATTGTGGCAGTCGAGGCCAAGCCGAATGAGTACACCCAAGAGCGGGCTTTTCGCCGGATGGATACCCAGTTGATCCACCACACCGCTAGATTTCGAGCTTTGGAGTTGGAGGGGTTGGAGCTGGAGCAGATCCTGGAGATGGACGAATCAAAGGCCCTGGAACTCATTTGTCGTTTGAGGTGGCCACGAACTGGGGGGAGGGCAACCTGTCCCTTCTGTGAAGAGACAGAAACCTATCTTGATGACCGGAACCGCAGGGTCTGGGTCTGCAAGACCTGCAAGAAGCGGTTCAAGGTCTTCTCCCTGACCCCGTTCTCTGGCCGAAAGCTGAGCTACCGGCAAGTGCTTTACCTCCTGTTGGCGATCAAGGGCGGTGGGCCTGGGGTGGTTTTGGGCTCCGTCTTCTCTGGGTATGACCGGCGCTCCCTGGACGAGGTGATCTTGACGATCCGGGAGCACATTGGCCCAGACTTGGTGATCCCGACCCTGCCAAGCTTCAAAAGGGGCAAAGGGGGGCGGCTGGTCTCCCCACTCATTGCCCAAAGGGCTTCCTACCGCCGAGAGCTTGAATCCATCTTGGGCGGGGATTGCCAAAATAAGGCCCACATCGAGCTGGCCAGACGGATTTGCCGCTACATCCTCTACGATGGAGTGCGGACCCAAAAGCGCAAGACGGTCGAGGAAGACTTCCCTGACTCGCCGGATCGGGCTTGGTGGTTCTATACCCTGCTTTTGGACCAGACCTTGAGCTACTTGGCCTCTTTCATCAACAAAACCCAGTCCCAAACCTGCTATGGCTGATCTAAAACCTCTTTTTACCGCAAGCCTAGTGCTCCAAGACAAGTACGAGCTGACCGGAGTTCTGGACCCAGGGTCGGGGCGGGTGGTCTTGGCCAAGCTGGAACGAATCTCCGATCAGCGGGGCCGGTTCAGTGAGGAAAGGCTCATCAAAAAAGCCCAGGCGATGAGCCAAAAGGGCGGGGTGGTTCTGATTGAGGATTCCCCAAACTCCCTGGTGGGGCGGAACTTGAACACCATCCTGTTGCAAGACCGAGACCGAGGTTCTGGTCGGGTCAAGCGGGATCTTTGCTTTGAGCAGTTCATGCGGGCCTACCAGTCCGGGAAGGTGACGATGGACCCTGGGATCAATCTCAGGGTCCCGGTTGAATCCGAGTACCGAATCCGGGTGGATGCCAACGGAAAGACCCTCTACGAGTTTGAGGAAGAGCTGGGGTGCGACCTTAGAGCGGTCCTTTTGATGGCCTCTTTCCTGTACGCAAGGCCGATGGACTCGAACTTCATTGAGGAGATGTTTGGCTTTGACGGGGGCGATGAAGAAGATGACCCGTTTCTTCGGACCATCCAAAGCCTTTATCGGAGCGGATTAAGCAGCTAAAGCATATCGTTGAGAAAATGTCCCCCGGCCTACCTTGAACGGCTTACGGCTTGGGGAAATACCTCACCTTAGGGAGCCCTTGAAAGTCGGCATCTTGGGTCCATAAAACAGCTCCCTGCTGGAGCGCCGTGGCATAAATGAGGCTGTCGGCCATTGGTAGCCTTCTTTCTAGGCTGACCTTCGCCCCCCAAAGAGCAATCTCTTCGGTCAGTGGGATCACCCGCCCCTTGCGCATCAAAGCCGCCGCCTGTAAGGCTTCCTCCTCCCCTCGCTCCCGCAGCACCACCCGAAAGACCTCAAAGAGAGAAAGGGTCGGCACCAACAATTCACTGAGATTTGAAAGAGGTTTTTCAAAGGCCCCTGCATTGGGACCATCGGCCAGATACTCCAGCCAACCGCAAGAATCCACAAGGTTCATAACCGGTCAACCTCCCGGTTTAAATCGGTATTGATTCCCTTTAAGAACCCACGCATTTCTTTCAAATCCCTTTCCGGGATCAACTCAATTCTTTGTCCGTAGGCGATGACTTGCACCTTCTGACCTGGGGAAAGCTTCATGGAGGTTCGCACCTCCTTTGGGATAACAACCTGGAATTTAGGCGAAATAGTGACCGTTTCCATGTATCTCCTTGATCGATCATTCGACTGTACAACGAGTATTGTATCGAACCCTAAGAGAGTCTGCCAAGACTTTTTGCTGAGGGCGATTTTCTTTACCACAAGAGCTGCCCCCCAGAACCAAAAGGAACCATGAACGCCACCAGCCACGCCCACAAACTCCAGGCATTACACAGGGCCTGCAATCTTGTGAGGGTAAAACTGCAATCTTGTGAGGGTACCCCTAGGCCGGGATTTTAAAGCCGCTCTCTTAGAATGGCCGTGAGCAAAGCCCCCGTGCATGGGGGTCATCAACACGAACCCATTCACGCAAAAGCGAGAGAGCTATGAGCCACAAAGAATACATGGAGATGGAGCAACGGGGGGCCGAGTTGGTCAGCGCTCTGGTCTGCCTTCCCCAGAAGTCCTCCGACATCGCCCGGTTCAACGAATCTGCCGACAGCGAAAAGACCCTTGAGGAAAACCGACTGTTTGGCCGGTTTATGAGCCCAGAGGCAAAAAAGATCTCCCTGGGCATCCATGCCTCCGTCACCGAACATTTCTACGAGACCTATGGGCACAACCCGAGCGATGCGCTGATCGCCGCTGCCGGTAGCGCCTTGGAGAACAGCCTGGATACGATCAAGCAGTTCTACGAGGCCAACGGCCAAACCGAAGAGGCCGACATCAAGACCTTGGAGGTCTTGGCTGGCCTGATTGAGCCGATCATGTACCAATCGATTGCGGCTCAAACCACTGTCCCCATTTTCAGCGCCCAGCGCCGGGCCAAGTACTTCCGCCGTGAACGGTTGGCTGGCACCGCAAGGGCCGGTGTAGCCCTGAACGCAAACATCTCCGATGGGCTGATGGGTGCCTATGCCGCCATGCAAGGCCGCTACAAAATGTCGGTCAACCCGGACGGCACTGCAAGGGCCGCTGGCACCCCGGACGGAGTGGCCGCTACCCTGACCTATGCTCTGGGTCACGCCATGAAAAAGAACATCGTGGTCTGGCTGGATCATGCGATTATCGCCGTCTCCGACCCGACCGGCGGGAACTCTCTGATCTCCAAGTCGGCCACCTACCCGATCACCGCCTCTACGGTGGATTACGCTGCCGGTACGATTTCGATGACCTTTGGGGCACCGCTGGCGGTGGGTAAAATCCCCATGCTCTGGTTGGAGACCAACCTGGAGAAGGCCCCGACTCAGGTGCCCAAGATCACCTACGAATACACTGAGAGCTCTCTTGAACCGCACTCCTTCGCCGTTGCCGCCGTCAACACCTTGATGGCTCAATTGGCTGCCATGAAGGGCTTTGGCCACAACCTCAAGACCTTCTCGGTCAACGATGTGGTGATGGTGATGGTCAAGTCGCTGGACAACCAGATCATCCTCGACCAGATTTACGCCGCCGGACGGCGGAACTTCAACTGGGATCGCAGCGTCCCCGCTGGGGCCTCCTACTCCCCTCAGGAGCATTACCGGAGCTTCATTGAGAAGTGCAACGAAGCCGACTTGGCCTTGTTGAACGACACCAACGGCAAAGCCGGGCTGGACTTCATCTATGCCGGTGATGACCTGATCAAGTTCTTCATGGACTTGAACGCCCTGGGTGTCCCCTCGATCTGGCAGCCCCGTGGCACCATGATCACCGAACGAATGCGCAACCAGCCCCACTACCTGGGCCTGCTGAACAACCGGATCAAGGTGTACGCCATCCCCGGCAATTCGATTGTTACCCCCTGGGATGGGGTTCGGGCCTTGGCCGCAAACGAGGGCATCTTCGGCGGGATCGGTCGAGACTACTTCTCGGCTGGTTTCGTCACTGGCGCTTTCCAGGCTCCTTTCCCCTTCACGGTGCTGATGAACGCTCAGTTCCAAGAGCAGGAAATGCTCTATGCAGAGCAGTACTCGGAGATGGTGAGCGCACTCCACTACGCCAAGCTCACGATTTCGGCTTCCTAAGCCGGTGATCAACGGGGGCCGCTAGTCGGCCCCTTTCACAAACCATAGCCGAAGGAGAGAGACCAATGGCCAAGCACAAACAAGGGGGCGATGCCTCCATTGAAGAATTGAAGACCGAGAACGCAGAGCTTCAAGCCCTGGTTCAGGCCGTTGCCGATGCCGCCGGGGTTGACCTGGAAAAGAGCACAAAGCCCTTGCCCCAGTGTATCGCCGAGATCATCGAACAGCGGGACCAGTTACTGGAGATGAACACCAGAGCAGAAGAGCAAGTCGCCGCCTTCGAGCTCGCCCTGGCTGACGGGGAGATTTCCCCCGAAGAATTGGTGGAGCTCAAGGCAAGAACTAAGGCTCTTGAGGCTGAAAACCAAAAACTTCGCCAGTCCAGCGCTGCCCCGGCGGCTGCCCGCCTCCCCGAGGGGGATGTTCAACTCCTGGTCCACAACCTGACTGCCTACACCCAGCAAATCTCCCACCGGGGCTTGAAGGTCGGGGCTGCCTCCACCGGCCTTTTGAGTGTCCCTGTCTCAAAGATCAACGAGAAGGGGAACAGCGAGGGCTATTTGGTCCCTGTCAAGGTCCACAAGGCCGATGTTCAGGGCATTGCCCAGGCTTGCAACCAAGCCGGGATGACCGTTGAAACCGTAAAATAACCCCAAAAGAGGAACACCATGAGTCAACTTGCTTCTAGATCCGGGGTTTTTCGGGGTAAGACCGACCAAACCCAATACGCCACAGGAGCGTCCACCTCGATGGGGGCCACCCTGCTCTCTGGCGTAAAAAAAGGCTGGCCTGGGATGCGCCACAAGGTTACGGGCAAAAGTTTGGTCCAAACCTTTGGGGTCTCTTCCAAGCACCAGCAGGACTACCTACAACTTTGGGGCTTCCTCCAGGTCGCCAAAGAGGCCGAAGTGGTCCGAGTGGCCCCGGCGAATGCCAAGTATCCTCTGGTCCAGTCCCTCTACCACAACGCCAGCTTGGTCAACCAAGGGCTGACCTACCAAGCCAAAAAGGCCGGGGTCAGTACCGTCTCGGTTGAGCTGGTCGCCCCTGCCGTTGACACCGCCTTGTCGGTCGCCGTGACCGGGAACGACATTACCGTGACCCTGGGGTACTCTGGCGGGGCTGTGACCTCCACCGCTGCCCAGGTCAAGGCCGCATTGGAAGCCAATCTGGCCGCAATGGACCTGATCGGCCTCTCTGGTACCGGCGCAGTCCCTTTGGTCGCCCTGGCCAAGACCACCTTGACCGGTGGGGCAGTTCCACAATGGGAAACCGCCGCCAGCACTTTTTCCTCGAAGCCTGAAGAAGTGGTGATCGGAACCGGGTACGGCCTCTTGCTGTTTGTCCGGGACGGATCAGATGGAAAGGGCGTGGGCTTCAAGATCACCGGGCTTAACCTGACCAAGCAACAGTTCACCCTGGAAGTTTACCAAAAAAACGCCGATGGGACTTGGCCGCTCAAACCCTTCGAATCCACCCTGGTGAGTGTGGCCTCCAGCGGGATCAACAGTAAAAACGGCGATGGGGAAGCCATTTTCATCGAGTCCCGGCTGATCGAGAAAGGCTCCGTTTTGGGGGCCAAGGTCCGGGTTGGGATCGACTTGGAGAACGAAGTTGCCACCACCCCGGCCCAAGTTGAGTTTGTCGGCGGGACCGAGGGCACCTTGGCCAACCTAGTTGATCAGGATTACTTGAGCGGCCTGGACATCCTCAAGACTGGGACCGGGACCCTGTTTTTCGCCGCCGGGTTCACTTCGGCCACGGTGATTGACAAGTTCGGAGCTGTGGCCTTGGAGATTGGGGCACACGGCTTTGCGGATGTGCCCTTCTCGAACACCAAAGCGACCGCCATCACCTTCAAACAGTCCTTGGCCGCAAACCCCAACCTGTCCATCTACTACAACGCATTGCGCTGTGATGACCCCTTACACGGTGGGCGGACCTTGGTTGGTCATGCCGGGAACGCCGCTGCTGCCTGTGCAAGGTGCGACTTTGACAGCGACCTGATCACCGCCAGGGCACCGGCTGGAGAACGGTTTGGCCGGGTTGACACCTGGAAAAATGTCGAGCTGGTTCATGACTTGGCTGCTGAGGACCTCAACTACTTGGCCGATGCCAGGGTCAATGTGGCCATCCCCAACACCAACCCCAACCTGGGGCCGGTGATGTTCAACGACCAATGGAACCTCTACGGGGAACCGTCCGAGTTCGAGAGAATCCATGTCCAGCGGACCATTGAGTACATCAACCGCTCCCTGGCTAAAGCCCTTAGTGGGGTGGTCCATGACGACAATGTGACCACCTTCGACAAGGTTGAGCGGATTGGGCGGGAGATTCTTGGCCCCATGCAGACCGCCGGAATGTTGGTGGTCAGCAAAAAAGGCGAGCCGCCCTGGACCCTGGTTCACGGCGAAGACCCGACAAGGCCTGGGGTTTACCTAGTAACCCCCAAGGTCTCCATTGTCCGGTCGATGCGTCAGATCGACCTGAACACCCACTCCATTTAACCAACAAAAAGGAACGAGATGAGTCAGAAGAAACCGCTTGATTTGAACGCCGTCTTCCTTGAGGCCATGTCCGAGGAAGAGGCCCCCTCCACCGGGGGATTCGGTGGGCAACAGCTCAAGAACGATGCCATGAGCGTAGCCTTGAGCATCTTAAACGAGCGCCTGGACAGCTGGGAAGACTTCGAGCAGGTCTTGATGGCCTACGCTGATGTCTCCGAGGATGGGATCGTGGACGAAGACGAGACCGAGTACTATTCGGCCTTGGTCAGTCAACTGGCCCACGCCCTGGCCTTCCTGGGTGCCGACTACGAGCAAGCCGTCAAGGCCATCGACAAAGAGGATGACGGCCTGATCAAGGCCCTGGTCAAGGGGACCAACGAGAAGTACAAGGCCGACCAGCGTAGTGAGATTGAAATTCTGGAAGCCTATGTCGGCTCCAAGTCTGAAGCCTCTCTTTACGAGTGTGTGGAAGATGAGGAGTGGCAAGAGGGCTTGGTGGAAATGTCCGAAGGGAACTTCGGAGTCAAGACCCCCAAGACCCAGACCCGGTTCAACGAGTCGATGATCAAACGGGTCCGTGGCGGTGTGGTGAAGTGGGTCAAAAAACGGATCGGTCGCCCCAAGCGGCTGACCTCAGCCCAGCGCCAAGCCCTTCGCAAGGCCCGGATGAAATCTCATACCGGCGTAGCCAAGCGGCACCGGATGAAGTCTCTGAAGATGAGGAAACAACGGGGCCTTCACTAGGAGGGGTGAGTCGTGAGGTTACTTGGCTACAAGGACAAGAGGGTCAACCGTGCGCTCAAGTGCTTTTTGCAACAAGGTGACAAGACGGTGATTCTCCTTGTGGCCGAGGGCTACAACTTCTCGGTTCGCACCAACTGGGACTCCCCCTTTGGGCAGGATACAGCGGGTGAGAAGGTGGGGAAGGCTGCCCAGGTTGGCCAGTCTATCACCGGGCAAACCAGTATCTCCAAGCTCAACAGCGCCTTGACCTGGACCGGGAACAGCCCCTTGGAGATTTCCTTCACTGGGAGGCTGATTTCGGAATCCAAGGCCAGCCTCTACGAAGAGGTACAAGAAGCTTATGCGGCCATCTTGGCGATGCAGTCTCCGAATGCGAAGGAAATTGCTGGTTTTGGCCGAAGGCCGCAGCCGGTCAGAATGGCCATTTTGAACGATTTGATTTTCAAGGAAGTGATCATCCAGGATGCCCCGGTCAAGGCCGGGGAGCAAATCCACTCAGCCACCGGGCTTCCGATGATCGCCGAGGTTGAGTTGACCGTTACCACCGAAACCATGCTGAACTCCTACGAGTTCGCAACTCTCTTTAAGAGGTAAGCCCTCATGGACAAAAGACCTGCCAACGGCAATTTGGCCTTTTACAAGGAATTCATCCAAAAGTCCCTGGGCCGGGGCCACAAGCGCAAGAAAAGTGACTTCAAGCTTGAGGTCGCAGAGTACCCGGTCCTGAGCGATCTGGTTCTCTCCGTTGAAATCCCGCAACTCAAGCGGGAAGAACTGGAAGAGTACGCCCCTTTTGCGGGCAAGGTGATGAGCCAAGGTCGCCCCGAGCTGGGAGGCACCGTGCCGATCAGTTTCCAAGAGGTGGTGGGTGGACCGGTTCACAAGGCGATCCGCAACTGGGTCAAAAAAAACCAGGCCCTGGATGTGGTGATCAAGATGGTCGGAGAGCTCGAACCTAGCTCTCGGGACCAGTTTACCCTGATCGGGTGCCAGATTGCCCTGGACGGAACCGAGGTCTCCTATGAAGACGGGACCCCGATCCGGTTCTCTGGGAGTCTTTACTTCTGGTATGTGGACGAGTTTTTGAGCGCCGCTGAGGTTTAAAGATGACCCCCAACGAAGCGGCTCAAATCGCCCTCAGCTCCCTGCACCCCTGCCCCTTGTCGGATGACAGTTATGCCGCTGACAGGGAGCGGCTGGTGCGGAGGGCCTTGTTGGACTACGCAGACAACACCCAGGTCTTGTCTCGGGTCGCCATTGTTACCCAGGACCAGACCGTTCTGGCCTTTCCGGCTGACCTCCGGTACATCACCGATGTCTCCGATGCCAACGGGGAATACCTGGACCATGAGGCGACAGACACGGATGTTACGGTGGTCTTGGAGACCAGGACCACCTACCCCATCTGGATCAACTACGCCATTAACTTCTCCGGCCAAGACCTGAACGCTCAGCTTCCCAAGAAGGTCCAGGCCAGCCTTTTGGTGGACCTGATCGGGGCTTACTTCGGCCAAAAGAACGATGCGATCCTCCAGACCGCTCGGATCGCCAATGTGGAGATTGAGCCCAAGGACTACTCAGAGGAGATCAGGGCGATCAAAGAGCGGATTGCCCAGATTCCGGTCCTGCTGGAGCCCAAGGTGTTTTGAGCTAGGTCTCCTTTTAGCCCAGAGCCGTTTTTGGCTTGTCTAGCACCCACCGTTGTTATAACATTGTTAAAACAATTGGAGGGTTATGGAACTCAAAATCGTTCAGATCGGCAATTCCAAAGGGATCGTCCTTCCTAAACAGCTGATCGAGCAATACGGGCTGGCTGACAAAGTGGACTTGGATTTGGCCCCAGATCATTTAATCTTGAGGCCCAACAAAAAGATCAGGGACGGCTGGGACCAAGCCTTTGAAGGATTTGGCGAAAGTGAGGAGGAAAAGGCGCTGGTCTTGGACTTGCCTGAGAACCCGGAGGGACTGGAATGGACTTGGTGAGCCGTTTTGAAGTGCATCTGGTCCAGCTGGAGCCAACCATCGGTGGCGAAATTCAAAAGACAAGGCCTTGCGTAGTCATTTCGCCGAATGCGATGAATCGGCGCAATTGGGTTGTGATCGTGGCTCCCTTGACCTCAACCCAAAAGCCCTATCCTACCCGCATCCCCTGCCTATTCCAGGGTCGCCAAGGGGATGTGGCTTTGGAACATCTTCGGTCAGTGGATGTAAGTCGCTTGGTCAAACGGTTGGGGGTTCTCTCTGATGCCGAGGCAGAAAAAATCAGCGGCACGCTGCACGAGATGTTCGCTCTCTAAGAAGCTATCGAGAGAAAACCTCTTCAAAGGAAAACCAAGTCCCCGTCCCCTGCTGAAGCTTGGCTTTCGTCTTTGCCAAAACTAACTCAAAAGGCGGATCAGTTTGGTGTGTCGCATTCTGTTCGGGCTTATTTGACTCCAAAACTGGCCGCATTGGGTGTCCTTTTTTCTCCATTTTCCTACTCTCCTACCTCATTGCCTGTCTAGCCGCATCCGCCAGGAACCCGGACCGAGTGGCCCCGTGGGACCGGGCATATTCGTCAATTTTGGCTAACAACCGGCGGGGCAGGGTGATGTTGATTTTTTCCGCTCTCCCATCAAACCTTGATACATCAACCTCTACGGTCGCCCAAACCCCATAGTCAAAGTCGGGGTTGCGTTGGTGTTCGGCGATGGGGCGGGGTAGCGGAATTTCCTGGCCCTCCTCAACCAACCCTTCAAGATGGAGGTTGATAGCCTCCAGTACGCTGTCCAAGGCTTCATCAAAGGTCTCACCTGCGGAGAAGCACCCCGGAAGATCGGGCACTGTCACCCCATACTTGACCCCATCATCGCTGTGCAACACTACGGGGAATCGCATCCTGCCTCCTATTTCCAGCCTGCTTGTTTACGGATCGAGTTCAGCGTACCAGCCGAGAACTCTTCAATTCCTTGTCGAAATCGGATTCAAATAGCTGGTCTTGCATGACTCGATATTTCTCGAATTCGCTTTCTGCGTAATCCTTTGCCACCTGGGCGCTGATGTGGCCTTTGTCCTTGAGTATCTCCCGTTCATCGAACTCCAAAAACTTGTCCAGCCGCTTGGCCCAGTCTTCCATGCTCATGGGGATATGCCTCCGGGCACGGTCTTCAGCCAATTCCAGGTAGGCGTTGACGATGCGGCCCAGGGATTTCAACTCTTCGGCAGTCAAGTAGTTTTTGGCGACTCCCACATCGGTTTTAAGGATCTTGCCTTTCGGAGCAGCGGCCCAAGTACTCAGGCCCATATGGGGCTTGTTGCTGTCGGCCCGCTCATGAACCAACTCTGCGGCGGTGTGGCCGTGAATGGCGTAGTGCAACTTATTTTGCACCTTGGCGAAAAAGCCCTTGGTGGTGGGAGCGTCCTTGTTGTAATCAACCGCCGTGGCGTAAATATCGGTGATCTTCTGGTAGAAACGCCGTTCACTGAGCCGGATTTCTCTAATCTCTTCCAGCAGGCGCTCGAAGTAGTCTTCGCCCAGGAAGGAACCGTTTTCCATGCGCTCTTTGTCCAGCACATAGCCCTTGATGGCGAATTCCCGTAAAACTTGGGTCGCCCATTGGCGAAACTGGGTGGCCCGCACCGAGTTCACCCGATACCCCACCGAAATGATGGCATCCAGGTTGTAAAATCGGGTCTGGTAAGTTTTTCCATCGCTGGCAGTTTGTGCAAAAGTTGCACAAACTGAATTTTCGCCCAACTCGTTGTCGTTGAAGATGTTTTGCAAGTGCTTGGTGATCACCGAGCGTTCGACACCGAACAGTTCGGCCATTAGTTTTTGGCTCAGCCAGATCGTGCCGTCCTGATAACGGACCTCGATTCCCTCTGCATTGGTCTGCTGAGTGAAAATCAGGAACTCAGCCGTGCTGCTGCGTATGCTCAATCCTCCCATCGGCCTCCAATGTTTTGTTCATGGTGGTTATCATACCCACCAGTCAAGGGAAATGCAACTGCTTTCAAAGACCCTCGCTTTGGAATCTGGCCCTGCCGTGGTAGCCTCCTTGTAGTCAATCTGGAAGGCCGATGGAAAACCCGACCCGCTACAAGAACGCAATCCAAGCCTTTAAGGCCAAGCCCCGCCAACGGGCCTGGGAATACCTTGTTTCTGTGGCCGGGTTCAACCTGACCTTCTTTGCCAGGAATGTGGACCTGGGCTACATCGAGCTTGGAATTGAAGAAGACACCTCCGGCTCTCTGACCCGGACCCGGTATTCCCAGTCTGCCCCGGTTACGGTGGAGATGACCTGTTCGGACACAGAGCAAGGGGAGCTTAGGGCTTGGTTTGAGGCTTGGGTTGCCTTGGCCTTCCCTGGAGATGGTGGACACGCCCACCCGGACGATTATGTCCGGGAGTTTGTGCTCCAGCCCCTGGATACCAAGGGAGCACTGGTTCAAAAACCTTTCCGGGTCAGGCTCAAGCCAACCAAGATGACCTTAAGCTTTGGCATGGACAAGAGTGAGAACCTGGAGGTCCCGATCAGCTTGATTGAACACAACACCGGGCACGGCAGCGCCGCAAGGGTAGATGAGACAACCCGTGGCAGCCTTTAACCCGGAAGAACCGAAAACCAACCACTCGCCTTGGGGGAAACATGGCTGAACTTTTTTTACCGTCCGACAACCGCCGGGTCCTGATCCGGCCTGTAACCGTTTCCTTGGCAATGGAGGCGAACGGCCACTCCAAAGCCTACGCAGAGCACTACATCACCAAGTTCTTGGAGCTGATCCAGGAACCTGGAGCCACCAAGAGCGATCCAAGGGATTGGACGGTCCAGGATCGGTACTTTGTGATGTTCACCGCCTACCTTGAGACCTTTCGGAGCGTGGAAAGCCGCCTGGAAGAGACCCTAACCTATCGGGATTGTCCAGCTTGCGGCAAGGATCATCCGGTCAAGCTCTACTACCCTGACCTAGCTGACAAGATCACTTGGTTAGAAGGCGAGCTCCCGGCCTTTGAGTTTCAAGGGCAGAGCTACCAAGTTCAACCCTTGACCGGGAAGGTGCAAGAGCAGGTTGAGCAACTTGAGGCCCCCTTCCCTGAACCTGGATCAGCTGAGTGGGAGGATTTCTCCAAATCGGACCAAGCCGCTGCCATCCGCTCCCAGGTGCAGATGACCCGCCTGATGGGGCATCTGGGGAAGACCTTAAAGGACTTCGAGGAGATGCCTTACGCCGACTTCCTGGAGATTTCCAAGCGGGTGCTCCCCGAGCTGGCCAAGCTCAAGCACGGGATCGACTTTTCCATCCGGTTCAAGTGTCCTAATACCCCACAGGCCCAGGAGGTGCCGGTCCCGGTTCCCTTTCGTGAGCTCTCTGTCTTTTCGGCATTATGAGGAACAGGGCTGGCTTGATGTTCTGCACGACACGGGGTATTACGCCCGGCAATCCTGGGCAGAAGTTCTTGGGTTGCCGGTTTCCCTGGTCTTAGAGTTACACCGCAGGCTGGTTGATCAAAAAAAGGCGGAAGCAGATGAGCGAAAGAAGGCCAGACAAAAGCAAAAGAGGTGAAGAACCAAGCCAGATGGAGCTGGTCCAGTCCGAACCCCTGACCGTCAAAGAGGTAGCCGGGGCTTCGGTGGCGGTCAACCTCAAGACCCCGGTTTGGTTTGCCGAGCAGATCGGACGGATCGAGAAACCGCTTGCTGCATTGGTCAAGCTGGCCAAGGCGGGCTGGGGGACTGCTCAAACTCCCTTGCCCAAGGCCCAAAGTGGCGTTGACCATTCCCCTTCCAGGGGAGACAAGCGCCCTCTTGCACCCCGCCCCAGGGTCCTAAAGAACCAACATCTTTCTTCAAGGGCACCTGTTCTCTTTGGGAACTCTCCAGGATCCTCCCAGAGAATCAAGAGAACCCCGCCAGCCCCTTCCATAGAAGAAAAGGGGACAATCAAAACGGCCAAAGCTTCATCGGCAGTACCAACTCTGGGCTTACCCTTGGACACCGAGAACCTAGGAGGGAAAGCTCTGGGCCTAAATCGGACTGGCGTTGGGACACCGGTGGCAGCCCCAGCCTCCCCTGGGCTGGAACAGGCAATCCCCCTGCCTGAGCCCTCGGGGGCTGCCACTAAAACAGTCCAAGAGGGAACCCAGTCGAAAGCCCGCCAAGGGCAGAGGGATCAGGACCGACTGGCCAAGAAGATCGGGGAACAGGTTGGAGACAACGCCCCTGATGAGGAGCTTGGCCGATCCAAGTTGCTTGATGCCATCAAATCCAGCGAGGGGAACGCCGCCGATGCCGCCGGTCTCTCCCTTGGAGGGCCGATTTACGCCGCCGCCAAGGAGTTTCGGGAGACCTTCCTCAAGCTGGATGAAGACAGCTTCATGGGCCGGGCGACCCAAAAGATCGGGGGCAAAGTCCTGGAGAAAACAGGGATCAAAGCCAAGGTGGTTGACCCCTTCAAGCGGGGGCTTGGGGTTTTGGAGAAAAAGACCGGTCTGGACAAGTTGTTGGACTGGGTAGGCCCATCCGCCGAGAAGCCAGAAACGGAATCAGACCAACTGAAACGGTTGCTTGAGGAACAGGCTGGTTCCAGGGAGACCAAGGGCAACGGTCCCAATCGGGACCACAAAGGCCGGTATCTGACCAAGGCGGAAAGGGCCAAGCGGGAGGAAAAGTCCAAACCTTGGCAGACAGACCCAGCCGGAAAGATGGTCCAAGCAGCCCTGGCCTCCGAAGACAGGGGGGATGACAAGACCCAGGGTGAAATCTTGGGCCAGCTTGAGTCTCTCAACCAAGCCCAGAAGTCTGGAACCGAGGACATCGTTCGGGCGATCCAAAAGGGCGGTGGAGGCGGTGGTTTGTTTGATTCACTCGGTGGTGGGACCGGGGAAAAGGGCCGGTCAGGAACCAAGGGGATTCTCGGAGCCGGGGTCAAACCCCAAGGCCGACTGGGGAAGATCAAGGCCGGTTTGGGGATCGGGGTTGAGAAGGTTGGAGCTGGGGCAGCAAAGGCGGGCGGGTTCTTAAAGAGCGCCAAGGGGGCCGGGCTGGTTGGGGCTGTCTTGAGTGCCGGGATGCTGGGGATGGAAGCCTATGACCAGTACCAAACTTTGGCCGCACAAGGGGCTTCTGGGGAGCAAAAGGGCGAGGCAATGGGAGGAACCCTGGCCAAGGGGGCCGGTGGTCTGGCCGGTGCCGCTGGTGGGGCGGCCACCGGGGCCGCCCTTGGCTCCATTGTCCCGGTGGTTGGCACCGCCTTGGGTGGGCTGATCGGTGGAGCCTTGGGCTACTACGGAGGCGAGGCTGCAACTGAGTTTTTAGGCCTGGACAAGCTAGGTGAAGGGATCGGGCGCTTGATTGGCGGCTGGTTCGACTCCGAGAAGGACAATCCCCCGTCTGGGGTTGCTGAGAAAACCAAGGCAGGGGGCCTCCTCTCTGGCTGGTTCTCGACCCCTGAAACGCCCCCACAAGGTTCTCCCCCTAAGGTGGCGGTAGCCCCTCAGGTCCTCCCCTCCCCAGTCACGGCCAGACAAGTAGCCGACAAGGCCGGTGGTTCCGGGAGAGAGACCTACAAGGAGTTCAACAACCACACCAGGGAGAAGGTAACGACCTACAAGGAGCGGGAGCCCTCGCTTCTTGACCGGGTGCCAGGAAACTTTTCCGACAGCAGTTTGAGGGGGGTGGGAGAGGGGCTATTGTGAGGACTTAGACCGCCGTGGCAAGGGGCGTGATCTCTTCCAACTTTTTGCCAAGCGTTTTCTTGGCTTCCCAGAGGGACACGGCTTGTTGGGCGTTAAGCCAGAAGCTTTCATCTAGTCCCGTGAACTTGGCCAAGCGCAGCGCCATTTGGGGGGTTACATGAGATGCCCCTTGCAGGATGGCGTTGAGAAAGGAGCGGGAGACTTGCAGCCTTTGAGCCGCTTGGCCTTGAGTGAGCCGGTTCGCCTCAATGATCTCCCGCAGGAACTCGCCGGGGAGGGTTGGTTTTCGGTTTTTGGGAACCAGCATACGGCCTCTATATTAGGCGTTCTAGCGAGACTTCTTCGGCCCCATTGGACCAACGAAAGACGATTCTCCAGCCTTCAGGGCGGTTGATCTCCCAAAGACCTTCCTCAAGCTGGCTTACCACGGCCCCCGGCAGTCTCGGAAGTTGGTCCGGGTGCGAGACCGCAGCCAAGGCATCAAGCCAAAAATGAGCCTTTGAGGCCAAGCGGGAGTCCATCCCTCTTGCCAAGTCGCCGTTGTCAAATACCTCTTGGGCCAGCTTGTTTTTGAAGGACTTGATCATGTGTTATCTGTAGCATGACAGGAGACACTAGGCAAGGCCTTTCACCATCAGCCCCCTCCGATCAGCAAAGCAAAGCTGGCTCAGGTGAACATCTCCCGCAGAACTTTTAGGGCCTCTACTCCCACCGAAGGGTCGGCGCTTAGCATTTTGACCAGTCGCTTTTTTGAAACCGAACGCAGTTGGTCGGGGCAAAGTTGGCCTTTCTCTTCGTTCAATAAAGTGGGGATTCGGAATGGCCAGGGCTTGAGGCTGTGGGTGATGGGGGCGACCAACAGGGTTTGCAGGTGGTCGTTCATTTCATCAGGGGAAAGGATCATGGCTGGACGGGTTTTGGCCATTTCTGAACCCACGGTGGGGTCCAGAGAGACCAACCAGATTTCAAACTGCTTCATAGCCCCTCGTCTTCAAATTCCAGCCAATCCCGCTCTTCGGTAGTCAATTCCTCTGGCGGAAAGGCTTCCAAGGCCTCTGCCCAGCCCTTGCGGGGGAAGCTCGGGGGACGGAGGGTAAAGGTCTTGGCCTCTGGGTCCATCTCTAAGATCGCCTTCTCACCAAAGCCAAACTCTTCCAGGTATTGCTTCGGGAGGATGATCCCTTTGGAATTCCCGATGGTGCGGATGGTTACATCAATTTGCATGGTTCCTCCAATGAAGTTATAACAAATTATAATTTGTTAAAAAACCTCCGTCAACCGTCAAGTTTTTTGGGACAGTTGGCTGTTTCCAAGGTCGGTACGAAGCACCGAGCCGTCTGGGTCAGCCTTTCTGATCTTCAACGCCTTACGGTGTTGATTTTGTAAAGCGCAGGGGTAAGAGATGGGGGCCGTTCAAAGACTACCTATCCTTGGGCAATGGCTTCCATCAATTTTCCCGTGGAGGAAAAGGGCTGTCTATTCATAGTGGCTCCACATCCGCAGAACCTTGACTACGCCCTCCGCTTCCAGGACTTGGTACACCAACCGGTGCTGGATGTTGATTCTGCGGGAGTAGGCCCCGCTCAAATCCCCAACCAAGCGCTCGAAGGGTGGCTGGGGTTGCAGGGGGTTTTGGGCTAGGACCGCCAACAGCGCCTCAACTTTGGGCCGGAGGCCGGAGTGAGCCAGTTTTTTAGCATCCTTCTGGGCCTGTTTGGTATAAACCAGCCTCCAAGTCACCAGTCCAGCTCCGTGGAACAGTCTTCAACCGGGGTCTTCATCCCCTCTTGGATGCTTTGGACCATGCCGGGGATCATGGAGAGGTGCAGGGTCTCTTGGATTGACCGCCAGTCCTCTTCTGAGACCAAAACGGCATTGGTCCGTTTCCCGGTCAGCAGTGCGGGCTCATGGCTTAACGCCACTTGATCTACGAGCTTAAACAGGTTCTTGCGGGCTTCGGTGAGGGAAATGGCGGTCATAGGCGCTCCTGGATTTTTTTCCAAAGTGTACCTGAAAGCGTACATTACAACAAGCCTTTTTCCTTGCCAGCTTTCCTGTGTTGATCGGAGGGGGTTACCACGGGCCAGACCGGAGGCTCGCTTTGGACAAAACCCAATTCAGAGCTAGGCCACTAAACCCGGTTCTGTCCCAGAAACCAGGAGAAACTGTCTGGACAACCGGGGCCACTTCATCAACCACCCTCACTTTGGAATCTGAACTTGCCATGTTAGGCTCACCAAAAAAGGTCGGGCGATGAGCGACAAAAAGACCAGATACGACTACGGGTTTGCCCCAACCGGAGCAGGGACCAAGGTCCACTTTGGGGACTCTGGCGTTGCCCATGAGGTGGAATTTTGGACCTCCACCCCAGAGGGTTCCATCCCAGGGAAACCCGGATGGGGGCACCCCAACAACCAGTTTGTCCATGATCCGGTTAGTGCGGACATGGCGGTGGCCATCAAAATGGCCAACCTAGCCAAGATCAGCCAGGACCTGCCCCAGGTGGAGATCAAGGGGATTGTTTGCGAGCCCTCACCGGAAAGCTCGCACTATGACCTGTTCTTTTTTGTGACCGGGCTGGATGCAGCCATCGTAACCCAGATCAAGGTTTAACCGTGGATTACCTGAACATCCCCGCCCCTGGCGAGATCAGAGAGAAGTTCAAGCAGCTTTTGGCTGCCAAAGCCTCTTGGGTAGGCCACGAAGAGGACTACATCGCCGATGCCCACGGGGCGCACCTGGAGTTCTACTTGGATGCCTTTTTCAGGAAGGCCAATCGGCTGTTTCAGGAATTCTTCGGGGCCACAGCCCTCAATGACACCTCGATTCTGGCCAAGGTCCAGGATGCGGCCTATGTGCCGACCCCGCCTTCCCCCTGCAAGGTGAGACTGAAGATTACCAACAAAGCCGAACTGGGCGGGGCCTCGATCTCCTACTCATTTGAACAGCCGTTCCTGTCCGAAACCGGGGCCATCTACCTGATCCAAGCCCCGGTGATCGCCCTGGCCCCCCAGGCTTTTGTCCTGGTGGAAGCCCACCAGCTCGAAAAGTCCTCTCTCTCCTACAGCTCAGCCGGTGGGCCTCTCCAAGAGGTCCTGATTGGGGATTCTTCGGTGGCCATCTTTGAGGTCAAGGTGGCGGGGACCCTCTGGACCAAGGGGGCAAACCTCCTGGCCATCGATGAAACCAGCCAGACCTTCATCCCGTTTTATACCCTCACCGGCAACCTTTCTGCCCGGTTTGGCAACGATGTTTTAGGCAAGGCTCCGGTTGCCGGGCAATCCATCGAGATCACCATCTACAAGACCTTGGGCAAGGCTGGAAGCCTGTTGGTCGGGGCCGGGCTGGAAGAGTACAATGTGGCCCAGGCCAGCGAGGTGCTGGTGCTGGTGGACGCAGTGATCCAGGCCGGGGCCGACCAAGAGACCCCTGAGCAGATGCTCAAGGCCCTGCCCTTCCATGAGCTTTCCAAGGGGGCGATGGGCTGGGGGGATGACTACCGCTTTACCGTCTTGAAGTACTTTCCCGCCGTGGTTTGGGCCAGGGTTTGGGGGCAGGCCGAACATGAGGCCATGACCGGCATCCCCTCCATCGACAACATCAACAATATTTTTGTCTCTGCTCTCTGGCCGGGGAATCAGGTCAATGCCCAAAGCCTGATCCTCCCCTACCTGAAGGCTCAAAAGAATCCGGTCAATGTCAAGTTCGTCTGGCTGGATCCGGTGGTGGTCAACTTTAACCTGACCCTGACCGGGAAGGTGGACAAAAACATCAACATCGAAGCGGCCAAGGCCACCATCGGGGCTGCCCTGGCCCAGTACTACGGGGAAGAGAGCCGGTACCGAAGGGTTTCTCTGATCCAAGCTGAGCTGGATGAACTGATCAAGGGCCTGGGAGTCTTCACCGACCAACTCCCCCACCTGACCAACCGGATTGAACGCCCCTGGTTCACCGCCGCCGTCTCCGGCCAGATCAACCCTGCCCTGCTCAATGAGGTGATCGCCCTTGGAACCGTAACCTACAACCTCACGGCTCTGGCATGAACCAAGAACAGATCATCCCCATGCCGAGCTACCCGCTGTCTGAGCGGCTCACCCTGCGCCCCAACCGGACGGATCGGGAGGCTGAACTGGCCCAAGCGGTTGAGGAAACGACCGAGTTCTACCTCCTGCCCTTGATCGAGCGGATGGAGAAGCTCAGGAGCTTTTGGACCGCCTCCCAGGAAGATTTGGCCCACCTCTCCAAGCAGAAGTGGGGAGAGCTCTTTGACCAGATTGTGGTCTTGGACTCGGACCGGCGGGTCTTCCTGTGGATGGCCAACGAGCTCCGTTTTGTCAAAAACAGCGTGGACGCTTTTGCGGTTGGTCTTTCCAGGCTGGGATGGACCGTCAACACCGTCACCTATGCACCGCTCTACCACAAGAAGGACACGGCTTATGGGACCGCCTTTTACACCGAGGAAGAGGCCCTGGAAATGGGCACGCCAAACGGCTTGGACGACTTCGTTCTGGTCTCCATCGGCAACCTGATCATCAACACCGCCAAGCTGGAAGCCCAGGGGGTTAACACGGCCAACATCTCCGCCTTTGTTCGCCAGTACTTCTCAAACAAGGTGATCCCACTTCACATCTCCGCCTATGTCGCCCTGGCGCATGGGACGACCACCCGCTTAAAAACTTTCACCAACGGGATTGCCCAGGTGAACAACAAAACAACCTTTGTCCCTACCCAGTGGTAAGATGAACACCAACCTTGAATCCGGCGTAGTGGTCGTAACCGACCTGGGATACCAGATCGAGCAAGAGTTTCTGCTGGGCCAAACTGTCCCCTGGCCGAAGCCTCTTACCTTCAAGCTGGCTTACGATGCCTCGCTGGATTTCTACCTGCCCAGGAACCCGGATGGGACTTTCCCGGACACCCCAGGGTATGTCAACGGGATCAAGGTTCCCAACCCGGCTCTGACCCAGATCACCAACCCCATTGTGGACCCGGCGACCGGTCTGCCCTTTGTGGGGACACTCTTCTCGGTCTTGCGGGATGTAACGGTTCCCAACCGGCTCAACATAAGGCTCAAGAAACGCTGGGACCAGTACAACCTCAATACCGTGGCCAATGTGATCGGCCTTTACGATGAGGCCGGGAACCTCTTTGCCATCTGCCACTCTCGGGAAATGCAATGGTTCCAGGGGGAGTACCTCACTTACACCCTCTCGGTGGAAATTTTGCAGCCCACCGCCTTGGAGTCGATCAACAAGGGCGATTTTGACCGGATGATTGAGGCTGATGCCAGGATGGTCTTGGTGGCTGAGACGGTGGCCGCTACCCAAAGGGAGATGGTGCCGGTCAAGCACCAATACCGGATCGGGACCCAGGCCCAGGTCAACATCCTGGAAGCAACCCACTTGGTGGCCGACCTGCCTACCTTGAGTGGCAAGGTGGCCGTGATGCCGGGGACCCATCTCTTGGCTGGCAACTTGGTGATGCCCAATGACCTGGAGTTGGATTTTGCCCCTGGGGCCTCCCTGGACCTAGCCAGCCTCTACAGCCTGACCTTTGGGGGCAAGCTCAAGGGACGGCTCAAGGTGGTCAACGCCGCCGCTGGTTCGGTGATCCCCTCGGTTTCGGCCTTTAAGCTGGAATCCGATTCGATCACCTGCTTGAACATGACCGGATTGACCGGAGTGGTGGAGCACAACCAGCAGCTTTTTCTGGGCCAAGCGGCCACCCTGGACAAGGAGGTGATCCGGCGGGGGGATGACACCGAGCTTGGGACTCTGACTTTGAGGGGGGACCTGCTCTTCTTAGGCAACGCCACCCAGATCACACCCCAACAAGTCTTGGCTGTGGACAACCTGATCACCTTGAACTCCGGGGAGGTCGGAAACGGGGTTACAGCTGGCGAGGCTGGGGTTGAGGTTGACCGGGGGCCAACTTGGGCCAAGTACAAATTCATCTTCGATGAGACCGATGATGCCTTCAAAATCGGGGAGGTCGGAGGCCTCCAAAAGGTGGCGACAAGGCAAGATGCCCCGGTTCTCAAAGGGATTGCGATTTGGAACTCGACCACCAGCCGCTTCGACACCTACGCCGGGTTCACCTATGATGATACCACCCGCAAGATCACCCTCTTGGGGGCAAACTCGGGGTCCTTCGAGATTTATGTGGATGCCGGTGGGAATCCCCAGTTGATCGGGTCCTCAACCGGGTCGGTGGTTTTTGGAAACTCTGGGGGCGGTGGGTTCGAGCTGTGGGCTGGTGGAGCCTTGGCCCTGGGGATTGACGGGAACCAGAATGTCTCCATTCCCAACGGAAAGCTGACTCTGGCCCAAGACCCAGTGGACAATCTGGAAGCGGCCACCAAGCAGTACGCCGATGCACAAATCCCGGTTGGGAGCATCATGGCCTGGAACCCTGGGTACTACACTGACGGGTCCAATGCAGGCTTTGCTGCCTCGCTGCTTGCGTCCAACGATGTGGCCGGGGCCAATGCCTACCTTGCAGCCAACAACCCCAAGTGGAGGGTTTGCGATGGCTCGGCCCCAAACTTGGCCAGCAGCCCGATCTGGAACGCCGCTGGTCGCTACCTGCCGAACCTGACGGACTCTCGTTTCTTGATGGGGTCAACCGGAGCCGGTGGGGTTGGAGGTCTCAACTCTCAAACCAACCTCTTAACCCACGGTCACGGGCTCACAGGTGGAGTCTCGAACCTTTCGGGGGGCAATTCAGGGAATCAGTCTGCAACCCATACCCACGGATTTTCTTGGACCGATAACAAGCTTTACAGCATCTATTCCGCTCAGAACGTTGGTGGCTCAACGGACACGGGGGCGATGTATTACGGCTCTGGGCTCACAAACTTTGAGGTTCGGTCTGGATACTGGTCTGGCTCAGATACGAATTACTTTTCAATGGGATTCATCACCCAACAAAACAGTCCGAGCGGAACTACTGGTACTGAATCCACAAACCACAGCCACAACATTGACCACGGTCACGGCCATTCCCTTGCCGTGAGCAACTACAACGGGGTTTCCTCTCTGGAAAATCGGCCCCTCTATCTTGGAACAATCTTCATCATCAAGGTATTGCCATGAATACGAAGTTTTATACGGTTTGGTACAAGAGAACTTCCTCTTTGTTTTGGTCGAAGCTGCCCAGGGTGAAGGCGGACGGCCTTATTGAGCATGGTCGGGGCCGCTTTTTCATCCAGGACAGTGAAACCAGGATTGAGATTCCGGTGGACGCAATGCTGTTCCGGTTCAGCCCAGAGAGGTTCGACAACATCAAAAGGCTGATGGAGCTTGAAGCCGGTCGAAGCATCCCTGCCAACTCTCAGCGGTAGGTAAGTTGTGGAGATCAGCCAATTGTTTGAATCCTTGGGTCCCTATGGCCTAGCCGCTGGAATGGCGGCGGTCGCCTTCAAGTGGTTGGCGGTGCGTTACGAAAAGTCCCAGCTTGCAATCCAAGAGACCAACGAGAGGGTGTTTGCCCACCACCGGGAAATCTTGGAAAGGCAAGCGGCTGAACACGCCGAAATCACGGCACGGCGGGACAAGGAACATGCTGAGGACCGGGCGGCAGACCGAGCGGAAACAGCCAAGGCCCTGGCATCCATCCTGGAGCGAGGAGAGAGGTCCACAAACGAGCTAAAAGCCGCTTATGAGTCCTCTTTGTCCAGCCGGGATGCTCACATCAAGGCCCTTGGACAGCAGTTGGAGTCAACCAAGGACCATTACCACGCCGAAATCATGCAGTCCGTGCTCAGCGCAGAGCGCCTTATGGCGGCGATCCAGACGACCGAAGTGAGGATTTTAGACAGGCTCATGCAGATCAACCCCACCCAATCCATAAAGGAGCGATGAAGCTTATCCAGGAAGGCAAGCTCAGTCCGAATTTCAGCTTTTCAGAACTGACGGCTACCAAGCACCAGGAGCTGCTTGAGGTCAACCGGAAGTACGGCCTGCAACCAGAGGTTTTGCTGAATCTCTGGGGGCTCTGCAACCTTGTTTTGCAGCCAATCCGGGAGGCCAAAGGGCCGATCACAGTATCCTCTGGGCTTCGGTGCCCGGAGCTCAACAAGCGGGTGGGCGGGGAGACAACCTCTCAGCACCTTTTTGGACAGGCGGCGGACATTTTGCCAACTGCTTGCAGCCTGCCCGACCTGATGGGATGGGTGAAGAGTTCGGGGCTTCCAGTCGGCCAGTGCATCCTGGAGCGAGACAAAGAGGGACGGGAGTGGGTGCATATTTCCTCCCCCAGGTTTTTCAAAAAGAACATGGAGTTTTTGGCCGCAGTCTTCGAGCCCAAGGCCGGGAAGATGGTTTATGCCCCTTGGGTCGCCTGACCCCCAACTTTTTAAGGAGCCAGCAAATGATCCCCTTGATTGGCCTGATTCTCCAAGCCGCTGCCCCAGAGGCGGCAAGTTATGTTGCCAATGCAATCCGGTCTGTTTTTGATGACCAAGTGATCCTGGAAATCGACAGCTTTCAGGAAAACCCCGCCCTCACAAGTTTGCAGTCCTTCAATGTTTTTGGGGGAGCTGTGCTACCCTACATCCTGACAAGAAGTAAGGAGGGCCTCAGTCTGATCTGCCGAAAGGAAGACATTGAGATCGTGAAGGCAAAGCTCATCCAACAATCTGTTCAATTCAAACAAAAGGAAACGACGTGAACCCCAAACCTTTTTTAAAAGTCCTCAAGAGGATCTTCTTCCCCCTTTTAGTTTTGCTCGCCGCCTGCCTGGGCTCCCCGGCTTTTGCCCTTACCGCCGAAGAGGCCACCGGCTGGGCCAACAGCGCCGTGGCCTGGGTTACCGCCTTAACCTTGATTGTCTCCATGATTGCGGGGATCGCCGTGCGATTCGGCCTGATCCAAAAAAAGGACGCTGAAAACGCCAAGTCCCTAGCTGAGGATGCCCTAACCGCTGCCCAAGAAGCCAGGGCCACCCTGGGCCAAGTCTTGACCGTGATCAACGAGCACCCGGCCCCCAATCAGAGCTTCAAAGAGCTGGCCGTCACCGAAGGGAAAATCCGGGCCTCTATCGCCCTGGCAGAACTTGAAGACCAGATCAACCCCTCCAATAACTAAGGAGCAATCCATGTTCAGCGATCCGTTTTTATTCAGCAAGATCACCGGCCAGATTCCTGGGCATGGCCTGAACCGCTTTGATGAGGCGGTGGACTCCTTCCACTACCAGACCTTCACCGAGCCCAAGATGTTCCGGTACTTCAAGAAGATTTTCGAGAAGAACGGTCTGGTAATTGACAGCCTGGAAATCTCCAAGAAGCCTCGCCGGGTTGAGGGGTACAGCGTGACCGATGTGACCGTTACCCTGGAAGACGGGCTTAAGCTATTCCTGTTGGTTACCTTCGAGACCGATGGGAAAAGCTCCATTGACCCGAACGCCAGGGGGATTCTCTTTGGTGCCGCCTTGGGCAAGAAGGACACCGGGGCGATCCCGTTCAGCCGGGAGAAAAACGCAGACCTTCCCTGGGATGAGGTTTTGAAAATCATCCTCGATGAGGTCAAGGTCCGGCTCCCCAAGTTCAGGAAGGCTCAACAGCGCCGCCTGGAGACCAAGTCCCAGGCAACCGATGGGACCGGCCCAGAGTCCAGCGAGCCCAAAAAGGTGATGACCTTTGCCAAGCAGATCGAGGCCAAAAAACGGATTTTGGAGAAACAGACCAGCTTGGCAGCAGAGCTCAAGACCGAGAACCAAGGCCTCCAAGAAGCGATCGGGACCCGCCAGCAATCGGTCCAAGAACTCAAGACCCAGATCGAGGCGGTTGACCAGCAAATCGCCTCCATTACCGAGCAGCTCAAGGCGCTTACCGCCGCCTAGGAGCCCAGAACCCAGCGCCACAAGGACAACATGGACCCGTTCAACCGCATCATCCTTCGCTTCGACCGCTTTGCTTCCCCGGTGGACCAGAGCCTCATCAACCTTTCAGAGCTCAAGACCCAAATCTACCGAGACGCAGACAGCCTTGAACCCATGTGCGAGGCAATGGGGTTTGAAGAGTTCGACTGCACCGTTCCCGGAAGGGAGTTGGAGCGGATGGATGAGTCCATCGTCTCAACCTACAACCAGTTCAAAAACGAGCGGGGTCCGATTGCCCTGTTGAAGCGCCAGATCACCGCCGCCCTGCCCAGTGAACTGACCCTCACCGAGACCTTGGTTGGGAAGCCGAAGAAGTCTGGCTCCTTTGTTTTTGTGTCGGTCCAGTTCGCCGTTTCGGACGGGCAGACCATCACCGCCTTCTTCCACAGCCCGAACTCCGCTTCCAGCTCCCTAGGGGCAGACGACAAGGTGATCAGCTTCCGTTTCACAGTTAACAAGCAGGATGTCACCGGGGCCATCGTAAGGACCAAGGGGAAAGACCTCCCCTCGGTCAAGGTCGCCGCCATCCTGGCCAAGATCGTAGCCGACAACGCCCCCACCTTTGCAGAAGCGAAGGCCAAGCGGGACAGCCAAGTTTCCGAGCTCCAAGACCTGATCACCCAAATCAAGGGCGGGGAGGAAGAGATTGGGGTTCTCCAAACCCAAATGGCCGACTTTGAGGACCAGAGCAAAGGCCTATCCTCCGACCTGGAAGACCTCCAAGCTGCCTTAGAATCCAAGCAGTTCCAGCTTTCGTCTTTGCAAGGACAGTTTGTGACCTTGCAAGCTAACCAGAAGACTGCCGAGCAGAAAGCAGCCGAAGCGCCGAAACCAGAAGGAGGGGAAGGCGAATCTCCGATCAAAGGGGATGGCCCCCTGCCCGAAGAGAAGGTGAAAACCACGGTTTACAACCTGACCACTGGGGATGAGATGGTTTACAGCCTGAGCCCCCAAAAAGCGGTTGTGGCCGCCTTTTACTACGCCAAGGGAGACAAAAACTGGGTCAAGTGGGACTGGTCCATTTCCAAAATCAGCAAGTCCGGCAAGTCGGTGATCGCTGGTCAGTGGTCGGCTCTCCTGGACGCTTCCAAGCCGGAGCAGGCAACCGAAACACCCCAACAGAATCAAGATGACTTCGCTGTTGAAGAAGCCCTCTTCAACGGCGAGGCCAAAAAGCTCAAGGCACTCTCGGTTGAGGATCACCAAGACGGGTCCGTGACCGAAGAGTACCGAGATCCCCAGACCAACAAGGTGTTTTTGATCTATCTGAACAAACGGGTTTACCCTGGCCCCAGGGGAACCCATTGGTCTTGGCAATGGGCCACCGCTGATGATCAGCAAGGCAAAAACAGCGGACTGCACCAAGTCTCCAAGGACGATGCCCGCAGGTACGCTATTGCCGAGGCATTGAACGCCCTTCGCAACCATGCTGACGAACTGGCCAAGGGTTATCTTGTCCATGCCGGGATCACCCAAGCCTACAAGCAGCTTTTCCCTGGGGTTGACTTCGAGGTCTCGATGTCATTCAACCCCAACTCTGGGTTTTTTGTCCGGTATTTTGCGACCAACAAGGAGGGTATCAGATTGTTCTCTATTGAACAGACCTTCGACCCCAAGGAGGAAACCCCAAATGACTTTATTTCCAAGTTCCGGGACGAGATGGTGAAAAGAGCCCAAGCAAACGGGGTAACGGTAGCTGTTGCCCCCTTACTTGATCCGGCTCCACCTGTCCCAACGCCTAAACCAGTGCCCACCCCCGTGGCAACCGATCAGACTTTGGGCTCTCTGCTCAAGGCTGACGGATGGGAGGATGACACCAAGTCCAAGATCGGCGGTTGGATCAAGACCCTGGGCCTGACTCCCACTGTGAGCCAAAAGCTCAAGGTGGCGATCAAAAAGGAGAAACTGCAACTGCTGGGCGAAAATCGGGAGGTTTTGGCCCAATCCAGCATGAGCGGGACCACCGCCGAAGCGCAAAAGGCTTGGATCGACAAGAACATCTTGTTCCTACAACGGAAGGTGCAGCAAAAAGAGGCTAACGAAGCTCAGGGAAAAGAGCTGTCCGGCAAAGCCCACGCCATGCTGGACCCAGAGTTGATCAAGCTTGGGTGGGTGGCCGAAAAGTTTGGTTTTACCCTCCCTACCCCCAACGGGGCAAAGATCACTCTCACCTTTGGAGAAACGACCACAACTGCAATCGATTTTAACAAAGGCGGTGAAGTGGTGGGGAATGTGAAGGAGGTTGGGCTGATTCCCCGGCTCATGGTCAACGGCGAGACCCTGCACTGGCTCTCCACCTTTGACAGCAACGATACCCCACAAGATGCAGTCGAAACGGCCAAGGAGATCACAGACGAAGCGAAGAATGCTGCTGGCTTGCCCATCGAGCAACCGGCTCCCGCCGCCAATCCTAAACCCGTAACCCCGCAGCTCAATTCTGGCGCAGATGCGATGGTCTTTCAAAAACCAACCCCGGCCCCTGGGCTTGAACCAATCGCTGCTCCAGAGCCCGGCCAGCCCCAGGATACCGAAGTGGAAAAAGCAAAAGCCTTGGCCCAAGAGATTCTGGACGGGAAGCACGATTCGCTCTCCCTGACCGCCCTGATGGACCTTTCCGACAAGGTGTTCTTCAAAGAGGATGAGCTGGAGGCCGACTTGGTGGCCAAGCTCGATGAATACCTCACCAAGCAGACCAAACTCAAAGCAGGAGCCGCAGCATGATGCCCCTTACCCCCCAAGAACTGAGGCAGGTCCGGCGAGCCATCGCCGCCGACTTGGAACTGTTGAACACCGCCAGCGCAAAGGATGGCCGGGGTATCAGGCGAAGGATTGCCGAGAACCTAGCCAAGCTGGGCGAGACGGTGCAGGCCGAACAGGAGGCTGCCGCTCCCCAAGACAAGCGGGATACCCCCACCTTTGACGACTTGGTAGCTGGAAAATTTGATGGGTTGGACCTAAAGAAGTACATCCCTAAAGTCAGGGCCGCTTTCAAGGAGATTGAGGAAGTGGCCCCGCTGATCCAGCCGGTGGAGCGGTACGCAACCATTAACGGGGAGTCGATGAACGAATCCTTCTGGTCGGACCTGCTTGGAGATGGAGACCAGAGCCTCGCCCTTCTGCACAGCGAGATTGGGACTACTGAATGAACATGGGGATGGAGATTGAACCAGCTCCCCCTACCATCACCAAGCCGGACTTTAGATCGGCCAAGACCCTCGTTGAGCTGATCGGGATGCTTGAGCAGTCGGTCAAAGGCCGGTCCCAATCCAAAAGCTCCGTCCCCAAGGTCGGGGCCTCCACTGTGGTGGAGACGGCCCGAGGGATGGAAGCCAAGGTCCGATATGTCTTGATCGAGATGGGCGACCTAGTGGCCTCCCATGACCTTTTGGGCAAGCAAAACCCAGAGTTCCCGGCGAACTACCAGGACAGCACCCGGTCCAGGATCAAGGCCCGGCTCCAAAACCGGGACCGATCTTCCAAATCCTCCCAAGCCCAGATTCACAAGATCGCCGGTGCGCTTCGTCCCAGGCTCTTGGGGGCCAACCCCCTGGCCTCAGATGGGGCTCCGATCACCTCTTCCAAGCTCAAGCCGGGAAAGTTCGTGGTGGTGAGCGGGAACGGGCGGACCCTGGCCTTGTTGAGCGCTGCCGCCCACAACCCCAACAGCTATCAGGATTACCGGGACTGGTTGACCCAAGAGGCCCAGAGCTTTGGCTTCACTCCCCAAGAGGTGGAAGTCTTTAAGGCCCCGGCCTTGGTGCGAGACCTTCAAGTGGACCTGACCGCCGAAGAGTTGACCCGGTTTGTCAAGGAGGCCAACAAGCCCAGTATCCTGGCCCCCTCCGCCGAAGAGGTGGCAGTTGAGGACGCTTCCGAGCTGACCGGGGAGATGCTTCAAAAGGCCCAAGTCGGGCCAGACGGCAGGATCAACGGAAGCAAAAACAGTGAGTTCATCCGCCTCTTCATTGACAAGGTGCTTGGGGGCGACCCCGCCGAAACCGGGAGACTGTTCAACGATAAGGGCTTGACCGATGAGGGGGCCGACCGGATCACCAGAGCAGTTTTTATGCGGGCTTTTGGGGATTCTAGGCTTTTGGACAAGCTGGTCTCTCGGGGGGACGATCAGTCCAAGAAGCTGACCCGAGGGCTGATGCTCGCCGCCCCCGAACTAGCCCGGTTGGGAGACCGGATCGCCGCCAATGGCCGGTACGACTTGGACATTGCCTCCGACCTAGTGGCCGCTGTCCAAAAGCTGGAAGAAATCCGGGCCACTTACAAGGGCGAAGACCCGGTTGGGGAGTACTTCCGCCAGACCACTTTTGACGAAATGGGGATTCCAGAATCGGACCAAGTGATTGTCCCCGAACAGGTCAAGAAGATCATCCAGACCCTTTACCAAGCGGGGATTGGCCGAAGGGGGAGCGCCGATAAGGTGCGGGACTTCCTGCTTCGGTACGCCAAGCTGGCCAATGATGAACTGGCGATGGAGGAACAGGCCGAAGATGATTCTTTGGTGAGCTTCTCCGCCTTTGGGGTAGCCGAAAAGAGGGACAAGGACGCTCTGATCGAAGACTCCAGGGTCGTTGTTTTTGCGGAGAGCGCCTGGGATGAGAGCTATCGGCCCGAGTTCTACTTGGTTCCCTTCTTGGAAAGCCCGGCAGCGGCCAGAATTGTTTTGGGACTGGTGGAAGGGGAGGCTAGGTTTTACGAATCCGCCAACAAGCCGGACTTCTCTGGGGCCAAGACGCTGGAAGAGCTGATCCAAATGCTTCGGAAGTTCGTGACCGCCGACCCCCATCAGCAATTCAGGCTCGATCCCGTCCCTTTGCCGGAGACCTTTTTGGCGCTGGTGGGCCTGACCGGGAAGACTGTTTACACAGACCTTGGGGAGCTTCTCAGAAAACGGCTCAGGAAAAACGACAACTCCTTTGCCAGTGAGCAAGAAGTTCTTGACCACATTCTCGCAGTTGCGGCCAACCCGAAGCAGATGTTGAAAGGGGCTCAGGAAAACAGGCTCCTAGTGATCGGAGAACCGCACCTGAACCAGAGGGGCAAAGAGCGCTACCGGAACTTCGTGATGGAGATTGACACCCAAAAAGGGGTGATCATCTCTGCACACATTCTCAAGCCAAATGATTTAAGGAGGAAACTGGAAGGATCGAAGCAAGAGGGGGGCCGCCTCTACCATCCCGGTCCTGATCCTCACTCCGAAGAGTTAATCAGGGGGGCGCTGATCCAGCCTTACGGACAGGATTCTCCCGCTTCTTTTGGCATCCTATCCGACTCGGATCAAGGTGTCAAGACTCCCCACCACGGGGGCGAGCAACCTAGAAAGAGCGAGCTGTCTGGGCACCACTCCAGAAGTCCTTTCACCTTTGGCGAGGTGATTAGGGGGGCCGTCCGGCCTCTTGACCGGCATCAGACTCGCACTCCCAAAGACGGGGATGGAACCTCATCCTCTGCCCCCATCGTAGGAGAACCAAGCAAAGAGGTCAAGGCCCTCTACCGTGCCGAAAACAAGGAGGACGGGGTTTACGCCGTAGTCACGCTTGGGGCCAAAGGCTACCACGCCACCCTGTTTGATTCAGATGAAGAGAAACCGATTGGCACAACGGCCTACAGCATAGAAAAGCTTGGAGAAAAGGCCGCTTTGGCCAAAGCCAAGGATCGGGCTGATGAAATGGTTGGTGGTAGGAAAACGAGGTTCAGATAAATTTTTTGTGAAAGTTCAGAAACTTAACCTTCAACATTCGTGACTTGAATAGGCCGTTGACAATGCGTTGATACAATTCCTCGCTGACGAGTGCGTCTGGGCGGATTTCCTGGGCCTGGATGCGCCGGTGCAACTCACTGGTGGGCATGAGCAGAGCCATGCGGTAATAGACGAAACTGGGCTGAGTGACGAAGGGATGATCTCCCGGTGCGACAAGACAGGCCGGATCATATGGGATTTCAGACCTGATCGAAGATAAGTTGACTAAGAGCAGCTCTTGGTCTGGCCCGGCAGGACCAATTAAGGCGATAAACAGGTGTGTCTGGCTAGGCGCACTCGGAGGGCCTGATGGGATGTGGTAGGTCCGTTTGCGCAAAGGCACTGCTAAGAACGACTAAAAATCATACTCAACCCCTTTTCAGCATCCATTTGCTGGAGCAGTTGGCTGATTTTTTCTTTTTTGAAGCCGAATGCCTCAAAAACGGCTTCATAGCGGATAGGCAGTGAAGTGCCTTCTGGATCTTGCCATTCACTGCAATGCTTGTGGGTATGAGCGACCAAATCCCATTCACTGTAGTCGCCAAATTGCCGCCAGACCTCATCAAGAATGTCCTGATCCAAGAGGCAAAGCTCATCAAGCGCCTCAATGGACACGGACTTGATTAGCGAGACATTATAACCCTGCTTGGTGATCATTTGTCCCCACGGCGAATTGGGGTCATTCCTTTTAATAAAGTCGTAGGTACCCGACAAAACGGGGCCGTTATCCATAGAAAACAGATGATCCCCAGTCTGAGACAATCCCGTCTGGGCGAGGTGTTCCCGCTCAGATAGGTACATCAGCTTGAGCAGCTTCATGTAGTTCATTACCCCGCCGCTTTTCATCAGCAGGTAAGCACCCAAATGGGCAATTTTTTGCTCTTGGAGCATCGGCCTTCCTCGTGTTGATTTTTGCAGTCTGCCTTTTGTGGATGCGAAGATCAAGCCAAAAGCATTCCATGCGAACCTATAGAACCGCTACAGCCCATAGCCTGGAGTTCTCTAGGCTGAATTTAGCCATCACAAGGTTTTTGCCTCATCACTCCCCCTCGCTTTGGAACTGAAGGAGGCCGTGGTAAGCTGACCCCAATCTTTAGCCCTCCCTAACCAGCAAAAGGACCAGAGCATGAACCAAGTCATCGGCACCCAGCGCAAAATCTCCGAGGCCCAAAGCATCACCGACCTGATCGACCTGCTCTGCCTAAATCTGACCGGGAGAGGGTACTCAGCCTTGTTTGGTGAGGAATCCGAGCCGAACGACTACAAGAACCCGGCCAGCGACTTCGGCTCTTTTACTGCCAGCCTCAAACGGCGCAGGGAGCTCAACCAAGCGACCGAGATGATCCTGGCCCAAAAGTCCAATCTTGAGGCCATGACCGCTGAGGAGATCAAGACCCTCAAGCAGTTCTCTGGCCGGGGCGGGCTGCAAGAGGGGTCCACCGATGAGTACTTCACCCCTGCCTTTGTGGCCGAGGGGATGTGGGACTTGTTGGAAGCCAACGGCTTTCAGTCGGGCAATGTGCTGGAACCTTCCGCCGGGGCCGGGGTTTTCCCGGAGACCAAAAAGAAGGGCGTGATCCTGACCGGCACCGAGATCAACCCCACTGCCGCCAAGGTCAACCAAGTCCTGCACCCTGACGACAAAATCCACCACAGCCCCTTTGAAGAGCTGGCCAAGTCCGCCCCGGATGACAGCTTTGATTCGGTGATCGGCAACATCCCCTTTGGAGATTCCAGGGGCGGGACTGTGGCCCTGGACCCGGACTACACCCAGGAGCGGGTGATCGAGCGGTACTTCATCCACCGGGCCATCGACAAGGTGAAACCGGGGGGTCTGGTTTGCTTGATCGTCCCGACCCGAGTGGTCAGCGGCAAAGACGGGGGCTGGTCCGGTTTCCGTCAATCCATCTCCCTGAAAGCCGAGTTTTTAGGAGCCCACCGAATGCCCTCGGACCTGTTCAAAAACCAGGGCACCAGTGACACCATCACCGACATCCTCGTCCTCAAAAAACACCCAAAAGGGCTGGCCCAAAAGCTCTCCCGCATGGATCACAGGCTCTTGGAAGAGTACTTGGTACTCTGGGAAGAGTTCATTTCTGGCAACTATTTCAAGGGCGAGGGGCGGCAATTTATCAAGGGGGTTTTTATCCCCAAGGACCCCAAAAAGTTCATGGACCGGGACCGGGTTCGCTCCACCCTGACCAATGCCGACCTCAAGACGAAGCTGGCCCATCGGTTTGATTCTAGAATCAACTGGGCTGCCTTGGAGTCCGAAGAGCCCAAACCGGCTCGGTACATCAACGGCGACCGGCGCTGGATCAACGAGTTGGAGTACCAGTACCTCAACGGCGAGTGGGTCAAGTTGGAGTACAGGCCCGGCGAGGTGGTCTCCCTGGATGAAGCCGTTTATGGAGCCAAAAGCCGGGATGAGCTGGCCCAAAAATGCAGCTCCCCCAAGGCTGCCCTGGGCCTGACCTTCGACCAAGCCCTCGCCGCCAGAGAACACTTCTCCGAGATGAACCTAGTCCGGGGGGCTCACCGGGCAGCAGTGGGGGCAGCCGAAAGCTCTCCAACCGAGTTCAAAGAGCTGGTTTATCGGTACAGCCTGATCGGGTCGCTGATCCAGAAGATCAAAGACGGTGATGAAATGATCAGCAAGGCCGAGGTCCGGCGGCTGGTCGCCTCCGAGATAGCCCAATTCGGGCACCCCCTGAACAACCCCAAGCTTTTGAAGGTTGGGGGGCGGTTTCATGACTTCAACCTCTTGGTCGGGGCGATGGACCGCAAGGGCAACTTTGAGCCTGCCCTGCTGGACGACTTCGAGGATGAGCGCAAGGGGCCAAAATTCAACCCCAAGGACGCTTTTTCCATCGTTGACCACCTGTACGCCATCCAGGGGCAGCTTGAGATCAGCCTTGAGGATGTGAAGTCCCTCTACACCGGGGACCACAAGATCGAGTCCCTGGGCGACTTGGCCCATGTGGAGAACTTGGCGATCAGCCCCAACGGTCTCATCTACCCGGTGCATCGGTATTGCTCTGGAAACATCAACGACAAGATCACCGCCTTGCAAAAGGCGATTGCCGACACCTCCGACCAGCGGCTCAAAGAGAAGTATCAGGCCCAGATCAACCTGATGGAGTCCAAACGCAAAAGGACCGAGCTGGAAGACATCACCTTCTCCCTGCGCCAACGGTGGATCGAGAAGAAGTACATCCTTGCCTTCCTCAAGACCCAAAAGATCAAGGACTTTGACTTCGGGGTGCTGGAGCAGGTGGAGGACCGTTATTACTCCGGGGTCTTCAACGAGGTCTTTCGGACTGACCACAATGCCCCAGACGGGTTCTGGGAGGTGAAGAGCGGGCGCAAGTTCTTAACCGAAAAGCTCCGCCAGCTCTTGGACTACATGAACGGGACCAAGGTCAAGGTTTTTAAGGCCACCGAAAACCTGAGCGCCGAAGCGGCAGACGAGCGGAACCGGGAAAACTTCGAGTTCGTCAAGCAGATGGAGGAGGAATTCCAGGCTTTTATGGAGACCCACCCAGACGCTCCCGATCTGGAAAGCTCCTACAACCGGCGGTTTAACAGTTTTGTCCCCTTCGAGTACTCCAAGGAGCCGTTGGAGCTCAAAGGTGTGGCCGATTGGGTCAAGCTGCATGACTACCAGTCCCAGGCGGTGCGCCGTCTTTCTGAAGAGGGCAAGGGCCTCTTGGGCTTTGATGTGGGCCTTGGCAAAACCTTCTCGGCACTGGCTCTCTGGGCCTACAACAAACAGCAAGGCCGGTCCAAGAGGACCTGCGTAGTGGTCCCGGATGCGGTCCTGGTCAACTGGCATCACGAAGCCAAAAAGTTCCTTGGGTCAATGGATCAGGTGATGGTGGTCGGGGTTGAGGTCCAGAAGAACAAGGACGGGTCGATCAAACAGGCCCCGGTCCTGGATGACACCGGCAAGCAGAAGGTCAACAAGCTGAACGGGAAGCCCGAGTTTCAGGACGATGTGAAGGTGGTCAAGTCCAATGTTCAGG
>Ga0208246_1000343_pt1 | contig 39638 bp, 35 predicted proteins | sample RifOxyD2_FD_184039 | JGI IMG/M metagenome (GOLD analysis project Ga0208246, IMG submission 184039) | Soil microbial communities from Rifle, Colorado - Rifle Oxygen_injection D2 (SPAdes) | ecosystem: Environmental > Terrestrial > Deep subsurface > Rock core/Sediment | place: Rifle, Colorado... | reverse complement strand
TAGTAGTGGCGGGGTCTTTGACGGACTCATCGTCATTCCCGAATTCCTCAATCGGGAATCCAACGCCAATGTCACAATGGAGGGGTCCGGCGATATTGATGTATGAATATAGAAACGCCGAGTAAACTCGGCAACTACATCTGGATGAGCAACTACAAGAAACATTTACCTTTATACCCAAAATGATACACAGTACCGCAGAGCGGGGACAAGTTTTGTAATCTGAAATTTATAATTTAGACTTGACTAAAAAATATCCTGTTAGAAGAATAGCTTATAATTATTTTGAAAATAAACAAAAAAATCAATCAAAATAATTAGGGAAGCAAGCCCCGTTTGAAAATGTAAATAATATTGAAATTTCAACACAAAAAATAATAAAGTATTATTTACAGGATTTTCAAGTGGAGTAAATTCTAACGGGATATTTTTTACTTGTTTAATAAATATAATTTTGATAATATTTATATATCAAAATATGATAGAAGAGAAAAGAATAGAAGAGAGTGCGCTTATAGAAAAGGCTAAGGATGGAGACGTCAATTCGTTCGAAAAGCTTATTTCAAATCACTTAAATAATATTTACAATTTATCATACCAATTGATTGGTAATGAAGCCGATGCCAGGGACCTTTCTCAAGAAGTAGTAATCAAAATATTTAATTCTATAAAAAACTTTAGAGGCGATTCTACATTTTCAACATGGATTTGGAGAATAGTCCATAATACGTTTCTTGATGAATTCAAAAAAACATATAAAAAAATGTCAGGATTCACGGATTCTATTGATTCTATGGCATGGTTAATATCCAGCAAAGATTCACCTTCCGAAGAGATAGAAAGAGAAGAATTAAAAAAACAATTAGAACAATCCTTATTAAAAATTCCTATTAAATACCGTTTTGTAATAATAATGTATAATATACAAGGATTTTCATATAATGAAATAGCCAAGACCATCAAATGCTCGGTTGCTGTGGTGAAATCAAGATTAAATTATGGTAGAAATTTGCTTAGGAAAATACTTGTAAAGTCAAAAATGTTTTTTTAAACATTTTTTTGAATTAGTCGTCTAAATAAGTAGAGGGAAATATATGAATTTATTTAACTATTGGAAATGCAGAAAGATAGAAAAATTGTTATTGTTTTATGTAGATAAGTCATTATCGGAAGATAAGATAAAGTATATTGAAGAACATTTGTCTTCTTGTAATGGTTGTGTTCAAAAATTAGCACAATTCAATAAAATTGACTCAACATTTAAGACGTTAGAGCAACATCCTCTACCGCCGGGTTATATGCATGAGTTGCATTTCAAGTTAGCAAGAGCAAACCAGGAAAAAAACAAGTCTTTAACTGAAAAAGTAAAATTATATACTCTATTCCCTAAATTAAAATATGCAGCAATTAGTTTAATATTTTTGTTTTTTGCCGTTAGTATGTTTTATTTAAATAATAAAAAGAAAAATCTTAGTTTGGATGCAATAGCATTTAATGTTATTAATTTAAATCAGGACGGGGTTATTAAATTTAATATTAATTCTGATAGAGATTTGGAAAATGTAACCTTGAAAATTGAACTACCTGGCGGAATCAGAACCATAAGAAACGGACAGGTGAATATGGAGCAAGGTGAAATAATATGGCAGGGTGATTTGGATAAGGGGGAAAATGTAATATCCATTTTTGTAAAAGGAGTTCGGCAGGGGAATTGGGAAGCCAAAGCTGTATTTAAAGAAAAATCTTTTATAAGAAAAATAAAAATACCATTTACAATAATTTAAAAAAATAAATAAGGAAAAGGAAAAGGAAAAGTTCTATGTTTAAAAAGATTATATTGTTGCTACTAATGTATTTCAGTCTACATGGTGTCGGCTATGCGGCATTGTTGGCGGAATGGAAATTTGAAGAAGGTAGCGGAGTAACAGTGAGCGATACTTCTGGAAACGGCAATACCGGAATTTTGGAAAATAGCCCGAATTGGGTAAATGGGAAGGTGGGCAAAGCGTTAGAATTTGACGGTACTAACAGATATTTCGTCATTTTGGATACTTCTGCGCTGTCACCGACAAATGCGATTACACTTGAAGCATGGATTAATAGCGACGAAATAACATTGGACGTTAATAATAGAAAAATAATTGAAAAAGATAAGTATGCTTTAGGGGCGAGCAGTGAAGCATATTTTAGGGTGGATATAGGAGGGCAATTAAAAATTTTAGCTTGTCCTTGGAGTATTAATAATATTGGTGTTTGGCATCACTTGGTAGGAACATATGATAGTGTTACCGGTGCACAAATATTGTATCAGAATGGAGTAGTTATAGCTAGTACAACGATATCAGGGCTTATTGATAAAAGTAGTTCATATTTTCATATAGGTTGGCAGGGTGAAACAACTGGCAGGTTTGATGGTATTATAGATGAAGTAAGAGTATACGACAATGCGTTAACAGCCTCAGAAGTGTTGGCTCGTTATTTGAACGGTAATCCTAATCAGGATACGACTGCTCCGGCATCTGTTATAAATCTGACAGCAGGTAATGTAACAACTACTTCAGTAACATTAAACTGGACGTCAGTTGGTGACGACAATTCAACTGGAACAGCAAGTATTTATGATATAAGATATCAAACATACGTAGTGACGAGTAGTAATTGGGCAAATGCCATTCCATGCAGCGGAGAACCGATGCCTAAGGCGACGGGAAATTCTGAAACATTTATTGTAAATAATCTTAATTCTGGTACTACATATTTTTTTGCTATGAAAATAGCTGATGAAGTTTTGAACTGGTCGGATTTATCAAATGTTGTAAGTAAAAAAACGTCTCCCGATACGACTACCCCTTCATCAATAAATAATTTAACTACAAATAGCCCGAATATTAATTCAATAACTCTCACTTGGACATCGGTTGGTGACGATGGAACAGTCGGAACCGCAACAAGTTATGATATCCGGTATCAGACCTATACAATAACAAACAATAATTTTATTAATGCAATTCAGGTAACCGGCGAACCGACGCCTAAGGCATCAGGAAATACCGAAACGTTTACAATAAACGGACTTACTGCAGATACTACATATTTTTTTGCTATGAAAATAGCTGATGAAGTTTTGAACTGGTCGGATTTATCAAATGTTGTAAGTTGCGCTACCACAGCAGAACCTGTTATAGATAATCCTCCGACAATAATAATAACAAATCCTACAAATGGCGCAACTGTTTCCGGAACAATAATATTTTCCGCTATCGCATCCGATGATAAAGGAATAGCCAAGGTTGATTTTTATGTAGATGGTTCCGTCAAATATTCTATAACAACTGCAGGAACATATAGTTGGTCACTGGATACAACTATATATGCTAATGGTAGTCATATATTAAAGGCAGTAGCAGTTGATACTAATAACCAAACAGCTGCCAGTGAAGTCACAGTAACGGTATCTAACGTTAGACCAATAACTGTGGACGTGGGTATATCGGCTGATATAAATCCGAGAGAGACGGTAATCAATCCGGTAAAAGGTGGAAAATCTAGCATAAAATATACCATCGGTAATAAAGCTGCAAGCGAAGGTGAAATGGTACATGTAACAGTTGAAATATATAATACCCGTGGTGAACTTGTTAAAACCCTTGTAGATGAGGATATGCCGGCAGGTAATTATCAATCGGTATGGGATGGCAGAAATTTTGAAAATGATGTTATAGCAAGTGGAGTTTATATTGCAAGATTAAAAGCCGGTAAATATACTGCCAGTAAGAAATTGGTAGTTATAAAATAATGAAGATTACAGTGATTAAATCCCCGTAATCCTATTTAACTAATATTAACTAAAAAAGAGATATTCCAAGAGAATATCTCCTTTAGTATTTATATAAAAATAATGAAATTTTCTATAATCTTTATAATTTCTATTATTATTTTAGTTTCTTCCGTTCAGGCATCGCCGAGTACGAGCGGTGCTGTATTACTTAAACAATTTGTGGGTAGCCGCGCACCTGCTATGGGTGAAGCATTTGTTGCAATTTCAGACGATATATACGCACTCCATTATAATCCCGCCGGGTTAGTAAAACTAAAAAGAGAGTTTAGTACGATATATTATAGGGATCACACCGTAAATCTAAATTACGGACTCATAGGTTATGGACAATCTTTTAGAGGTATCGGTACTTTAGCAGGAAGTTTATTTGTATATGATGCTGGAAAAATTGAATTTGAAAATGAAAGTGGAAATTTATTGAGCTTAGATACACAAAGGGATTATCTTTATACATTAGGTATTGCGAGGAATATTTTTGATAGTTTATCTTTAGGTGTTAATATGCGGTTATATTCATCTACAATAATAGAAGAATATCATACAAGTGTATATTGTATGGATATTGGTACTCTATACAAAACACCGATTAATAATTTATCTTTAGGATTTGTAATGCAAAATATCGGAACACCCATAAAATATGAAGAAGAAAAAGATCCTTTACCAAAAACTCTACGTTTTGGTACTGCGTATAAATTAAAATTTTCAGAAAATTATTTATTTATTGTCTCAGCTGATATGGTAAAACCAAATGATAGTGATGTAAAGAAAAATTTTGGAATAGAATGCTCGGTTAGAGATTTTTTATATTTACGAGCTGGTTATAAAATAGGTTATGATTTGGATAAATACAGTTTTGGAATCGGATTAAGGTGGTCAGGATTTCAAATTGATTACGGTGCAGTATTGCAAAAATTTTTAATTATCAATCCGATTTCTGTAAGTTGGAAAAAAAATAAAAATCAATAAAGGAATAAAGGGGACAGCGACCTTTATTTTATTTATCTAATACAAATTATTAACAGAAACATAATTTTTAAGTAAACCCTAAATTATATCTTTGATAATATTCCTATAGCAAATTACCAATGTTTAGATATAATAAAAATATTATATTTTTGTAATAAAACAAGGTCCAATATCGTATATATTTATAGAGGCCTTATTAAATGTCAAGTGATACTCAGGGATTGATACAAAATAATTTAGTTATTAAATTGATTGAGAGATATTTTGATAGAGCATATTCTATTGCTTATTGGTGACTTTTTTGCAAATCAAAAAAAATATGATAAAGCAGAAGAATATTATAAAAATGCTTTAGAAATAAACCCAAACTACAAATATGCAAAAGAAAAATTAAATGCAATTACTGTGTATAGCAAATAACCATAGATGAACCCCTATATAATAGTTGGAACAAATTCAGTTCGAATATCGTCGTAAAATAAAGATTATTAATTATAAAAAGCAGGATAATTACTAATTGTGATTTTTGTCACAATTCGTTTTTTTGCTTGATTTTAAATTTAAGAAATAATATATTATAAATTAGCATGGTAAGGAGGTGTTAAAAACTGAAAATGAGTCAAAAGAAAATTTTTAAAGGAGGAAAAGTATCATGAAAAAATATTTATTTCAAGCAATTTGTTTTTTGTTATTATGTAATGTTGTTAGAGTGTATGGGGCTGATGAAAAAACACCGATTAATTTATCAATTTATCCGCCAATTGCTATTTTTGAAGAGGCGAAAGTATATGGTATTGATTTGGGGTTGTTAGGTACTCAATCAGAAATTGTTTATGGATATCAATATAGTTTATTTCATTCAAGGGTTAATAAATGTTATGGTATCCAGGAATCATGGATATATGCAAGTGCAGATAATGCGTATGGAATTCAGAGTGCACTTGTATCAAAAAATAAAACCTGTTACGGATTACAAGGCGGTTTTGTCTGTATCTCAGAAACTGTTTTCGGTATGCAGGGGAATATAGGATTATTTGGCAAAACAAATTATTTAAAGGGTGTTCAAATCAATGTTTTAAATATATGTAAAGAAGAAATTCATGGTGTACAAATAGGCGTATTAAATATTGCGGGCCGTTTAAAAGGTGTTCAAATCGGCGCATTGAATATAATAATAGATTCAAAAATAATACCTGCAATGATTGGATTAAACATAAGCTGGTAATATATTATTTGAACTTTTTTATCTTGGTGTTGCATCCGGCCCGCCACAGAACCGATGGCGAGGCCTATTATAATGCGAAAGTTAATATAGCAAACTATAATCTCTAAAATTCGGATTATTTTTATCTTGGTGTTGCATCCGGCAGACCGCCGTCAACGGGAATGGTTGCGCCTGTGGTGGGTGTTTGCCGTGTTACAAAGAAAAGAACTGCATTTGCGACATGTCTTGCCGTAATTTTTGCCTTAAGTAAATTACGACTTTGATAATATTCTTGTAATTTATTTTCATCAGTTATTCCTCTGTGCTTCATCCTGTCGGGACCTATTTTTTCCCATAATCCTGATTTAGTATTTCCATCTGAAAATACCGCATCAGGAGCCACCATGTTGACTCGTATATCAAATTCTGCTAATTCCAGACTTGCAATGCGTCCCAATTGATGTGCAGCTGCTTTTGTTGCACTGTATGCACCGAAACGCGCACCGGGAGCAAATACGTTTTTAGTAGATACTATTACGATATCTCCGCCGGTTCCCTGCATACGCAAATGACGGCCGGCTTCTGATAGGGTAAGTAAAGTGCCCTCAACATTTACTTTCTCAAGTTTTTGGAAATCTTCCAGTTGCATTTCATCAAGCGATGCAATTAACGGTATTCCGGCATTTGCAATTATAATATCAACACCGCCCCAAACTTTACTTACTTCATCGAATCCGTTAGCTACTGAATCCGTATTTGTAATATCCATTCCAATACCGAAGATGTGGTTTTCGGCTATTTTTTTAAGCTCTTCAACTAATTTATCAAGCCTTTCGCCAGGTAAGTCGGTTGCGGCAACAAAGCAGCCTTTTTCCAGCAGGCCTCTGCAAATTCCCGAGCCAATCGCACCTGCAGCACCGGTAACTATTGCAACTTCGTTTTGAAGAGGGAATCTTGAATCAGGTTCATTATCAATATAAATAATACCGATGTCTTTCAAAAATACTATTTTTGGTTTTGTGTTGTTTTTATCAATAAAACTACTCATCGCGATAGTTATTTGTTTTTTGATATTTTCAATAGGGGCATTAACATCAATAGAATCTAATTGAAGCGGTGGAATTTTTACATTTTTCAAAGGAATAGGACATAAATTTAGATTATTATTATTTTTTGAATTAACAAATTCTACTACCGATATACTTGAGCAAAATTTTAATATAACACGATTGTAACGAACATCTTCATTGCCAGAAGGTTCGGCTAAAAGCCCACGAATAATCGGTAATATTTTATATACAGTATTATTTTCCATAATTGTGTTATAGGGTTACTTGGGTTACTAGAGTTATAGGGTTGAACTCTAAAAACTCTATAACTCAACAAACTCTATGAACTCTTGATGAGTTTTCGACGGTATACTTCTGCTTCTAAAGTATCCATTTGCATGTAGATTTTTTCACTGAAAAAATTCATTTTGCCTAAAATTTTTGATGCTACAACGGTTTTACAGGCACTTTCAACATACAGTGTTCTGTAATACGCTTCCTTCAAATTTGAGCCAACTGTTAAAAGTCCATGATTAGCCATTAAAATTGCATTATGGTTTTTTATTACTTCGCTTACTTTGTTTGCAATATTTTTACTACTCGGAACTGCAAATTTAATAGTAGGTACATTTGAACTGATTATACCTACAAAATCCGGTGTAAATGCTTTTAATGTTTTACCTTGCATTGCATATGCGATAGAATACGGTGGATGTGTGTGTATTACAGCGGAAATATCTTTTCTTGTATAATAACAGGCGAGATGCATTTGTATTTCGCAGGTCGGTTTTCTATTGTCGTTAATATTTTTCCCGGTTTTCAGGTTAACTGCGATATAATCAGATTCCTTAGTATCTTCAAAACATGCACCAGATACTTTCATATAAACGGTATTATCTACTCGTACACTGGTATTACCGCCGGGTCCGACGACAAAACCTTTATCGGCTAATTCTTTTCCTATTCTAACCAGTTCTTTTTTTATATTCATAATCAAAATTCAGGATACAGGATACAGGATACAGAATACAGAATACAGAATACAGGATACAGGATACAGAATACAGGATACAGGATACAGAATACAGAATACAAGATACAGGATACAGAATACAAGATACAGGATACAGGATACAGGATACAGGATACAGTGCTCAGTAAACAGATTAAGTGATCTCTTTACCCTTCTACCTTTCTACCTCTTTACCTTTGTCGCTAATGTTTTATATAATTCTAACGCTTCTTGTGGTTTCATGTTTTTATGCACAACATTATTTACTGCTTTTATCATTGCAATAGGATTTTCGCTTTGGAATATGTTTCTGCCCATATCCACACCCGACGCACCCTGCTGTACGGCACTATATGCCATTGTAAGTGCATCCAACACTGGCAGTTTTTTACCGCCTGCCATAACAATGGGAACAGGACATGATGCCGTTATAGTTTCAAAATCTTCTGGAACATAATATGTTTTTACTACATGTGCACCCAATTCTGCACATATACGGCATGCAAGCCGAAAATATTTAGCATCCCTTACCATATCCTTGCCTACTGCGGTTACTGCTAAAACAGGTATTCCATAACGCATTCCCATATCAACCAACTTGGTCATATTATGTATTGACCGTGTCTCAAATTCACCTCCGATAAATACCTGTATTGCCATAGCTGATACATTCATTCTGATAGCATCTTCAATATCAACAGCTATTTCTTCATTTGAAAGTTCTTTTAAGATGCTTGGTCCACCGCTTGTTCTCATAACTATAGGTGTTGTAAACGACGGAGGTATAGTAGTTCTCAAGATTCCGCGGGTCAACATAATTGCATCTGCATATTTTACAAGCGGAACAATATTTAAATCAATCCGTTCCAATCCGGTTGTAGGTCCCTGAAAATAGCCATGATCTATTGCCAGCATGACCGTGCGTCCAGTATCGCTGTTGAATATTCTTGACAGGCGGTTTTTCATACCCCAATCTAAAGAATTAGACCCTTTAAGAAAAAAACATTCCGATTTCATTGGAATATCTTCATAATATTTTTTTTCTTCTTTATTTGCGTCTGTTTCCGGCATAACTCCTCCCTGGAAATTTATTAATTTTAATAACCTCATTATATATAAAAAATATTTTATTTTCAATAAAAATTTAAAAACCTCTTGCAAATTATCAATGTTTAGATACAATAATAGAAAATAATATTGGGAGATTTTATGCCTATAATCTCGGGAAAGAATGCTGTGCAAAATACCGGTGAGTTCCCGGCATGGGGATTGGTTCACTTCAAAGCAGGACAGAAAAACATAACAGAATTACATTATCACGATAGTGACGAATTTTTCTTTATGATTGAAGGAAGATGTGTGATGAAATCGGAAGGGAAAATATATACTCTTGAAAAAGGCGATGTTTTTGTTACTCGCATGGGTGACGAACACGAACTTTTTGAGATATTGGAAGATACGACACTTTTTTGGCTATGCACAGAACTTCGCGGTCAAAAAAGGCAAGGACACCAGCACAGGTAAAAATGGATAAAGATTGGAGGAATGATATGTCATTAATATTTGGGATGTCTTTGAGAAAACTAAAAGAATATAAGGGCAGAAATCCGCGTCCTAAAGATTTCGATAAGTTTTGGGAAAGAGGTCTTTCTGAAATGAATTCAATAGCTCCAAAAATAAAAATAGTTCCTGCAAAGTTTCAGGTACCTTTTTGCAAGTGTTTGCATCTGTACTTTACTGGTGTAGGCGGAGCGCGTGTTCACGCAAAAGTTTTGCGTCCCAAAAAACCGGCTAAAAAACATCCTGCAATATTGATGTTTCACGGATATTCCTGCAGCAGCGGAGATTGGTACAACAAGCTTGCCTACGCAGCTTTGGGCTATACCGTTGCTTATTTAGATTGCCGCGGACAGGGTGGTTTATCCGAAGATAAAGGTGGGGTTACCGGCTGGACACTACACGGGCATATTGTTCGCGGATTAAGCGATTCGCCGGAAAAACTGTTATTCAGGAATATATTTCTTGATGTGGCCCAGATTGCCAAAATAGTAATGGAAATGTCCGACGTGGATGAAAACCGCGTTGGCGCCATAGGCGGCAGCATGGGCGGGGCACTTTCGTTAGTTTGCGCCGCATTGGAGCCGAGAATCAGAAGAGTTGCGCCTAATTATCCGTTTCTTTGCGATTATAAAGGTGTATGTGAAATGGATGTGACTAAAACAGCTTATGCGGAATTTCACGATTATTTCAGGAAATTTGATCCGTTACATGAAAGGGAAGAAGAGTTTTTTAACAAACTTGGCTATATAGATGTTCAGCATTTTTGCAGCAGGATAAAAGCGGAGGTATTGATGGGTACCGGCTTGATGGATACCGATTGTCCGCCGTTCAGTCAGTTTGCCGCATACAATAAAATTAAGTCAAAAAAAACATTAGAAATATATCCGGATTTTGCGCATGAGGATTTTCCATATCATAACGATAAAATCTTCCAGTTTATGAGCAATCTATGATTAGGACAATGTAAAGGAAGTTATGAAAATAGGCTTCATTGGATTAGATAAAATATATAGATGAAAAAATGGTTGCATTGGAAAATAAATGCAATCCCAAAAAGGTTACTCCATATTTTGTTTAATAAAATCTCTTTAAAAAAATTAGTGTTTAGATACAATATTTATGAGGATTCTTGTAATAAAAACTTTGTATGCTTGAAAAGGTGATATTTTTGTTGCCCGTTTGGAGGATAACATAAATAAATATGAATTTGGGTTTTTAGGTGCAAAATTCCGGGTTCACAAAGACTGGAAACATTTTTTTGAAAATATATGCCTGGAATGTATAGAGAAGAATATTAGAAGAGATAAAATTACACCTTCTAAAGAAAATATTTTCAAAGTTTTTGAGAAACTCGGTCCTAAAGATATTAAAGTAGTAATAATCGGGCAGGACCCATATCCGCAACCAAATATTGCAACAGGCCGCGCATTTGAAGTTAAAGAATTGAATTCATGGCTTATTCCATTCAGGCAAGCAACATTAAGAAACATTTTGAAAATGTTGTATAACTGGCATGACAGTAAGAAGAATAAAAAAGCTTCAAGATTAGAAAAAATTGAAATTATAAAAAACGCAATAGAAAAGAAAGATTATAATATATTGCCGCCGGATAAGGTATTTGATTATTGGGAAAAACAAAAAATATTTTTATTGAATTTTGCATTGACATACAGGATGGGTAATTGTGATAGTGGGGATTCTCATTTAATGTATTGGAAAGATTTTAATTATAAATTGGTAAGATGTTTATCAAAAATAAATAAAAATATAGTATGGTTGTTATTCGGAAAAGTTAACGAAGAAAATAACTGGATTATTAAACAAAATGCTTTTTATATTGCCCATCCGTCTGACAGGAGGGGAATAAACCCTAAGGATTTAGAAAAAATACGTCAATTTTTCGATATTTCGGTTAAGAAACATAAAATAGATTGGCTCGGAGGAAATTTATGAAGATAGGTTTTATCGGGATAGAAATACCTGAGGGTAAGATAAAATACAAAGATGAAAAATTTGTCGCATTGGAAAATAAATGCGAACCTAAAAAAATAACTCCATATTTTGTAGAATTCATTATTAATGAATTCGTTCAGGTAAACGCTATTGTTATTTCAAAAGATAAAATACTTGATTTGCTTATTCCCGATATTGAAAAACTTGAAGCACGTGTGCAGAATACAAATGATAATTTTGAAAAAGAATTAATAAAAAAATGTATATCTTGTCTTGAAAATGAAATGCCTTTATGTGACATCGTTTTTAACGAACAGGAACAGAAACTTCTTCAGATGCTGTCACCGAATAGCATGAAACCGATTGTAATTATTGATGACAAAGTTGAAACAAACGAAATAATTGAAAAAGTATTAAAAAAATCACAAACTATATTTTTTTATACAGCGGGAAAAGATGAGGTTCATGCCTGGCCTGTAAAAGCAGGTTCCGATATTGTGACCTGTGCGGGCAGGATACATTCCGATTTAGCACGCGGATTTATAAAAGCGGATATTGTAAGTTTTGACAATTTTATGAAATGCCATAATTTTAATGATGCCAAGACAAAAGGATTGGTAAAGCTAGTAGATAGGGAATATATTATCCAAGAATCAGATATTATAGAGATACGCTTCAATGTATAAACAAAAAGCATAGAATTGAGAGATATTAAAATAAGAATCTTGGAATAGATTATTTCATCAAAATAAATAAAATGGTGTAATTTAAAAATGAAGATTTTGTATCGTGATGTTAAAAAATATTGTGTGTTGACGAATAGAGAAGTGGAAGTCTTGCAGAAACTTATTCATAATACATTACCCAACGGGAATGAAGAAATAATTCCTGTTCAGAAAATAAAATGTCCATATGCTATCAAGTGTTTCTATGAAGCGAGAGATTGCATTTACACTGAAAGCAATATCAATTCTAAAAATGATCCCTTAATATTCAAAAATGAAGAGAAGTAAATTGGAACTTAAATATAAACCGGATTTTGATTATGCAAAAGAAATGTGGAATCATTATTGGGCAAAAGAAGTATTGAAACGTCCGCTTGTGGTTGCCAATGTAGTTAAACAAGAAGGAAAAACTGTTGATAAAGATAAGTATAAGTATTATAATGCATGTACGAAGAATTATAGAGAACAACTGACGATAATTGATGAATGGTTGGATAATACGTTATTTCTTGCTGAATCAATTCCGTGTTTTTCTCCAAGTCACGGTCCTGACCAGTTTGCTGCAATGCTCGGTGCTGATTTAAAATTTTCAGAAAGTAGCAAAACTACGAATTGGGTAGAACCTATAGTAGAAAATTGGGAAGAATTTATCCCGAAGATTAAATTAAATGAAAATAATTCCGTCTGGCAAAGTCTTCTGGAATATTCAAAGATTCTTAAAGAACATTCAAAGGGGAAATATCTCGTTGGGATTTGCGATTTTTATTCAAATGCCGATATGTTAAGTGCGATTCGGTCTCCGGCTAAATTGTGTATGGATTTTTATGATTATCCCGAATCAATAGCAAAGGCAATGTTATCAGTCAGAAAATTATATAAAACGGTATATAATTCTTTATATGAAGCAGGCGGAATGAACAACGAAACCGGTACTATAGGGTGGATTCCTTTTTGGTGTAAAGATAAATATGCAACGATTCAATGTGATTTTATATGTATGGTATCACCGAAAATTGCAAATGAATATATAATTCCGGCATTAGAGGAAGAGGCGAATTTTCTTGACCATTGCATCTATCATCTTGACGGTCCCGGAGCATTACCACATCTTGATAATATTCTTGCAATAAAAAAAATTGATGCAATTCAGTGGATACCCGGTGATGGGCAGCCGCCGCAGTATGAATGGATTGATGTTCTGAAAAAATGCCAGAAAGCTGGTAAGGGACTTCAGATTTTGGATGTCACAAGCATAGATATTATAAAAAAATTCAGCAAAGAACTCAGTCCGGAAGGACTGGTATACTGCATAGACGTAAAGACTGAAAGAGAAGTTGATGAAATAACGACATGGCTTGAAAAAAACACTTGAAGCTCCATCCCGATAACAATCGGGATTATAACATTTACCATAAGATTTTAAGGAGCGGAATCCGGCCCGTCAAGGCTTCGGCCTTGGCTGGCTGCAGGATGAAGCTCCATCCCGATAACAATCGGGATTATAACATTTACCATAAGATTTTAAGGAGCGGAATCCGGCCCGTCAAGGCTTCGGCCTTGGCTGGCTGCAGGATGAAGCTCCATTCTGTGTGGCGAGACAAGTTGCATTGGGAATGGGTAAGATGAAGTTTTACAATCATAAAAAAGGAATGAAAATTATGGATTTTCAAAAACCAAAGGTTGCAATAATCGGTGCAGGAAGTGTCGGTAGTACATTTGCTTTCAGTTTGATGAATAGCGGCCTGTCAAGAGAAATTGTTCTAATTGATAGGAATGCATTACGTGCAAAAGGTGAATGCATGGATTTGAATCATGGGATAAGTTTCACTCAACCTGCAAAAATTTATTCAGCGGGATATGAAGGTTGTGAAAATGCAGATGTTATAGTTATAACGGCAGGAGCTAAACAAATTCCGGGTCAGTCAAGAATAGATTTGGTGCAACAAAATACCGAAATATTCAAGGATATAATTCCTAAAATAATAAAATATGCCAAAGATGCGGTAATTTTAGTTGTTTCAAATCCGGTAGATATATTAACATATGTAACTTTGAAAATTTCCGGATTTCCTTCAAATAGAGTAATAGGCTCCGGGACTGTCTTGGATACAGCAAGATTCAAATATTTAATTAGTGAACATTGCGGGATAGATTCAAGAAATATTCATGCTTATGTTATTGGTGAACATGGAGACACAGAACTTCCCGTGTTAAGCAATGCAAACATTGGCGGAATGGTATTGTCAAAATATTGTGCAATATGTTCCAGACATTGCGACAATAGTAGGAGCGAATTGGAAAAGATATTCAGTGAGGTTAAAAATGCTGCTTACAAAATAATTGAAGCAAAAGGTGCGACCTATTACGCTGTTGCCTTGGCATTAGTCAAGATAACGGGCTCAATATTAAGAAATGAGAATTCTATTTTACCGGTTTCAACTCTAATTAATGATTATTACAACATCTCTAATATATGTCTCAGTATTCCGGCTATAGTTAATAAAAACGGTGTTGAAAAATTTTTAAGAATAGAATTATCAGAACAGGAACAAACACAGCTTAAAAGTTCTGCAGATTCATTAAAAGAAATATTAGAAAAAATTAAGTTCTAATTTGTTGTTCTTGACATACTTTACGAGACGGTATATAATTAAAGGTGTTCCAACCTCTATACTCTATATGCTAATCTCTGTTGTTATTAGGAGGCAAAATGTGGGATAAGAATGTTCTGCAAGATTTAATGAAGGAAAAATTGGCAAAATATAAATTTATTATAGTTTCCAATAGACAGCCTTATGTTTTTGATTATGTTGGAAGAAAAGTTAAATGTACAAAAACTATAGGTGGTTTGGTAACAGCAATGGATCCCGTAATGCAGGCCTCAGAAGGTGTATGGGTAGCTGCTTCTTCAGGTGATGCCGATAACAGTGTTATTGACAAAAATAATATTGTAAAAGTTCCTCCTGAAAAATCTGCATATTCAATGAAATTGATAAATCTAACAAAAAATGAAGAACAAGGTTATTATTACGGTTATTCAAATCAGGCATTATGGCCGTTAAGTCATATTGCGTATCGTCAGCCCAATTTTATGCATTCCGATTGGGAGACTTATAAAAATGTAAATAAAAGATTTGCAGAAAGTGTTCTGGAATTGTTTGATGATAAGCAGCCTTTTATTTGGTTACAGGATTATCATTTAACTCTTTGTGCAAAATACATAAAAGAAAAAAAACCGGAAGCGGTGAGTTCCCTTTTTTGGCATATACCATGGCCAAATCCGGAAGTTTTCAGAGTATGTCCTCAGAAAACTGAAATTTTAGAGGGATTGTTAGCGAATGATTTATTGGGTTTTCATATCAAATATCATTGTCATAATTTTCTTGAAACATGTGAAATTGAATTAGAATCAAAAGTTGACTGGGAAGAATCAGCAGTAACGTATAAGGGACATAAGACTTTAATTAAAGATTTTCCTATAAGTGTGGATTTTGAATCATTGTCTGAAATGGCTGGTAGTGCAGATGTTACTAAAAAGGTCGAGGATTTGTCTTTTGAAATAGACCCTCCGTATGAAATTCTTGCACTGAGTATTGACAGAGTTGATTATACAAAAGGTATAATTGAAAAAATTCGGGCTGTAGATAAATTTTTAGAAAAATATCCTGAATACCATAAAAAATTCGTTTTTTTTCAAAAGGGTGCGCTTAGCAGATTACATATTAAGGCATATAAGGAATTAATAGATGAAATTCAAGCGTTGACTGAGGAAATAAACTGGAAATATCGTTCCGGCAATTGGTATCCGATTGTGCTTTTAAACAAGAAAATTGATTATACAACGCATATCGCTTTATATCGGGCATGCGATTTGTGTTTGGTAGGTTCTCTTCATGATGGAATGAATTTGGTTGCAAAAGAATTTATCTCTGCTAATGTTGATATAAAAGGCATTCTAATGTTATCAAAATTCACAGGTGCCGCTAGGGAACTGAAAGATGCTGTTCTGGTAAATCCGTACGATACCGAAGGTTTTGCTGATGCTATAAAAATGGCGATTGAAATTCCGCCCAATGAAAAAAAGGAACAGATAAAAAGGATGCGCGAACATATTCAAGAAAACAATATTTATAAGTGGGCTGGCAAGTTTATAAGCACATTAATAAAAATATAAAAGCGGGCTATAGCACATATATGATTAAATTAATAAAAAAAATGTCTTTTAAATTAAAATTGATTATAATTATTTCTTTTATAAATATTTTGGTTATATCTATTATTTCATATATAAGCATGCTCCACATGGAAAGAAGTTTAAAAGAGAGAATGGAATTAAGAACCAAGGTGATTGTTGATGTAATAGTACATAGCATTGATGACGAGACAAAATTAAAACGAGAGGTAATAGAAGAATATTCTAACTTTATTATCAATGAACGGGAGATACAATATATAGCATTTTTTGATAAAAGAAATAATTTAATAAGTATAGCCGGTGAACGTGGAAAAACTGAAATTAAATTTGTTACAGAAAATATATTTGATATGCAAGATAATATATACGATGTTTACGGGGAGATAATAGGAAAAAATAAAATAAAAATAGGTTCTATAATAGTAGGATTCCCGATTACAAAGCTGAAGCAGGCAATTAATAAAGGAGTAGTAACAAGTATAATATTATGGTTAATAGCTATCGTCGTGATAATGATTTTTAATTATTCAAGTTTAACATATTTTTTACGACCTATCAGAGATTTATTTCGTGCAGCTGAATGTGTTTCCAAAAGGGACTTTAATTGCAAGATACCTGTTTATAATGCTGATGAAATCGGAAAAATATCAGAACAATTTAATCTTATGATAGTTGAATTAGAATCTTTTTATAATTCACTTGAGGAAAAAGTTAAAATAGCAACTAATGGATTAGAAGCATCAAATGAAAAATTAAAAGAGAAAACAAAAGAGTTGGAAGAAATGGATAAAAGGAAAACAGAGTTTGTTTCCATTGTCGCCCATGATTTAAGGTCGCCTCTTACTTCAATGATGGGTTTTGCGGATACATTAAACAATGAAAATTTAAATTTAAGCGAACAAGACAAAAAAAGATATATAAATATAATACGCACTGAAACGCGGCGACTATCAAAGCTAATTTCAAATTTCCTTGATATATCTTTAATTGAAGAAAACAAAATTGTTATGGATGCTGAAAAAACAGATTTAGAAGAATTAATTAATGATGTGCTTAATTCTATGAGCGAAAACATAATAAAAGGGATAAGAATATCGCTTGAAGTTGGAGAAGATATTCCTCAAATTTATATGGACAGAGATAGAATAATTCAAGTTTTACAGAATCTCATTATCAATGCATTAAAATATTCACCTGAGATGTCTGAGATTAAAATTATAGCCAAAAGGTTTCCCGATGAAGTAAGGATAAGTGTAATAGACCAAGGTCCTGGAATACCGGACAGGCAAAAAGAAAAAATATTTAATAAATTTAGCAAATTGAGTGAACAAAAAGCAAAAAAGGAGTCTGGAATAGGTTTAGGATTGTTCATAGCAAAATCTATTGTTAATCTGCATGGTGGCAAAATATGGGTTGAAGATGCTGAAAATAAAGGCAGTAATTTTTCATTTACATTGCCAATAAAGGAATAAAGTAGTGTTTAGAAAATATTTTCCGAAAGAAATAAAAATAAAACAAAGAGTTTTTGAACAGAGTATTCTAATAGCAAGTATCGTAAAATGGACTTTATTGGCGATAATAATAGGAACTGTTGTAGGATTTTCTACCGGACTATTTTTATTTTCTTTGGATATTACAATTAGTTTTTTTAATAGATTTAATTATTATTTTTTTATTTTACCAATAATTATTTTACTTATTGCCATAACAATAAGGAATATTTCTCCTGAATCGGAGGGACATGGCACAGAAAAAGTTATAGAATCTATTCATAAAACACACGGACAAATTTCTTGGAAGGTTATACCCATCAAAGCCATAACTTCGATTCTTACTATTACTTTCGGAGGTTCGGTAGGTAAGGAAGGCCCTTGCGCACAGATAGGGGGTGGAATAGCTTCTTTATTCTCAAACATTTTAAAATTTCATCCAATTGACCGTAAAAAACTTGTAATTTGTGGAATAAGTGCCGGTTTTGCTGCCGTTTTTGGAACTCCTATTGCTGGTGCGCTTTTCGGTGTTGAGGTTTTGTTCATAGGACAGATTTTTTATGAAGTATTATATCCGTCTTTCATTGCTGGAATTGTGGGTTTTCAAACCTGCAGATTATTCGGTATAACATATTTCACACATCCGATAAATCTTGTCCCTAAATTTACTGATTTATTTTTATTAAAAGTAGTTGCTTTTTCAATTCTTATTGGTTTGGTTGCATATTTATTCATTGAGACATTAAATTTCACCCATAAAAAGTTCAAAAAGATTCCTTATAAAAAGAGAGCTATATTAGGTGGTTTATTAGTTGTATTTATTGTACAGGTTACTTCTCGGAGATATCTTGGACTTGGATTGGATACTATAGCGCAAGCTATCAATGGTGAACATATACCTAAACTTGCTTTTTTGTGGAAGACAATAGTAACATCTATTACATTGTCATGTGGCGGTAGTGGTGGGATTGTGACTCCTATTTTTTACGTAGGTGCTGCAAGCGGGAACTTGTTTGCAAGGATATTTAATTTTGATTTAGGTACATTTTCAGCAATTGGTATGACATCTCTTCTTGCTGCCTGCACAAATACACCAATTGCCTCATCAGTTATGGCGATAGAGTTATTTGGACCCAAAGTGGGTATTTATTCTGCGATTTGTTCAATTATTAGTTTTACTATAGTTGGCTACAGGTCTGTATATCCAAGCCAAATATTAGGTGTTCTAAAAAGCCAGAGTTTCAAGGTGGAATTAAATAAAGAAATTAAGGATGTAGAAAGCACGGAACAATTCAAGATGTTTTCACAACGAAATACATTAACACATATTATAATATCAATATATTTAAAGATAAAAAAATGTAGATTATTCATGAAAAAAAAGAAATGAAATATTTTTTTAAAGAATTAGGAAAAATAAAAGGGTACAAAATATTAAGAAAATTATGAAAAATCATGGTTTTTCACTAGACGCGATATTTTCATCAAGGCATGCCTTGATGAACGGCTCAAAAAACACTAAAATTTCAAAACTCACTTGCTATGCTCGTTCAGACAGTTGAAATTTTTTAACGGTTTTTTATCGCCTAAATATCGCTATATCGTTCAAAACCAGATTTTTCGATAATGTAATTATTCTTGAAAGATGTGAATTATTTTTTAAAAAAAATAAAAAATGAAATATTTTTTTAAAGAATTAGGAAAAATAAAGAAAAAAATAAAAGGATATAAAATATTACTCTGCCTGGATTATGATGGTACTCTAACCCCCATAGTTAAAAAGCCAGAATATGCCAAACTCGGGCAAAACATTAAGCATGCTTTAGAAAACATTAAAAGTAATAAAAATATTATATTGGCTATAATATCAGGCAGGACTTTATCAGGAATAAAAAAATTAGTCAATCTTAGAAATGTTATTTATGCAGGCAATCACGGTTTTGAAATAGAGATAGGCAGGGATGTTTTTATCCATCGGGGACTCAAGGAAGCTATTCCGATAATCAGCAAAATAAAAAAAGCGATAAGTAAAAAAATAAAAGGAATACGGGGTGCATTTATTGAGGATAAAGAATTTACATTAAGCATTCATTGGCGGTTGGTCAAAAAAAAATATTTAAATAAGTTGTTTCTAATAATTAAAAATATTATACATAATAATAGTAAAATAAGATTAACCATAGGTAAAAAGGTATGGGAAATCAGGCCTAATATTGCTTGGGATAAGGGTAAAGCCGTTGAATTAATATATTCAAAAGTAAATAAAAATAATAATTTAAAAATCATATATATAGGTGATGATACAACTGATGAAGATGCTTTCTCGGTATTGAAAAAAGAAATAACAATAAAAATCGGTAAATCAAATAAGTCAAAAGCAAAATATTATTTAAAAAAACAATCAGAAATAAAAAATATTCTCAATTTATTGAGTAATATAGGCTGATAATATATTTTATGAATAATCCGTTTATTTTCTTTACACGTTTCAATCTCACCGAGCTTTTAGGGATAAAGGCAAAGAACATAATAGAACTTCTTGAAGGCATTAAATCTGTTCCGGGTTCATCCATTTATTTTCATACGCACAGATATATTCAGCAGCACCATTTTTTATCTCCCGAGCCACCGAATGATTTTGCCTATTGGGTTACAAATATTTTACAGGAAGATAAACTTGGCGAGCGGTTGGCATCAATTGATATAATACAATTCAAAAAAATTTCAGATATTAGAGAAATATTTATTACAATAATAGAACAATACATAAACAGAAATCCGTCAAGCAGACAAGCATATGAAGGGGAACAGTTCCACTTTATGAAATCAATCTCATTTATAATGAAAACCCAATATTCTGCAAAGGATTTGAAGGAATTTCTCGAAATTGTAAAAAAAGTATCTATACACTCCATATATTTCCATATGTTTGAAGCGCGGCTTCGTCTTGAAAAAGTGGAAAATGATTTTTCGTACTGGATGACAACTGAGTTAAGAGAGGGGGATTTAGCGGATAAGATATCAAAACTGGACCCATATACTCAAACATTGGAATCATTAAGAAATGAAATAATATTTTTGATTGAAAAGAGAATAAATGGCTAAAATAAATGATTATATTAAAATAGTAGGTGAGGATATAATAGAAGAGTTAAAAATCCTTAGTGAAAGATTAAAAGGTAAAGTTATCCAAAATATCAATTCTACCTCTGTAGGTGGAGGTGTTGCAGAGATATTGAACAGAATAGTTCCGCTAATGAATGAACTTGGAGTGGATACCCGTTGGGATTTGATAAAAGGCGGCGAAAGATTTTTCAATATAACAAAGAGATTTCACAATACGCTGCATGGCATACCAGCCGAAATAAGCGACGAAGAATTTGATTATTTTTTACAAGTGGAAAACGAGAACGCACAAGCGATAAATTTTTATGGCGATGTGATATTGATTCATGACCCGCAACCAATCGGGCTTATCAACAGAAAAAAAGATTTCGGTAATAATAAGAAGTGGATATGGAGATGCCATATTGACATTTCCCATCCCGAAATTAAGGTATGGGATTTTTTAAAGCAGTTTATTAATTCATACGATGCATCAATATTTTCTGCTCCGGTGTTTTCAAAGGAACTTCCCATAAAACAATTCTTAATCTCACCATCTATAGATCCGCTTTCCGATAAAAACAAAGAACTTGATGCATCTACTATTGATTCTGTTTTATATAAATATAAAATTACCAAAGATAAACCGATTATAACACAGATTTCACGCTATGATATATTGAAAGACCCGCTTGGAGTAATAGATGCGTTCAAATTAGTACGGAAACATATTGATTGTCAATTAATACTTGCTGGAAATACAGCTACTGATGATCCGGAACATGACAAGGTTTTAAATATGGTAAAAGAGAAAGCTGGAAATGATTCGGATATTCATATACTTGTAATAGAACCTGCAAATAATGATATTGAAATAAACGCTTTACAGCGTGCATCGGATATAGTTTTACAAAAATCACTTAAGGAAGGCTTCGGACTTACAGTTTCTGAAGCACTTTGGAAGAAAAAACCTGTAATTGCAGGGGCTGTTGGTGGAATTCCGCTACAAATTACGCATAAACATTCTGGAATTCTTACCCATACTGTGGAAGGAACGGCTTATTGGATAAAACAACTCATTAATTCGCCTGAATATGCCAAAAAACTCGGTCTAAACGGGCATGAACACATAAAGAACAATTTTCTTCTAACTCGCCATATTCTCGAATACTTTCTTTTATTCACTTCACTTTATCACAGCGGTGACATCATCCACCTTAATTAGGGTCTGCTGAAAAACTCCATGCCTACACTAAAGCTTCGGCAGGCAGGCAGCATCCCCCTGATGAATATTCCTATCTAATCTGTATTTTTAATACTCAGGATTTCTTTCAAAGGAACTATTTCATATCCTTTCTTCTTAATTCCGGTTATTATCTCGGGCAACGCTTCCGCAGTCAGTTTCTTTTCATGCATTAATATTATAGCACCAGGTTTAATTTTATTTAGATATTTTTCTACAAGTTGGTCCTTTGACATTTTTTTCCAATCGAACCCAAAAGACCAATTAACAATAATATATTTTCTTTCTTTTGCCACCTCTTCAACAACAGGGGAATTAAAACCGTTCGGCATTCTTAAAAACAGCGGTTTAACATCTGTTATATCCTTTATCATCTCCTCTGTCCTATCAATCTCATCGATTAATATTTTTTTAAATTCGTTTTTTGTTTTCTTTTTTCTTAAGTTATAAAAACTTAAATGTGAATAGGTATGATTTCCAATTTCCTGCCCGTATTGTATATATTTATTCGCTGAGTTCGGAAATCGTGCCATATTAGAACCAAGAATAAAAAAGGTTGCTTTGATTTTCTCCTTTTTTAAAATTTCAAATATTTTATCATGTACAAACGGATTAGGTCCGTCATCAAAAGTTAATGTAACCCATTTTTTTGTCGGCAATCCATCGGAATAAAATTTACCGTATTTTAGTTCTTCTGCTTGTAAATTTATACTTAAAAGTAAAATATAAAATATTAATACTATTTTTTTCATTTTTTGATTAAACAAGGTAATTCCGTAATTCATCCTCAGAAAAACCAAAGTAATGACCAATTTCATGAATCACCGTTTTTATTATCTGGGTTTCCATTTCTTCTTGTTCTGTGAAAGCCATTACAAAACTTTCTTTATATAATTCAATTCTCGTCGGTTCACTCTGTATATTGAAAATGGAACGTTTATTGTGCGGAACACCTATGAATACACCAAATACAATACTGTTCTTAAATTTATCCTTAACAGCAGCCGGCACACTTTCTCTTGGAAGTAACCTAATATTCTCTTTTTCTAATATTTTTTTAAATTTCCTGGGAATTCTATTAAAGGCTTCTTCAATAATTTTTTCAAATTGATTCATATCCATATTTAATCAGAAATATTTAATTAAGGACAGCTATCCCTAATTATCCCTCTAATCATTCATGTTCGTGTTTTTTTTCAAGTTCCGACATAGCTTCTTTAACATCTTTTAAATGTTTGCGGCTTTCAAATACCGACATAAGGCTGTATACACAAGGCACTACAAACAGGGTAAGCAGTGTTGAAAGGAACACACCACCTATGATAACCACAGCCATAGGTACTCTTGTTTCTGCACCCGGTCCTAATGCAAGTGCGGGCGGGATTGCGGCGGCAATAGTTGAAAAGGATGTCATTATAATAGGTCTTAATCTTACAGGACAAGCTTCCATAAGCGCTTCCCTAACATCTTTCCCGCTTTCTCTCTTTTGGTTTGTAAAATCTACAAGTAAAATAGAATTTTTTTTCACAATACCCATTAATAAAATTATACCTATAGCGCTATACATATTCAACGATTTTCCGGTAATGAGCATAGCGAATATAGCACCTGAAATACTAAAGGGAAGAGCAATAAGTACCGTGAAAGGATGAATAAAACTATTAAACTGCGTTCCTAAAACCATATATGCTACAAATATACCGAGAATCAATGCTATATATAAACTATTAAACGAGTCTTTAAATGTCTGAGCGCTTCCAGAAAAAACCAGCTTATATTCTTCTGGCAGAATTCTTTTACCCAAAGCTTGTACAATTTTAAGCGCTTCACCCTGAGATTTACCCAACGGAATGTTTGCATACATCCTTATTGCACGTTCTCGGTTTTTACGCGTTATTGAAAGCAAAGTTGGCTTTTCTACTATACTTACAACTTCAGAAAGCCGTATAAGTTCACCCCGATTGTTTCGTATCCATATTTTACTTATATCGGAAACATTGCGTCTGTCTTTTTCGACAAGCTGGACTCTTACATCATATCGCCTACCACCTTTTGAATATTTGCCGGAACGTACTCCGCCGATTAACGCATTAATAGTATTACCTATCGCGGAAATACTTACACCATGGTTTGCAGCTTTTTGTCTATCGGGGACTACATTTACTTCAGGCATTCCAAGAACATAATCAGAATTTACGTCGGTTAAAAATTCTGTTTTTTCCATTTCTTCTTCCATTATTCTGCTGAAATTTGCAAGCTTATCCCAATCGGGACCATTAATAGTAAACTCAACAGGGAATCCACGCCTTCCCCCCAGACTCATAAGCGAAGGATCCTGAATAACTACTTTTTCAACACCTGCAATAGTCCTTAAACTTTTGCGTAAAATAGGTATTAATTCTTGTTGTGTCAATGGTTGTTTTTTACTTTTATCTATAGGGCGCTGATTGTATGGTTTTAAGGTAAGCATTATTTGACCGGTATTTACCATATCACCGCCAATATTTGTAAAATATGCTTCTATTTCCTTAATATTTATTAGTTGCTCTTCAATATTTTTAAAAATATCATCAGTATACTCTAATGATGAACCTACTTTTGTTTCCATCCTAACCATTAATCTACTTATATCCTGTGCTGGTGTAAACTCGGTTTTAACTAATTTTACGAGCAGCAATGAACCAACAAAGAAAATTATGGAGGTAAGCACAACTTTCAAACGATTATCTAAACACCAATTTAATAGTTTTGAATAAATTCTTTTAAAAGATAACATAAAACTATCTATTATTTTCCCAAGTTGCGTAACATGCCCAACTTGTAAGAACTGAGCGCAAAACATCGGGGTAAGTGTCAAAGCTCCTAATAATGAAATTGCAACTGCAACAGAGATAGTAACTCCAAACTGGAGAAAATAGCGACCAATTACTCCTTCCATAAAAATAACAGGTACAAATATCGCAAGTATTGCAGCTGTTGCAGCAATTGCGGCAAATGTAATTTCACGTGCACCCCATATAGCCGCTTTTACCTTAGTTTCGCCTGCTTCTCTGTGTCTCGCAATATTTTCAAGCATCATAATAGCGTCATCAACCACTATACCTATCACTAACGAAAGTCCTAAAAGTGTAAACATATTAAGCGTAAACCCGAGAATATACATTACAAAAAGTGTTCCGCATAATGACATAGGTATAGTTAAAAATACATTTAATGCTGAACTGAACGAGCCTAAAAACAACCAGCTTACCATGCCTGTGAGTAAAATAGATAATATCATCACAAAATACATTTCATGAATAGATTCCTCAATAACGTTAGTTGTATCAAAGCGTATTGCCAAAACCAGACCTTCAGGCAGATATTTGTTCATATTATCAAGTTTCTTTTTAACTTCTTTAGCTACCTTGACTGCATTTGTACCGCGTTGTTTTCGTATACCCATGCCTACAGTTGTGACTCCCATAGCGCGTGAAATCCTGCGGATATTTTCAGTGCCTTCTTCAACTTCTGCAACATCTCCAATAGTGAATTTTTTCCAGATAGGTGAACCTCTACGTGCGGGAATTATCAATGACGCAAACTCCTCAACAGAGCCAGCTTCACCCACTACCCGTATATTCATTTCCTTCTTACCGGTATCTATATAACCTGCAGGTACTTCTGCATGTTCGGATTGAATTGCTGAAGTAATATCATCTATTGTCATTTCGTTGTTTCGCATTTTTTCGGCATTCAACCATACTCTAAGATTGGGTTCGGCAAAACCTCCCATAAAAACCTCACCTACACCGGGAGTAGTTGCCAGTTGGTCAACTATTTGATTCTTTGTATATTCCATAAGATATTTCAACGGTTTGTTTCCAGACAAAGAAATCCATAATATCGGCTGGTCTTCAGTATTGCTTTTTGAGATAATAGGCGGTTCTGCATCGCGAGGCAGGTTCCTCTGACTGCGTGCTACTGAGCTCTGAACATCCTGCAGAGCAACATCTATATTTTTATTAATATCAAAATAAACAGTAACTCTTGAACGACCTCTTTGTGAACTAGATAAAACTTCCTGAACACCTTCAATACCCATAACCGCATCTTCCAAAGAATTAGTAACTTCCGTCTCCATAACTTCAGGAGATGCGCCTTCCCATGAACAGGATACTGAAAGCACCGGTTGATCTACATCGGGAAGCTGACTTATGCCAAGTTGAAAAAAAGAAATTATTCCAAAGATGATAATACCAAACATCACCATCCATGCAAATACAGGATTTTTAATTGAAAAATCCGATAAAGTCATATAAAAATCTCCTTAAAAATCTATTGATTTGCTGCAGCATTCAGTAATGCTTTATCTATTTTCGCTTCAACAAGTGCCCTGTCTAAATTACGTTTTGCATCAGACATTGTAGTCATAGCTGCTAATACATCAAGATTATTAACTAATCCGAGTTTATAGTCGCGTAATTGTAGCTGGTAACTTTTTTCGGCTTTTTCGTATGATTCCCTATACGCCTTGACTTGATTAAGTGAAGATATAAGAGCCTGATAATACTTTTTAACCTCGCTAACAGCGTCTTGCTCAATTAAATCTAATTTGCTTTCCATTTCCTGGAGCCTAAAAGATACTTCTTTTATTCTACTACGAATAATTCCACCTTGAAACAAAGTCGCATCCAAATAAATATAAGCGTCCCATTCACTATCAACATTTCCGTTGTTTCGGTTAATATATTTAGAACCTTCAAGATTAAGTGTGGGTAAAAGAGAACCTTTAGCTATACGCAATTCATAAGATTGTATTTCTTTATCTTGTCGTGCGGATTCAATATCAGCTCTGTCTTTAACAGAATCAACATAATATTCCAATATACCCGCATCAGTTATATCCTGGGTATCATCATCAACTTTAAGTGAAGCCGAATCCATATAAACTAAACGACTAAGGATTTCTACAGCATTTGCACGTTCACCTGCGGTTTTTTCAAGCTGAGCCTTAAAAGTAGCAATCTGAGATTCAACGGCAAGCACTTCGCTTTCCCGCGATTTTCCTAAGCGGAACCTTTCATTAAGTTCTTTTACTCTGTCCTGCATAAGTTTAAGTATATATTTCAAGTTTACAATATCTACATCGGCTTGAACAACAGAAAAAAAAGCTTGTGATACATCCGCTTTTAGTAAACGCAAGGTATTGTTAAATAATGCCTGTTCTTTTTTAATTTCTGCTTTTGATTGGGATATCGCTTTAGTTTTTCTAAAACCATAAAACAAAGGTTGGCTCAAAGTGAATTTGGAATCACCGCCACCTGATGCATATTCACCGCCTGCGGTATCTCTCTGAAATCTTGAATATCTGAATCTAATATCCGGAAGCATTTCACCTCTTCTTTGGTTTAGTAACTGTTCTGCTTCGAGATGTTTTTGTTTTTGTATATTTAATTCAAGACTATGCGACTGTGCCATATCAAGGCATTGTTTCAGCGTCCAGCCGTCAGCACCGTTTTCAGCATACATACAGGACACACAAATTGGAATAAGTAATAGAAATGACAAAATATTCATAATTAAAATACTTTTAAAAAAAGGGATATTACATTAGATGTTTAAATCAGTAAAAAGGTTTACTCCATTAGAGATTAGTTATTGTGGAATATAAATTACCACGGAATCATATTAAAGCGTTTTCTATCTCTAATGGGGCTTACTCCTTACGAAAATATTGATAAGGATATTTCTCAACAAGCACATTATATATTTTTCAACTAACTTTGCAACCTTAAAATAAAAAAACCTTAAAAAATAATATTATACAATTTAAAAAAACACTGTCGGGATAAACTCCATTGGCAGTCGCAATCTTGCCTGCCTAAGATTTCTTGTCCTTCGTAGCTTTATCGGTTGAAATTGAAAATTGACCCACCATAGAAGAAGTTAATCAAAGAATTCCTCCTTGTTTTTTCATAAAAATTGGATATAATCAGTTAAGTAAGTTAATATGATGTGTATGAGATATGTAGTATGTCCCCAGCATCCCAGAAATCGTAGGAAAAGCAGGATAATATAAATGGAGTGTCTTTGACATTACCATATTCTTTAGGAGGTCATATGATAGACGAAAAAGATGTTTATGAGGCTAAGAAGAAAGTGCAGTCTGCAATGAAGGATGCGACTGTAAGGATGGCGGTGATTGTTGGGGCGATTCTGTTGGGCATTCTGTTCTTTAGACCATGGATCCAGATTGGTCCTGGCGAAAGAGGTGTTGTCTTAAATTTTGGTGCTGTTCAGAAAAACGTGCTTGGAGAAGGATTGCATTTTAGGATACCTATAGTGCAGACGATTGCCATAATGGATGTAAAGGTGCAGAAGGCAGAGACAGGTGCTGCATCCGCCTCGTCCGATCTTCAGGATGTGACATCATCGGTTGCGCTTAACTATCATATAGTCCCGGATAAGGCAAATGTTGTCTATCAAACCATCGGGGTATACTTTAAGGAGCGTATTATAGACCCTGCAATACAAGAGGTAATGAAAGCTGTGTCAGCCAAGTATACAGCAGAAGAACTTATAACAAAGAGGGCAGCAGTAAGCGAGGCTATAAGAGAAACACTTGCTGAAAGACTTTTAGCATATAATATAGCAGTTGATGCATTTTCCATTATCTCATTCAGTTTCTCTAAGGTATTTACAGAAGCCATTGAGTCAAAACAGACAGCAGAACAGCTTGCACTAAAAGCAAAGAGAGACCTGGATAGGATAAAGATAGAGGCGGAGCAGACAATTACGGCAGCAAAAGCAGAGGCGGAGTCCCTGAGGCTGCAAAGAGCGAATATTTCTACGGACCTTATAGAATTGAGAAAAATAGAGGCAAACCTTAAGGCAATAGATAAGTGGAATGGAATCCTTCCGCAGGTTACAGGTAGCGGAGCAATACCATTTATTGGAGTAGGGGATATACAGAAAAAATAAATTATGAGTAGATATTTTCTTTTTCTTATTATTGCGGGGATAGTAGGCGGTATTATAGCCAGAAGAAACGGGCGCAACTTTACAATCTGGTTTATGCTATGTGTCCTTTTCCCTTTTCTTATCATTGTTATTGCGTTACTTCCACCTTTGCTATCTGAAGGATATACAAAAAAGTGTCCTTACTGTGCAGAAATTATTAAAGAAACCGCAAAATTTTGTAAACACTGTGGTAAGGAGCAACCTATAGATATGGTCAGGGTGTCTTCTAATAAATAACTATGCATCTCAACGACATGTCTAAATGTCCGGTTTGTAGAAACTTTATTTCTTTTTGTAATGAATGTTGTAGGTAAATATTTAACATGGAATCATGGGGGTATTTAGAAATGATAGAAACATTTTCTAATAAAGAAATAAAAAAGGATAGTAAGATAGCCTATTTCTCAATGGAGATAGGCATTGATTCAAGAATTCCAACATACAGTGGTGGACTCGGAGTTTTAGCCGGGGATACACTTAAATCCTGTGCAGACCTGAAAGTACCGGTGGTTGGGATAACGCTGTTATATAAAAAAGGATATTACTATCAGAAATTGGATGAACGGGGAAATCAAATAGAATTACCTGTACAATGGACACCGTCTGATTTTTTAGAACTGTTGCCAGAAAAAATAAATGTAAAAATAGAAAACAGAGATGTAATTGTTCAAGCATGGCAATACAACTTGGAATCGGTAGACGGGCGTAATACGACGGTCCCTATACTCTTCCTTGATACGGATATTTCTGAAAATAGTAACTACGATAGGTCGCTTACGGATAAACTCTATGGCGGAGATGAGAAATATCGGCTTGCACAGGAGATTATTTTAGGAATTGGCGGTGTGCATATCCTCCGTAAACTTGGATATAATAGTATAAAAAAATACCATATGAATGAAGGGCATGCAAGTTTGTTGGTTTTGGAATTGCTCCGAGAACTCAAAAAACAAGAAGACTCTTCATTGGATTTTGATGCGGTGCGAGATATGTGTGTTTTCACAACGCATACGCCTGTTCCTGCAGGACATGACAAATTTTCTTACGACTTAGTAAAAAATGTTCTGGGTGAATTTCTTCCGATTGATGTGCTCAAAATGCTTGCCGGAGAAAAGAATTTCAACATGACATTACTTGCGTTAAACTCATCCAAATATATAAACGGCGTAGCAAAAAAACATGGAGAAGTTTCCCGCGAAATGTTTCCCAATTATTCTATTGACTCAATAACAAACGGAATTCATTCATACTCTTGGGCATCGGGAAGTTTCAGGAAATTATATGATAAATATATTCCCGGTTGGACAAAAGACCCTTTTACATTAAGGTACACTATCAGTATTCCAAAAACTGAAATATGGAATGTACATCTGGAAGCAAAAAAAAACCTTATTGATTATGTCAATAAAGAAACGAATGCCGGAATGGATTATGAAACATTCACAATAGGGTTCGCAAGAAGGGCATCTACATACAAACGTGCAGACCTTTTATTTTTTGATAATCATCGGCTTGTTAATATATCTAAAATCGGAAAAATACAAATCATATTTGCCGGAAAGGCACACCCGAAAGATATACCGGGAAAGGAGATAATTAAAAAAATTTTCAGTCATATACACAATTTAAAAACCGATATAAAAATTGCTTACCTTGAAGATTACAATATAGAACTTGGAAAAATGATTACATCCGGGGTTGATTTATGGTTAAATACGCCGTTAAAGCCTAGAGAGGCATCAGGCACTTCCGGTATGAAAGCATCGCTTAACGGAGTGCCGAATTTTAGTGTTTTAGACGGTTGGTGGATAGAGGGCTGTATTGAAGGTATTACCGGCTGGTCAATAGGGACAAAGTTAGCCGAAGAAAACTCCGATAAGAAAGATGCCGAAGATTTATACGCAAAGTTAGAAAATATAATTATTCCGATGTTCTACAAGTATAGAGAGCAGTGGCTGAATATTATGCAATACAGTATTGCATTTAATGCCTCTTTTTTTAACACGCACAGAATGGTTCACCAGTATGTGCTAAATGCGTATCTGGATTAAATTATGCGTAAAACAAAAATTATCTGTACTATGGGTCCGGCTTCAGAAAAACCCGTAACGATTGAAAAAATGATAAAATCGGGAATGGATATTGCGCGTCTGAATTTTTCACATGGCAACCATGAAGAACATAGAGAACGTATCAACATTATACAAAAAGTATCAAATAAATTGAGTAAAAACATAGGGATTATGCAGGATTTACAGGGTCCAAAGATTCGTATTGGCAAATTTAAACCGGGAATACAAAATATAATCCTACAACCTGGTGAGAAATATATTTTAACTACCGAAAATTGCCCAGAGGGAGATAAAAATAAAGTAAATGTAGATTATAAAGAACTACACAGATATCTTACTAAAAACGATAGAATTTTTCTTGATGACGGCAAAATAGAACTATTAGTAAAGAAGGTTATAAATAGAAATATTGAGTGTGAAGTAGTTGTCGGTGGCGAATTATCAGAACGCAAAGGACTCTCTTTACCGGATAAGCATCTACCACAACCTGTGATTACTCAACAAGATATAAATGATTTGTATTTTGGCATGAAAATCGGAGTAAATTATGTTGCAGTATCTTTCACAAGAAAAAAAGAAAATATACTGAAAATAAGAAAGCTGCTTAGAAACAATAATAAGATATCGCTAATTGCTAAAATTGAGGATGCTGAAGGATTAAGTAATATTAACAGTATAATTGATGTATCTGACGGTATAATGATTGCACGTGGTGACTTAGGTGTATGCTTACCAAGAGCAGAAGTACCTCTAATACAAAAAGAAATAATTAGAAAATGCCGTAAATCAGGTAAACCGGTAATAGTTGCAACACAGATGCTTGATTCAATGACAACAAATCTTCATCCTACTCGTGCAGAAGTGAATGATGTTGCTAATGGTGTGTTAGATGGGGCAGATTGTTTAATGCTTTCTGGGGAAACTTCTATAGGCAAATATCCTATAGAAACAGTCAGGGAAATGGGCGAAATCATTAACACAATAGAAAAATCCGCTGATTATCTGAAAACCCTAACTTCAGAAAATTTTTATCCACAAGAACGCGGATTAATTCAAGGATTAAGTATAGCAATTGATAAACTTTCACAAGTTGACAATGCAAAAGCAATTATCTGTTTAACCAAAACCGGTAATACAGCTAAAATAATTTCACAATATCGCCCGCAATTACCGATAATTGCTGTTACGGTAGATAAAACGATTGCAATGAAATTACTTGTCTATTGGGGGATAAAAGTTTTAATCGGTAAAAAAGTAAAAGATGTAGAACGGAATTATAACACTTTTGTCAGGCAAGTAAAAAGAGAAGGACTGGTTAATGAAAGTGGTATAGTAATTATTACAAGTGGAATAAAAGAAAAACCATTTCTAGCAAATATTTCTGTAGTTGAAGTATAAGGGGGCTGGGACTATGCTCTTGACTTTTTATTGTAGTATGTCCCCCAAGGTCCATAGTAAACAACGAATGGTATTTTGGGGAATACAATACCTAAATAACGTCAAAAAAAATGAAAAATCAATGAAAACACAACTAATTGCTGAAGCAAACGTATGGTGGAAATTTGGTAAAAACTTTTCTTACATATCAAAAGAATTACAAAGGAATTGACCCTACCCCATTAAATTTTACTAATACTAAATCCTATCTAAAAATTACTTGACAATTTATGAATATTATTATAAGACATATATGTAATATAAATGATAGTATACACGGTAAATGCGAGCAAATAATAGCATACTCATAAGTATCCTACTCGTGAGTATTCTAACTAAAAGGGTGCGGTTTATGGAGCATAAATTCATAAATAGAAAATCTGAAATTGATTCATTAGAAAAAAAGTGGGAAGAGAAAAAAAGCCACTTGATTATTGTTTACGGCAAAAGGCGTGTAGGTAAAACGGAAATCATAAAACAGTTTATTAAAAATAAACCCTCTGTATATTTCTTGGCTGACAAACGGACTATAAACGAACAACTCAAAGAATTAGGCAGGTTATTCGGCGCTCATTTCAAAGATGCCCTACTTGAAAAGAACGGATTTACCGACGATATGCTGAAACTGGCGAAACAAGAACGTGTTTACTTAGTCAACAAGAACGAATTGATTGAGATGCAAGAGTAATAAGACAGTATAGGTCGCGACAGAGCAACAGTTTATAAGTTAAAGATTGATTCGTTGCATTAGTATTTAAAGAAATTGGACGAGCTGACGAGATGGGGTCGGGTGTCAGGAAACTCTATAAATATTGTAAAATCAACTCGGGATTAAATCCCCAGTTGATAGAAGAGGATATATTTAAAATTATTATTCCATTAGATGAGCAAGTTGGTGAGCAAGTCCTAAAGATACTTAAATACTGTAAAATCTCAAGAAAGAAGCAAGAAATATCCGATATGTTATATCCCGACGAAGGAACGGAAATCTTTCACTTTATATGATAAAAGATGAAAAACCAAAAAGACCCCGTTCCTTGATTTTTCACTGTAAAAGAGTATAATCAAATCATTATGAAAAAGTATAAAATATTCGTGAGTGGTGTGCAGAAAGAACTCAAAGCAGAACGCCGGGCAGTGAAAGATTCGATTCTCGGTGATGTCTTGCTCTCCGAGTATTTTGACGTTTTCTTGTTTGAAGATTCACCGGCTAAAAGCCATTCAGCAGAAAAGGCATATCTTGAAGAAGTCCGTAAAGGCAATATCTATATCAGCATTCTTGGCGATAAATACGGCAGCACGGGCAAGAATAAAATTTCTCCTACCGAAGCAGAATTTCGGGAAGCAAAAACCAAGCATAAAGACATTTTAATTTATATAAAAGGTGAAAACTCCGTTGATAAAAACCGTGAAGCAGGCGTACAGAAACTTATTAAGGAGATTAAAGATTCCAAGGTGGGTTATTGTTATCGCAGATTTAATTCCATCAGCGAATTAACCAACCTTGTTTATGAAAGTTTGATTGTCTTTTTAAAAGAGAAAGGAGAAGTCGGCAGAGCCGTATTTGACCAGCGGATATGCGACAGTGCGACTTTCTCCGATATTGACGATGAAAAAGTTAAGTGGTTTTTAAAAACAGCACGAGCCAAACGGAATTTTCCACTTGCTCTTGATTCTTCAACACAAGATGTTTTTACTCATCTAAAACTTTTGAAAGACGGCAAATTGACCAACGCCGCAGTTTTATTATTCGGCAAAGAACCGAGAAAGTTTTTTGACCAGGCAAAAATCAAATGTATTCATCTGCCAAGTACCGAAGTAGAGAAACCGTTCACATCATATCAAATTTACGAAGGGAATTTATTTGAGCAGGTGGACAAGGCAGTTAGTTTTGTATTTGATATACTCAAATTCCCTGTTATTCAGCAGGAACATACTGTCCAGGTATCTCGGCCCCGTGAAATTCCAGTATTCGTGGTTCAGGAAGCCATCGTCAACGCAGTTGCTCACCGCGACTATAACACGACGTCCTCTGTTCAGGTAATGGTATTTCTTGACCGAGTGGAAATATGGAATTCTGGGACTTTACCAGCCCACTTAAAAATAGAAGACCTCAAAAAACCACACGCATCTCACCCGACAAATACTTTATTAGCCACAGTAATGTTTTTTGCCGATTACATTCAACAAGCAGGTTCGGGAACATTGGAGATGCTCAAACAGTGTAAGGCAAAGGGACTTCCCGAGCCGGACTTCGTATCAGTGCGGAATCTTGAATTCAAAACAATATTAGCCAGAGATATTTTTACGGAAGAGGTCTTAAATAAACTGGGATTGAATGAACGCCAGTTAAAAGCAGTAAAATATGTAAAAGAAAAAGGCAGAATAACGAATAAAGAATATCAGTTAAATTTTGGTGTTAAGAAAAGACAAGCAACAGATGATTTAAAAGATTTAGAAAATAAAGAGGTCTTAATTAAGATTGGATCTACTGGAAGGGGAACATATTACAAGGTTAATGGGGCGATAATGGGGCGAAAGGGGCAATAAAGGGGCGATAATGGGGCAGAGCATTTAAAAAGACAGTATGTTTTTCCGATATAAAAACAGGAAAGCGCATTGGTCTCGATAAAGGCGGCCACTGGATTATCCTTCGTAGCAATAATAAAGTGGGAAAAGTTGTAGAGAAATAAAAAGAAAAATGTAAAGCGTCCACATTTTCCTAATACACAATATGACACACAGATAAAGAACCTAAAATTAGGATTATCATTTCAAAACATAGGTCCCAAAATGACATTTATACAAGAGTGACCCCACCCCCGAAAACTGTACCAGTTGAAATTAGAGTTTAGAAATGGTAAACTAAACTCATGGGGGTATGGTTATGAAACAGGGCAGGTACAAGGAAGAGCAGATTATCGGGATATTGAAGGAAGCAGAAGCCGGCATAAAGATAGATAAATTATGCCGTAAATAAGGATTAAATGAGATTATGAGCAATCAATTTATAACTAATCAGGAAAAACTACTGTCGGAAGTAATAAATAATATTCTCCCATCCACACAAAAGTTAAATATCTTGGTTGGATATTTTTATTTTTCCGGATTCCAGGAAATTTATAAAAATATAGCAGATAAAGAAGTTAAAATCCTCATTGGTTTAGATATTGAAAAAGATATTTTAAACAAAGTCAAAGAATTTGAACTAATTCAATCTATAAATCTTTCCCGAAGTCAAGTAAGAGATAATTTCAATAAATCGTTTATCCAATTATTTAACGATTCAGATTATTTTGATATTGAAGAAAAACAAGAGGCATTCCGAATATTTCTTGAAAAAATTATAAACAAAACACTTGAAATTAGAAAAACCGTCCAACAAAACCATGCAAAATTATATGTTTTTGAAAACAAGCCGGAACATAATCAGAACGGTGAATTCTTAGGAACAATAATTACCGGTTCAAGCAACTTAACCCGTTCAGGATTAAAAGGACAGCGTGAAATAAATGTTATATTTCGTGACAATGGCAATTACGAGGAAGCACTCAAAATATTCAACGAACTTTGGAAGGATGAAAACTCGGTAGAAATAGTCGGTAAAACTACAACGGACAGTTTTCTTATCGAAATAATAGAAAAAATCTGGATTGATAAACTTTACGATCCATATTTATTATATATTCGTGTCTTGGAAGAATATTTTTCATTTACTAAGAAAGAAGGTATCATTCTTCCTTCCGAAATTACAAAAAATAAATTCATGAATCTTAAATATCAGAATGACGCTATTTCGCAATCAATAGAAATTCTTAACCGGCACAACGGCGTTATCATTGCGGATGTTGTTGGATTGGGAAAAAGTATTATTGCTTCTGCAGTAGCCCATAACATGGGATTACGAACAATAATTATCTCACCACCGCATCTAATAGGGCAATGGGATGATTATCATATTGATTTTGGATTTAACGCTAAAATATTCAGCAGCGGTAAAATACAGGAAGCATTAGAATATGATTTTGCATATAATGAGCCAAAATTAATTATTATAGATGAATCGCATAAATATCGCAACGAACTAAACATTGACTACGGATATTTACATCAACTATGCCAGGGAAACAAAGTAATTTTATTAACCGCTACGCCATTTAACAACCAACCGCAGGACATATTTTCAATGATAAGATTATTTCAAATACCTGCTAGGTCCACAATACAAACAGTAGATAATTTATCATACAGATTTAAAGAACTTATCAAGGAATATAAAGAAATAAAAAAATCACAAATACAAAAAAAGTCGGATATGAAAGATGAAATTAAAATATTGGCACAAAAAATCCGTGATATACTTGCTCCATTGGTTATTCGTCGGTCAAGATTGGACTTGGAAAAAATTAATGAATACCGAGAAGACCTTAAAAAACAAGGGATATCATTTCCTGAAGTTAAAGATCCTACAATTTTAGACTATCCGCTTGGAAAACTTAGTATACTTTACGAAAAAACTCTTGAAAAAATTGTATCCACGGAAGACGAATCACAGGGCTTCATGGGAACAAGATATAAACCGACAAATTATCTTAAAGAAGAACACAAAAAACAAGTTGCTGATGAATTAGGTGTAAAAGAAGATTTACTTGTACAGGTACAAATAAACCTGTCAAAATTTATGCGTCGCCTATTAGTCAGGCGTTTTGAAAGCTCGGTAAAAGCATTTCACGATTCCTTGAACTCACTAATAAAATCATCCGAATACATGCGTGATTGGTATAATAAATTTGAGAGTGTTCCAATATACAAAAAAGGTGATTTGCCGGACATAGAAATCCTTGAACAATCCACCAGTGAAGATTTAGATGAAGAACTCCAGCAGATTACATTTGACGAGCAACTAAAAAAATATTATGACAAAGGACTTAAAATAATAAAAAAAGAATGGCTAAAAGACACTTTCATTAAAGACATTGAAAAAGACATAAAACTACTAAAAGAAATACGTGCAGAATGGTTTAAAGACGGCATCAAACACGACCCGAAATTAGAATGTTTTGAAAAAGAAATAAAGCAACAACTAAAAAAAGAACCCAACAGAAAAATAGTTGTATTTACCGAATTTTCAGATACAGCAAACTATCTATACGAAAAACTCAAAAACAAATTGAAAATATTTAAATATACCTCCGCGGACTCAAGTGAAACCAACAAAAAAATAATCAAAGAAAACTTTGATGCCGGTAATCCTATACAAAAAGACGACTACGACATTCTTATTGCTACCGATGCAATTTCAGAAGGCTTTAACCTTCACAAAGCAGGTATTATATTCAACTATGACATCCCATACAACCCGACAAGAGTAATACAACGGGTAGGACGTATAAACCGCATAAACAAAAAAGTATTTAATGAACTTTACATCTATAATTTCTTTCCAACGGCTACCGGTGAAGCAGAAACACGGATAAAAAAGATATCTACATTAAAAATTTCATTATTTAATGCTTTACTTGGTACCGACATAAAAGTATTAACCTCGGATGAAGAATTGGAATCCTATTACAAAAATGAATTTATAAAATCAATGGCAAATCAAGAAGAACTATCATGGGATGTAAAATATCGCAATGAACTTGGAATATTGAAAAATAAACATCCAGATATATTACAAAAGGCAATGGCAGTTCCCCATCGTGCCCGCATTAGAAGAACAGAAAAGAAAGATACAGCTGGAGTCATTGTATTTGCGCGAAAAGGGAAAGAATACACGTTCAAACTTGGCATTTCAAAGGAAGATTATACAACATTAGGTCCTGAAACTGCACTAAAACTATTTGAATCAGAAATAACCGAAAAATCGGAAAAAATAAGTAAAAACTTTGAACCGATATACCAGCATGTAAAAAACAACCTATTCAACAAAAAAACCCAGGTATCTTTTGATAAAGGAAAAACCGAATCAATAAACAAATTAGAAGTATTACAAGAAAAGATTCCAGATAAAAAGGACTATTTCAACGATTTAAAATATATAATAAAAGAACTGGATGCATTACCTGAAAGATATGCTAAACAAATCCGTCAAATATCAGAAAAATCCCTTAAAAAAGATGTTGAAGAACTGCAAAAAGATGTATCGCAGAAATACTTAATAGAAATCATAGAAAAAGCACGAAGAATAGAAGATGAAGCAGAAAGCTTAATACTCACAGAAGAACTGATATAATGAAGTATAATTTATGAGTGAAAATCGTATCGTTTTAGACAAAACTTATTTGAATTTCTTAAACGAAATCAAACACAAAATTGCTTCTGCAAGAATACAAGCAAGTCGGCATTTAAATAAGGAATTGATAGAACTTTACTGGGATATCGGAAAAACAATTATTGAGAAACAAAAGCAATATGGATGGGGACAAAGTATCGTTGAAAAATTAGCCAATGATTTGCAAAATGGATTTCCTAATTTGCGGGGATACTCAAGTCGTAATCTATGGGATATGAGAAGATTTTATGATACATATAAAGATTCATCAATTCTGCGACAGCTTGTCGCAGAAATACCATGGGGACACAACCTAATGATTATAAACAAAATATCCAACATGAAAGAACGAGAATATTATATTAAATCATCGCGTGATATGGGTTGGTCCAGGAACGTACTTCTGAATCAAATTAAAGCCGGAGCATATCAATTAAGTTTAAGAAAAAAACAACACAACTTTGAAAAAGCTTTACCTGTACATCTTTCAGAACAAGCGGATGAATCACT
>Ga0208246_1000341_pt1 | contig 39752 bp, 37 predicted proteins | sample RifOxyD2_FD_184039 | JGI IMG/M metagenome (GOLD analysis project Ga0208246, IMG submission 184039) | Soil microbial communities from Rifle, Colorado - Rifle Oxygen_injection D2 (SPAdes) | ecosystem: Environmental > Terrestrial > Deep subsurface > Rock core/Sediment | place: Rifle, Colorado... | reverse complement strand
CGGTCCGGTAGGTCTCCGCCCCGAAGGGGCGAGACCTCGATCCAAAGGCGGGTGACCTCCGACTTTTGACTCCTTGCATAGTCATCAAAAAGTTTTTCAGATTCGCTTCAAAACTTTTTAATATGCTTCGGAGTTATTTACTCGGTCGGTCCAGTAGGTCCGACCTCCGACTTTTGACTCCTTGCATAGTCATCAAAAAGTTTTTCAGATTCGCTTCAAAACTTTTTAATATGCTTCGGAGTTATTTACTCGGTCGGTCCAGTAGGTCCGACCTCCGTGAATAAATAAAAAATGAGCCCGGTGCGACTTGAACGCACGACCACTTGATTAAAAGTCAAGTGCTCTACCAACTGAGCTACGGGCCCAAATAATTGTATAAGCCGGCGAGAGGGATCGAACCTCCGGCCAGCGGTTTACAAAACCGCTGCTCTACCGCTGAGCTACGCCGGCATATAAACCACTTTAATTAAAAAGAACACATATTATAGAATAATTCCATAAATATTGCAAATAAAAAATTTCCACCTCTATAACCTTTTACCTATATTTTATTTCAATTCTGCTTCAATATCATATGCACCTATTTTTGCAATCTTTAAAGAAAAATTCTGATTCTGTTCTAAACGTTTCGCAATATCAGATGCACTACCTCTTTTTAAATCTAAATCCACTGATGCAACATTATTTGAATAATTTCTTACAAAACAATCGCGCACTTCTATCAGCGATCTGACTGAACGGACAAAATCGTTTAATTTATTTATACTCTCAATATTTGAAATCGTAAGTCGCACTGTAGAGCGTTCTTTAAGAAATCTTAAGACTGTACTTGGAAAATTTTGACCAATCTTTTTTGCACCGTTTAGAATCGCCGCCTTTGCAGCAGCCATTTTTGTAACATCTACACCACCAACAGTTTCTTCAAATGTTGTTATTACATCATTTGAACCTGTCTTTATTGCCTTACAGGAAACACTGGCACGATATGATATCATTCCCCCTAAACCTTGATCGGTATTAAAATTGGAATCCGCTTTTCCGTTAATTAATATATCGGAATTTTTAACATCATCGGAAACAACAAAACCGGCTTCAACAAATTTATTTTTTAATTCTGATTCCGAATATTTTGTTTCAGAAGATTTGCCATCTATAGATTCATCAATATTAAATGCAACAAGAGGATTACCAAGTTTTTTTGGTTCTAAATCAAGCGTTTTCAATTTCGCTGAAAGGTCTTCTTTTCTTACCAAAGCCTTTATTTTAGTTTTATAGAATTCACCTTCACGCCATTCTTTAAGAATATCATATTTTTCAATATACCCTTCCGTCTGAGACGTGATATTATCTTCAATTAACATTGCTTTTGATACAAGTGCCTCCTGGGAAACATAGACTCCAATAACTAATCCAAGAGCGTTTTTCATTGCTTCATGAAGGGATGTTTTTTTTGCACCGTTAATATCGTTATTGGTAATCGGCGCCATGCCTTCAGCTTCTACAACCTCAGTATTGGGAGCTGTCGCTTTTATTTTATGTGAAGCAGTAGATGCACATCCTATAAGAACATACGTCAACAGGCAACAATACACCGCTAACAACAAAGAAAAGCTTTTATTAATCATAAAACTCCTTCAAATTGAGGCTCCACGGGCCAAAAACCTTCACCATTCGTCCGCCTTTGATCCGCATCCACCATCCGCCAATCCGTCGGCTGACGGAGTGGCGGCGTATGGCGAAAGTGCGAACTATGGAGAATTGGCGTGGTATCTTCTGGCTGCAGGATGAAGCTCCATAGTTTACCTTTAGATTCTATGAGCGGAATCCTGCCCGAAGAACATTCATTCACGCTTTTATAAATGTGGTCTTCTGGCTGCAGGATGAAGCTCCATAGTTTACCTTAAGATTCTATGAGCGGAATCCTGCCCGAAGACCATTCATTCACACTTTTATAAATGTGGTCTTCTGGCTGCAGGATGAAGCTCTGACTTTTATTCACCTACAATCTTTAATCCCATTTCTTTAAGGGCTTTTTTTGAAAGACGTAAAATCACGATGCAACCGTCATCAGCTGTCCATTCACTTCTAACTACTTGTGCGCCCTTAATTGCAGCATCAATGCTGGTAGCTAAAACTGAATCCGTTTCAATAGCTTTTTCAACAGTAATTCCGCCTTCAAGATTCACACCTTTGATTACCGCAAGCATATTGTATTGAGCACCAACTATCGCGGCATTTCTTGATGTTGCCATTTTCTGTGTTTTGTTTTCTAATTTCTGATCAGCTGCACCGATTCCACGTGCGAAAATAAAATTCTTTGTAACACCCTGTTCAACCCATTCTCTGTCAATTTCACCATCTTTAGATACAGTTCCCTTGTCAGGGCTTGAAGCACAACCATAAAACAACGCAACAACACACAAAACAGCCAACAGTTTCTTCATACAACCCCCTTTGACTGCAAGTATAAAGTATAAAGTTTAAATTAAAATTAAGTCTTTTGTTTTGACTCTATTCATATTTACACTTTTAATTTTAACTTGCCTTATTTCTTGCCGTTATTTTAACTTCTAACTTTTAATTTATACTTGCTTCTTTTATTGCCAGCGGAAGGAATCGAACCTTCGACCAATGCCTTATGAGAGCACTGCTCTGCCTCTGAGCTACGCTGGCAGAATCCTTAAAAAACTTAGATATACTGACACTTATTATATTTACAAAAAATAATAAATAATTATACAAATATATTCTTAAAAATCAAGTTCTATTTTGTTTAAGGAGTGTGATATCCTGGAATATCATTCCTATACCCTTATTTATCCCAGCTGCATTTTTAATCATTATTATGGAATATCCTATAACTTTGTGGGTATTGCCTATCGTTAAATTAACTTCTCTTCGTAATTGTGCCTCTGCTTTTGATAATGCTGTTTTAAAAAGATCCACTATCTCGGGAAATCTTACAAAAGCAGTGACAACGTTTTCCCTAACCAGTTCTTTTGGAATATTCAAAATTTCAGAAGCACGCGGATTTATAGTAATAATCTTACCGTGATTATCAACCGAAATAAATCCTCCAGGCATAGATTCAAAAATATCATTCATATACTCTTTCAAAAAATAAATCTCTTCATAAAGCCGTGCATTCTCAATAGCAACTGCAGACTGAGAAGCTATCGCAAAAACCAATTCGGTATCATTTGCTAAAAAATCACCGTCCTTTTTATTTATCAATTCAATCGCACCTAACACCTTCCCTTTTATTACTATAGGAACCGCAATAATAGATTTTGTTACAAAACCTGTCAGCCAATCAATATCCTTTTTAAATCTTGTATCATCCTGAACACTATTTGAAACAACTACCCGTCCAGTTTGAATCGCGACGCCCACTATACCTTCATCTATTTTCACTTTTATATTTAAATCTTTTATAATGCCGGATTTTTCACCTTTTGCTACTTTAAAATCCAACTGTCGTGTTTCACTATTTATTAAAAGAATGGAACCTGCCTCCACTTTGATTAATTTAATCAACTCGTCTAATATGCTCTCAAGTACTTTATCAAGGTGTAATGTTGAAGAAATACTTTTTGAAATTTCAAAAAGGACTTTTTCCATTAAATTCCCCCCCTAATTTTAGTCAGATCTTGAAATGTTATTCCGCTGCCTAAAATATTACCGTCTCTTTCCTTAATTATCATAGTAGAGTATCCAAAAACAAACGGCTCTCCGTCCCGTTTTAACAGCTTGGTTTCTTGTCTGGTAACGGCTTTCTTTTTTTGATTTGTATCCCATAAAATATCGGAAAATTCCTTATGATGCGGAAATACCTCATACAAAAATTTACCTATAACAACAGCTCTCTCAACTTCCAAAATCCTTGCGGCATTGGGATTGACAGTTGTAATTATTCCGAATGAATCAATTGCCAAGAATCCGCCCGGCATATTTTCTAAAATTGAATCTGTAAAGTTTTTAAGTTTCAAAATTTCTGTATATAGTCGTGAAGTTTCGAGCACAAGCGATATCTGGATTGTAGTCAACATAACCAATTCCAAATCATCTTCGTTAAATTTATCTTTTTTATTGAGCAGCTCTATGGCTCCGATTACCCTGCCGTTTGAAATCATTGGTACACATAAAATATTTTGTGTCTTAAATCCTGTTATAGTATCAACAGCAGGATTAAAATGTTCTTCTTTCTGTGGTTCATTTACTATTTTTGCTTCTTGTGATTGGACAACTTTACCACAAATTCCAATACCGATTTTAAAAGGTATGGAATGTATCAAAGTATCGGCAGAACCCTTTACGGCAACAAGCTTTAACTCTTCTCTTTGATTATCCACTAAAAATATTGAACCTGCTTCACATTTAATCGTCTGGCATATTTTTTCAAGAAAAACATTTAAAAGACGATTGATATCATAAATAAACCGAATATCATTTATAACATCATAGATTACTTTCAGTTGCTCTGCTTGTAACATTTTTCACCTCTTCAATTATATTATTTATTGATATTTCTTTCTGTGATTTATCCGACATATTACGTAAAATTACATTTTCCTTTTTTGCTTCGTCGTCACCGATAATTAAAACATATTTTGAATTAAGTGCATCTGCAAGCCGCATCTGTGACTTCAGGGATTTATTAAAATATCCCCCTTCTGAAAAAATATTTTCATTTCTCAACCTCTTTAAAATATCCATACCGCAATTCAAGGTTTCATCTTTTCCAAAAGCTATAACGAAAATATCGGCAGCCTGTGAACCTACTTTATTATGCGAAGTTGAAGTAATTATTTCCGCAAGGCGATCAATCCCTAAAGCAAAACCTATAGCCGGCGTCTGAGCACCACCCATTTCATGAACTAAATTATCGTATCTTCCGCCGGCACAAACAGCATTCTGACTGCCGAGAACATCGGATGTAATTTCAAAAACCATATCCGTATAATAATCCAAACCTCTAACCAACTTATTTGAAACACTAAAATTAACGCCACAACTTTCAAGCCCTGCTTTAAGTTTTGCAAATCTTTGACTGCAATTTTCGCATAATTCAATTTTTACATCCTTGAATTTATGTCCGTCTATTTTACAGTCTAATGCACGAAGTGGATTTTTTTCCGAACGTCGTTTACAATCATCACAGAATTCATCTACTTTATTATTCAAAATATCTTTAATAGCTACTACCAAATTCTTACGACATCTTTCACATCCCAACGAATTTATTTCTATTTTTGCTCCTGTTATCCCTATGCTATCAATTATCTCCTTAGCCAGTAGGATAATCTCTATATCCGCGTAAACCGAAGGATTATTAAAATATTCACAACCAACCTGTAAAAATTCCCTATACCTTCCCGCCTGAGGCCTTTCCTGCCGGAACATCTGCCCTATATAAAAAAACTTCTGTGAGGGAAACTTCTGCGAAAGATTATTTTCTATATAAGAACGTACAACTCCGGCTGTCCCCTCAGGCCGTAGTGCCACCCTCCGCTTTCCTTTATCTTCAAAAACATACATCTCTTTTTCAACAATATCGGTATTCTCACCTATTGAACGAATAAAAAGTTCTGAGACTTCTACAGTCGGAATTCTTATTTCTTGATAATCATATTTTTTAAAAATATTTTCGGATTTTTTTTCTATAAAAGTAAAAACTTCAGCATCTTTGCCAAAAATATCCCTGAAACCTTTTATTGAATTATATTTCATAGTTTAAAACCAGAGATTAGAGATTTCCGCCACTGATTCTTTCTTGCCCACCAACGGTTCAGTGGTGGGGGCGGACAGGGAATCTTTGGCGGGCAAGAACGACTTACTTGTCCTCCGATTCCGCCAGCCGGCGGATTAGTGGAGGAGTGGCGGAAGGGGACTATATACTTTCCCCTATACGCTTACCTCTATACGCTGACTCATATACCCTATACGCTATCCTCTGCCCCTAGTATATCCAGCCTTTTATTTTTTCTATATCCGTAATTAAAATACGTTTTTTGTAAAATTCTATGCATTTTGATTTCTTAAAAGTCGAAATAATTTTAGTGATAACTTCCCGTGCAGTACCGGCCATTTCCGATAAATCCTGATGAGTCAATTCAATATCAATCAAAACACCTTTATCTTTTTCTACACCGTGTTTTTCAGCCAAATCACATAAAATAATGGCAAGTCTTCCTAATGAATTTTGAAAAGTTAGCGATGAAATCTGTTTATTTGCTTCTCTTAACCGCGCCGTTAATAATGAAATTATCACAAGGCTGGTTTGCGGATAATCCGAAAGCAGATTTAAAAAATCGTTTCTTTTACATGCAATAACATCTATATCTGTAATCGCTTTTGCCGAGGCAGAACGACCGGCAGTATCAAATAAAGCCATTTCGCCAAAAAATTCACCATTTTTTAGGATCGCTAAAGTTTTATCTGCTGACGCAGTCGCAGACGATCTAAATATCTTTACGAGTCCAAAAATAATAACATAAATATAATCGCCTTTTGAATTTTCTGTAAATATAACCGTACCGGAAGAATATTTCTTTTCCTTAAAAATCTCATTTACTTTTTTCATTGCGGCAGGCGGAAAACTGGAAAATAACGCAATCTTCTTGAAATTTTCCTGCATAGAATATCCTCCTTCAAAAAGCTAACTAAAACCTTTCCCAATGAATCACTTCGCTTAATTTTCTCTTTTGAATATTTGACTTTTCTTCAGAATAACCAACTGGAATTATAGAAACAATCTTATATCCTTCAGGAACACCTATTTCTTTTATGACATCCTCTGCGTAATCTTTCTTATCGCCTGCTACCCAACAAGATGAAAGTCCAAAATCATGAACTGCAAGCAAAATATTTTCCGTTGCAGCGCAACCATCTTCTAAATAATACTTAACCTCTTTTGATATAACAATAACACAAAAAGCCGCATCCTTTATAAAAGGTCCGTTTTTAGCAACAATATCAGAAATCCTCTTTAATTTTATTTTATCAGTAATTACAACGAACTCGCACGGCTGGATATTAATTGCAGACGGTGACAATCTGCCGCAATCAATAATTGTTTCAATAATATCTTTTTTAACTTCACCGTAAAACAACCTTCTTTTACTTCTTCTTGTCTGAATACATTTAATAGTTTCCATTACATTTAGCATTATACAAAAAATAAAAGAAAAATCAACCCATTGATGACACGCTCTATTGACAAAAAACAATTTATTTTATATTATTTTAATATGGAAGAAATAATAACATTTTTAAAAAATCACCCTTTTTTTTCTATTTTAAATGAAGAAGAACAAAAAGAATTTGCTAAAATTCTTATTTCTGAAACATTTAAAAAAGATGATATTATATTTAAGCAGGGGGATATGGGTGATAGACTCTACCTTGTAAAAGATGGTCTGGTTAGAATATATATCGTTGAAACAACAACCGAAGAAACAATCGCTCTAATGAAACCGGGCGATATTTTTGGCGAAATGGCTTTATATGACACTCAACCGCGTTCTGCATATGCTTCTATCCTTGCTCCGACAACGCTATTGGCGATTACAAAAGAAAAATTTGAAGAATTAAAAAAAGCAAATCCTCAAATTGCAACTAAAGTATTTCAAATAATGCTTAAAATCCTGTCTAAGCGACTGCGACTTACCACAATGAAACTGTACGGCCAATTCTAAGTAAAAACGATTACACCACTAAGACTCTGGCGGGCAAACTATACTCTAACCTCTATACGCTATTTTTTCTCTTGACATATTCTTTTTTTTTTTATATACTCTGTCCGCGGGGTAGAGCAGCCCGGTAGCTCGTCAGGCCCATAACCTGGAGGTCGTAGGTTCAAATCCTACCCCCGCAAAAGTTTTTTCAACATATGGAAATGCAAGCAGACAATCCAAAAGCATTAAAACACCTTCCAAACATAAGAAAGATGGGATCAGATTGTGTGCATTGTTCCCTTGAAGAAGGTGTTATATGCATGATATATTTCTGCAAGAAAAGGTCTACCCGCCAAAAAAGAGAAATATGCGCCGATGGTTTTGTAGGAAAATGCACTGATTATAAACCTCTAAAAAACATAAAACGTTATAAACACAAACTTTTCAAAAAACATTCCAAAAAATATCTTAAAATGCGTTCTCAAAAACGCATCAGTAAACATTCCGGAAAATAAAAAAACATAGATAATAATTTGAGAACACAAAGTTTGTTTACCCCGACCCTATTTATATTCGAGTTGTCGGGGTTATTTTGCACCCGAAGTTCGCCCGACTTTTGACTCCTTGCATTGTCATCAAAAAGTTTTTCAGCTTCGCTTCAAAACTTTTTAATATGCTTCGGAGTTATTTTGCACCCGAAGTTCGCCCGACTTTTGACTCCTTGCATTGTCATCAAAAAGTTTTTCAGCTTCGCTTCAAAACTTTTTAATATGCTTCGGAGTTATTTACTCGTTCGGTCCGGTAGGTCCGAACTCCGTGAATAATCTCCAGTAGGGGATGCAAAGTTTGTTTACCCCGACCCTATTTATATTCGAGTTGTCGGGGTTATTTACTCGTTCGGTCCGGTAGGTCCGAACTCCGTGAATAATCTCCAGTAGGGGATGCAAAAAAATAATATGCCGCTAATGGGATTTGAACCCATGGTCTCCGCCTTGAGAGGGCGGCGTCCTAAACCAACCTAGACGATAGCGGCATTAACTAAAATCCTATATTATTGAGTGTTTTTGTTGAAACAGTGTGCTTCTCTAAATTATCAAAATTAGTTTCCTTTTTCGCTGCTATATAATATTTCCCTTGCAAGTTGCTTATTCTGTCCGACTGCTTGCACTATTCATCAAGAATGAACAATTTTATCTTTTATTGTTCAATGTATTATACAATTCAAAATACTATTGTCAATAATATCTTTACTTGATAGAAAAAAACTGAACACCCTATCCTTTTACGATAAAGCTTTGCAGGACTACGCATTTTTTTTTATCTGCCTAAAACTTCTCCCCCTTCACTCGCAACGGCAAACTACGGAGGACAAACCAATGCACGCCATTGTCGGGACCAATGCGATGAATATGTCTTTCACTTTTAGTTTCTTCAAATCCCGCTTAATATCACGACGAGATAGCCCTGTCTTTTTCAACAATATCATCTTGATTGTTTTGTAACTAATTCTTCCATCTTTTTATTATTATCTTGATAAACCGGAAGTTGTATGGAAAATGTAGTGCCTTGCCCATATTCTGACTTAGCTTCTATTTTGCCATTTCTATGTGATTCTATTATCTTCTTTATTATATACAGTCCTAATCCAGTTCCTTTCATTACTGTCGCTTTTGTTGTAAAAAACGGAATAAATAATTGATCGATTTGTGCAGGCATCATTCCTATCCCGTTGTCTTCTATCTCTATTTTGAAAAAGCCGTTTATCACTTTCGTTTTTATTGTTGTTTTAGGTTTATAATCCGCTGCTAACTTTATTTTGCCTAACTCTTGTTCCTGCTTTATTTTTGTATGAGCGTCATGTGCGTTGTCAAGCAAATTGAAAATAACATCCTGAAGTTGAGCTAAGTTACCTTCAATTTTATAATCTTGTTTTGATAATTCATAACATAAACCTAACTCGTTTAAATCAAACTTGCATGAGAGTAAATTTAAACAACCTTTTATAATATCATCAAATATTATCGCACTGTTATATCCCTCGGTTTTCCTTGAAAAACTTGTCAAAGCACGCGCTATATCTCCGCCTTTGTGCGCCTCTATTTTAATTGAATACAAGTAATCATGTAATTTTTCTACTATGGTTTTTATCAATTTATCTTCTAAAAGATTTCTTTTGATTAATTCATTCTTCAGTTGTGGTATATATTCTAAATGTGCTAGTTCTGCCGTAGTAGCAACCAAATTAAACCTATTGTTTATCTGATGTGCCATCCCCGAGCCCATCTTTCCCAATGACCTTAATCTATGCTCTTGAAACTGCTCAGCTAATGATTTACCCGTTTCTTCATAAAAGATAGCATTCTCTATAGCCAATGTTGTTTGTCTTACCAATACCATAAGAAAAGTTAAGTCATCTTGCGTATATGGATTACCTGATTTTTTATTTCCCAATACTAAAAAACCCATAAGTATGTCCTTATTAAAACCCGGGACAATAACTGCTGCAGATAATTCTTTAATTTGCGATGTTAGACTTGCAGAATCAATACCATCTTTATCAAATAATGGATGTAAAATTAATTCTTCATAAACTATCGGTACCTTAACTTTTTTAAGACATTTGATAAGTTCATCATCTATATCAAAAACAGGTGGTTTATAATTTTCATCTTTACTTTTGAATCTAATGTCTTTTTGAACATATTGGTTTGTTTCATTATCAAATAAATAAACACTATTATTTGTCAAATTCATATATCTGTTTACAATATGAACAGTAAAACTTAAGAATTTTTTAAGGTCTCTTACTTCAGTCGTTCCTTCGGCTGCCTTAAAAAGCATTTCATGTGCCCTTTTTTCTTCTTGTAGCAATATCGCTTCTGCTCCTTGCTTGATTTTAGAATATATAACAGGACCTATAGTCGCTAATACTGCCATAAGCAAAGTCGGATATATCCAATTTTCGGTAACATAACCTACCAAGAAAGGAAGACCTAAAATAGTAGAATATACTATCAAGAATATTCCTGCACGAGTATAAATTATTTTAATATCCATTAAACGGTGCTTAACAATTGCATATGCAAAAATGGATAAATAAATAATTTCAAAAATATAATGTAAAGGAGGGATATTCCTGTTTATCAATGTGGCAAAATATATTAATACACCGATAATTCCAAAGTAAAATCCGGAAAATATATATTTCAACTGAAGTTTTTTAATCGGTGACTTTATTTTTAAATAATATTTTAAAAGATTATATAAGATGAAAAATGAGAATATTACGAAGTATGCTATAAACAGATAGTATAACGGTCCTATTTCTTCATGGAATGGATTAATGGTTACACTCTTAAGAAAGTATTTTGTGAAGTTAACAATAGATAAAAAAACTGAAAATAATAGCGTAAACCTAAATAATTTTTTATAGAAATTATATGAATATGATTCTGTCACTATCAGATTTGTTTTGATAAAAAAAGGGATGATAAAAAAAGCGCCGATATTGGCAATCCTATCGGCGAATAATGCAAATGTATTGTTCGGACTTAGTATAATCAATATATCCGCAAAATTCCAGATTGATATACTGATATTCATTAAAAAAAAAGATAAGGTCAAATCTCTTTTATTTTTTAAATATACAAGAAGTCCTAACAGTAAACTGAATATCCCGGCAGAAAACGCATTAATGATATGCCAATTCATATTTAAAAAGTCACTGTGTTATTTTATGCTTGTCATATATTTTATTCAATTTCTCTAAGAAAAATTGTAAATCATCGTCGGTATGCGATGCCATAATGCTTACTCTTATTCTGGATTCATTTTTTCTGACTGCCGGATAAACTACCGGGCTTACGAATATTCCTTCCTGTTCCAATTCTTTAGTTATCAGATATGTTAAATCATCATTTTTGAAAATTATAGGAATAATTGCTGATTCTGTCTTCCCTATATTATAACCCTTATTTAATAACTCTTTTGTTATATAATTAATATTTTGCCATAATTTTTGATGCCATATAGGTTCAGTTTCAATAACTTCAATCGCTTTAAGCAAAGAAGCACAAATAGCAGGAGGTAAACTGGTAGAAAAAACAAAAGACCTGCTGTTATGTTTTAAATAATGTATAACATCTTTACTACCTACTAAGAATCCTCCTATCCCGCCTAACGCCTTACTTAATGTACCGATTGTTAAGTCAATCTTGCCTTCCAAATGAAATAATTCCGCCGTTCCTTTGCCGTTTTTCCCTAAAACACCCGTTGAATGGGCATCATCTATATATGTTGCAGCTTTATATCTCTCACCCAAACTATAAATAGTGTCTAATTTTGCGACATCACCATCCATGCTAAAAACGCCGTCTGTCATTATTATTTTAGGAGCATTAGAAGGGATTTTAGATAATTTCCTTTCAAGATCTATCATATTGTTATGCCTGAAAACAGTCATGTTTGGTTTGGATAACAGACATCCGTCAATTATACTTGCATGACTCTTTTCGTCTATAATCACTTGTTCATCTTTGCTGATTAAACAGGAAATTACGCCAACATTAGCGTTATAACCGCTGGAATATACAATACAATCTTCTCCGTATTTTAAATTTGCAAGCTTTTTTTCCAGTTGATTATGTAAATCCATTGTTCCGCTTAGCACTCTTACACCACCCGAGCCAACACCATATTTCTCTATCGCCTTTATAGCCGCTTCCTTGACCAATGGATGATTTGTGAGCCCTAAATAATTATTTGAACCAAAATTTCTTAATTCCTTACCTTTTACGATTATTTTATTACCTGATCTTGACTGAATTTCTCTTAAATAAAAATATATATTTTCTTTCATCAATCTTTTCATTCTATTATACCTGACACATTTTAAAAATATTGGTTTTTGTATTCTTCTTTCGCGTCTTCGCTGGTCAATAAAATTATTTGATTCCCTTCTGTCATTTGCCCGTTTCTCCCCTTTTCTTCTGTCAACAATTCTTGCGTTAGAAATATTATAACTAATAAAATCCTTTAAAGACTTCAATTTTTCCTGATTATCCAATAAAATAAAATTTATTCCTATTAAAAATCCGCTATTTTCAGTCATTGATATCCAAATTACTCTTCCGTCTAATTTTGTATTTCCATACGGTTGGGGTAGGTTGACTGTGATATAAACTCTTTGCGATATCGTTAGGGATTTGTTAAATTGTGCAACTAAGCCTTCCTGCCCGATATTTTTTATATATCCCGTCATTACCGCTTCATCATTTTCAATAGTCTTTAAATCGCAGGTTATGTTTTCATAAATAATTCGCGCAGCACCCCTTCTATTGATAAAAGTAGTCGTTTGCTGTTCTGAAACACTAACATCTTCCCCCATATTATTACCCCCCAAGAATTAAGCGTTCTGTCAAAAATGACATATTATTGAAAAATTTGGTTTTGAACGATATAGATGTTTTTAGCCGAATAAATCGTTAAAAAATTGGTATGTTTGACGAGCATAGCGAGGAGTTTACCAATTTTAGGTTTATGAGGCGTTAATCTGATTTAAGAAATCAGCATCGTATAGTGAAAAACCATGATTTTTCATAATATTTTTGACATTACCGAATTAAGCAATTATGTGACAAATGTTATTATATTATTATATTGAATATTAAAATAACATTAAAATAAGATTAAAAATTTCTAATAATTGTTGATTTTTAAAATTTAAAATATATTTTTAAATAATTTCTATTGAATATTCTCTTTTATAATTATTTGTTTTTTTGCCAATACATTGATAAAAGCGTTTACCAATTCAGGTTCAAATTGTATACCTTTATTCTTTATTAATTCATTAACTGCTTCAATTGGAGACGATATTTTTTCCCTATACGGACGCTTAGAAGTCATTGCATCATATGCATCGGCAATAGTTAGTATTCTAGACAAAAACGGTATCTCTTCGCCCTTTTTGTTGTCAGGATAACCGTTACCGTCTATCCGTTCATGATGATGTCTTATAATTAACGCATGTTCTTGAAAATTATCCAATATTTGTAATATTTCATAACCAACAATGCAATGTTTCTTAACCACTTCTTTTTCTTCATTTGTAAATTCATGTTTTTTATTTAAAATATCATCATCCAAACTCATATTTCCAATATTATGCAGTAATGCCGCATGGGATACAATAGTTTTCTCATTCTCGGAAAGACCCAATTCATTAGCAATATCTAAGCTGTACTGGCTTACTCTTTCAGAATGTCCTTTGGTATAAGGATCTTTCTCTTCTAAGGTTCTTGCAAGAGTAAATACAATTTGTCCGTAAGTATTAGTTAATTCCTGATGTTCTGTTCTTAAATCTTCAAACAATTGTTTATATACTTTTCGCAATGTAATTTCGTTAAGATATTCCAATGAAAACGGTTTGACGACATAATCACTTGCGCCATTCTTTTCTGCTTCTTTTATTCTTTCTTCTTCATCATACGCTGTAATCATTATTACTTTAACGGTAGGGTCACTCTTTTTTATCTCCCGCAAAACTTCCATCCCTGAAATATCAGGCAAACCTATATCAAGAAATACCAAATGGGGCTTCTCTTTTTTCGCCAAATCCAGCGCTTCTTTTCCCTTTGATGCTATACAGGTTTCATATCCTTTAAATTCAAAGAAGTCTTGTAATATTTTACATATCCCGATATCATCATCAACTATCAATATTTTAATCATATTTTTCACCCATTGGCTTGGTTATAATATAAAGACTGAATTATCAGATCGTTATAAATTAACCGCTTTATATCATCAGGTGTTACAACCTGTTTTTTTATTAGCGTATTTACAAAAACATTTACCAACATCGTATCAAATTGTGTGCCTTTACCCATTATTAACCTTTTAATCGCTTCAATTGGCAATAATCTTTTCCGGTACGCACGGTCGGATGTCATTGCATCATATGAATCAGCAATTGCCAATATTTTTGAAAGAAACGGTATTTCTTCATTTTTTTTGTTTTCAGGATAACCATTGCCATCTATCCTTTCGTGATGATGTTTTATTATTATTGCATGTTCTCTGAAACTTTTAATTATCTGCAATAAATTAAAACCTGTTGTGGTATGCCTTTTTATCTCGTTCATTTCTTCTTCTAATAAAGGAGCTCGTTTATTTAAAATATTGTCTTTTATACCTATCTTCCCGATGTCATGCAATAACGCAGCTTGAGACATTATTATTACTTCATTTTCAGAAAGATTCAATTCCTTGGCGATATCTACGCTATATTGACTTACTCTTTCCGAATGGCCTCTGGTATATAAATCTTTTTTTTCTAATGTTTTTGCGAGGGTAAATACTATTTGTTCAAATGTACTTATCAATTTACTGTGTTTCAATCTTAAATCATCAAATAATTGTTTGTATACTTTTCTTAGAGTAATTTCATTAAGATATTCCAATGAAAACGGTTTGATTATATAATCACTTGCGCCATTTTTTTCTGCATCTCTCATTTTGTCTTCCTCATCATAGGCAGTAATCATTATTATTTTAACAGCAGCATCCCGCTTTCTAATTTCCTGCAAAACTTCTAAGCCTGAAATATCAGGTAAACCAATATCCAGAAACACTAAATGCGGCTTTTCTTTTTCTATTAAATCCAATGCCTTTTGCCCTCTTAAGGCTATAAAAGTTTTATATCCTTTGATTTCAAAAAAATCCTGCAATACTTTACATATCCCGATATCGTCGTCAACTATCAATAATTTAATCATATTATTACCACCTGCCAATATATCATATATTGGCTTTTTTATTGAAAACCTACGGTATTTCGCATAGACGGAATGAACTACCCCGTAGCAATCTACGGTGTACTCTGTGAAAAAGTATATAATGAAATTTAAGGTTGGGGACTAAATCAGGAATTTTAGAGGATTGGTCAAAAACATGGTTATAAGAATTCTTTTTTGCAATTTTAAACGACAACTTCCTCTAATCATTTGTCCCTTAACGCAAACAAAAATCACTTATGAACTTCTTGTCAGCTCCATAAAAATAAACTATGCTTTAATATTTTGTAACCATTTCTTTTATCATTTCATCTAATGAACTTTTTAAACTTTCTATTTCAGATGCCTTCTCTTTAAGTAAGCTTTGCCAGGTATTTTCTTTCATCGCAAATTCATCTTTTAATCCTGTAATTTGCTCTTCTTTTATTTTAAGATGCTCTTTGGCTTCATATCTAACTCTTTTTAACTCGTCCATGAGATTTTCAAGTTCTTTCTTTAGCTCTTGTCTGTTTTCCTGGGTGAGCATTATCTGATTTTCCCTTTTCTGGCATTCTGTCCGCCAGTTTTCAACTTCTTGTCCAAGTTCCTTTTTCATCAGTTCAAAATCGTTACTCTTCATTTGAATAATCTCTGTATGTCGCATTTGTTCTTCAGTCAAACGATCATTCAATATCCTTAACTCTTCTTCATATTTTTGAACTTTTAGATTTGTCGTTTCAAGAACATTCTCACGAACGGTTAATTCTCTTTGTAAGCTTTCTATTTGAGTGTCTCTCGTACCTATAGTAGTCTTTAATTGTGTAATTTGATTTTTTAATGTTTCAACATTGAACGACAGTTCACTTATTTTAGCATCTTTTTCTTGTATTGCCTTCTGCAAATTAGTAATCTGTGCTCCGGATTCTACTTTAACAGTTTTTATCATGTCCTGATACCGTAATAATTCGGTTTCAAAAGCCTTTTTACCTTCTTCAATAGATTTTCTCACTTCGGTAATTTTACCGTCAATATTATATCTTGCTTTTATTTCCTTCATTTCATCTGACATTTTAATACACCCAAACTAACCCCACTTCTAACTCTTTAAATATCTATCTTATTACCTATTATATCACCCTACAATCGCACTAAACAGATTAGATTAAAAATGCCGAAAAACTCGGCATTTTTAATATGATTTAAAATTCTTTATTGTCTTATGAACCTAACATTCTCTTCCAGAATGATGATTTTGTCTTTTCTGTGCCTTCTTCCGTTATTGCTTCGGTATATTCTTCCGTACTGCGCATATTTTCGTCTTGAGACTCAAATTCTTCTTTTTTATCGGTTGTTACATTTTGCTGATTTTTAAAATTCTTTACACTCCTACCTTCTTCAACATCTTCCTCTTTTCCACCTGCTTCGGTTAATTCTTTTAAAAATATGTCCATATCTTTCTTCATCAACTCTATTTCTTTCTCTTTCTCTGATAAAACATCATTATGTATCTTTTCCATATGCTGCATCTGCCGTCTTAAATCCTCAATTTCACTGGATTCTGTTGATATTGTGCCGCGCATTTTTTGTTCCTGTATTTTGAATCTTTCCTGCAATTCTTTTGTCTGATTTTCGTAATTTGTTTTTTCTTTTCTTAATTTCTGAACCTCTAATTCATATTGCTGGTACTGAGCCTGCCATTCTTTTACTCTTGTCTCTAATTCCTTCTTCAGTACGGTAAAATTTTCCTCTTTCATTTTTAAAACTTCATCCCAACGTTTCTGCTCTTCAGATAATCTATTTTTTACTATTTTTATTTCTTCTTCTAATTCCTTGTTTTTTGTTTCTGTTGCCTGCCATATTACTTCCCTGTCGCTGTATCTTTCCCGTTCCAATGCCTCTTTTCTGGACATTTCTTTTTGAAGCTCAATTATTGTATTTTCATAATCTTTTTGCTCTTGTCTTCTCTTGGTTTTCTCGTTAAGTAACTCGGTTTGCAAAGCCGTCATATCACGTTTTAAACTTTTTATTTCGGTTTCATTTGAGAAAATCGTCCTTTCGTGGTCGTGTAATTTATCGGTTAGTTCACCTTCTCGTTCTTTAGCCTTTTCTTTAATTCTGCTTATTTCATCTTCTTTTTCTTCAATCTTGGATTTCCATTTCTGCTCATGTGTACTGAATACCTTTTCCCACATGGCTTTATTCATTGTTATTGTTTTTTTGAGTCCTGCCATTTTTTCGTCAAAATTAGAATTATTCACCTGTATTTCCTCCTAAATTATATCATTTTATTTTATAAATATTTTGCTTTTTGAACTGCCAATAAATTATAAAGAATATTTCAAGAATTGTCAATACTTATTTTAATAACCGTTTTTTTAAATTTTCAATAACTGTACTCATTTCATTTTTTAATGACTCTATTTGTTTTTCCTTATTATCATATTTTTCCCGCAATGTTTTTATTTTCTCTTCTTTTAATTGAATTTCTTCATTAAGTTTATTTTTACCTAATCTATTTTGAGAATTTAGTTGTTCTAACTGCTGTTCATATCTATTTCTATCTTCAAGAAAGCTGTTTAGTTTACCTTTTTCCTTTTGACATTCTTCTTCCCATCTCTTAATTTCTTTTTCTAAACTCTGTAAACTACTTATCTTTTCGTCTCTTATGTGAATTTCTTCGTTTAATTTATTTTTTTCTAATCTGTTCTGGGCATTAATTTGTTCTATTTGCTGTTCCAATTTACTTTTTTCTTCACGAAAACTATTTATTTTATCTTCTTCTTTTTTATATTCCTCTTCCCATCTCTTAATTTCTTTTTCCAAACCCTGCAAATTTCTTATCTTTTCGTCTCTTATGTGAATTTCCTCGTTCAGTTTGTTTTTTTCTAATCTATGTTGTGATTCTATTTGCGACATCTGCTGTTCCAATTTTGTTTTTTCATCACGAAGCATGCCTATTTTACCTTCTTCTTTATGGTATTCTTCTTCCCATTTTTTAATTCTGTTTTCTAATTCTTGCTTTAAAAAATTGAAATCCTTCTCTTTTAACTTAAGCATTTCATCTAATTGTGCCCATTCTCCGGTTAAATTACCTTTTAACCTCTGCATCTCTTCGTTTAAACTGCGTATTTTAATATCTGAAGATTCCAAATCAATTTTATTCTTTTTTAATTCTTCAGTTAATTCATTAATAAGGTTCTTTAATCGCTTAATTTCTTCATCCTTGGTTTTAATCTGCGATTTGATTTTTGATTGATATTGTTTTAAAAACTCGTTTTGTTCGGATATTTTGAACATAAATTTAACCCTTAAAAATAGTAAATATTGCAATTGCTGATAAAATTGCAAATATTACTGCCGCAATTTTCCAAATAAAAATAATTTTACCTTTCTTATTTAATATTCTTTTCTTTTCCTCATCATATTTCTTGTGCAGCTCTTTTAATTCAAATTCAAATCTTCTTTTCAACAATTCAATATCTTCATTTTCGGATTTTTTTTCTCCCGTCTTACTTTCTAATTTCTGAATTTTTGCCAGTAACTCTGTCTCTTTCCCTTTTAATCTTAATATCATTTCTTTCATTTCATTTTCTTTCTCTTTTAGAATTTTATCAAGTTTAATTTTCTCTTCTTGAAGTATAAAATTGGACTTTTCTGCAGCATCCATTTTAAACTGATCCTTAATTTTCTCCAATTCAAATTTCAACAGCTGATTTTCTTTTTCTGATTCTTTAATCTTTTTAACATGTTCATATTGATTATTTTCCAATATTTTTTCCCATGTCAGATTGGCTGATTCAAACATTTTTCTAAGTTCTATTAAATTTTCGTCTAACTGCTCGTTCATATTATTCTAAAAGCCATCCTTCTTTTTCTTTTAATTCCGACAGAATATTATCAATTTTTTCAAGAAGATAAAAAGGTATCCCCTCTTTATTCTCGGCAACTATCTTCATCAATGATCTTATAACAATTTTCTTCTCATTGTATTTTAATTTATTAATACTATCTAACAGGACTTTTATTGATTCAACGGTTCCTATTTCACCAAGTGTTGCAAGCGAATCTATCCTCGCTTGTTCGTCGCCTTTTTCAAGCATATCCTCCAAAATATCCAGTGATTTTTCCGGATTATGCTTGAACAATGCCTTCGCAGCCTGCGCTCGCGTAAGACTATTGTTGCTTTTCAGAAACGGACTCAATATATTTTCTGCCGCACCCGCATCGGTTTTTTCGACAATTTCCGCTTCAATAACTCTCAAATCTTCCATTTCCGAAGGCAATAAAAGCGATCTTTTCTTTGCAAGAAGCAGTTCTTCTGTCCTTTGCTTAAGCGATTCAGCCATCCCAACCTCGCCATGCCACAGTATAACAGCCGATCTTTTCTTAATATATTTTGTTAGAATAAGAACAAGAAAACCCAGTATACCACCCATAGACACTATTCCCAAGGTTGTTGTGAAAAATAGTGTCTTTTTCATTCCGGCGCCTTCTTTTTCTAATGCTGAACTTACAGTGTCTTTTAATGCTTTTTCAGTTTTTATATTTTCTTTGCGAACTACTGAAGTTACCATTTCTTTCAATAACTTTTCTCTCTTAGCTTCGGCATTATTATATATTTTCTGAATTAAATCTCTTTGTTTTTTATCGTAAGTTTTTAATAATTTTTCATTTTTTTGCAGCCGCGATTCTATTAATGAGTACAATTTTTCAATCTGAGGAGTTTGTTGGGTTTGTTCTATTTGCTGGGGTTGTACCGTTTGAGAGGATTGCTGCGATTGAGGTGCCTGAACCAGTTCCTGTGTTTGTTGCACTTGAGCCGGTTGTGGTTGAGTTGTCTGAACCGTTTCGGGCAATGCCGTAATACCGGGTAATGTTTCTATGTTTTGAACAACCTGCTTATCTACATTTGCAGTCTCATACATCTGTCTATATTCAAGTTCATCCGGAAACAATTCTATAAGTTTTCTTATATGCGGTATCGCTTTTTCATAACTATTATTTTCGGAGTAGACCTGTCCGACTAATTCAGTCAAACATAATCCATAAACGTCTTTTACCGTTTTTTCTTCATATAAGTTCAAACTTGCATCAAAATCTTTAATCGCATTTAACAAATTACCTTGATTATATTTTTCACCACCACGATTAAAATAGTCTTTTGCAATTTTAATAACAAGAATTTTTATCTTTCCGTCATCTTTTTTTAGTTCCTTTGCCTTTTTAATATCGCTGGCCGCACCCGCAATATCACCATTATTGTATTTCTTATTTGCACTATTATAATATTGCAACGCAGTTTTATTTTCAGCATATGCAATCTGATAAATATTTAATATTACAAACAGAATTAGAATTAACTTTTTATTCATTCTTTTAATATCTTCTTAATAACCATCCAAAGCTCTTCAATAGTATAGGGTTTTTCTAAAAATGCATCAATTTTTGACTTACCGTCTTTTTCGAACATCTGCAACATCTTGACCCTTGAGGTGGAAATTATAACAGGAATATCCTTTGTAAGTATATCCTCTTTTAGTTTCAGATTCACCGTAAAACCATCCAGTTTAGGCATCAGAACATCAAGCATAATCAAATCCGGCATATTTGCTTTTACTTTCTCCAAAGCATCAAGACCATCAACTGCCTGAATTACTTCATAACCCGCCAACTCCAAACCTTTTTTTATCATTCTGGCGGTTTCTTCTTTATCTTCTGCAAATAATATTTTCTTAGCCATTTTTATCTTACTTAATCGGTTAGAAGCAATTCTTCAATTTTACTTGTAAGCTCGTATGGGTCAATCGGTTTCGCTAGAAACAAATCGGCATTAATCTTTTTTTCAATTATTGCACCTGTTAATAATACTACGGCTATATTTTTAAGTGTTTTGTCTTTTTTAATCATCTCACAAAGACTGAATCCGTCAATCTTGGGTAAGAAAGCATCCAGGATAACTAAATCCGGTTTACATTTTTTTATTTTTTCAAAGCCATCCTGCCCGTCATACGCCGATTCTACATGGACACCCTTCAGCTCAAAAATAGTGCGATGCAAAGCCATAATTTCCCTGTCATCATCAATTATAACTATTTTTTTACCGTTTAAAATATTCCTTTTCTCCAGCGACTTCCGTACAGTATTTTTCAATTCTTCAACAGTAAAAGGTTTTATTAAATAACCGTCAATCATATGGTTAATCGTTTCTCCATATGTCCTAAAAATAATGATAACGGTCTCAGGAAAACTTTTTCTTATCAAGTCAAATAACTTTACATCAGTAATTATTAAATTGTACTTTTTCTCTTTCAATCTTTCAAGTGCATTATTTGTTTTACTTATATCAACTTCATAATCCTTACTTAATACTTTATAGCATATATTTCTTATCGTTTCATCATCATCTATTACTAATACAGTTTTGTTCATATGGGTAATGTTATTTTAAAAGAACTGCCTTTATTTATTTCACTTTTCACATCAATAAATCCATTATGCTTTTTTATAATTCTATCCGCGATGGTTAATCCTAATCCCATCCTCTGGCTTTTTGTTGTAAAAAATTGAATGAAAATATTCGGAATATTTTTCCGTGGAATTCCGCCACCATTATCTGATACCGTTATCGTTATTTTTTTGCTCTTTTTTAAATAGTCGGTAGAAATCATAACCTTCCCATTTTCCGAAACGGCATCAACCGAATTCAGAATTAAATTGATTATAGCGTGTTGCATATCGGACATACTTATGTTTACCAGCGGAATATTTTTATCATAATTCCTAACTACTTCTATTTTTGAAGAAACCAATTGATACTGACATAAATCCACACATAAATCAATTAGCTTATGAATATCGGTCTTGGTTAAACGGAATTCGGTTTTAACAAAACTTATTAGGTTATTTATAATTTCGCGACAGGTTTGTGCTGAAAGTTTTATTCTCTCAAAATCTTCCCGGACGGAATCATCTATTGTTTCTTCCAATAAACGAATACCTGCTGTCCCTAGAATATTGGTCAATGCTCTATTGATATCATGGACAATCGCCGACAACATTATTCCGGAAACATTAATTCTTTCGGATTGAACAAGCCTATTATTCAGTTGTTCTATTTGTTTTTGAAGTGATTTAACGGATATCGCTTTTTGTTTCATTTCCATTCTTTGGAAAAAACAGCAAAAAGATGAAGTACTGTGGGTTTATGCTCGTAAAACTAATCAAATCCCCTTCAGCGAGAATATTCTCACTTCGCTGAAGATTAAGCGAAGCAATCTGAATTATTATGTTAACTATATACCTACATTTTAAAAAACAATTGGATGTATTTATTTTACTAAATTATTTACTAAAATCAATACATTTTATTTCAAATGCTTTATTTTCCAAGAATCTGTTTAATCTTCACCAACACTTTCTCAAAATCAAAAGGCTTAATAATATATCCGTTTATGCCAAAACTGAATCCTTTTTCAATATCAGCAAGCGAGTTCTGGGCAGTACACATAAGTATAGGAATCTTACTGGTTCCCCTATCCAATTTCAATTCGGCACAAACACCGAATCCGTCCAGATGTGGCAACATCACATCCAGAATAATTAAATCCGGATCCAGCTGTATAGCCATATCAATTGCAGTTATCCCATCCATTGCCACAGAAATAGCATAACCAGACTCTTCAAGTTTTGCTTTTAACAATTCAACTATACCTTCGTCATCCTCAACTATCAGAATTTTATATTTCTCTGTAACCATACATTATAAAATTTTCTAATATTTTTCCTTTTCAAAATCTATAGATGATAGCTCACTACTTCATGTACGTGATTCATCTTTTATTTTTATTAACACTTTCTCTATGAAGCTCCCTGCGGCAAGATGCAGGGTTTTCTGCGAAAAAGTATAAATATCAGTTTAACAAATCTAATTAAAACAAATTATATGAAAAACCAAGAGCAGTCGTAAGCCGTGTTTGGAAATCGTTCGGCCAAACCGGTTTTAAATATTTATTATATTCATATATAGTAAGATAACCCAGCTGCAAAGTAAAATATTTGCTTAATTTTACATAAAGAGCGTTATCCCAACGAACACTTACCCCTCCGTCAAAAGCGTTAAATACTTTCGCTTCAGAAACAAACTTTGAGTTTTCAGAAATGAGCCAGTCGTAATTTGTAACCCATTCCAAACCAATATCAAATTTACTTTCTTCAATCTTAAGCGTGTTGGGATTATCTACGGAAGAATACAAATAAGGTAATCCTGTTACGGAATCTTCTATCAAATCCTTTTTATCTAATTTCTGTTTTAAAGATATACCGACCCTTGTTTTAAGTTGATGTGGTTTTGTATCAATTATTTTACGACTGACACCCACCGTTTCGGTATAAGTAACAGGATCATAAAACTCGGAATATTGTGTTTCTATCGCGCCTGAAACAAAAGGGTCCACTATAGCATTTAGTTTCAATGTGTATATGCTGTCAAATTTAAACAAATCGCTGCTTTCCTGCTGGGAACTTCCTTCAACCTGACTTTTGCCGTATTCAGTTTTCAGTAAATTCTGCCAATTCGCTTTTGTATAATTTTTTTCTACGGAAGCGTCCAATTTTGCCGACCAATTTCTTGAATCTTTCTCGCCGCCGGACCAATTTCCAGAGACCTGCGTTTCATTATATGCAGCGCCTAACATTCCCTTATAAACCCAGTTACCAACATCCGCCACAGCATAATCAAACAAAAAAATAACCAATCCTAATACAAAAATCTTTTTCATGGAATTACTCTCCTTTATCATCAAATATTTTTTAAATCCGAAGTACAATACGGACAACGCACCGCTTTAATGCTAACATTTGAAAGACAGTAAGGACATTCTTTGACAGAAGGAACCACTTCCGCTTTTTCCTTAATTGTCAGCCGGTTAATCTGTTTTATAAGAACAAATATGGCAAACGCTACAATCATGAAATCAATGACCGTATTAAGAAAAATACCGTAGTTCATTGTTGCTACACCCGCAGATTTTGCCTCACTCAGTGAAGAAAAACTCCTGCTGGAAAGATTTATAAAAAGGTTGGAAAAATTGACTTTCCCCAATAAAAGCCCCAGTGGCGGCATAAGTATATCGTTGACAAACGAAGTTATTATTTTCCCGAACGAAGCGCCGATAATGATACCGACCGCTATATCCATCACATTCCCGCGCATTGCAAAATTTTTAAATTCCTGCAGAAACTTACGCATAAAAACACCTCCTTCCCGTTCTTTCTAAAATATTCTAATACCGCTATTATAACCGGTAAATGGGGGTTGGTCTTTCATTTTGACATTTCTTTATTCTCATCCCGTTAGAGATAAGAACCGTTTCCAACACTTCCTTGAAGAAACCTACCCCAGATGTTCTATGGTCTTTCTGAGCACATTATTTATTCTCAATCATTTTTTCTTGCGGATTCTCTACGGAAAGTAATTTATCGCTGAATTTTTCCAATCTTTTTGCCGTATCGTCATATTTTGAAGCGGCTTTAGTTATATGTCCACCTAATATTTCAAATTCATCTTTGAATTTCTTAAAATCGCCGGTAAGTCGCGACAGCATAGCCATTATATTCTTTGCCCCTTCCTCTATTCTCATTCCGCGCAAACCAAGGACTATCGCCTGCAGGTAAGCATAAAACGAATTGGGCGATACGGGAATTACTTTTTTCTGTAAAGCATATGTCGAAATCGAATCCTCTTCGGAATTTTCATCTTTTATTATCATCTCATAATAAACATTTTCAGCCGGTATATACATCAGTGCAAAGTCAAACGTACCCTCATCAGCTAAAATATACTTCGAAGAGATTGCGTCTATATGTTTTTTGACGTCAGTAACAAATTTTTTTCTTGCCTGACCTTTTTCCTTATCGGTTTGAATCTCTATCATTTTTTTGAAGTTTTCAAGCGGGAATTTTGAATCAACCGGCACAAGCCCCTGTCCCAAACGGATAACGGCATCAACCGTTTCCCTGGACTTGAATTGATACTGCAATTCGTAGAATTTAGGAGGCAGAATCTGTGACAACAAATCCCCCAGGAAAAACTCGCCGATATTTCCTCTCAACTTGGGCGCCCTTAAAATTTCCTGAAGCGAGGCGATATCCTGTCCCACTTCAAAAACCCGTTTCGTTGCTTCCGATAATTCTCCGATACTTTTATTTACATCGCCCACAACTTTTGAAGCATTATCCAACCGTTCACCAACGCTTTTCTGCGAATTAAGAAGCTGTTCAGAAACCGAAGAAAGCTGCTTATTAACCTGTTCGGTTAAAGATGAAATTTGCTGGTTTAAAATAGATGTACTATTAGTCAACGAATCGCCAACCTGTTTTCTCAAAGAATCCATTTGCTGTTGAATAAGCAGATTCGCCTGAGAATCTTGCGACGAACTCCGTTTAATCAGTAAAATCACCAACACAACAATCACAACCAACGCAACAGAAATAATTATTATCATATATTTTTAAAATCAGAGATTAGAGATTAGCGTTCCACCAGCTGGCGGAACGCTATACGCTGATTTTATATCCCCTATACCCTCTATGCTATACGCTATACGCGATACGCTGCTTTAATGATTATACAAAAACTATTCATTATTTCAATACTTCAATTTTTTAGGCTGGGACAGATGGTGTTGAATGGGCAGTAGGTGCAGTTGTTATATCCCGGTTTCGCTTCAAATTTTCTATTTCTTATACCTGATGTAACATCGTCAATTATCCGTTTTATTTTTTCTATCATTTTTTCATCGGGTTGGACTGAACCTATTACTCCGCTACTAACAAAATGTAGTTCAACCGACTTGGGTAGTTTGCCAGTAAGTTTCTGCCATACCAATGAATATATAGCAAGCTGAGTGCTTTCTTTTGCTCTTTTATCAGCATCTTTTTGTTTTGAAATAGCCGATGTCTTAAAATCTATTATAACTACATTTTCACCAGCATAATCAATTCTGTCAAACCTACCTATTATAAAATCTTCACCATATCTGATTCTAAATTTCTTTTCGATATGTTTTGGGGTTATTTTTTCTTTTTCTGCTCTGTAATAAAATTTTCTTAAAGTTTCCCTGCCTTCCTCTAACCGCTGTTCCTCATGTTCAATTGAGATAAAGCCAACCGATTGCCAATGTATTTCGAATTTTGTTATTAGTTCATCCAATAATACTGACTTTTTATCCATTTTCCTTTTGTAATAATACTGGATTGCTTCATGTATCGCATTTCCAAATACTATTGCATGATTCGCCATAACCGGAATTCTTAATATATGGATATATTTATATTTCAGCGGACATGTAAGATAATCGTCAATTTGCAAATAACTTACCGTTATCTGCTTTTTGATGTTAATATTACCGCTTTTTGAACTTTCAATTAATTCGTTCTTTCTAATTGCTTCTAATGGGTTTAATTTCTTAGTTTGTATTTTTGTCTGTGGCAAATTCAACGCCTCATATACAAACTCGCTGACTTTTCTTTCACGCTGGCCGCCGTAATCCGACGCGGATGTAAGATATAATTCGTCTTTTGCACGCGTCATCCCGACATAAAATAAACGTCTCTCTTCCTGTTTATGAAAGTCACCGGAAGGTAAGATGTCCTTTATCAGATTTTCTGGAACTTCAAGCGATTCCTTCCTTTTATTTACCGGAAATTTACCCTGGACCAGTGAAACCATAAATATAACCGAGAATTCCAGACCTTTCGCCTTGTGTATCGTTAAAATGTTTACCGCATCGGTATCAGTATCCGCTTCAGCGGTTGCCGGATCGCTTCCCGCTTCTATTAGATTGCTGAGATGTGCGGTAAAAAATTGGACCTTATCGTTTCGTGATACATCTGCAAAATTTCTTACTATTTCAAAAAATAGGGCTATATTAGAAACCTTTTCTATGGACTGCTCGTCTTTTTTGTCCGCAAGCTTTTTTATCCAACCGGTATCATTGATAAATTTATAAAGTATTTGCCCAGTAGAAAGTGTTTTTGATAAATCTACAAATTTTTTAATGTCTTCTATTATTCTTTTTGCTGTTTCTTTACCTGTCACACTTATTTCATCCAGATTTGAGTTATTTAGTATTTTGTATATCGATATATTTTTTTTTGACGCCTCATTAAGGCAAATAGTCAAATCTTCCATTTGCATGTTGTAAATATCCGAAGATGCAAGATGAAACAGTGAAATATTATCTGAAAAATTTGAAATAACCTTAAGAAAAGAAATCAATATTTTCACTTCTTCTCTGGCATATAACCCGCTGCTGCCAGAAAAATGCCATGGAATGTTTTTGATATTTAGAGATTTTATAATAGGTTCAGCATCATTATTTGAACGAACGAGCACAGCAAAATCAGTATATTTTTTACCTTCTGTTATTAATTCTAGAATCTTTTCTGCAACAAAATCCGCTTCAGCGGAAACAGTGCTGAAATGATGATTATATACTGAATTGGGGCAATTTGATTTTCTAACAGATATTAATTTTTTGTTTATTTTATTTTTTACTTCCAGGCGGTCAGGATTATTGTATTTTATCAGATTATATGCAAAATCCAGTATGCTTTGCTTTGAACGATAATTGTTCTTTAGCACAACTTGTTTCGCTTTTGGGTAGTCCTTCTTAAAATTCAGTATGTTTGATATTGCCGCTCCACGAAACTTATAAATGCTCTGATCATCGTCTCCTACGACGGTGATATTTTTTTCTCTGTTAAGTAAGATTTTTAATAACTGGAACTGTGAATAGTTTGTATCTTGGAATTCATCAACAAGTATGTATCTGAATTTATCACGATATTTTTTTAATACCGATGGGTGTTCCCTGAAAAGTTTTAATATAAGCCATACCTGGTCGCTAAAATCGATGAAACCATATTGCATTTTTAATTCTTCATATTTCTTGTAAATTTCTGAAAGTTCCTTTTGTATAATGTACTCGTCTTTACTCTCTTTGTCTTCTGGATTTTTTTTAATGTCATTTTCAAAATATTCTACATAATTGCTGTAATCCTCCGCAGATATGTCTTCGTCTTTCAGGCGTGAAAACAAAAATAGTATGGATTCAATATGTTTTAAAGGGTTCCCCAAAGGCCTTAATTTGTCCATCGGGAATTCAAATAAATGCTCCTTGAAAAATATAATTTGTTGAGGTTGTGCCATAACCTTAAAATCGCTGGTTAATCCCAGATATATTGATTCATCTTCCAGAATTCTATTACCAAAAGAATGAAATGTGGATATCCATACATCGGCAAAACCATATGGAACCAACATATCTACCCGTTCCTGCATTTCTGCCGCGGCTTTTTCGGTAAACGTAAGCGCCAGTATTTCGTCGGGTTTCGCTTTTTTATCTGAAATTAGATGTGCGATTCTGTGGGCTATTACGGTGGTCTTACCTGTTCCAGCGCCTGCTACAATCAGAAGCGGTCCTTTATTATGCGTAATCGCTTTCTTCTGTTCAGTATTGACTTGCAATAGATTTTCTTGTATGGAAAGTAGTTTATTTTTAGACATAGTAGTAATACAAGTTAAAAGTTTCCGATACTAATGCTTTAGCGGACCCGCCTACGACTTGATGGCGGAAAAAAGGTATATTACCTCAATTTTTAATCCCACAACATTATCGGGACAAGTTTTTTCATTTTATATTTTTAATTGTTTTCTGCCGGAATATCATACTTTTTTAATTCAGTAATCCTTTTTTCCAAAAAACCGGATGATTGGGTAGTAAGTATTTTCCCTATTTCAGGGGCATAGTATTCATATGACCATGAATCAGACCTGATTAACTGTTTTTTAATTTTCAAACAATCATTAAATTCACCTGCTAAAACTTTGACATGTTCTTTTTTTGACAAAACTGTATACCTTATTTTCCCGATAGTCCATTCCTTATTAATTTCAAGCGGAAATAAAAACACATTTGCAATTATAATCCCTTTACTATTTGTTTCGTATACGCCGTCTTTGGTTTTTTTATAATATTTTGTAAAACCTTGCACATATCTGCCTTTTGTATAAAGAGTCCTTTCTATTTGATAGACGCTATCCTTAACAGCAATAATCCGATTATTTGCCAACATATATCTGCCTAAAGTATCCGAATCCACTTCAATCCATTCTGATTTTTTTGTTAATGGAAAATAATCAACTATTTCAAGCCACGCTTTTCTTGCATCCTTAGCCCATTCAGTTTCAGGAAAACTGTTCATCACCCTTTTATAATATACTTTTGCCTCTTTATCATTCTCTATATTTTGCTGATATATCCGCCCGATAATAAATATCACTTCCGAGATTCTGGAATTTTCTGGATATTTATCAATTATTGATTGATATTTATCTATTGCCTCAATAAATTTCCCGTTCTGAAGCAGCTTTTCCGCTTTCTTGAACTTATAGTTTATACCACAACCGGCGAAAAGTAAAGCAGCAAAAATAATTGCATTTATTATGACCTTATACCTTGTGTTTATAACTCGACTCATCATGGTCTTTCACCTTTTTTCAAATAAATAAAAACCACTAATAAAATACCTATTGCATCAATTAAAACATCGCCAAAATTACCATCACGGTTAGGAATAAATGACTGATGGAATTCATCACTTACAGCATAAAGAAGAGAAAGAAATGATGACCAGAAAATAATAGCGGTAAATGATAGAAAAAATGATTTCCTGAAAGCCCTATACAAAAGTAGTGTCAGAATAAAATATTCAACTATATGCGCAGCTTTCCTGAGTAATAAATCATAGATACCTAATCCTGTATCCAAACCGGGAATATCGGATAAATAAAATATCAGATAACACCAAATAAACACCGGCAACCACAACTTTATAAATTTCATAATTTTAAAATTATATTAGTTCCTTGGCTTTCATTTAATAATAGCCACTTTTTTAAGTACTTTAATCGTCTTTTCTCCGTCTTTATGCGCTCTGACTAAATATAGATATATACCAGATGCCTTATTAGATACATCCCACATGTATTCGTAGGCATATTTATTGTTCTTTATTATAGGTTGTGTGTATATTTTATCGCTTTGTACCAATTCACCTGCTATGTTGTATATATATATTTCTACATAGTCGGCTATACCACATTCCATATGTATAGTCGGCTGATAGCCGTTCTTTGCCGGGTTCGGATACGCGTATACCTCACCTTTTACAAAAACATCCGATGGCGCTAATCGTTTTGATGATGCTAATAGCTGTGATGGCTGACCATCGTATTTTACTCCTACTATCTTGTTCGCTCCATTCATATACACACTCTTCCCAAATACGTTGCATACAGTTATGTTTGTTCCACATACTGCTATGTCACTGGTAGGTGCATATACTATTCCTTGGAGTTCTCCACTGCCATTTAAATGTACCGCCTGACTGGTATTACAGTATATTATCAAGTTGTTTGGACTACCGTTGCTGTGAACTTCGCTCTCGTCTGGTATACTTATTTTGCCTTTGGAGTATATGCGTATCCTGCCTTTGAAGTATAGTTTTGAGTTCGCTGATAGCTTTATCCCATTGAAATAATACGTCCCTGTGGATATGGTTAGGGTATCATTACTGTTTATTGTGAGTACTCCATTTACAAGCGCTTGATTACCTGCGATAGTTAACGGTATTTTGAAATTATCATTATTGTTAGCTACTTCGGACTCTATCGCACTCAAATCAATTATATTTGAATTTATTGTTACAGTACTATAAATTATATTTCCTGTTACTTTACTACAACCACATAAATTTACTGGCTTACCTTCAGCATTGCCAATTATTTTTGATTCGTTATATAACTTTACATTCAGATAACTTTTTACATCCCCATAAATTTGTGCTGTATCATACAACGCTATCCCCCACTTTCCATACGCCGCATATTCGGATATATATGTTACTGTAAACGTACTTACTTTTGCTTCTTTTATATTATTTATATTCCTATATTCAATCGTATTCACACCTTCAGGTAGAGTAAATGTTGTAATGTATATATTCCAGCCATCTTGTCCTGAGCTTGTCGAAGAATTTATTCTATATTCAATATCTTGCGTTTTCACACCTTCTGTTACAAGTGTTAACGGTGTTTTTGGTGATATTATCGTCCTACCAAATGCTTCGTATTTAGGTTCTCCTATTTTTATTTCTATATCTTGTATTGTAACTGTCGTTACAACAATCATCATAGTGTTTAGTTTTTCTGTATTATCTGATTGGTCAATTGCATAGTACCGGATTGTGTATGTACCTAAAGACGGGTAGATAGGTAATCCGCCGGCTGGCGGAGTAGAAGAATAAAGAGAATATGTGCTGGTGCTATCTATTGAATAATATATTTCCTTTACTCCAGATACTACACCGTTTATTGATAGATCATCTTCTGCTATTATTGTTATTTTTGAGTTAGTACTTATGTATATTTTATTTCCTACTTGGTACTTACTACCTACTACTTGTAATTGACTCTTTGGCGGTGTATTATCTGATAGTGTACTTTGATAATGTTCCACTACTTCTTCTGCTGTTAATGCACGGTTATATATTTTCACTTCATCTATTATGCCGTCAAATCTACCTGTAGTTGGACCCTGCCTGCCTATATTTAATATAGATGAATTTGTATCTATTTTTCCTGTTACGGTTGTCTGTGCCATCAATACACCATCCTGATACAATTTCATATTATTACATCCACCTGCAGAATCGTATGTCCCAACAAGATGATGCCATACCCCTGTGTCAGAACATGTCCAACTTTTTTCTACCGATTTAGATACACAATTTACATATATTTTGAAATATGCTTTATCACTTGCTGCTAATATATATACTCCTTTATCTATAATTCTTCTTGTTGGTCCGTTATCCTGTGTTATTCTATCACTCTTTACCCATGCTTCAAGTGTTATTGCGTTGGTTATATCCAAACTATTATTATCTGATATACTTACATATTTATTTGTCCCGTCAAATTCTAACGCTTTCCCTATTATTCCATTAACTCTAACAGGATTATTAACTAATGTACCATTATTATTATTAGAAGTATCTTCAGCCACTATTCCGCTACATTCGTCAAAATGCCAAGTCCCTACAGAATCGTCAATCACAGGAGATTCATTAATAATTAAACTAACATTATGTTTTGCAGCATATGAAGAAAATCCAACAGGAAACTCATATATAAATGGATAAATAATACTTGCTTGTAAAGTAATTGGGTATGTAATACTTTCTGTAAATGTTTCTGGTATATCAATTTCAAATATAATATTCTTTGTTGAGCCGGCAGGTACCACAACTGTATCAGGTAAACCAATCCACTCTGAAGGAATATCAGAAATCAAATTTAATTTATATATATCTTCCATAGTTCCTTTATTAAAAATCGTTACGGCATAACTAACTTTATCACCTAATTTTGCAGTTAATTCAGCAGGATTTATTTGTAAATCAAATGAATGTATTTCTTTTGTTATTTCAATTATTGAAGGAACAAATTCATATCCAAACACAGTATTTTTTATCGAATTATATACATCAAACTTTGCTTTCAAAAATACCAATTCATCTTGCGAAACAGTAAAATTATAATTAATTTCTTTTATATTGTTCGGAATTTCAAGAACTATCTGTTGGTCGCTATTCTTCAGCTTGCCGATAACATCCTGTATTATATATCTTACCTTTGAATAGTTGCCAAATTTGATACTATTAACTCCAACTACGTCAACAACACTACTGTCACTCAACACTTTTAAATCAACAGACCTCGGATTTGCATTTGTTTTTATCCATTCATTTGTATCTAAATTATATACTGAGATATCAGAAAATGTAACATAAATATTACTAAAGGGATCGGAAATAAGTTCAGTTATTAAGTTATTATTTGCATATGTGCGTACGATACAAAAAGTAATCATTACAATAACAATTATAAAATATTTTATTCGTATAAAAACATCATTAATATTTCTAATCATAATACCTCATAATATTTACTTTAGCACCATACCTCTCTATAGCCAGTCGTTTCCCCACAGGACTATATATATATTTCTCATAACTACCACCGTGATATACAACCTTTGTAAGACGATTCTCATAATCGTATTCGTATTGCATTTGTTTATTGTTCCCAATATCTAACTATCTAACTACGTCCCCACGTCCCCATCTTCACCATGATTGTTCGGGTGTTTTAATATCATATTATCTGACTACGTCCCCATTTTCTAATTAAAATTGAATTCTTCCAAATATTTTTGATAATAATATCATTAAAAATACAAAAATAAAAAATATCCAACTATATTTAAAATCTCTATATACTTTTGAATTAAAATTCATATTCTTTTTATATTCTATTAAAGATTTTCGCACTAAAAATATCCAAATAAATATTGCAAAAATAAATAATATAACTATTGCTAATATTGAAGAATACTTAAAATAATTATTGAATATTAAGAGAATACTTAAAGCAATTAACATTGGAATTAATAATTTCTTTTCCTTTAAAAATACTTTCCACATTATAGAATTAAACTTGACATATTCTTTAATATAATTCATTCCTTTTTTCCTCCTTCACAATTTTTGTTTTTTTCCTCTTCTCTTTCTGTTAAGCCAACTGTTACTCCGGGAATACCAAAAGCATAACCAATTGTTGCAGATACACCAGAAAATCCTTCACTATAAAATCCTATTTCAACAGAAGCATATTTATGAATACCTAAACCAATTCTTGCAATATTTCCAACTTCAGATTTATTTACACTATATCCAACACCACCACCTATTAGAGTAGTAAAATCATAACTATGAGAAAAATCTATAGTAGTCTGACGAGAAACCGTATCTCCTTCAAAAGATACAGAATAAGTATTACCTAATATAGTAATTCCAATATCAGTAGTAAATGACCACAACCCCTCGGGATCAATGAAGTTAATCGGATTATTCTTACAATATACATATCTATTTAATGACAAAGGATCATTTACAAAACCACGTACAATATCCCTACTTATAAACCGTCCAGTACTCGCATCATAATATCTGTTGTTCATATGATACAAACCAGACATACCATCATTTTCAACTCCATATATTGTACCAATAAACTTATATGCATCACCTTTACCAGTACTGCTTAATATATTCCCGAAAGGTTCATAGTTATAAGTATTGTTAACATTACCATTACCATTACCATCTGTTACCATACTTACACTGCCAAGTGCATCACTGTGATAATACGACAGGGATAAGAGGTTAGCGGATAGCGTAGAGATTTTTGCTACCAATTCATTACCAGGATTTATATAAATATACCTGTTTATAATCCCCGTCGACGTTGAGAATTCATACACATTATTACATCTCAACGCATCATATACAAAGTATCTTATATCTTCTGGCGTTGCTTCATTTGCATCATATCTCTCTATAGCCAACCTTTTCCCTACTGGACTATATATATACTTCTCATAACTATTATTAGGATATGTAATTTTGATTATTCTATCTCTGTCATCATAAGTATTGTTGGTAGTTCTACCTAATGCATCTTTTATAATTATTAATCTACCTAATATATCATAGGTAAATTGATTTTCGTTGCCTAAAACATTTACAACTCTTATCTTATTGCCATATTGGTCATAATGATTCATATTATTTAAATTAAAAATGTCAATTTTTTATAACCATATTTTTAAAATCAACATATATATAATTTTCTCCCTTTATATCAATATATTTCTCTAATATTTTATTATCTACATTTATAACTTTTAATTTTATTTTTTTACCCTGAACATTAATTTTCGCATAACCAAATATTTTTTTAGTATCAATATCTACATGCTTTTCAAAAATGCTTTTCTTTTTACCATTTATATAAATTTCTGCATAAACAGATTTTTCATCACCACTTAATTCAAGTACTGAAAATGGAGAAACAATTTTTAAAAAAACTATAAAAAATAAAACTATTATGAACAATGTAATAATTATTCGCTTTATTATTTTCAAAGACATATTAATACGTACCTCCTTTTCCACCACATGGTGGATTTATAGTCCTTAATTGGCCACCTTTCAATAAGTCATCTACTGTTGTAGTTGTACCAGCAGTTCGTCTACCTTCACGATTATTGTGTAAATCCATTAACAAATTTTGTATAGGTTTTTCGGATGTTAGTGTTGACCATACCGAAATAGGATCAAATAATTCGTGTCCATAACCACCAATAATTGCAATATTTAAACCTAATTTTTCAGTTACTTCTCTACTCCATTCTGCATGACGCCATGCATCTTGGGGTCCCATCCAAGAACCTTCCAACCCTGTTTCCTGAGCAGTAACTAGAATTTTTTTATACATTTCATTTGCCTGTTTCAAGTTATTATAAAAAGTATTTACATTTTCTGTCACATACTCACTTACAACACTTAAATCACCATACCAACTCAACCCCTCGGGATCTATATACATCACAGGATTGTTTTTACAATATACATATCTATTCAAAGACAGTGGATCTGAAACATATCCCCTAACAATATCCCTACTTACAAACCGTCCAGTACTCGCATCATAATATCTGTTGTTCATATGATACAAACCGCTCATACCATCATCTTCAACTCCATATATTGTACCAATAAACTTATATGCATCACCTTTACCTGTACTGCTTAATATATTCCCGAAAGGTTCATAGTTATAAGTATTGTTAACATTACCGTTTGCATCTGTTATCATACTTACACTACCTAAAGCATCACTGTGATAATATGACAGGGATAAGAGGTTAGCGGATAGCGTAGAGATTTTTGCTACTAACTCATTACCTGGATTTATATAAATATACCTGTTTATAATCCCCGTCGACGTTGAGAATTCATACACATTATTACATCTCAACGCATCATATACAAAATACCGTATATCTTCTGGCGTTGCTTCATTTGCATCATATCTCTCTATCGCCAGTCGTTTCCCTACAGGTGAATATATATACTTCTCATAACTACCACCGGGATATACAACCTTAACAAGACGATTCTCATAATCGTATTCGTATTGCATTATTTTACTATTCCCAATATCTAACTATCTAACTCCGTCCCTCTATTCCGAGTTTGTCGTATTCGTAGTTTGTCGCTTTGCCCATATAATAATAAATAATTATCTTTTATCATTGTAATTAATTTTATTTATTCCTATAAACGTCTTTAATCTATAATGGCTTTTGATATCGTATTATCCTAACTACATCCTATATATTCTTTAGTATTTAATATTCATATTTTCAAAATCAATATTTATAAAATTTTCACCCATAGTTTCATACTCAATTTCCAATTTTTTATTATTTTTATTAATAATTGTCAGTTTGTGTTTTCCTTTTTCTACTTTTATATCTGCAATTCCAAAATATTTTTTTAAATTAGGATTATAATGTGGTTTTAAAATTCCTACTTTTTCATCATCAATATAAATCTCTGCATTAACAGATTGGTTACCTCCCGTTAAATGCAATGTTGTTTTTGGTTTATAAAAAATAATTATTAGAATAAAAATAAAAAACAAAATGAAGAAAACCAAAAATAATCTTTTAATAGTTTTCAAAATGTTTTCTTTACCCATATCAATACGTTCCTCCTTTTCCACCACATGGTGGATTTATAGTCCTTAATTGATTACCTTTCAATAAATCATTTGCTGTTGCAGTTGTACCGGCAATTCGTCTACCTTCACGATTATTATGTAAATCCATTAATATATTTTGTATTGGTTTTTGATTTTCAAATGTCTCTAATATTGTTTTTAATTCATATCCATAGCTTGTTATAATTGCTATGCTTAGTCCCAATTCTTCTGTCATTCTTCTATTCCATTCTGCGTGTCTCCATGCATCCTGTGGTCCCATCCAAGAACCACTTAATCCAATGTCAAATGCCCCTTCTCTCACTTGAATTCCTATTTCTTCTGCACGCTGAAACTTATTAATATAATTTGTTACATTTTCTGTCACATACTCACTTACAACACTTAAATCACCATACCAACTCAACCCCTCTGGATCTATATACATCACAGGATTGTTTTTACAATATACATATCTATTTAATGACAAAGGATCATTTACAAAACCACGTACAATATCCCTACTTACAAACCGTCCAGTACTCGCATCATAATATCTGTTGTTCATATGATACAAACCGCTCATACCATCATCTTCAACTCCATAGATTGTACCAATAAACTTATATGCATCACCTTTGCCAGTACTGTTTAATATATTACCAAACGCATCATAATTATATGTATTAACAACGCTACCGGTATTATTTGTAACTAACGAAACACTGCCTAAAGAGTCAGAATGATAATACGACAGGGATAAGAGGTTAGCGGATAGCGTAGAGATTTTTGCTACTAACTCATTACCAGGATTTATATAAATATACCTGTTTATAGTAGTTGTTGATGTACTAAATTCATACACATTGTTACATCTAAGAGCATCGTATATAAAATATCTTGTATCCACAGGCACCAAACCACCAGAAGCATACCTCTCTATAGCCAGTCGTTTCCCTACTGGACTATATATATACTTTTCATAACTATTATCAGGATATGTTACTTTAACCAATCTGTTTTCATAATCGTATTCGTATTGCATTTGTTTTCCATTTTCTGTTTTATTTATCATATTCCCATTACCATCATATTGATATGTTGTCGTTATTTTATTAGTCTTTGTTGCTGTTACTCCGGTAAACACATTTACCGGTGTGCTTGTTGAAAACTTTGGTTGTGTAGCTACCGGAATATTAGCAGCGGTTCCCTCTGCAACTACAAGAACAGAACCCTGTAATTCATTTGCATTGTTATATTGGTAGTTCACTGTACCATATGAATCTGCCATTGTTAATCTGTTACCTGCTGCATCATATGTGTATACCTGCATTAAAAAAGAAAAATTATCCATATGTATGATAATGTTCCTATTATTGATGCAAAAAATGATTCCCATAAAAATACTTTAATATTTACATTATTCACATCTTTTAATTGTATTTTATACTTCCTGAGAAAATAAAAACTTATTATAGTAATTAAAATTGATAATTGTTGAATTATATAAAAAAACAGTATTAAACGAGGTATTACAGGTAGTAATTTATTATGTTCAATTTTATTTTTTTTATATTGTATTATTAAAATTATTATAAATAATATATCGCAGGTAAAAATAAACATAGCAAACAATAAATATTGCTTTATTAATGGAAATATTTTTAATTCTTTTATTTGCCATTGTTCATTTTTTTTCTTTTCAAGATAAACCTTTATTATTGCTCTATTATTGTTTTTTCCAATAGTGAATAAGTAAAAACCAGCCATTTCTATTTCTTTTGTAGATTTTAATGAACTTGATAATAACCATATTTTATCATCCTTGACTTCTTTTAATTCTCTAATTACCATATCAGACATTTTTATTAATTTTTTAGCAAACATATATTCATCACTTCTTAATGTAGAATAATAAATAAATGGAAAAGTTGGAACAAATAATATTGAAAGTATCCCCAAATATATTAACCATTTACGAAATTTCGTTGAATGTAAAATATTTTCAATATTTTTTAGAATCATTACTTTTATCCTCCTTATTCGCAAGGTTTCTTCTTACTATTTTTACTATAATAACTAAACTCAAATCCAGTAGCAGCTGCGAATCCCCATTTATCAATCCCGATTCCAGGCTTAATTGAAGGTTTTGATATCATTCTATATTCATTGACATTTAAATCTGTCGTTAACCCGTATCCAGCTTGTATACTTGTCTCTGCACCTAATATTTTCCCTACTCCATAACTTACTTCAGCAAAACCTCCTATACTAAAAACATCCGAAGATTCTTTATATAAAGGACTGGTTCCAAATGGATCAAAAGAAATAGATGCTCCCAATCCACCACCTACCCTAACACTGGCAAACCAACCTCCTTCATCATGGCCAAAAGAAAATCCCGCTCCTTCTCCTGCGTATGCTTCTGCTGTAACCGACCACAACCCCTCTGGATCTATATACATCACAGGATTGTTTTTACAATATACATATCTATTTAATGACAAAGGATCATTTACAAAACCACGTACAATATCCCTACTTACAAACCGTCCAGTACTCGCATCA